>Ga0187818_10000325_pt1 | contig 16386 bp, 15 predicted proteins | sample NC_wetland_sal_i_14_FD_130581 | JGI IMG/M metagenome (GOLD analysis project Ga0187818, IMG submission 130581) | Wetland sediment microbial communities from Neuse River Estuary, North Carolina, USA - SO4_3 | ecosystem: Environmental > Aquatic > Freshwater > Wetlands > Sediment | place: USA... | reverse complement strand
TCTCGACCAGCGCGGCGCCACCGAGCAGGTCGGCGAGTCCATAGCCCGCCATGGTGACGAACGGGTTGAGCGCGTTGCGCAACACGTGTTTGTAAAGCACCGTGCGTTCAGGCAAGCCCTTGGCGCGGGCGGTACGGACAAACTCCGAATTCTTGATCTCCAGAATCTGCGAACGCATGAGGCGCATGAGTGAAGCCATCCCGGCCACCCCAAGCACGAGCGCGGGCAGGATCAGGTGGTTGATGCGATCGGCGACCCTGCTCCACGTATCCAGCGCCGCGTAGTCGGGTGAAAAACTGCCGCCGACCGGAAACCATCCGCTCCACAGCGCGAAGTCCATCGCCAAAAATGCGAGGAAGAAGGCCGGCACCGACATGCCGAGGAACGCCATGAACGAAAGCACGCGGTCGAGAATCGAGTTCTGCCGCACCGCGACGATGATTCCGATCGGAATCGCGAGCGCCCATGAGAGAATCATGCTCGCCGCCGACAGCAAAATCGTGTTGAACGCGCGCGAGGCGATCAGACCCGTCACGCTGACCCGGTAGGCCAGCGAGACCCCGAAGTTCAGATGCACGACTTCCCACAGCCAGCGCACGTAGCGCACCATCAGCGGCTGGTCGAGTCCGAACTCGCGCTCCATCTGCTTGATGACCTGCGGCGAGATCTGCGGATTCATCGCCAGATTGGAGACGAAATTGCCCGGCACCAGCGACATCGCAAAAAACGAGACGAAGGTGATGCCGACAATCAGCGGGATCATTATGAGCAGCCGCCTGACGAGAAAACGCACCATCGTCTCAGCCCCGGCCGCCGCGCCCGCGTGACCCGTTCATTGCGCGCGAAACTGGATCCATTCGGGTTTGTACATCCCCCATACGGTCGGATCGTAATTCTCGAGCGAGTTCCGGTACGCAACGTGGCGAATCTGGCGCACGGTTTCGATCACCGGCAACTGATCGTGCAGGATTTGCTGGATACGCCAGTAGTACGGCGCACGCTGCTTCGGATCCATCACGCGCGTGCCCTCGTCCAGCAGCAGGTCGATCTCGGCCTCCCATGGCGTCGCCGGTTTGGCCTGGGCGGGATTCCAGATATGAAGATTGCCCGACGAGCGCAGGAAGTTGGCGCTGCTGTTGGGTTCTATACCTCCGCCGCCGAATCCAATCAGTACACAATCCCAATCGAAGGTAGAGTCCAGCGCCTTGACCAGCGTGATGAATTCGAGCGGACGATAGTTGACCTGTATCCCCAGGCTGGCCAGGTCCTGTTTGAAGATAGCGCACATTTCGTCCCGGATATTGACGCCGGTGTTGGTCGTCAGATTGAAGATCAGCGGATGGCCCTGCGGGTCGCCGCGCACGCCCGGAGAAAGCATGCGGTAGCCAGCCTGGTCGAGAATCCGCGCCGCCTCTTTCAAGTCGTAGTCGTAGTCCTTCAGGTTCGGATTGTAGAAAATTTTGTTGGCCGGCGAGACATCCGAAACGGCCTTGACGCCCAGCCCACGGAAACAGAGATTGATCATCCCTTGCTTGTCCACCGCATGAGCCAGCGCGCGCATGAAGTCGATATCCGTAAACCATCTGTACTTCGGATTGACTATTCCACCATGGATATAATGGCGCGGGTTACGGTTGAAGGCGAAGAATAGCGACCCGGTGTCAACGCCGATATTCCTGAGCGTCAAGTTGAGCTTCGCCGCCTGCTCGCCGAGCGTGAATACCTCCTCCGGCCGCGGCGTGTAAACGTCGGTCATACCCGCCATGAAACGCAGAAATTGCGTGTTCTGGTCCGGCACGATCAGCAGCACCTGCCCATGAAGACGCGGCAGTTCGCCGCCATGCTCGTCGTGCATCCAGTAGCCAGGATTACGCTTGAACGCGATCTGCTGGGCCGGCACGTATCGCTCCATCCGGTATGCCCCGAGCGAAATCAGCTTGTCCGGCGGCGTGTCGATTCCCCAGGTGCGGTTGAAAGCGCCCCCTTCCAGCGTGGACGCAAGCGCGTGCGCCGGAATGATCGGGAATCCGCTCGCGTAGAGCAGCGGCGCAAACGGCCGCGGCAGCCGCATCACAACCGTATAATCGCCGGGCGCCTCCGTCTTGATCGGCTTTCCATCGACCGTCAGCGTAAACACCTCGCTGTTGGGGACATGCGGATCGTAGATCACACGCATGGTGAAGAGTACGTCGCGCGAGGTAAACGGCGTGCCGTCGGTCCATCTGACGCCGTGGCGCAAATGGAAGGTGATGGTTTTGCCGCCATCGGCGAACTCCCAGCTCTCGGCGAGGCCGGGCTCGGGCAACATCGTCAGCGGATTGACTCTGACCAATCCCTCGAAAAGATCGCCAATCGCCTGGCCCGACGCGGCGTCGGTCACCAGGATCGGGTTGAAGGTACCGGGGTCACTGGTCGTGGAGTCGTACAGCGTCTGCGTAATCGCATGGTCGTTCGGCGGACGGCTGACCCGGCATCCGCCCACACCCAGCGTGAGCGCCACCGCCAGCGGCCCTGCCATCAACCATCGGCCACGGGGCCGCACGCGCGTTCAGCCCCTGGCCGCAGCCGCGGCGCCAGGTTCACCAAGGTTGAGCTGCCTGGTTCCTGGTCCGGGCGACAGCACAAACAGCGAATCGTCGATTTGGCCGTCGACTATCGGCCGCTCATAGCGCAGCTTGATCGTCGTTCCGGCCGCCGGGAAGCTTGCCTCCACCTGGTAAGGGAACTCGATTCCGCCGATATCGCGATAGTCGCTGTAACGCACCTCGTAGCCGGTTTCTCCGCCGGGCAATTTGTTCCGCACCAGCACCAGATGCCGATCGCTAAAGCCAAGTTCGTCGGTCGTTCCGTCCGGCCGTCCGTACGTGAGCACTTTCATGTCGCCCACGTCGTTCGAGCCAGAAGGAGCAAAACCGAGCATCGCGCTATCGGGCGCGAGTCCCAGCAGCAACCGCACCGCCTGTTGCGGCGCCATTGGTATGCGCGCGAAACGATCCAGCGTCGCAGCCGTCGCGGCGCCGCGCGCGAGCGTGTTCTTCGAGGGATCGAACACCGCGACCTGGCCGCCCTCCGCGGTGACTACCAGCGCCACCCCAAGCGGCGACATCGCCTCGACCCGCAGACTCGCCGGCCGCCGCACCACCACCTGTTCGCGCGCCTTGAAATGGCCATTCGCTCCCGAATACTCCATCACCGCCGGGGTCTGTAGCGAATCGAGCCTTTGATCGCGATCGGCCAGCGCGAACGCCAGGCTATTGGCCTGCGCTTGTGGCACATTGACAACCGGTGGCACCGCGCACGCGGAAAATCCCGCCGTCGCAATCGCGGCGGCCAGCGCGCATGCCAGCCACGCGTGCATGCCCCGGCGTTTGAAACTAATGTCGCGCGTGCTGCTGTTCCACATCGCCCAGCGCCGCAATCTTTGCCTTAAGCCGTTCGACCTGGTCGGCTTGCTGAGCCTTCTTGAGCGCGTCCTCGTACTGATGACGGGCGTCGCGCCCCTTCCCGACCTTGCTGTAGGCGTCGCCGAGATGTTCCGTGATTGTGGGATCGTTGCCGGTCAGATTCACCGCCCGCTCCAACTCGTCCACCGCTTTTCGGTATTCGCCTTTCTGGTAGTACACCCAACCGAGGCTGTCGACGTAAAACCCGTCCTCCGGTTCGATATTCAGCGCGCGCTTGATCAGCTTCTCGGCCTCGTCCAGATGCTTGCCCGCTTCCGCGTAAGTATAGCCGAGGTAGTTGAGCGCCGGCGCGTTGCTCGGATTGATCTCGATCGCCTTGCGCATCTGCTCCACCCCAAGATCCTTCTGCCTGGCCTCATCGTAGAGCGCGCCAAGGGTGAAACGGAACTTGTCGTTACGCGGCTCCAGCGCAACCATCTTCTTGGCCAGATCGATCGCGCTCGGGTAATCCTTCTGCTCCTGGTACACCCCGACCAGAAAACCCATGATTTCCGCATCATTGGGCTTCCTGGCCAGCGCCTGTTTCAGATTTTCGATCGCATGACTGTAGTCGCTCTGCTTGTCGTAGAGATAGGCGAGCTGCAGGCGCGACTCGACGTAATGGTCGTCGGTGGCCGGAATCTGCTCGAACTCCCCGATCGCCTTGCCGCTCTCGTTGAGCTCGGTGTAGACCGTGCCCAGGTAATAGTGCACGCGGTAATTCTCGGGCTCGGCTCCCAGCACCAGGTTGAATTCCGTCGCGGCGCGATCGAAGTCCCCGCGCTCGAAGAACAATAGCCCGATCTTCGTGCGCGTGTCGGCCGGATTGGTCTCGAGCTGCTCCTGCCGCTGCAACTGCGCCACTGCCTCGTCAACCTTCTTGTCGCCCCCGTAAAGCTCGGCCAGACGCTTGTGCACGACGTCGTTGTTGGGGTCGGTTTGCAGGATCTTCTGGTAGACCGTGATCGCTTCCTTGGGCCGATGCTCAAGCTCGCGCAACACCGCCAGGTCCAGCAGCACCAATTGCGATTGCGCGTTCAAATCGAGCGCCTTCTGGTAATAGCGCTCCGCCTCCGGATACTTCTTCGCCGCGACCATCACGCGCCCGGCGTAGTAGTAGCCCAGGAACGAGTCGGGATCGAGCACGATCAGTTGCTTGAAAATCTCCTCCGCCCTGGCATAGTCGCCCTGCTTGGCGTAGAGCGTGCCGAGAAACAGGTATGCCTCCTGGTTCTTCGGCGCGAGCTTCATCACCTCCAGGTACTGTTTCTCGGAGGTGGCGTCGTCACCCAGGGCCGAACTGATTCCGGCCGCGAGCAGGCGCGCGTTCACGTAGTCGGGATCGAGCGCGATCGCGTCCTCCGACTGCTCCAGCGCGTCCTTCAGGCGTCCGTCGCGGACGTAAAGGTTCGCCACCTGGACATGCAGTGCCGCGTTATGCGGATCATAGTGAACCGCTTCCTCGTATTGCTTCAGCGCCTCTGCGCGGTCGCCGTTCTCGCTCGCCACTTCCGCCTTGAGGTACGCCCCCATCGCAAAGGCCGACGGTGGAATATCGACCGCCGGCGCCCCGCCAAACGGGCGCCCGCCGCCGCTTAAGGCCTCGATCGATTTGGAGTTGTCAGCGCGGAGATAGGTGCATGCGGCGAGCGCGATTGAGGCTGCTGCCAGCGCCCACTGGACAAATGATTTCATCTTGGGATGGGAACCTTGCGACCGTTCGCGAAACACAGCTAACATGGCGACTTCTAACCGTCAACGTGAATACGAATCAGGACCTCTTCGCGGCGCGACAGCCGCGGCCTTCCTAGTGTTGCGCCCCACCCGCAATGGCGCAATCCCCTAAAACCCGAGACGGCTCGTCTTCTGCTATCAACTCCGCTCCGCCCCGTCCGCGCCTGAGCCTGTTCTCCATGGTCTGCCTCACCTATCTGATCGTCAGCGGCGGCGCCTACGGACTCGAAGATGCTGTCGGCATCGCCGGACCACGCGTCACCCTGCTCCTTTGCCTCGTCGTGCCGCTCAGCCTAAGCCTCCCGACGGCCTTGATGGCGGCGGAGTTGACCGCCCTGATGCCGGTCGAGGGCGGCTTCTACTTCTGGGTCAAGGAGGCGCTCGGACCATTCGCGGGCTTCGCCGAGGCCTACCTCACGATTCTATATACCGCCGTCGACACCGCGATTTACCCGGTACTGTTTATGACCTACCTCGGCTTCATTACCGGACTCGGCACCAGCGCACAGGTGATGGCCGGCCTCGCCGTGATCTGGCTCGCCGGACTGCTCAACCTGATCGGCGTGCGGCCCGTTGGCCGCGGCTCAGTAATCCTTACGGCGCTTTTGCTTGCGCCCTTGGCCGCCCTGGTCGTCGCCGGGGCACCCCATCTGCTCCATTGGCGCCCGCAGCTCCAGCCGCGTGCCGGCGGCGGCTTTGCCGCTTTGGCCGGCGGACTTACCGTGGTCATCTGGAATTTCAGCGGATGGGAAAACCTGAGTGTCGTCGCCGCTGAGATGGAAAATCCGCGCCGCAATTACTTGCGCGCCGTCGCCATCGCCTTGCCCCTGGTCGTGCTCGGCTACGTCTTGCCGCTCCTCGTCTCGGTCGTGGACGCCGGCGCCACCGTCCGCTGGCAAACCGGATCCTTCGCCGCAGCCGGCTACCGCATCGGCGGTCCCATCCTGGGAACGGCGATCGGCGCCGGCGGCGCGATCTCGGCCTTCGCGATGTTCGAGGCCGCGATGTTGTGGGTCTCGCGGATGCCGTTCGTGCTGGCCGGTGAGGGCTATCTGCCCCGCGGTCTCGCCAGCATCTGGAGCCCGCACGCTACCCCGGCACGCTCGATCGTGCTCTGTTGCCTCGTCTTCACCCTACTCATACCGCTCGGCTTCATCGCCCTGGTCGTGCTCGACGTCTTCTTTTATATGTTGGCGCTCGTACTCGAGATGTGGGCGCTGCTCCGTCTGCGCCGCCTCCATCCCCGCCGCGACGGCCTGTTCGTTATCGGCGGTGGACGGGCCGCACTCTGCGTGATCGCAGCTGCTCCATTGCTGACATGGATCGCGACCTTGGGTCTTGCGCTGTCACACACCGGCAGCAGGCGCGATTTTCTCGTGGCAATTGGATTGGCCGCCTGTGTATTGCCGGCCTACATGCTTTTGCGCCGCCGCTACGGCGGCCCCGCCATCCCGAATCCGGCCGAACCGTTATAACGTGTAGCCGTCAGCCGGGTGTCAGGATCTGGCCGGCTTGCCCTTGCCGGTATTTCTGGAGCGTCTGGTCTGTGCGCCCTTCTTGGTGATTTGCGCTCGCTTTTTGGACGGCGATTTGACCGTTCTCGCCTTGCCGCTCTTCAATCCGGCCAACTTTCCGATCGCAGCCGCGGCGGCATGCGCGACCTTTTTGGTGGCGTCCGCAATCTGTTCGGCCGTCAGTTCAATATCCTGAGTGGCCGCCGCTACAATCCCGCCCGTCGTCTCTTCGATTTCGGGCTCTTGTTTCCGCGAGCGTTTGCGCATGTCGTAATTATGGCAAGTGAGCGCGCCCGTCAGTCAAGCCGGCGCAATTTCAACGGCGCGCCGCCAGTTCCAACGGGTCACGCGCGGGGCGGCGGAGATCATGCTATTTCGGCCGGTTGTACACGTGGAAAAATGAAAACGCCGCGATTACCAGCGCGTGCGTGATCTTCCCCGACCCGATCAAGTCCTTGATCTGCGCCAGCGGCACCGTTACTACCTCGGTCTCCTCGCTGCCCGCCGCGTCATTGTGCGGCTCGGCCACTTTGCGCACGTTGCGGGCCAGGAACGAATAGCAGACGTTAGGCTGAATCGCGGGGTTCGGATGCACCTGGCCGAGCGCAATAATATCGGCCGAATCGTATCCGCATTCCTCGCGCATCTCGCGCACTGCCGCCTGCGCCGGGCTCAGATCTTCCGGGTCGATCATCCCACCCGGGATTTCAAGCGTGAAGCCGCTCACCCCGTGGCGGTATTGGCGTACCAGCACGACCTCGCGTTTGCGCGTAAGCGGGATGATATTCACCCACGCCGGCGCCTCCAGCACGAAGAAATTACGTTCGCCACGCCGCGGATGCGCCGATTTGCGCCGATGCAGATCAAAGATCGGAGTGGTATAGACTCGCTCGCTCTCGAGTAGCCGCCATTTGCGGGCTTTCAAGCGCTTACCTCCGGCGCGCCTGCGGACCGGCGCACCCGCGGACCGCAGAGCGTGCGGCAATCAGAGGCGCTCGCCGGCTGGCCGTCGGAACGCGACACTCGCGTTCGCGAGTCAGGCAATCGCCGACCGGGAACAGTGACACGCCTCAAAACAAACGGCGGTATTCGATTGCCGGACAGCGGTCCATCACCACCGTCATGCCCGCCTTTTTGGCCCGCTCCGCCGCTTCGAGATTTACCACGCCCAACTGGCCCCACAGAATCTTCGCGCCCTTCCTGACCGCCTGCTCGGTGATCTCGGGCAAATATTCCGGACGCCGGAATACGTCCACGATTTCGACCGGGTCGGGAATCGATTCGAGGTCCGGATAACAGCGCTCGCCAAGTTCCCGGCGCAACGCCTCCGGTCCAAGCTGCGGATTCACAGGAATCACCCGGAAGCCCTTGCGCTTGAGCAGTATCGCGATTTGCAGGCTGTCGCGCTCCGGATTATCCGAGCATCCAACCACCGCGACCGTGGCCGGTTTTGAGAGAATCGCGCGAATCTCGCTGTCCTCCGGATTGGTAAAGTTCATCGGTCCTCTCTCTTTCGCATCGCCTGCTTACGCCGCCCGCCCCGGACTCCAGCCGGCCGCGGGCGCCGTGCCCATGGTCAAAGGTTAGTCCTCGCCCAGCAGCCGGTCTATCACCCGCGGAATCAGCCGCATGATTTCCTTGCGGCACTCCGCGAACACCAGGTCACCCTTCTCGAATGGATCCTCGATATCGCCCGACTCCCCTGCAAACGCGCGCAGCGTATGCACTTCGAGCGCCGAATGCACCTCGAAGCGCTCGCGCAATTCGCGCGCCTGCTGCCCGGTCATCGCAATCACCAGGTCGGCCTCGACCAGCAATTCGGGATGGCGTTTCAAGTCGGTCGAGGTCGCCTCCTCGCCCAGATGGATGCCGACGTCGCGCAGCGTCATTCGCGTGTCGAGCGAGACCAGCGCGCCGTCGCGCGCATAGGGTGCGATGCCCGCCGAACGCACGCGCACGTGCCGCTCGGCTCCGCGCTCGCGCAGCTCGCGCACCATCAGATGTTCCGCCATCACGCTGCGAGCGGTATTGGCCGCGCAAATCAGCAGGATCGAACGAAAGCGCGGCCCCACTTGGGCCGCGCCCCCGCGCACTTCGCTCTTCGGCAAGGTCAGACCGCTCCTGCCATCACCTGCCCCATATTTTCCTTCTTGGTGATGCCCTTGGCCAGTTCTTCCTTGACCCGCGTCCCAAGCTCGGCCGGATCCCAGAACTTGAGCGGTCCCGTCTGCGTGATCTTTCCGGCGCTGTGCCAGCCGCGCATCAGCCACACCGTGCCGAGTCCCACGCGGAAGACTTCGCCGTGTACGTCCTTGGCGTCGTCGCTGCCGAGCCATGCCACCATCGGCGCCACGTGGGCCGGGCTGAAGCGGTCGACCTCGCCGGCCTTGGGCGTCGGCATCGTCGCCGCCGTCTGCGGGGTCGCGTCAATCGTAAGCCGGGTGCGGGCGACCGGCGCGATCGCGTTGATGCATACGCCGTAGCGCGACATCTCGCGATCCATGATTATCGCCATCGTGGCCACCGCCGCCTTGGCCGTTCCGTAATTGCTCTGGCCGGCGTTGCCCAGCAGGCCCGAATCGGAACTGGTGTTGATCAGCCGGCCGTTCAGCAGATTGCCCGCCTTATGCTGTTCACGCCAGTAGTTGCAGGCGTGACGCGCCATATTGAAGGTGCCCTTCAGATGCACCCCGATGACCGCGTCGAAATCCTCTTCGCTCATATTGAAAATCATGCGGTCGCGCAGGATTCCGGCGTTGTTCACCACGATGTTGAGCTTGCCGAAATTGTCGATCGCGCACTCGACGATCCGTTTGGCCGCCTTGAAATCGGTGACGCTCTCGTAGTTGGCCACCGCCTCACCGCCGCCCGAGCGAATCTCCTTGACCACGTCCTCGGCCGGCGAACGCGATTGGCCGGTGCCGTCGAAGTGGCCGCCCAGGTCGTTGACCACGACCTTGGCTCCATGCCTGGCCATCAACAGCGCCTCTTCGCGCCCGATTCCACGTCCGGCTCCCGTGATAATCGCGACTTTGCCCTCTAGTAATGCCATCGTCAGTGCTTCCTCTTTTGTTCCAATTTCAAACCTTGATGGAGTCGCATGCGGCCTTGCGGCGCGCCCGTTCCTCTCAGCCTTTTAGCATGATCACGGTGTCATGCGGCAGCCTCACCGCGGCAACACCCGCGTAACCTTGATTGCGGCAGCCGGCGCTGTCAAGGCTGCGCGCGACTCCCGCCTGCAATTCCCCTGCCGACTCACCAACGCGGGCAACCGCGAAAGTCTGGATAGACTCGCGCGACTGTCAAAGTCAAGGCAACCGGACCAACCGTGAAACGACGGCGACGCGCCCCGCTCGATGCCGGGATTTCTCTCCGGCCGCATTGCCGCCGAATAACGGCCCTTGACAGCGCCGCGGTTTTTATTGAATTTGGGCAACCTTGGAGCCTTAACCAAAAGGCTTCACTCAATTTCTTTGCGCGCCAGGGACTACCCGGATGCAAAATCAGTTCAGTATCGTGACGATGATCATGCAGGGATGGTATGCGACTTATCCCCTGCTGCTGATTTCAGTCGTCTGCGTCAGCATCATCTTCGAGCGCGTCTGGGCGCTCTGGGGTATCGGCAGCCGCGCCTCGCGCATCGCCGAAAGCCTGATCGGACCGGTCCGCCAGGGGAAATTCAACGAGGCCTTGGCCCAGCTTCAATCGCGCCGCGACCCGGGCGAGCGTGTCTTCCATGAACTTATCTCCGAGGCCCAGTCGGCCGACCGCGCCCGCCTCGAGGAGGTTGACGAGGAGCGCCGCTTCGCCGAGTCGATTCAGCTTCGCGGCCTGCTCTGGGTGCTCGCAACCTCGGGCGCGTCGGCGCCGTTCATCGGGCTCTTCGGCACTGTCGTCGGTATCCTGATCGCGTTTCAGTCGATGGCGGTGATGGGAACCGGCGGATTTTCGGTGGTGGCCGCCGGCATCTCCGAAGCGCTGATTTCGACCGCGTTAGGCCTGATCGTCGCCATCATCGCGGTTATTTTCTACAATTACTTCTCCCAGAAAATCGAAATGATCAACGCCACCATCCATATCTGTGCCGCCCGCCTGATCGACGCCGCGCTCGCCGGGAGGAAGGCGAATGGCCGTTAGCATGCCCTCGGGCGGCGGCGGGATGTTCTGGGAAATCAACATCACCCCGCTGACGGACATTTTCCTGGTCCTGCTCATTATCTTCATGGTCACGGCGTCGGTCGCCGTCGAGTCGGCCACCCATGTGAACCTGCCGATGGCGGCCAACACCACCCCCGAAAACAAGGGAGTGGTCGTCACCTACACCGCCAATCACGAACTATTCGTCAATTCCAAGGACGTGCCCGAGAGCGAGTTCCAGCCTGCGCTGGCCGAAGCGCTCGGGCGGGTCGATGCAAAGATCGTAATCTTCCAGGGCGATCGCACCGTGTTGCTCGGCGATATGGTGCGCATTCTCGATGTCGCCAAGGCGGCCGGCGCCGATCAGATCGCGATCGCGGCAAAGCGCATTTCGGGTGGAGAGCCCGGCGCCGCGTCGGGTGGCTGATAATCGGCGCGCCGGCGGCGCGGAATAATTTTTCGGGGCGGAATTTTCGCGATGGCGATTAATACACGCGGCGAACCGGGCGGGATTTTCGCCACTATTAATATCACGCCGCTGACCGACATCTTCCTGGTCCTGCTCATCATTTTTATGGTGGCGACCGCCATCACGATCGAATCGGCGGCACATGTCGAGCTGCCCAAGCTCCAGGCCCCCGCGCAGAATCAACCGGCCCGGGGCGTCACCGTCACCTATACCGCCGACCATCAGATTTACGTCAATCAGAAAGCCGTGAGCGAAGGCGAATTGGGCTCGGCGATTCGGATCGCGCTGGGCCAGAGCACGGAGAAGCTCGTGGTTTTCGACGGCGACCCGCGGATTATCCTGGGCGATATGGTAAGAATTCTGGATATCGCCAAATCAGCCGGGGCGGACCAGATTGCGCTCGCGGTGTCGCACAGTGGCGGCGCAAACGCAGGGGCTGAGTTACCAGGCAGCGTTCCCGCGGTCGAACCGATGACGCCGGGCAACGGACCGGCGCCCGAGGCCGTCGCGCCATCGGGCGGACCCTAGTAATTTGGAAAAGCGAGCCTGCGGATGCAGTCGAATTTGCCCTGGATAAAAGACCGGCGATGCTTATCACGATAGCGGCGGTCGCGAGCCTCTCCACCTTGGCGCTTGCCTTTTGGTTGTACCGGGTGGCGTGGACCAACCGGCGATCCGCGGATCCGTCCGTCGCCTACCCCAACCGTGATTCGATCGTGCAGCGCCGTTCCGTATGGGACACGCTGCGCTTCATGGCGGGTCCGTTCCCGCTCTCCATCGCGTTGCATGTGATGGTGATCGTGGCGCTGCTGTGGGGAGTTCATCTCGAGCAGGGCCGCAACCTGATTACCGTCGATCTTCAGGCTGGTGGCGGCGGTGGCCGCACCGATGACCTCAAGCATCTCGATATGCCGGAGATGCCGATGCCGGAGACCAGCGCGCCGCTGCCGATCGAGCGTCCGCTGATGGTGTCGCAAAGCACAACGGCGGTCAGCGTTGCCAACCGTTACGTGCGAATGGTGGTCGGCCAGGGTATCGGGAGCGGCCGCGGCGGCGGTATCGGATCGGGCTACGGGCGCGGCGTCGGCGCCGGCTTCGGCGGCTTCATCGGCGGACTGCGGCGCAGCGGACTAGACGTCACTCTCGTGATTGACGGCACCGGCTCGATGAAGCTCATCATCGACGACGTCAAGAACAAGATGAAGCAGTTGGTGATCGCAATCCATCGGCTGGTGCCGACCGCGCGGATCGGAATCGTGGTCTTCGGCGGACGCGGCGAGCCGATACAGGTCGAGGCATTGACGGTGTCACCCGACAAGCTGCTGTTCTTCCTCAACAATATCCAGGCCCATAACGGCGGCGAATGGCAGGAGGATACGCTTGGAGCCGTGCGCACCGCGGTCGAACGGATGGGATGGCGGCCGGAAGCAAAAAAAGTGATCGTGCTGGTCGGCGACACGCCACCGTTCGCGGAGGATACCGAACCGCTTTTGGAAGAAGTGCGCAAGTTGAGGGAGGAAAACGGCACCCTCAATACGGTCGACGTTACAGTCGAAGAGCACGAACGCTTCCTCGAGGATTGGGCGCAGCGGACCGGACAACCAGTGCAAAAGGATTCAAGGCTGCCGAGCTTCTACCTGGAAACGCAGCGCGCCTACCAGACGATCGCGTCCGCGGGTGGCGGGTCGTGGCGCAGCCTGACCAAGGACGATCAGATCAACCAGCAAGTGCTGATCCTCGCGTTCGGCTCGGAATGGCAGACCGAAGTTGCCGCGTTCGGGCGCGGGATCACGTCTGCGGCCGCAGCAAACGGTCCGTGACAATTTCACCCTGTTGCATTACCCATGATATGAGCCGACCCGGCGTTAAATGAAGCCAAGTATAGCTGGAATACTTTATGGAGTGTTTGCGATAGCTATATTTGCCGGATGCGCCACCATTCAGCCAACGCCGACGACGACGCCAACAAACCAGCCTGCACCCAGCGGCAATATGCGCGACCCTCGCTTCGCCGCGACGGCGACGACGCTGGCCGATGGCAGGGTGCTGATTGCCGGGGGCGTTGCCAATGAAGGCGCCGCCGGGGTCGCGGCGGAACTCTACGACCCGGCAAGCGGCGGTTTCGTCCTGACCGGAGGGATGCTGAGCGGGCGGGCCTATCATACGGCGACCCGGCTCGAGGATGGACGCGTGCTGATCGCGGGGGGCTTGGGCAAGGATGGGCGGCCGGTGCGGGCGGCGGAACTCTATGACCCGGCGAGCGGCCAATTCGTTCCGACCGGGAATATGCTACAGCCGCGCTACGACCACACGGCGACGCGGCTGCCCAGCGGCAAGGTACTGCTGACTGGTGGTAACACGACCACCGCCGTGGCCAATTACCTGGGCACCGCCGAGCTTTACGACCCGGCAACCGGCACATTCAGTCCGACCGGCAAGGTGACGCGGCTTTACAATGCGGAAACCGACAAGTTTTTCTATGAAGGCGAGATGAATGCCGCGCGGGCGAAGCATACGGCGACGATGCTCGCCGACGGCAAGGTACTGATCGCGGGCGGCGCCGGTGTGAATGAGAAGACCCAGGCATCGGCCGAAGTCTACGATCCCGCGAGCGGACAATTCACCGTGACCGGCGCGATGGTTGCGGCCCGCCAGGACCATCGCGCGACCTTGCTCCAGAGCGGACAGGTGCTGATCAGCGGGGGTTATGACGGCGAGGGCCATATCCTGGCGAGCGCCGAGCTTTACGATCCGGCGACGGGCAAGTTCTCGCTCACGACCACGGCCTTTGCCACGAGCGGGACCGCGATGAGCGAGGGCCGCCGCGAGCATACCGCGACGATGCTCGCGGACGGACAGGTGTTGATTGCCGGCGGCAGCGGCGCGCATGGGGCAATAGCGACGGCGGAGCTTTATAATCCGGCGGATGGCGCGTTTACATGTGTCGGCGGGGTGCTGGAGGGGCCGCGCGGACCGTGCAACCGGAGCATGAACGATTTTCGCGACTATGCGTCGGCGGCGGGGCTGCGCGATGGCAAGGTGTTAATCGCGGGCGGCTACAATTTCAGGATGTCGCTCGCGCGGAATCCGGCAGCGGCACGAGGGGCGATCGGCGGGGCGTCGGTGCCGTTTACGCTGATCGGAACGGCGGAAGTGTACGACCCCGCGGCGGGGACGTTCACGTCGACCCTGACGCTTCTGCGCGCGCGTTATGGTTTGCCGCCGGAAGCCGCCGCGCGGTAGGGGCGGAGCCGGTATCAGCTCGCGCGGGCGCGAGCGTGCTCAGCGGCGTCGGCGGCGACGCGGCTATGGAAACGTCCGTAGCTGAAGTAGATTGCGAATCCGGCCGCCATCCAGAGGATGAAGCGGAGCCAGGTGACGAGACCCAGGCTGGCCATCATCAGGGCGCAGGAAGCGGCGCCGAGGATCGGGACGATCGGCACCAGGGGCGTCTTGAACGGCCGGTGCAACCCGGGCTCGAGATTGCGCAGAATCCAGACGCCGAAGCATACGAGGACGAAGGCGAAAAGCGTGCCGATATTCGTAAGCTCGGCGATCTCCTTGATCGGCAACAAGCCGGCGGTGAGTGCGACGGCAATGCCGGTGAGCGTAGTCGGGATATAGGGTGTGCGGAACTTCGGATGGACGCGGCTGAAGGCGGGCGGCAGCAATCCGTCGCGCGAGACCGCATAGAAAATTCGCGACTGCCCGAGCAGTAGCACGAGCAGCACGGAGGTCAGACCGGCGACCGCGCCCAGCGAGATTATGCCGGCGACGAAGTTGAGTCCGCGAGTGACGAAGGCGGCGGCGAGCGGCGCGTTCACGTCAATCGATTTGAGCGGCACCATCCCGGTCAACACGATCGCAACCACGATATAGAGGAGGGTGCAGGCAAAGAGTGACGCGAGAATGCCGATCGGGAGGTCGCGATTGGGGTCGACGACTTCCTCGGCGGCGGTCGAGACCGCGTCAAAGCCGATGTAGGCGAAGAAAATATAGGCCGCACCGCGCAGGATCCCGCCCGAGCCGAAAGGCGCGAAGGGCGACCAGTTGGCCGGCTTGACGTAGAAAGTTCCAACCGCGATTACGGTGAGGACCGCGAACAGCTTGATGACGACGATGATCGAGTTGATGCGCGCGCTTTCCTGGACGCCGATATAGAGAATCGCGCTGACTAACAGCACGATCAGAAAGGCCGGCAGGTTGATAGATGGGCCGGGCATCGAGCCGAGCGAATGGGTGAGACGTGCGGGCAGGTGGAGTCCCATCCCATCGAGAATCACGGTCAGGTAATGCGACCATCCGGCGGCCACGGCGGCGGCGCCGACCGCATATTCGAGCACGAGATCCCAGCCGATGATCCAGCCGACGAGCTCGCCCATGGTCGCGTACGAATAGGAGTAGGCACTGCCGGCGATCGGGATCATGGCGGCGAACTCGGCGTAGCAGAGCGCGGCCATCGCGCAGGCGAATCCGGCGAGCACGAACGAGAGCACCAAGGCCGGGCCGGCGTATGCGGCGCCGACGCCGGTCAGAACGAAAATGCCGGCGCCGATGATGGCTCCGATGCCGAGCATCGTCAGGTCGAGCGCGCCCAACGCGCGCCGGAGTCCGCCGTCATGCGGTCCGGCTTCGGCGAGCAAGGTTGCGGCCGGCTTGCGTCGAAAGAGTTGTTCCCTCATCCCCGCCATCGCGTTCCCCCAGCCAGGACAGTTTTCGCGAGATTATTCCGCCGTTCGACAGGTTGCCAGAGATTCATCCGCGGCAATTACGGATCGGAACCGAAAATACAGATTTCAGTTGAATCCAATGGTGCGCGCCGGTCATCTTGATCCTGGCGCTGGCATTTCGCCGCGGGTCGCGCGACGATGCGAGTCGAGGGGTATCGCTATGGCTCAGGTTGCGCATCGATTTGCCGACAGCAACGGGATCAGGATGCATTACGCCGAGGCAGGGTCGGGGCCGTTGGTGGTGATGTGCCATGGATGGCCGGAGTCGTGGTATTCGTGGCGGCATCAGATTGGCGCGATCGCGGACGCGGGCTTCCATGTGGTCGCGCCCGACCAGCGCGGCTATGGGCAGACCGACG
>Ga0187818_10000324_pt1 | contig 16388 bp, 12 predicted proteins | sample NC_wetland_sal_i_14_FD_130581 | JGI IMG/M metagenome (GOLD analysis project Ga0187818, IMG submission 130581) | Wetland sediment microbial communities from Neuse River Estuary, North Carolina, USA - SO4_3 | ecosystem: Environmental > Aquatic > Freshwater > Wetlands > Sediment | place: USA... | reverse complement strand
GATCTTCAGGCCGCAGCAGATGCAACCAAAACTCTCCCCTTAGTTACATAATCGCCAAACCTGGACAGCATTATAAGTCGCACCCTCGTTTTTCCGCAGCCTGTTAGGGCAATTAAAGCAAAGGAGCACAGGTCCGTTCCGAGGATTGTCTTTTGCGGCTGTCGTTGCATCTCCTTCCTTATTGGCATAGTGACTGAGTAGAACCATCTCTGCACCACTTCCTCGCTGCACAACGCGGACACGCTTGCATAGTTCAATGAGTGTGGCGTAATTCCATCAACCAGCAGCTCGCGGGGGTTCGACGGCTGGCATATGAAGCCGCGGACTCTGGATTGCTGGGTCCGGAACTGGCCGCTGGCATCAGCCGCGTGAGGGGAGTTAAGTAGCTTGTATCGCTCTGGAAACTGGCTGAGCCTGGACCAGAGCTCGGCGATGTCAACAGGTCCATTTCACCCAACCAAGCCGCGATTTCGTTCCATCTCGCCACCGATTGGGCTATCACACCTCCCGCTACTGGCTGATTCCTTGTGCTGCACGACAAAATGACGAGCCTTCATCTCGTCTCTTCATTCGTGCTCTCCGGCGCAATCACGAGGAGTTCCCTGAAGGGCTCGACTATCGCCCACGGCAAAACATACCGCCCATGAGACTCCAGCCCTCGACCCTCTCTACCTCATTGTCAATTGCGCCTCTTCCCCATACCGCGTAGCATCCAACCTGAGTATGGTGACTACTACGGCTACGGCGAGCCGTCCACCCAAACTGGTGTTTGGGGAAATGTTTAGTCTCGCCTATGACACCTTCTGCGCCAACAAGGTGCGCTTTTCTCTCACCGCCTTGGGAATGGTGATTGGTACCGCTTCCCTCATCCTGGTGGTCACCATCGGTATGACAGGGAAGCAATACGTCTTGAACCAGATTCAATCGATTGGCGCCAACATGATCGATGCTGAATACCAGGGCGGGGCCGAGGACGCGACGCCCGATCGCCTGACGATTGATGACATGTATGCCGTGCTGCAACGCGTGTCCGGAGTCGTGGCTGCTTCTCCCGTGGTTCCGCTGGATAACCGGATTCCGATTGGGTATGGCAAGGAGCGCGATCTTCGCGTACTGGGGGTTCTTCCCGAATACCGCTCCGTGCGCAATCTGGTAGTTGTCTCGGGAAGATTCTTCGATGCGGAGGACGAACAGGCGCGCAACAAAGTCGGCGTGATCCAGCAGAAACTTGCCGAACAACTCTATGAATCCGCGGAGAAGGCAGTAGGGAAAGTCGTCAAGCTGAGCGGACTGCCTTTCACCATCATTGGAACGTTCCGGGAGCGCGTGGATACTTTCGGGCAGTCGGAAGTCACCGACAACTCCATGGTGATTCCCTACAGCGTAAGCCGATATTTTAACAACACGCCGTATGTCCAGCAGCTCTACTTCTCGGCGGCTGATCCTTCGATGGTGGTTCCGGTGACAGAACAAGTTCGCGAAGTGATCCACTCCCGCCATCGGCCAGAATCGAATTATGTCGTCCAGAATCTCACTGCGTTGCTCAGCGTGGCCGACCGCACGGCAAATGCCTTAACGTTGGTGTTGCTTCTCATTGCGGCCGTGACCCTGCTGGTAGGCGGTATCGGCATCATGAACATCATGTTGGCGACGGTCACTTCGCGAATTCATGAAATTGGCATTCGGAAAGCGATTGGTGCCACGAATGCCGAGATTCGGTTTCAGTTTCTATCCGAGGCAGTTCTGATTTCTCTGATCGGGGGTTTAGGCGGGGTCGTAGTCGGATTGGCGCTGCCCTTCTCGGTTCGCTTCCTTACCGATTACCGCATCCCCATCTCGGGACTCTCTGCGATCGTGGCCATCTTCGTCTCCGCCGTGGTAGGTATTCTGTTCGGAACGGTGCCAGCCGCGCGCGCTGCCAAGATGGACCCGGTGGAGAGTTTACGATACGAGTGAGCCCGGTTGGGCTCCGAACGGGCTCCGGCCAAGGCGCGGTCGAGAGTTTGGGCGTACCCGGAAAATCAAGTAACATGCATTTAAGATGTGTATTTCGTGGATGATGATTTCCGACGGAGATGCGGTGTTCATGCGACCGACGAACCACCTCGCCCAGGACAAGGGACTCGATTTCAAGCAAACGGAAGGTCCCTATCACGCATGAAGTCCTCTGCCGGTCTGCACCTCAAAACCTACCTGTTGATTTTTTTGATGGTGATATTTGGCCCCCTGGGTAACGTGCTGCTTGGCAAGGGGATGAAGCGCATCGGCGCGGTGAGCATCGGAACGCCGGCGGAGGCGCTTGACCTGCTTTCGCGCGTTCTCACGTCAAGCACGATTTGGCTGGGGATTGGGTCGCTCATTATTTTTTTTGGGGCAAACATGCTGGTGCTCTCGTGGGCGGATTACAGCTATGTGCAACCAGCCTCGTCGGCGGCCTACGGCATGTCTGCCCTGCTGGCTCACTTCTTGCTGCGCGAAGTGGTCACGCCCACGCGTTGGATGGGAGTGCTGGTCATTTGCCTGGGCGTCCTGGTGGTTGGACACACGCCTCCGCGGACCACGGAGGAGCCCGGCTAAATGCTCGTTCTTATCTTTTATCTGCTAATTATTGGGGCCGGCACTGGAGGCGAGTTATGCGTCTCCCGGGCCATGAAGGCCGTGGGCGAGGTGAAGGATTTTCGCCCCGCGGCGCTGGTGGGAGTGATCATCCGCGCGTTGCGAGTTTCGTGGATGTGGGCCGGCCTCACCCTCATGGGAACTGCGTTCTTCTCCCTGCTGGCGGTGCTATCGAGGGAAAACGTCAGTGTGGTGGTTCCGGTTACAGCTCTGAGCTATGGCGCCGGTGCATTGGGAGGGAAATTCTTTCTCGGCGAACAGGTCACGCCGAGGAGGTGGGCGGGCGTGCTTCTGGTCTGCATCGGCGTCGCCTTAGTGGTTATGGGCCGCCGGTGATGGGGGCGGAAAGCCATCTGAGTTGTGCATCCTCAGAAAGACCGGTAGGATTGCTTTTCTGCCGAAATAGCCAGAGCTTGCGCCGTGCCTTGGATTCCGCGGAGGCACAAGTTTCCGCGCGCCGATTTGCGGGAGAATCGCAAGCTGATTTCAAGAAAGCGATAGAGGTGCACGCACTTGTGTGGAATTGTCGGCTTCACCCACAAACGTTGGGTACCTGATTCCGATCGCATTCGGAGCGCCGCCGCCACACTGATTCATCGTGGACCGGACCAGCAAGGTGTGTTCGAGTCCAGCCTCTGCTCGATGGGCGCGACGCGGCTCAAGATTATAGACCTCGGTTCCGGCGACCAACCCATTCTGTCTGAAGATGGCGACGTTGCCATTGTGTTCAACGGCGAAATCTACAACCACCAGGAACTGCGGCGCGAACTGGAAGAACTAGGCCATCGCTTTTACTCGCACTGCGACACGGAAACTGTTCTTCGAGCGTTTCTCGAATGGGATACAGCTTGTTTTGCGCGGTTGCGAGGCATGTTTGCGATCGCGCTCTGGACGAACTCGACCAAGCGGCTCGTGCTGGCACGCGATCGTATGGGGATCAAGCCACTTTATTTCGCGCGGCGCGGGGACGACTTGTTCTTCGGCTCCGAATTAAAAGCAATTCTGATCCATCCTGAGATTGAGCGGCGATTGAGTTTGGACGGCCTCGATTGCTATCTTTCGTTGAACTACGTGCCCTGTCCCTGGACGCTGGTAGAGGGCATCGAAAAGCTTCCTCCGGGGCAGTGGCTGGAGTGGCGGGATGGTAAGGTTTCTTCCGATTCCTACTGGCGCTTGCCGATCGGAGTCGTCCGCAATTGGACCCTGGAGTCTGCTCGGGAGGAATTGGACGCTCTTCTCCGGCAGTCGATCCGCGAGCACCTGCTTTCCGATGTCCCGCTGGGCATGTGGCTGAGCGGAGGCATCGATTCTTCTACGATTTTGCACTACGCGGCGACCGAATCCGGCGCGCCGCTAAAGACTTTTTCGATTTCATTCCAGGGGAGGAGTTTCGACGAAACCGCATACATTCGTGAGGTCGCGCAGCTATACCAAACCGAGCACGAAGAACTGGATCTGAATCCGGAGGTCGACCTGCGGGGTGCGATCGAGGCATTCGCGTATTACTCGGATGAACCGTCCGCGGACGCAGGAGCGCTTCCGGTCTGGTTCCTTTCCAAGCTGAGTAGGACCAAGACCACGGTTAGCCTTAGCGGCGAAGGTGCGGACGAGCTGTTTGGCGGCTATCTCACTCATCGAGCGAATCGCCTGGCCGCGCTCGGCCGGCGATTGCCGCAAAAGGCTCTCCAACTCGGACTCGGCGCATTACGGGTCTGGCCAGTTTCCGACGAGAAAATCAGTTTCGAATACCAACTGAGGCGATTTCTCGAAGGCTCTCTGATGACTCCCGATCGCGCCCACGTATACTGGAACGGGACCTTCAGCGAAGCGCAAAAGCGGGCCCTGCTGCGCGTGGAACTCCCCCCCGCTCTCAACTGTGTCCTAGGCGATCTGCGCGATCGGTCCGTCGCCCGGTCTGGGGCACACGACGATCTGGCGCCGTATTTGTGGTTCGATCAGAGATATTTTCTTCCCGACGATATTCTGAACAAGGCGGATCGCATGAGCATGGCGCATTCGCTGGAAGTGCGGCCGCCGTTCCTCGATCACCGGATCGTTGAATTCGCCGCCTCCCTGCCCGCATCTCTGAAGATTCGTGGTTTGAGGCAGAAGGTTCTTCTGAAGGAATTGATGCGCGACAAGCTTCCACCTTCGGTTCTTCGACGGAAGAAGATCGGATTCGACATCCCGGCGCATGATTGGCTTCGGGGCTGTCTGCGCTCGCTGATGATGGAGGTTTTGCTGGACGGTGCGTCCGACCACGCGAAATTATTCCGGCGGGACGTGATCGAGACTTATATTCGCCAACACCTGGAGAGACAAGTCAATGTTGGATATCACTTATGGGGCCTGATGGTGCTCTTTCTGTGGATGAAAAAATGGGGGATTCAGGCGGCGGCCTCCCGGGAGACGAGCGTTTGGATACAGGAAACAACTGGTACCTATATCTAGGCGTTCTGCTAGTCGCGGGGGCCATCTACTTGGGTTGCAGTGTTTCTCCTCCGTCCCTCATGGACGATGTGGACGCCGTACAGGCACAGATCGCGCGTAACATGCTGACTTCGGGCGATTGGGTGACGGCGCGGTTGGATGGCGTGGTGTATCTGGAAAAGGCCCCCCTGGTGTACTGGGCCATGGCGGCGAGCTACGAGATTTTCGGTGCGCACGACTGGGTAGCGCGCATTCCGATTGCCTTGTCGGCCATTGCCCTCTGCTGGTTGACGATGGCTTTCGGCGCTTGGGCATTCGGTAAGCAAGCTGGATTCTACGCTGGTCTATGCATGGCCACATGTATCGGGCTGTTTTTGTTCACCCGGATTTTAATCCCTGATGTCATGCTCACCTTCACGGTCGCCCTTGCCATGTGGGCGTTTCTTCGCACCCTGGACGAAGAGGAGCCCCATCCGCGATTTTGGGCTTTCGTGCTGGCCGTGAATCTCGGGCTGGGTCTCCTGCTAAAGAGCTTGATCGGAGTCCTGTTTCCACTCGCGGCTGGTTTAATCTATCTTTGGGTCACCCGTCAGATCTTCTCGGCCACCGCCTGGCGGCGGTTGCATCCCTTCAGCGGATTGCTGATCATCCTGCTCATCGCCGCGCCCTGGCACATTCTGGCCATGTTGCGCAATCCACCCTACCTCGCCTTCACCCTTCACAGTGGGCCGGGGGAATATCACGGTTTTTTTTGGTTTTTCTTCATCAATGAGCAATTACTTCGTTTTCTGAATCTGCGCTATCCGCGAGACTACAACACCGTGCCGCGCCTTTACTTCTGGTTGTTGCACCTGGTGTGGCTGTTTCCCTGGAGTGTGTATTTTCCCGCCGTTGCCAAGCTCTCCTTCAAACCTAACCCCAACGATCGTGCCGGGCGAACCCGCCTTCTGGCGCTCTGTTGGGCGGGCTTTGTGCTGATCTTCTTCACCTTCTCCACCACGCAGGAATATTATTCGATGCCTTGCTATCCCGCGCTGGCGCTGCTCTTGGGTTCGGCGATGGCGAGGGAGAGCGATTGGATACGGCGTGGCACGCGAGTGCTTTCGGTGATTGCGGCGTGCATTGGGCTGGTAACGGCAACTCTCTTTTTTCTCACCCGTAACGTCCCCGCACCGGGAGACATTTCGCAGGCACTGAGCCAACATCCCGGCGCTTATACGCTGTCCTTGGGGCACATGCAGGATCTCACCCTGGGGTCGTTTGGCTACCTTCGGGCGCCTCTGCTGGTGGCTGCCATTGCCTTCTGCATGGGTGCGTTCGCAACCTGGGAATGGGCCGGCCAGCGCGCATTTGTGGCCACCGCGCTGATGATGATACTGTTCTTCCACGCCGCCCGACTTGCCCTGGCCGTCTTCGATCCCTATCTGTCGTCGCGGCCGCTGGCGGAGGCAATCCTGAAATCGCCGGAAGGGACGCTGATTGTGGATCACCACTATTACACATTTTCTTCCATCTTTTTCTATACCAACCGCACCGCGCTGCTGCGCAACGGCCGCTTCAACAATCTGGAATACGGCGCCTACGCTCCCGGTGTACCCGATGTGTTCATCGACGATTCGCAATTCACGAATCTCTGGCTTAAGCAGGAGCGTTCCTACATCGTGGCCAACCAGAGTGTGGTTCCTCGACTGGGATCCCTGGTGGGCGCCGAGCATCTTAATCTGGTCGCGGCGAGCGGCGGCAAGGTTGTTCTGACGAATCGTCCGGCTGCCACTTTTTAGGGCGAACCGGCCAAAGCGGCCGTAGTGTTCTAGAATGTCTGTTACTTTTGACAGTTGAAAGACGCGGGGCATGGCGGAAACTGTTCTACTGTTGTCCCAAGTGCAAGTCAGTTCGTTGGAGACGACAGGTTTTTCGTAATCATTCTCTAAGAAACCTACGACGCGGAGGCGACATGAGGGTTGCGGTGCTGGGAGGCGATGGCTACTGTGGTTGGGCAACCGCTTTATATCTGTCAAGGAAAGGACATTCGGTTGCGATTGTCGACAACTTTGCGCGCCGGCAATGGGACCACGAACTTGGTGTGCAAACCCTGACGCCGATCCGTCCGCTTTCGGATCGCCTAAGCGTTTGGCAGGATCTCACCGGGGAGACCATCGAGCTCTTTGTCGGCGATGTGACGGAATACGACTTTCTGTCCTCAGTCATCCAGGCCTTCGAACCGGATGCAGTGGTCCATTTTGCCGAGCAGCGCGCCGCCCCCTATTCCATGATCGACCGCAAACATGCGGTTTTCACTCAGGTGAACAATGTCGTGGGGACGCTCAATCTGCTATTTGCGCTGCGCGAGTTTCAGCCCGATTGTCACCTCATCAAACTCGGCACCATGGGTGAATATGGCACACCCAATATCGATATTGAAGAAGGCTACATCACCATCGAGCACAATGGGCGACGAGACACCTTACCGTACCCCAAGCAGGCCGGCTCCTTTTACCATCTTTCGAAGGTGCACGACAGCCACAACATCATGTTCGCCTGCAAGGCGTGGGGACTGCGCGCCACCGATCTCAACCAGGGCGTGGTATACGGAACCATGACCGATGAAGTGGCTATGGGCGAAGCGCTCATCAATCGCTTCGACTACGATGAAGTCTTTGGTACCGTGCTCAATCGTTTCTGCGTTCAGGCGGCCATTGGACACCCACTCACCGTGTACGGCAAGGGAGGCCAAACCCGTGGATTTCTGGATATTCGCGACACGGTGCGGTGCGTCGAGATCGCGTGTTTGAATCCGGCGGCCCGAGGTGAGTGCCGGGTCTTCAACCAATTCACCGAACAGTTTTCAGTTTTGGACTTGGCACGAATGGTCCAAACCGCCGGGAAAGAGCTGGGCCTGACAGTCGAAATCGATCACCTCCCCGATCCGCGAGTGGAGGCAGAGGAGCACTATTACAATGCGAAACACTCGAAGCTGATTGAACTTGGGTTGGAACCGCATTTACTTTCCGATTCCCTGTTGGACTCGCTGATGAATGTTGCATTGAAATATCGCGATCGGATCGATGCAGGCGTTATGCTGCCGCGGATCAACTGGCGGCAGCCCCGTAACCGCGATGAGCGCAGACCAGCCCGAGAACCCGTGTCTTTGTGATCGAAGCTTATCTTGAGACTCGTGGGTGTACCTGCCGAGAGGAACGACGGAAATCGTCGCGCGGCGAGCAACGCGGGCCGCGAGGTGAATAGCAAGCCGGGACGCTGAGAGCGATCTCAGCCTCAGCGCGCCGGCTCGGCATTGGTTGGAGTCACGGGCACGAGCCTGCCATCGCGGATGTAGTATTCGCCATCCCGCCAGCGGATGCTGTTGCGCGCAAAACTGATCAGCCAAACCAGGAAAGCCATGGCGTCCCACACCGGAATCAATCCCAATTTCTTCCAAACCGCGTTCTGCTTTAACCCCCAAACGCCAATCAGGCAAGTCATCGCACATCGCAGCACAAGGTACGTGCCGAGATAACCAAGCGCAACTCGCGCTGAAGGGTGGATGGCAATCGCTGCCCAGGACCAGGGCAATCCCTGAGTGAGAAGCAGGCCGAGGTGTCCCCAGGGCCGCATGTGGCGCATGACCACGATCCAGCGCAGGCGTTTGTGGAGAAGGTCGCGCATCGACCCATAATCTGCGACCGTCGAAATGGCGTAGGGCAAAAGTTCGACTTCGTAGCCCTGTTCGGCGATGAGGCGGCCCACCAGCAGATCATCGGCAGGGCGGTTTTCAATCGCTTCATAGCCACCGAATCCGGCTAGTCGCGTGCGTGTGGTGGCAATGGTCGGCCCCAACGCAAACTTCACTCCGTCAAGCTGACGCGCGACCAGGATGCCGGCATAGAAGTCGGAAAACATGCCGATCGTCTGGAGATTTTCGGCGAGTGTTTTCTCTTTGATCGGCACGTAAAAACAGGTCACAGCTCCCACCTTGGGGTCGGCCAAAGGCGCAACCACCGTGCGCAGGTAGTCGGGCTGCACCCGGACGTCACTATCGCTAATGACCACAACTTCGTGCTCAGCTTCGCTGACAAGGCGGGCCAACTTGACCACTTTGTCGTTAGATCCTCCTCCGCCGGAGCCGAAGAGCACCCGAATACGGCGTTTCGGAAAATCACGCGTTAGCTTCTGCAGTATGGGAACAACCGGGTCATCCTCCTCGCCGACGCAGAAAAGCAGCTCGTAGTCGGGATAGTCTTGCCGGCAGAAGCTGGCGAAGTTTTCATAGGCGTCGGGATCAAGCCCGCGAATCGGTTTTAGATTGCTCACCGGCGGAGTGAAGTTATGATTGGTTGCGTTTCGACGCGCGGTGCGGCGAAAGAATTGCCACGAGCTGAACAGGGCAATCAAGTAATAGACAAATGGGATGGCAGCGACGGCGAGAACCACATGGCGGATGCTGAAAATCATCGAGTCCCCCGCGCATCGAAGGCGAACAACCTTGCCGAGATGACGGCTATGCCATCGCAGTATACGAGCCCAACCAGTAAAAACCGCCCAGTGGCTCTGTTTTTCACAAGAAATGCCAGCCTGGAGATTTTAGAACTCCCAACCTCCGGCAGATCAGGAATTCGTTTCGCGCTTCGAGCTTTGACGGCACCAGATTTTTGATCGGATATTCCTTCCTTGGCATCGACCTAAGGGTCGGGACGTGAGTTGGACTCTGCGGTTACTTAAGAGAGTTGTGCCGGACGTTGTCCAATTGAGCTCACTTCGTTATCATAGTTTAGAGTGGCTTGGTTTGCACTCAGATGACGTTCCGTTCATCTTCTTTGTCTTGCCCCCTTCCGAGAGCGCGGCAAATGACGAATTCGTAATGTTGAAGAAAGAACTTGTCAGCCCAGAGGAAGACGATCGTAAAATTAAGGTGTTGCTTTCTTGCCATTCGCATGCCAATGAAAATCGCCAGTATTGCACAACGATCACCGTCGGCCCTGTTCCGGAAAACGGCCGCAGGCGTGTTCCTGCTATGGATGGCAATATGTGGCGTCACCGGCGCTTCTAGAGCCAGCGATATCCGTACCTGGGTTATCCACCTCTCGGTGATTGACGAAAAGAACCTGCCGGTGCCCAATGCGACGGTTGAGGTTCGGTTAAGCGAGAAGCTCGCAAGTACCTCCAGCACAGATGCCGCGGGAAAGGTGACCGTCACGGTCAACCTCCCGGGGACGTATGCGCTGAACATTCAAAAGAAAGGCTACCTGCCCACCGCGACCACTTTGGAAGTTAGCGAAGGGAATGCTGCCCAGGATATCGATATCGATGTTGTGCTGAGCACCGTGGCGTTGAGTCGGCAGAGCGTGGAAGTCAAAGGCGAAGCGTCCAATCCGATAACCGAAACCTCAAGCGGCCCTGCAACCTTGGCTCCGGCGAAAGCCAAGGACACTCCCTTACGCCCAGCTACCTTGGTGGATGCTCTGCCGCTGATACCTGGAATCGTGCGCGCCCCAGACGGGAGCGTACGTATCGCAGGTTTCGGCGAAGACCATAGCGCGCTGCTGGTCAATTCGGTGGATGTGACCGATCCCGCTACCGGGGCCTTTGGACTCAGTGTTCCAATCGACAGCGTGCAGACCATCGAAGTGTCGGAGATGCCATACCTCGCAGAGTATGGGCGCTTCACCGCGGGTGTAGTCGCGGCGGATACGCGACGTGGAGGCGAGAAGTGGGGCTACAGCTTGAATGACCCGTTTCCCGACTTTTTCATCAGAAGCGGGCACCTGGACGGCGTCAGGGACGCTGCTCCTCGATTCAATCTCAGTGGTCCCATTATCGCCAACCGCCTGTACTTTCTGGAAGGCGCCGAATACCTGCTCGACAAGCAGGAGGTTCGCACCCTGCCGTTTGCCCAGAGTCTGAGCACCTCGACGGCGTTCAACTCCTTCACGCAATTCGATGCCATCCTTTCTGACAACCAAACCCTGACCGGGAGCTTCCATTTCGCTCCCCATTCGCTGCAGTATGCGGGACTGGATTACTTCAATCCGCAACCGGTAACGCCAAACGCGGATTTTCACGAGACTACCGGCACGCTCACCGACCGGCTGGCCATCGGCGGCGGGCTCTTGCAAAGCACAGTGTCCAGCAGAGTAGTCAGCAGTGGCATAACGGCACAGGGAACAGCCGACATGGTGCTGACCCCGACTGGAAACCTGGGCAACTACTTCAGCCAGGAATCGCGCAGTGCCGATCGTTTTGAATGGATTGAAGAATGGACCCCGCGCACGTTTCACTTCGCCGGGCAGCACACCCTCAAGTTTGGATCGGTGCTCGGCCATAGCGAGAATGTGGGCCACTTTAACGCTCGTCCGGTTCTGATCGACGATGCCAGCGGCCATCTCCTGCAGCAGGTTAATTTCACGGGAGCAGGAGCGTTCGATCTGGCCGACACGGAGCCGGCTGCGTTTGCCCAGGACCACTGGGTGCTAAATTCTCATCTGGCAATTGACGCCGGTCTCCGTCTCGAATCTCAGACGATTACCTATACCACCCGCGCTGCCCCACGCGCTGGTTTCGCGTGGACTCCCGATGTAGGGAAAACGGTGGTTCGCGGCGGCATCGGCGTCTTTTATGATTCCGTCCCGCTCGATGTTTATGCATTCAGCAGCTATCCCAAGCAGACGATCACAACTTACAATTCGTCCGGCGTCCCCGTGGGGCCTCCGGTCGAATACATCAACCTCACCGCGCAGGCGGCGGAATCGGCCTTTCCGTTTATCGATAGTGCTCAGAAGAACGGTAACTTCGCTCCCTACAGCGTGGCATGGAACCTGGCGTTCGAACGCTCCGTGAATCGCTTTCTGCTGCTTCGGGTGAAATACCTTCAGAGCCACGAACAGGGCATGATAACGCTCCAGCCGGAAGTCATCCAGAATCAGAATGCGTTTGTACTCGGGGCATCCGGCTCGGCGCACACGCGGCAAGCCGAGTTGACGGCGCGGATTGGAGCGGCTTCCAATCGCCAGTTTTTCTTTTCCTACGTTCGGCAATATGCCCATGGCGACATCAGCGATGCCAACTCCTACCTGGGGAATTACCCTTTTCCTGTCGTGCGCGACAGCCTCATAGCAAGTTTGCCCAGTGAAATTCCCAATCGGTTTCTGCTGTGGGGCTCGTATGCTTTTCCACGAAAGATCATGGTGTCTCCACATGCGGAGTTTCGTAACGGGTTTCCCTACCAGCCGACCGACGTGTTCCAGCAGTACGTAGCTGCAACCAGCGGTCCGCAATATCGTTTCCCAAAATACTTCTCTCTCGACCTGCGAGTTTCGAAAGATATCCAGGTGGACCCGAAACACGCAGTGCGCCTCTCGGGTACAGTCCGTAATCTGACCAACCACTTCAATCCGCTCGAAGTGCACTCGAACATTGCCGATCCGCAGTATGGCGATTTCTTTGGGAACATCGGTCGGCGATTTGTGCTCGACTTCGATGTTCTCTTCTGATTGTGGCAATGAGGCCATCGCGCCCCTTTCCCAGGAATCAGCAGTTCGAATCACTTCTCTTACCGAAGGAAAGAAGGAAGCGTGAGGATAGCTTTCTGGCGGGAGAATACGGCGAATGAAGCAACAACCACAAGCTCCGGTTCTATCTCCTTCTGTTCGGAGCGTTGGAGCTTGACTGGAGCGAAAAGCAGATGCCCCAAGTTGTTGGATTTATTAGAAGCCGTCAGCATCAAGAGAGCTTTCAGAAGGGATGAGCGTGCGCCCAAGGCAGGTGCGCTACCAGGCTGCGCTACGCCCCGACTGTATTGCTCTACTGATTTTAGAGCACTTCTGCGAACGGCACCACGGCGGACTGCCCGCTCTTGGTGCAAACTGTCTTAAAACTCGCTGGCCGCTCGTTATGAGCGATAGAGATGGATTCAATCGCTTACGATATGGCCTAAAACGACCCACCGTTGCCGAGAATCAGGGTTGTGGCGGCTAGGGCGCCAACCGTGAGTAGGGATGGAGGCTTGCATGGCCGCCGCCAGCAGCAGCAAAAGGGAACCGATCAGCGCGCTGGGCGTGTGCTTCATTGCAGATGCCACCTCCGCCGCTGCATTGCCCAAGATGAATTGCCATTCCGCTGGGGGTTAGCGGTCATTGTCACTGCGGGCTGAGATTATGCGCGTGACCATTGGAAATCTGTGGTTAAAATCACGGACCTGAGTATGCGGAGCACAAAAAGCTAATGCAATAATGCTTTTATGGTACTGGAGGCTGGTCCACCCGCGAGCGGCCCAGTTCGCGGCTCAGTAGTCCCGCCTCGAACTTCTCCCCGGCGGTCCCTGATCTTCCGTGACCTCGGCAGGATGCTCCTCACTTGCTAAGCTCCGACTGAGTTCCAGGAGGGCCCTTTGCCCGCGACCGCTCAGAAACCCGCTCACCAATCCGCTTCTCAAGCAACGATCAAGATTCTCTATGGCGAGAGCGACGAACACACACTCTCCGCCCAAGCCGCCGAAATCGCCAAAGCCGGCCATTGCGTGATCACTGCCCTCAACCGCCACGGCGTTCAGGAAGCCCTTCGCGGCCATGCCTTTGACCTGGTCATCCTCGGCCCTACCTTGTCCAAGGACGATCGCCATCACCTGCCCTACATGGTCAAGAAGGCGCACCCGGGAACGAAGGTCCTGGTCATGCACGCCGGCACGCACCATCACGAAGTGGACGCCGCGGTCGACCCCAGCATGAGCATGCACCGGATCCTCGAAAAGATCGCCGCCCTGCTTCAGCCCGCGCCCGTCCGCTAACCGCCAACCAGTTGTCGCACTCGTGTCAACTTGCCGCCAAGTTTTTGCGCGGCGTCGTAGAGACGCGGCTTGCCGCGTCTCATGGGCGGGCTGAGACGACGCAAGCCTCGTCTCTACCGCTGATTTTTGTCTGAGAGAAGTTCCCGAAACTTAAAATGGGCCGCCAGCCAAGAAGCGGTGACTCTTCCTTGGCTATCGGCCCATTCGATCCGGACTGGGATCGGAGGTGATATCTCTATGCTATTCCCTCCGCCTCGATTGTCAAGGGTCAACTTCCATGCTTCCCCAATAATGCTACCTGTTTCCTTTCGGGAAATTTCCCGCCGAAAACCGCTCCAATCGTTGACACTCACCAAGCTACAGTGTTATTTTTATTGGTTTTAGAAGCTGCGCTTCTTCCGGCAGGATCGGCCAGCAAGACCTAAGGATTCGATCGTCAGTTTGATCATCACAAAATGGCCCAGACACTCCGACAACTAGGCGAATTACTGCTCGGAGCCGTGCCCACTGTCATTCTTCTGGCAACGCTTTACATCCTCTATACGTTTCTCGTCCACCGCCCGCTCACCGCCGTGCTCGCCGAACGCCGCCGTCGTACCCAGGGTGCCATGGAAAAAGCGCGCGCCGACATCGCCTCCGTCGAAGCCCGCACCGCCGACTACGAGCAGCGCCTCCGCGAAGCCCGCCAGAAAATCTTCAAGAACCAGGAAGCTCGCCGCCAGCAGTCCACCCAGTCCCGCACCCAGGCTGTCGGTCAAGCCCGCACCCGTGCCCAGGAACAGGTCAAGCAGGCCCGCGCCGCCATGGAAGAAGATAAGCAGCAAGCCATGTCGAAGCTGCAAACCGACGCCGCCAGACTCGCCACCGATATCGTGCGCGCCGTCTTGCGCCCCATGGCATCCCCCAGCCAGGTCGGTGGCCAATGAACATGCAGCAAGAGATCGTGTGGGGACGGGCGCCCTCGCGAGCCTGCCCTGAGCGAAGCCGAAGGGTCCAAGCCGAGCGAAGCTCGGCAGCTGCCCGTGCTCACCGCAACTCTGGATGCGCGATGATGAAGCTGAAAGCGATGCCGGGAATCCTCCGCCCACTGCTGACCCTCGCGCTCTTGGCATTCCTGTCGCTCGTTCCGGCACGAGCCTACGCGCAGGATCCATCCGCGGCCCAGCCTTCCCAGCAAACATCCGCAGAACCTACAAAAGAAACCAACCAGGCCGCCCCCGAGCATGAGACTATCGGCGGAGAACTCGCCGAGCAGACCCGCGAGTCTACGGGCGCCGACGAAGAGGAAGAGAACTCGAAGCTCAAGCACTCTTCCATGGTGCAGAAGTTGGCCAAACTCACCGGCCTGAGCGTGCATCAAGCGCATCTGCTGGCGCTCAGTCTGAACTTCGCCATCATTGTCGTCGTTGTGTTCTGGGCCGCGCGCAAGTTCGTGCCCGGCCTGTTGCGCCACCGCAGCCAATCCATCCAGCGGGCTTTGGAAGAAGCGCGCGCTGCCAGCCAGGATGCCAATCGCCGCCTGGCCGGCATCGAGAATCGCCTCCGCCAGTTAGATGTCGAAATCGGACAGATGCAGGCCACCGCGGAAAAGGAAGCCGAAGCCGAGGAAGGCCGCAGCCAGAAAGCCGCCGAAGAAGATATTCGCAAAGTGGTGCTGGCCGCCGAGCAGGAAATCGCCGCCGCTGCCAAGCAAGCCCGCCGCGAATTGTCCACCCACACCGCCGGCCTGGCCATCGCCCTGGCCCGCAAACAAATTACGGTCGATGCCAATACCGACCAGGTACTGGTCCGCACTTTTGCCTCGAAGCTGGCGTCTCACAATAATGACGACGGCGGAAAGGACGGCCGCTAACCATGGCTTCCGTAGTCGGCATCTACGCCCGCGCTTTCGCCGATGTAGTAATGACGCCGGTTGCCGGGACAACGGCCAGCCACCTCGATCCCGCGCGCGCGTTGCAGGAATTGCACAGCATCGAAGCCCTGCTCAAGGAAAGCGATCCCTTGCGCCGCGTCCTCGAAAACCCGTCCATTCCCGGCGACCGTAAACGCGCCGTGCTCGATGCCATCACCACGCGGTTGGGCACGACAAGACAAGTACGGAATTTCATCGCCGTACTCACCGATCACAGAAGGCTGCCGCTGTTCAGTGAGATCCTGAAGCAAGTAGAACAGGAATTGAACGACCGCCAGGGCTTCGCCGAAGCGCAAGTAAGCACCGCACGTCAACTGAGCGACCCGGAGAAACAGATGCTCGAAGCCGAGATCGCAAGAATGACCGGCAAGAAAGTCCGAGCGCGCTACCAACAAGACGCCGCGCTGTTAGGCGGAGCAGTGGTGCAAGTAGGCAGCACCATCTACGACGGCTCGGTAAAAGGCCAGTTAGACCGGATAAGGGAGCAGTTGGTGGAAAGCTAGAGAACAGCTTTTGGCTTCTAGCTGCTAGCTTCTAGCTTGAACCCGAAGGACAGCTAAGCCGCGAAAGAACTTGGGATTCGTATCAGGGCATCGCTTCAGCGATGCCACAGGGTTAGAAATCAGAAGCCCCTTTAGGGGCTGGGTATCG
>Ga0187818_10000323_pt1 | contig 16416 bp, 14 predicted proteins | sample NC_wetland_sal_i_14_FD_130581 | JGI IMG/M metagenome (GOLD analysis project Ga0187818, IMG submission 130581) | Wetland sediment microbial communities from Neuse River Estuary, North Carolina, USA - SO4_3 | ecosystem: Environmental > Aquatic > Freshwater > Wetlands > Sediment | place: USA... | reverse complement strand
TACGCGCCAGAAGCTCTGGATTGGTCCGGCCATTGGCACGGCCGCCATCCTGGCAGTCTGGGCCGCGGCAAATGCCTTCGAGATCTTCCCCGTATCCGCCGTTCTTCCTGCTTCCGTGATCTACATTGCCGTCGGTTCTCTTTTCTGGCGTGAGAGCCGCCATCATGAAACGCTTGCGGACCGGCTTCTCTTTTTTGCGTTTGCCGCGTGGGGACTTTTGACCTTCGTCTTGCAGGGTTTGCCTGTCGCTCGCCAATTCCTCGGCCAAGCCATGTTGCCCGTCACCGTGATTCCGACGTTGTTCGTCTGCATGCTTTTGATCATGGCAATCTACGAAGAAGAGAAACGCCGCGTCGAGCGCAACATGCTGGCGCTTTCCAATCTCAACCTGGCCACTTCCAGTTTTGTGGGCGGCGAAATCCAACGGATGCTGGCGCAGGCACTCGACCGCGTTCTGGGCGTAGTGCGCTTGCCGGCTGGCGTGCTTTTCCTCCACCACGGCGATCCTGCAGGTCCGACCTCGGTGGTTTCCGCCGGAATTTCCGACGAGTTCTGCCGGACGGCGCAAATCGAGGGTCTGGACGATTATCTTGTGAGCATGGTTTCGCGGCTCGGCGGTTTGCTGGGCTTTCGCGATCTGCGGGACGACAATCTTTCGGCCCTCGAAAGAGACGAGCCGATCCGGCGCTTCCGCGAACTCGCTCTCCAACATGGCCTGCGCAGCGCCGTGGTCATCAGCCTTCAGGCGAAAGAGCAAGCATTCGGCCTGCTTCTCCTCGGCACACCGGACAATCGCCGCTTCACACCTGCCGAACTGCGGCTACTGCTCGCACTGGGCCACCAGATCGGCGTGGCCGTGGAAAACAGCTACTTGATCCAACAGACTTCTCGCCGTTCCGAAGAGCTACACGTTCTGAACGAAATCGGGCGCGCGCTCAGCTCTACGCTCAACAAGGAAGATCTGCTCCGCAAAATCTGGGAAGAGCTGCGACGCCTGTTCGATGTCGAAAACCTTTATCTCGCCACCTTTGATTCGATCCGCGACCAAATTCAATTCGAGCTGGAAATGATCAAGAGCGTCCGCATGCCCAAGCGCGCGCGTCCGGCCGGCAACCACGTGACCGAGTTCATTCTGCGCACGCGCCAGCCAGTGCTGATTCGCGAGAATTTTGTTTCGGAGATCCGCAAGCTCGGTGTGGAGCCCATCCGGACCACCGGTTCCTTCTGTGGCGTTCCCCTGGTGGCCTATGACCACGCCATAGGTGCGCTGTGTATCTTCTCCGATCACGAGCGGGCTTATGACGAGGGACATCTGGAGCTTATGCGCGTGCTCGCGAGCGAGGCCAGCATCGCAATCGAAAATGCGCGCCTATTTCAGGAGGAACGCACGAAAGCGCGCCACCTCAACCTGTTGAACCTCATCTCGCGCGATGCCATCGCCACGCTCAATCCGGACGAAGTCCTGGCCAAAATTGCCGGGCAACTCGAACACGGTCTGACCTATGACCACATCGGGATCGCCTTGCTGGACTACACCACGCGCGAACTGATCATTACCGCCGAGAGCGGCAAGCGGCGCGGAGCGATCGGCCGGCGCGTCCCGCTGGATGCCGGATTAATTGGCCAGGTGGCTCGCACGGGCAAGCCCGCAGTCTACCGGTCGTCCGCTAATTCCCAGAGCAGCCCCAAGCCGGTGCTCCCCGATTCGCTCACGGCCATGGCTCTCCCCATCTTCTACGCGGACCATCTGCACGGCGTTCTCTACGTAGAAACCCTGGACCGAGTCGATTTTTCGGAAGAGGAATCGTTGCTGCTCCACACATTGGCCGACCTGGTTGCCGGCGCGCTGCACAACGCCCTGACGTTCCAGAAGGCTCAGGAACAGGCCATCACTGATGGTTTGACCGGCGTGAAGACCCACCGCTTCTTCATGGAGGCGCTCTCGTCGGAATGGAAGCGTTCCTCTCGCGCGGGCCGGTCTTTCGCTCTCGTGCTCATGGACTTGGATCGCTTCAAGTTCGTGAATGATTTCTATGGCCACCTGGAGGGCGACCTGGTGCTCCAGCGCGTCGGCCAGATATTGGAAACCAATTGCCGTCGCTCCGACGTGGTGGCGCGCTATGGCGGCGATGAGTTCGTCATTCTGATGCCGGAAACCACCATGGAACAGGCGCGCCAGCTCTCTTCCAAGCTACGCGGCTGGATTGCCGCTGATCCCTTGCTCCGCGAGAAAAACATCAGCGCGAGCTTTGGCATCGCTTCCTATCCTCTGCATGGCTCCTCTCCGCAAGAATTGATTCAGGTGGCGGATGCTTCGATGTACCTCTCAAAGCACCAGGGCGGCAATACGGTGTCCACGGCCGACCACGTCGATCCCAACGAAGCGCGCCGCTGGAAACGCGATGTTCTGGAGGCGTATCTCGGAGTCACGCTGAAGCGCCTCTTCTCCACGGGCCCGGATGCGTTTGAAGAGATCTATCAGCGCTTGCGGCAGTTCTCGGATTCGCTGCCGGCCGCGGAAGTCTCCGGGGGAGCGAACGTCGAAGGCGCTCATTCACTTCCGCAATCAATTCTAGATACCGTGACTTCGCTAGCGTATGCCATCGATGCCAAGGATCAATACACCCAGGGCCATTCGCAAAAGGTCTCGGCGTATGCCGCGCTTCTTGCCGAGGCCATTGGCATGTCCGATGCCGAGGTGGAGGAGATCCGGCTTGGCGCCGTGTTGCACGACGTCGGCAAGGTGGGAATTCCCGAACAAATTCTGAATAAGAGCGGACCGCTGAATCTGGAAGAGTGGGAGATCATGAAGACCCACGTCAATTATGGCGCCAGGTTGCTTGAGCCACTCTCTCCGCTTGCACGCATCCGGGAGATGGTTCTGCACCACCATGAATTCTTCGACGGTTCCGGGTATCCCGAAGCCACGGCCGGGGAGAAAATTCCTATCGGAGCGCGGATCATCACCATCGCCGATTCCTACGACACCATCACCAGCGACCGCAGCTACAAAAAAGGCCGCACCGCCGAAGAAGCTCTCACCGAGTTGGAGCGCTGCGCCAACACTCAGTTTGACCCGGAGCTGATTGCGGCCTTTGTGCGCGCCATGCGCCAGCTCCCGAACCCCATCATTGAAATCGCTTCCTTGCTCTCCCGCAATTCCTAAAGAACTGGCGAGCAGTCGTCCGAAACCAGCACCCAACAAATCAACAGGACTAGCAAGGGCACGCTTCTGAGTAGCAATGCAGTGTACTTGGGCGCTGCGACCGGGAATGACGCTGTGGAGGGCTTGAGGGAATGCGCGTGTGACTATGGGTCACAGGGTGGTGTGCGCGTGGTCACTGACGCCATGTTCATCCCAGAACGATAGTGCTTTATCCTTCGGGCTTCTCTTCTTTCAATAACTGGGGGTTTTCCCGTGAACAAACCTTCCTCGTTCCTATCAACCTACGATGTTCTGCGGCAACACGGTGTTGAACGCAGGGACTTCCTCAAGTTTTGCGTGACCACCGCGGCCGCGCTGGGCTTGGAGGCCTCCATGGTCCCCAAAGTGATCGCCGCGATGGAAACCAAACCGCGGATCCCGGTGGTCTGGCTCCACGGCCTTGAGTGCACTTGCTGCAGCGAGTCATTTATCCGCTCTTCCCACCCCATTGCTCAGAATATTGTCCTGAACATGATCTCGCTCGATTACGACGACACGTTGCAGGCGGCGGCTGGCTTCCAGGTGGAAGAAATCCGCAAGAAACTTATCAAGAATCATCCGGGCGGCTATCTGCTTGCCGTGGAAGGCAATGCCCCGACGGCGGATGGCGGCGTCTACTGCACGGTAGGCGGCGACACTTTCCTTAATGTCTTGAAGGAGACGGCCGAACACGCGAAGGCGATCATCGCCTGGGGCTCTTGCGCGTCCAACGGCTGCGTGCAGGCTGCACATCCCAATCCGACCGGCGCAAAACCCATCCATCAACTGATTACCGACAAGCCCATCATCAACGTTCCCGGTTGCCCGCCCATCGCGGAGGTCATGACTGGCGTGCTCACTTACATCCTAACCTTCGACGCGCTGCCGGAACTGGACCGCATCGGGCGGCCCAAAATGTTTTACGGCCAGCGCATCCACGACAAGTGCTATCGCCGGGCTTTTTTTGATGCCGGCCAATTCGTGGAGTCGTGGGACGACGACGCCGCGCGCAAGGGGTGGTGCCTGTACAAGATGGGTTGCCGCGGTCCAACAACTTACAACTCGTGCTCGACGTTTAAATGGAATAACGGCGTTTCCTTCCCCATTGGCTCGGGCCATGGCTGCATCGGCTGCAGCGAAGCGGGCTTCTGGGACAACGGGCCGTTCTACCAGCGGCTTTCGAACGTTGTGGTTCCCGGAATCGATGCCACACCCAACACCATCGGCGAGGTGCTCGGCGCGGCCGCGGTTGTGGGCATTGGCGCCCATCTCGTTTCCACCGTGGTCAACAAAAACGCCCGGAAAATCCATGCGAGCGATACGCCACCCGCCAGCGAGAAAGGCGAATAGGAGTTTACTATGACCACTCGAGTCGTTGTCGATCCCGTGACCCGCATCGAGGGCCACCTTCGTATCGAAGCCATGCTGAACGACAGCGGACACGTCGGCGATGCGATGTCCTCCGGAACCATGTGGCGCGGGCTGGAAGTGATTTTGCAGGGCCGCGACCCCCGGGACGCCTGGGCGTTTTGCGAGCGCATCTGTGGTGTCTGCACCACCGTTCACGCGCTCGCTTCCGTTCGCTGCGTGGAAAATGCGCTCGGCGTTCAGGTGCCGAAAAACGCCGAAACCATTCGCAACATTCTCTTCCTGACCCAAATGGTGCAGGACCACGTGATCCACTTCTACCATCTGCACGCTCTGGACTGGGTCGACATTGTCTCCGCGCTGAAAGCCGATCCTGAGCGCACCGCCACCCTCGCGCAAAAGGTTTCTCCCAACGCCGAAAAAGCTAGCCCCGGTTACTTCCGGGACATCGCCACGACGCTGACGAAGTACGTGGACTCTGGCCAGCTCGGCTTGTTCGACAATGCCTACTGGGGCCACCCGGCCTACAAGCTTCCTCCGGAAGCCAACTTGATGGCGGTCTCCCACTACCTGGAAGCCCTGAAGTGGCAGAAGGAAGTCATCAAGATCCACACCATCTTCGGCGGCAAGAATCCTCACCCCAATTACCTCGTGGGCGGCATGGCTTCCGCCATTGCCCTCCAGAGCGACAGCGCCATCAACATCGAGCGCCTCAACATGGTCAAGGACCTGATCGCTCAAGCAAAACAAGTCGTTGAAACCATGTATATCCCGGACTTGCTTGCCGTGGCTTCCTTCTATCCGGAATGGACGCAAATCGGCGGCGGCCTTGGCAACTACCTCTCCTATGGCGATATTCCACAAAACGGAATCAGTGATGTGGCCACCTTCAAAATCCCTCGCGGCGCCATCCTGAACAAGAATCTCGCCGAAGTTCTGCCTGTCGATCCAGCCGATGCAGGTCAGGTTCGCGAAGAAATCACGCACTCCTGGTATGAATACTCGGCCGGGAAAGATGCACTGCATCCCTGGGAAGGCGAAACCAAACCCAAGTACACCGGGCCGAAGCCGCCATACACACAGCTCGATGAGAATGCGAAATATTCCTGGCTGAAGTCGCCACGCTGGAAGGGCAACGCCATGGAGGTCGGGCCGCTGTCGCGCATGTTGATCGGTTTCGCGAGTGGCCGGACAGAATACAAGGATGTGGTCACCGAAGCGCTCGGCGCGCTAAAGGTGCCGGCAACGGCACTGTTCTCCACGCTCGGCCGCACGGCGGCTCGTGGCCTGGAAACGCGCCTGTGCGTGTACTGGTTGCAGCAGGAGTACGACCGGCTAATCACCAACCTGAAAGCCGGAGACACCACCACCGCCAATACCGTCAAGTGGGAGCCCTCGAGCTGGCCCGCCGAAGCCAAGGGCTACGGCTTTACGGAAGCGCCGCGGGGCGCACTCTGCCACTGGATCCACATTAAGGACACCAAGATCTTCAACTACCAGATCGTTGTGCCGTCCACGTGGAACGCTTCGCCCAAGGACGCCAAGGGACAACACGGCGCGTACGAATCGGCGCTCCTGGGCACACCGATGGCTGACCCCAAGCGGCCGCTGGAAATTCTGCGCACCATTCATTCCTTTGATCCTTGCCTGGCGTGCGCATCGCACGTGCTTGGCAAGGACGGCCGCAAATTATCGGAAGTTTTGATTCGGGTGTAGGAGGCGGCAATGGCAAAAGTAATTCAACCTTTCGATCCGAAAGATGTGGTCGCTCATCCGGAACACTACTTCCGCCGCGCCTACATCTGGGAACTTCCCGTGAGGATCACGCATTGGGTCAACGCCCTGTGCCTGACGACGCTGTTCCTGACGGGCTTGTACATTGGCACGCCCATCCTGACGTCCAGCGGCGAGCCGGCAAATCATTTCCTGATGGGCCGTATCCGGCAGGTCCATTTCGCCGCTGGGATCATTTTCGTGATCAGCTTTCTGGTCCGGGTGTACTGGTTCTGGGCAGGGAACAACTACGCGCGCTCCGGCTTCCCGATGGTTTGGAAAAAAAGCTGGTGGCAGGACCTGTTCCGCCAGGCCGGAGATTACTTTCGACTGGAACGTGGCCACGTACATTTGGGCCACAATGCGCTCGGTGGATCGGCGTACACCTTCTTCGTCATCTTGCTCGGTTGGGTCCAGATCTTCACGGGGCTGGCGCTATATTCGGAGACGAATCCCAGCGGCCCGCTCAGCAAGCTGTTCGGCTGGGTGATTCCGCTGATCGGCAATTCCTACAAGACGCACATGATTCACCACCTGGTGGCCTGGGCGTTCCCGATCTTTGCGTTGTTGCACATTTACATTGTCACGTACGACTCGACGCAGTACGGCAACGGTCTGATCACTTCCATCATTTCGGGCTACAAGTTCTACCGGCGAGGGGATATCCGCCACGATGAATGGATTTCCTGATTCCAGATCTGGGGCGGGGCCCGTGCCCGTCCTCGTTCTGGGACTTGGCAACATGCTCCTGAGCGATGATGGGGTGGGTCCGGCCCTGCTCGAGCAGTTAGCAAAGTTAGAAGGCCGCTGGGACGGCCAGGTGGAATTTCTGGACGGCGGGACGCAGGGCTTGGCGCTGCTAGGCCATCTAAGCGGTCGCCGCGCGCTGATCATTGTCGATGCCCTGAAAACCGGTGCGTCTCCTGGGACGGTGCATCGACTGACGTTGCCGGAGTTGCGAGAGCTGTCGCCCGGGCGCGCGAGTTCCGGACATGAAAGCAACGCAGGGGAGTTGCTCGCCGCAGCACAATTGCTGGACGAACTGCCTGAACAACTTTTTGTCGTTGGCGTTGAACCCGAAAAAACCACTACGGGCTTCGGCCTCTCCCCTGCTGTTCAGGAGGCACTCCCTTCCGCCTCCGATCAAGTCGCTTGCCTGCTCTCCCAACTCTGTTGAACCGAACAAATGCGGAGTGGAAGCGTGGTGAGAATCCTGTCTTTTTCGCCCTTTGTTTTTCCTTTTTATTCTGACCCCACTGATGGCGCGATTTTGCCGCGAACGAGCGTCTTCTTCGTCTGTTACAGTGAAATGGAGGAGTCACAGGGTTTTCAGAGGAAGGATTCATGCAAATTGCGTCTATAAAATGGGCCGGCGAACAGAAATTTCTGGCCACCAGTCCGTCCGGTCATGCGGCGGCTTTCGACTCTGACCGCGAGTCGAATAAGGCGCCGGGACCCATGGAAATGGTGCTGATGGCGCTTGGGGCGTGCACGGCCACAGATATGGTCATCATCCTCGAAAAGAAGCGCCAGGAGCTCCAAGCGCTTGAAGTTGTGTGTTCCGGCGAACGCGCCCCGGAACCGCCCAAGGTGTGGGTCAAACTGGAAGTGCACTTTCGCCTGCGCGGCGCGGTGGACGAGGATGCCGTGAAGCACGCGATTGAGCTGACCAAGGAGAAGTATTGTTCGATCGCAGCCATGCTCCGTAAGACGGCGGAAATCTCTTGGAGCTACGAGATCCTGCCTCCCTCTTGAAGTATGCCTTCTGCTTGTTTCTCTTGAAGCGCTTCGCATAGAATCTAGGTTTGGTGTCAGGGGCTCGCCCTTCCCAAGGAGCAACATGTCTCGCCGCATCGCCGCAAAAATTACGGGTGTAGCCGGGTACGTTCCGCCGCGCGTGCTGACGAATGCCGACCTGGAAAAGATGGTCGACACCACGAACGAATGGATCATGGAACGCGTGGGCATCCGCGAACGCCACCTGGCGGATAAAGGCGTGGCGGCCAGCGACCTGGCAGTGGAAGCGGTCAAGAAGCTCCAAGCGGCCCATCCCTTTGATCTGCAGGCAGTGGATCTGATCGTCGTGGGTACGGTGACCCCCGATATGATGTATCCCTCGACGGCTTGCCTGGTGCAGCACAAGCTGGGAATGGCGAACACTTGGGGCTTTGACGTTTCCGCGGGCTGTTCCGGCTTCCTGTACGCGCTGAACGCAGGGGCGAAGTTCGTGGAATCCGGACAATACAAGAAAGTCCTGGTGATCGGATCGGACGTGAATTCCTCCATGACCGATTATACCGATCGCGCGATTTGCATCATTTTTGGCGACGGCGCGGGAGCCGTTTTGCTTGAACCCACAGAGGATGGCGAAGCGGGCATCATCGACCATGTCGCCCAAATCGAGGGCGTAGGCGGACAATTCCTTTACATGCCCGGCGGAGGCAGCCTAAACCCCGCCTCCCACGAGACCGTCGATCAAAAGATGCACTACATCCATCAGGACGGAAAGAATGTCTTTAAGTACGCGGTCAAGAAGATGGCGGAAATGACCGAACGCGTCCTGGCTAGAAATGGGTTGACGGGCAAGGATGTGGATTGTTTCATCGCTCACCAGGCCAATCGCCGCATCATCACGGCCACGGCGGAACGCCTTGGCATGCCTTTGGAAAAAGTGATTATCAACATCGAACAGTTTGGGAATACCACCGCTGGCACAATTCCCCTGGCCATGCAGACGGCCCTCGAAGAGAAAAAGCTAAAGAAGGGTGACCTCGTCCTGATCGCCGCCGTTGGCGCTGGATTCACTTCTGGCGCAACACTGTTGCGCTGGGCCTACTAAGTTTACCTCTTCAGGCAACGACCGGGCGGAGCAAGCGCATCCGCCCGGATTCGATTCCAGTTCTCAAGCAATTTGCTAATTTGGAATGACAAGCTGTTGCCCGACCTTGATGCTATTAGGGTCGGTCAGCTTGTCCTTATTCGCCTCGAAGATTTTCATATAGTCGTTGGCGCTGCCATAAAACTGCTTGGCAATCTTGAACAAGGAATCGCCTGCAGCCACGGTGTAGGTCTGTTGCTTGGGAGCAAGGGAGGGATCGACTGTCAGGTTCAACGTCAAATCGCTGGTACTGGGATCGACGAGCTTCGCCTGGTCCCAGATCTTGTTTTTGATCGCTTCAGTGCCGCAAGCACCTTCAATGTAGAGTTTGTCGTCTTGTATATGCACATGGGTCAGCCGCACGCCGGACTGACTGATGGAATTGAGCACGGACCCATATTTTAATTTCATTTGCTCTAGGTCTGCCATGGGGTCTAGAAGGTTATCGGGCGGGCCACAAGCTTAGCACCAGAGCGGGAAACCGAATGTGACAATCTTTGGGGCAGGCACTGGACCATTGGGAAGCGAGTCAATCAAGGCGAGGGTCGATTGCAATGAGCTGTGCGACGGTTTAGGTGGTGGTCAGTGCGGTCTAGCAGGAGCGAATCGAAGCGGCCTGCGCGAGGTTGGCCTCGAGACGGCGACCAATTTGCACTGCCGCGTACCGCGCGCACAGGACGCGTTCCTGTTCGCTCCAGCTGAGCAGGGCCGGGGAGATGCGCCCAAAGAGATCGGCGACTTTCCCAACTATTTTGTAATAGGCAGGCACAAAGCCCAGGCCGACATGGCTGCTCTTCAGCTCGGGCGTGAGCGTAAGCAGGCTGGCCAGTCTTTCAAAGTCGGATCCGCACAGGCCCGACTCCTCCACCTGCACAGCTTCGAGGATTTCGTGAGAGATGGGCTGAGAGGCAACGCCCGAGAGCACGGCGCGCCAGTAGTACAACGCGAACTGCGTCAGGGCCACGAGCGATATCGTTAAGAGCATGGCGGCGAACATCCCTCAGCCTCCACAGAGAGAATGCGCTTCTACTGCGCATCGTCCAATAGCTCGACCGTACTACCGAAATGAACCTTGCAGGTTCGGCTCATCTGCCAAGCTGAAGTTGCCCTTTTCGAGGCTTGCCAAGAGGGCCGCGAGTCGCATATGCTGCGGTTCGGTCGTCCGATGGTAACTACATGAAACAACGCATGTTATGGCGCATTCTGCCGGGGATTGCTCTACTGCTAGCTCTGTCGCCGAGGAGGCTGGATTCTGGGCAGCCTGTGCCGCCGGAAGATTCCACGAGCAAGGCAATCACTTCCATTCTTGAGGAGCAGCAATCTGCCTGGAATCGTGGTGACGTGGATAGCTTCATGAAGGGCTATTGGAATTCACCCGAGCTCACTTTTGCCAGCAGCAGTGGCATCACTCGTGGTTGGCAACCCGTCCAGGCCCGCTACCAGAAGCGCTACCCCAATCGGGAAGCGATGGGGCATCTCGATTTTTCAGAACTGGAAGTGCATCCGCTCGGAAAAGAGGCGGCTTTTGTTCTTGGCAGATGGCATTTGAAACGTTCTTCGGACGAACTGAGCGGGATCTTCACGGTGGTTTTTCAGCGATTCCCGGAGGGCTGGCGCATTATTCACGATCACACCAGTTTGGACGCGAAGACTCCTTAGCCGCGGCGCAAGGCAGTAACGTTCATTGGGTATCAACATTCCGTGGTTTATTCTGAGCATGACGCTGGCAACATCGCTATGTCTCTTTACGTGCTCATCCAACTTTTTTCGTCACGGCGGGTTTCTTTACAGTGGGAGGAGCCGCCCACCGCGCTGTTCCACCAAAAGGCCGCATGACGAACGGATTTTTATCCCGTAGATTGATTCGCCCCCTGTTGGAGTTGCTCCGCCAAGGAGCCACGCCGGAAAAACTTGCGCTGAGCATCGCCCTGGGCGCGATCCTTAGTATTATTCCCGCCATCGGATGGAGCACCACACTTTGCGCCTTGATTGCCTTTATCTGGCGATTGAATCTGCCCGCGATCCAGTTGGTGAACTACTTCCTTTATCCGTTGCAGATCGCGCTTTTGATCCCGTTCTTCCGTCTGGGCGAAAAACTGTTTCGGGCGCCGCACCTGCCGATCAGCGTGACGCAGATTTATGAATTCGCGCACGCGAATCTCTGGGGCGCCGTCAAGTTCCTCTGGACGACCACCTGGCATGCCATCGTGGTGTGGGCGCTGATCGCTCCTTTTGTGGCGGCGCTGCTTTACTTCCTTCTGGTGCCCGCGTTCCGGCACGTCTTGAAGCAAGTGCGCATCAACTTGCCTTCTGCCAAGGCGCAAGCCGCCGGATAATCGCGCACCCACCGCCACACGAACTATGTTGAAAGCCTGTGGGTGTATCTATAAAACTTCGACGATTTCTTCGTAGCGTTTGAATGGTGGAATCAGGTACGCGCCGGCCATCTCCGTGCGCGCCCAACGGAGCATTTCGCGCGCAACTTCGAAACCGCGGTCGCGGGCGGAGGCGCCGGCAGCCTCCAGGGACTTTAGCAGCGGCTCCGGAATCACGATGCCGGGAACTTCGTTGTTGAGCCGCAGCGCCTGCTTGTAACTGTTCAGCGGCCACACGCCAATCAGAACGGGTATGGCCGGTTGGCCGCCCAGCTTTTTCAAGAAGGCGTGCCAGTGCTCGGGGTCGAACAATGGCTGCGTCATTGCAAAATGAGCACCCGCCTCCACCTTCGCGTGAAATCGCGCGATTTCCGTGTCCAGGTCATCCGCCATCGGATTCAACGCCACGCCGATGGTGAAGTTCGTTTGCCCACCCAAGGTTTTGCCGGCCCAGTCGGTCCCCTGATTCAGGCGGTGCAAAATTTTTGTCAGGCCGACGGAATCGACTTCGTAGACTCCGCTAGTTTCCGGATAATCGCCGACCGACGGAGGGTCCCCTGTGATCCCAAGGACATTGCGCACGCCGCCGACAGTCCAGGCGCCCAGCAGCATGGCTTGCAAGCCAATGATGTTCTGATCGCGTGTGGTCAGGTGTGGCACGGTTTCCACACCGCGCGCCTCCAGCGCGCCAGCAACGATCAGCGCATCCATTCCGACGCGGGCCATCGCCCCGCTATTGATGTCGATGGCGTCCACTTTTCCGGACGCCATCACTTTGTCCACTTGTTCGTAAATGCGATCGAGCGAAATGCCTTTTGGTGGATCAATCTCCACGCTGACCACGAATTCTTTCTTCTGCAGTTTTTTCCAAAGCTTGCTCTCTGGCTCGCGCTCCTGGACGTGAACCACGGGCTGTGCGGTTGCCACAACCGTGGAGGGCGTAGGTGCCTTGGAGGGCCGCAGAGACTTCACCGCCTCCGCCATGGCGCGAATGTGGGCCGGCGTAGTGCCGCAGCAGCCGCCCAGAATTCGCACACCGATTTCCGCGGCTTCGCGGGCAAATTGAGCAAAGTAAGCAGGTGAAGATTTCGGATAGACGATGCGGTCGCCTTCCCGCTTGGGGAAACCTGCGTTGGGCATGCCGCTGACCCGCACATCGCCAGAATTCGCGAGTTCCTGCAGGATCGGAAGAAGCGATTGCGGACCCAGCGTGCAGTTCGCACCGATGGCCTGCACATTTTTGTCTCTCAGCATGGCAGCGGCGATCAAAGGCCGCACGTCGCCATAGATTGTGCCTTCCTCGGAGTACGTAAGTTGGGCAATGACTGGCAGAGAAGAGAAGGAGCGGATCGCGTCGATGGCCAGGAGCAATTCCTCGATGTAAGAAAATGTTTCCAGAATGAAGAGGTCGACGCCGCGTTCTTCGAGCGCAAGCGCTTGCTCATGAAAAACCGATAGGATTTGCTCCGGTTCTGGATGGCGCGCTTGGACGCCGATGCCGAGCGGCCCAATCGAGCCGGCAATCAAAACTTCGCGCGCGGCGGACTCACGTGCCTCGCGGGCAATTTTCACGCCGCGGCTGTTCAAGCGCTGAACTTCGTCGCCAAGGCCCAGGGGCGCGAGCTTGAAGCGGTTCGCGCCGAATGTATTGGTCTCAATGAGCTGAGCGCCGGCCTCAATGTACGCCTGATGCACGCGGAAAACCGCTTCCGGTTCGGTGGTGTTCAGCTCGTCAAAGCAGCGAACCGCGCCTACAGCTTCGTGCAACATCGAGCCCATCGCGCCATCCGCGATGAGAATTGTATTTTTCAGCCGTTCGTTGAAATCCTGAATTTTCACGTTTTCGGTCCTGTATTTCGCGAGGTCGTGCGGCAAAATCTACTAACGTTTCTGTTCCATCAGCGTGGCCACGGTACTCATCAGATCGTATTTGGTGAGAATTTCGAACTTCGAATCACCCATCTCCACAAACACTGCGGGGTTCTCGTGGCTGAGAATGTACGTGACACGCTCGACGGGTGCGTTCTTCGGCACTCTCGGCATCGGCTGGCTCATCACTTCGCGCACCACCAGCTTGCGCAGGTCCTTGCCCTGCAACGCAAGCGTGAGGATCTGATCTTCATAAACCGTGCCAATCGGCAGATTCTCTTCGAACACGGGGATCTGCGAAATATCTTGTTCCTGCATGGTTTTCAGCGCGTGGAATACGGTTTGGTATGGCCGCGCGACGATCAGTTCGCGAGCTTTACCAGTTCCCTTTTTCGCGTTCACCACTTCAGCCGCGGTGATCGGCACACTCGATTCCACGTAGCCGCGCTCGCGCATCCACTCGTCGTTGTACACCTTGCTGAGATAGCGCATGCCTGTGTCTGGCATTAAGGCGACGATCGATGCTTCCGGTCCCAGATCTTTCGCCAGCCGCAGCGTTCCGGATAAACAGCCTCCACCCGACCCACCGGTGAAAATACCTTCCAACTTGGCCAGGCGGCGCGCCGCAACGAAACATTCCTCGTCATTCACCTGGATGACGTCGTCCAGAATCGCCATGTCCATCGTGGTAGGGAAGAAATCCTCGCCGATGCCCTCAACGACGTAGGTGCGGGCCTTGACGATTTTGCCGGTCTTATGAAAATCGTAGTAGAGCGAGCCTTCGGGATCCACGCCGACAATCTGCACTTTGGGGTTTTTCTCTTTTAAATATTTACCCACCCCACTGATGGTGCCGCCCGTACCGATACCGCAAACGAAATGCGTGATTTTGCCTTCGGAATCTTCCCAGATTTCGGGGCCGGTTGATTGGTAGTGCGCCTCCGGATTGCTGGGATTGGCGTATTGATTCGGATAGTAGGAATTGGGTATTTCGCGCGCCAGTTTTTTCGCCACGCTGTAGTAGCTGCGCGGGTCCTCCGGCTCAACCGCGGTGGGGCAAACGATTACTTCGCAGCCAAGCGCCTTCAGCAAATCCACCTTTTCCTTGGACTGTTTGTCGGTGGTGGTGAACACGCACTTGTAGCCGCGCACGGCTGCCACGAGCGCCAATCCCATGCCGGTGTTTCCGCTCGTGCCTTCGATAATTGTGCCGCCCGGCTTCAGCAAGCCTTTTTTCTCTGCGTCGTCGATCATGGTAATGCCGATGCGGTCTTTCACGGAGCCGCCGGGATTCAGCATCTCCGCTTTCACCCAGATTTGGGGCTTAAGACCGTTGGCGATGCGATTCAGCCGGATCAGCGGCGTCCGTCCCACCGCTTCAATGATGTTATTGCAACGCATCTTTCCGTCTCTCTGCGGGCCCAGACACGCGGTCCGGCCTATGCGATACTTCGTTTAAGTTTAACATGCGGCCCGGAAGGGAACGGCGACACGGGCTGCCCAAAGGAACCTATATGCCACGGCAGAACATTTCCAGCGGTACCCCTTGGGAGCCGATTGTGGGCTACTCGCGCGCGGTCCGAATCGGCAATCACATCAGCGTTGCTGGCACAACAGCAACGGGGCCGGACGGAAAAATCGTCGGCATCGGCGATCCCTATGCTCAGACCGCGCAGATCATCCGGAACATCGAAGCCGCCCTGGGCCGTGCCGGCGCCAGCCTGAAGGATGTGGTGCGCACTCGCATGTTCGTCATCAACATTGCCGAATGGGAAAAGATCGGCCGTGCCCACGGCGAATTCTTTAAGGACATTCGTCCGGCCACCTCGATGGTAGAGGTCAGTAAGCTCATTTCGCCCGAAATGCTGTTGGAGATTGAGGCTGACGCGGTGGTGGATGAATGAACGAGCGGAAAGCTCTCTACGACAGTTTTATTGCGGATTATTACGACAGTTCGCCGATGGTGACTCAGCGAACGCAGGACGTGGTGTTTTACTGTGGCGCGGCAAGGCGGTACGGTGATCCCGTCCTCGAATTGGGTTGCGGGACCGGACGCATCACCCTAGCGATTGCCGAAGCAGGTTATCGCATTATGGGGCTGGACATTTCGGAAAAAATGCTGGAGCGCGCGGTGGAAAAGCGCGCCATGGTGCGTCGGGAGGCGCGCGAACGGGTTCATCTGGTTCAGGGCGACATGACCCAGTTTGACTTGGGAGAAAAATTCCGCACGGTGGTGATTCCCTTCCGGCCGTTCCAGCATTTGCTGGAAACCGAGCAGCAAATGGACTGTCTGAATTGCGTCAAGAAACATCTGGCAAGCAATGGCCGCCTGATCATGGACTTCTTTCAGACGGACCCTGAGCGGATGCATGACCCTATGTTCGAGAGAGAAGCGCTGTTAACGGAGTATGACTTGCCGGATGGACGTCATGTAGCACTTTCCGAACGCGTCGCCGCATTCCACCGTGGCGTGCAACGGAACGATGTCGAGATGATTTTTCAGGTGACGCATCCCGGTGGAAAGCAGGAGCGGCTGGTGATGGCCTGGACGCTGCGCTACTTCTTCCGTTACGAAGTGGAGCACCTGCTGGCGCGTTGCGGTTTCCATCTGGAAGCCGTATACGGGAATTTCGACAGCTCGCCCTTGAGCGACGCGTCGCCGGAAATGATCTTTGTAGCGAAAGTTGCGTGAGTTGGCGCCGGGCCCGCCGTCGAGCACCGTTGCCGGAGGCTCTTACCAGTGAACGCGAATCCGGTATTTCAGGACGGATTCGCCGTTGGGTTTCACCGGCACATTGAATTGCGCCGCGAAGGCTGCCGTCTTTTGGGCTGGATAGCTGGAAGAGAGAATCTCCCAATCTCCACCGATTGGTTCGTTCACCTGGACGGTGATAGATGTGTCTTTGTGATTCCGCAGGGTGATCTCATACTCCATTTCATAAACGCGGTCGGCAATCTTCTTGAAATCG
>Ga0187818_10000322_pt1 | contig 16420 bp, 17 predicted proteins | sample NC_wetland_sal_i_14_FD_130581 | JGI IMG/M metagenome (GOLD analysis project Ga0187818, IMG submission 130581) | Wetland sediment microbial communities from Neuse River Estuary, North Carolina, USA - SO4_3 | ecosystem: Environmental > Aquatic > Freshwater > Wetlands > Sediment | place: USA... | reverse complement strand
TTTTCCACTAGTGAACATTTTTGAAACACGCTCTGGTTTCCGGTTTGCAGAATTCGGCGGCGCTTCTCAGTTCCACTGGAAACTTGAAACTGGAAACCGGAAACTCAGAACCAATGGCTCAGGAAATCAAATTCGGGACCGATGGCTGGCGCGGAATCATTGCCGATGACTTCACCTTCGAAAACGTGCGCCGCGTAGCCGGCGCGATTGCGTCCTACGTATTGAAATACGAGGAGCCGCAACGCGGAGTATTCATTGCCTACGACGCGCGCTTTGCCTCGCCGCGGGCAGCGCAAGTTGTGGCGGAAGTTGTCGCGGCCGCCGGCATCGCGGTGAAGCTGGCGAATGATTACACGCCCACGCCGGCGCTCTCCTATGCCGTGAAACATCAAGGCGCGGCGGGCGGGGTGATGGTGACCTCGAGTCACAATCCCTGGAACTGGAACGGAATCAAGTTCAAGGCGAAGTTCGGCGGCTCGGCTACGCCCGCGATCATGAAAAAGATCGAGGAGGAACTCGCCCTCGGCACCGCTCCGAAAGGGAAGAAAGCTGCGATCGAAGAGGTTGATTTCAAACAGCACTACGTCGAAGCGGTTTGCCGTTTCGCCGGCATGGACCTCATCGCCAAAACGAGATTCAAGTTCGCCGTAGATGCCATGTACGGCTCCGGCCGCGGCGTTCTGAGCGGCATCTTCGCTCAGTACGGAATTCAGCACGTCGCGATTCGCCAGGAATTGAACCCGCTGTTTCCCGGAATCAATCCCGAACCGATCGAACCAAACACGGCACTGCTGCAGCAGACCGTAGTGAAAGAGAAATGCGACGCCGGCCTGGCCATCGATGGTGACGCTGACCGGGTCGGCGCCGTCGCCGAAGACGGCAGTTTCGTCGATTCTCACAAGATTCTCTGCGTGTTGCTCCGCTGGCTGCTGGAGCGCAAGAAATGGCCGGGTGAGGTGACGCGCGCCTTCAATACCACGCGCATGGCCGACCGCATTGCGGCAAAGTATGGCCGCAAGCTGCACGAGACTTGCATCGGTTTCAAGTATGTTGCCGACCTGATGATGGATCGCGAAATCCTGATTGGCGGTGAAGAATCGGGCGGGATTGGCTATTCGCGCTTTTTGCCCGAGCGCGACGGCGTGCTCAACTGCCTGCTTCTCGCTAATGTCATGGCGGAGGAGGGCAAGCCACTCGGCCGGCTGGTGGCGGATTTGCAGGCCGAGTTCGGTCCGCATTACTATGGGCGCCGGGACCTGCACATTCCCGAAGACTTGAAGCAGAGTGCGATCGTGCGCGCCCACGCCGAGGGCGCGCAGCAGCTGGGCCGTTATCGGGTGCTGAAGAAAGAGTATCTTGATGGCGTAAAGTTCTTTCTCGACGCGCCCATCAACGGGAATGGAGCCGAGGCTTGGGTTTTATTCCGCGCCTCGGGAACCGAGCCGCTGCTTCGCCTTTACACTGAGGCTTCGTCGCCCGATCTGGTCCGGGAACTTCTTGTCGCAGGCGAGGCCTTCGTGAGAAACGGGTAGTCAGGAAGGTCCATCGAGCCGCCCAGAATTATTCCACGGGCGCTCCGATTTGCCGTGGAAGTGCGATACTTCTAGTAGAACTAGGGATCATGACAGATAACCCAACTCTGGTTCAGGCCGATTCGCCTGACGCCCGCCGCTACAATCGCGTCAAGCGATGGCTGGGCATCGCCGATTTCGCCGTGGCCTTCCTTTTACTGGTCGTCCTGCTGGTGACGGGCTGGTCCGGCTCGCTGCGCGACCTGGCTTATCGCATGGGGTCCGGGAATTATTCCTTGTCGGTTTTCATGTATCTGCTGCTGCTCCTCGTCATCAGCAAGGCGCTGAGCATGGGCCTGGACTACTACGGATTCCGTCTGGAGCGCCAGTACAAGCTTTCCACGCAAAGATTCCGTGCCTGGGCCTGGGATGAGGTCAAAGGTTTTCTGGTTGGACTGGTGCTGGGAAGCGTAGTGGTGGAACTGCTCTACTTCACCATCCGGCAATGGCCGCAAGACTGGTGGATACTGGCCTGGCTGCTGTTCATGGTTTTGTTCATTCTCCTGGCGCAACTCGCCCCGGTCGTGCTGTTTCCAATTTTCTACAAATTCGAACCGCTGGAGAACGAGGACCTTCGCCGCCGTCTCGTCATGCTGAGCCAGCGTGCCGGAACGCGCGTGCGCGGCATCTACCGCTGGAGGCTTTCGGAAAAAAGCAAAAAGGCAAACGCCGCACTGACCGGACTGGGCGCGACCCGCCGCATCATTCTGGCCGATACCCTGCTCGACAACTACACGCCGGACGAGATCGAAGCGGTTCTGGCCCATGAGCTCGGCCACCACGTCCACCGCCATATTCTGAAAAGCATTCTTGTGCAGGCGGTAATTACGCTTGTCGGTTTCTGGGCGGCCAACGGGATCCTCCACTACGCTGTGGACCGGCACTTGTTCGAGTTCGTGCAGATTTCCGACTTCGCCAACCTGCCCCTGCTCGCTCTGGTTTCCGTCGTGCTTTCGTTATTGCTGATGCCCGTGCTCAATGCCTATTCCCGTTTCAACGAGCGGCAGGCAGATCGCTATGCGTTTGAATCCATCGCCAGCGTTGAGCCTTTCATCTCTTCCATGAACAAGCTGGCCGAGCAGAACCTCGCTGAGCGGGCGCCTTCCAAATGGGTGGAATGGTTCTTCCACTCTCACCCCTCCATCTCCCGGCGACTAGCGGCCGCGGAAGCGTGGGGCCGAACGCAGAGCGCACACCCGCAGGTCTGAAGCAGGGCCAAGTCAAACCCTTCGCTGCTGCTCTCATTTATTATTTGTCGAGAATTTCGATCACGCGCAGCAACTCCTCTTCCGTATCTACGCCCACGCTGTCGTACGGAGTCTTGCCAACATAGATGGGAATGCCGTTTTCCAGAAAACGCAACTGCTCCAACCGCTCGGTTTTTTCGAGACCTGATTCTCGCAGAGTCACAAAACGGTCGAGCGCGTTCTTGCGGTAGGCGTAGAGTCCCAAATGCTTAAAGTACCGCGGCCGCACTCTGTCGCGGTCAAACGGAATCGTGGCTCGCGAAAAGTACAGAGCGCGGCCTTCGAGATCAGTCACCACCTTCACCGCATTCGGATTCGCGATGTCGAGTTCAGCCGCCGGAGTCATTATCGTCCCCACCTGAGCGGCACTATTTTCCATAACTTTCAGCAAAGTCGCGATGTGCTCCGGGCGCGTCAGAGGCTCATCGCCCTGGACGTTGATGTAGACGTCGGCCGCGACCAGATCTGAGATTTCGTGCACCCGCTCCGTACCGCTGCGGTGGGTCGCGGACGTCATCTGCGCCTTCCACCCGTTTTCGCGGCAGACCCGCAGAATCTCGTCCGAATCGGTGGCCACGATCACGTCGGCGAGCAACGGCGAACGCCGCACCGCTTCGTAGACCACACCCACCAGCGGCTTGCCCGCAATCTCGCGCAGCATCTTGCGCGGCAGTCGCGTGGACGCCAAACGGGCGGGAATGACGGCGATTGCCTTCATAGCTTTCCGCTATTTTGACTTGAGATTAAGAGCTGTCGGGTGCGCCGGCTGGTACAGCCCGATCGCGGCGCCGCTGGGCAGAGGGATCGTGGTGCTGATTCCCCAGTTCGCCGTCTGCAGCTCAGTGCATTGAACATTCTTCGCTCTCAACTGGGCGATGTGCGCGTTGAGATCGTCGCACATCAGGTACAGCACAGCGCCCAGCAGTCGCTGCCCCGCATGGCTCTGGGAGAATTCATCGTCCGACGGGTGAATCGCAGCTTCCGCAGGAGGCATAGTAAAAATCAGCCAGCCGCCCCCCACGTCGACGGAAGGAAATCCGAGAACATCGTGAAAGAAGCCGCGATCTGCCTCGGGATCTGTGCTGTAGAAGAGGATGTGAGCGCCAATGATCATGCCGCACCGCATATACGGAGTGGGGCCGGCCCGCGGCGGGTCTCGGCAGCGATTACCCGTTCAAGACTTACGCCTTGACGACCTTGCCGCTGCGCAGGCAGGACTCGCACACGCTGATGCGCTTGCCCTGGCCGTTGACCTTGGCGTGCGCGGGGCGCAGGTTAACGTTCCAGCGCCGCTTGGTCACGTTGTGGGCGTGGCTGATGCGGTTTCCCGCCTGCGGCTTCTTGCCGCAAATATCACATTGTTGTGCCATGACTCTCCAGAAAAGTTCAGATCTTGAGGGACAATCTTTGATTTTACAGCAATTTCTGCGGATTCGGCAATCTTAGCTTGCGGCGGCGATTGCTCCCCAATCCCCAGCAGCACCCTTGTGCGATACTGAGTTGATGCAGTCCCCGCTTCAGTCGCCCACTGCGGCCTCGGACCCGAAGTCGGTCAAGGTGAATCTCACCACCGGCACGGGCATGGACATCGAGTGGGCCGACGGCCATGTCTCACATTACAACTTCGTTTACCTGCGCGACGCCTGCCCCTGCGCCATGTGCGAAGAAGAGCGCGCCAAGGCCGGACGCCGTCCCGGCGATCCGCCCAAGCCCGCACCCGGAGCGCTTCCCATGTTCAAGCCCGCGGCCAAGCCTCTTTCCGCTGAAGCCGTAGGCAAGTACGCCATCAAGTTCTCCTGGAATGACAACCACGATCTCGGTCTCTACTCGTGGAAGTTCCTGCGCGAATTCTGCCCCTGCGGGGAGTGCAAGACGACCAGGACGACCCACTAGCAACACTGGATAAAGCATTCTTGCTTTTGCCGTAGCCCGATTTTGGGTGGCGCAGGCCTTCAGGCCTGCGATTCCAGTTGCCAAAGATCCACCGGCTTTAGCCGCCGAGGCAAATCAACTTCTCCGGGAATAGTTCGGCACATACCCAGGCACAGCTCGCGCCGGGTCAACGCGCGGGTCGGGGATCGGAGCACCAGCCTTCATTTCCAGCGGGATCACTCCGGCCCAGGTGGGGAACGAATAATCTTCCGCGTCGTCAATCGGCGGACCGGTGCGGACCTTCGCCGAAAACTCTTCGATGGGCACGCGCAGCACCGACGTCGCTTTGAGTTCACGCTCGTTGGGCTGGCGCGCATCGTCCCAACGGCCGGGCAGAATGTGTTCCGATAGCGCGCGCAGCGCCGCCAGCTTTTCTTCGGGATTCTCGACCAGCGCGGCCTTGCCCAGAATCACCACCGAGCGGTAGTTCATGGAATGATTGAACACGGAGCGTGCCAGCACGAGCCCGTCGAGCAGCGTCACGGTAATGCAGACCGGCGTCCCGCCACTCGCTTGCCGCAGCATGCGGCTGGCGGCGGAGCCGTGAATGTACAGAATCGCGCCTTTGCGGCCATACGACGTCGGGATGACAAAAGGCTGGCCGTCCGCGACGAAGCCGACGTGACAAAGGAATCCTTCATCGAGAATGCGGTAGACAGTCTCGCGATCGTAGACGCCGCGTTCGGCTTCGCGGACCACACGCGTCCGTGAGGTGGGCATTTGGGCATCTGACATGGGAAGCGAACTCCAGGCAAGCGCCAAGGATGGGTGAAGAAAAAGTTTAACACTTGGTCGAACTCAAAGACGGTATGCTGCATCGTTCCTGTCTGTTGGTATCGTCTTCCCCTGCTCGGGAGGCTTATGCGCTTTCGTCTTGCGTTTCTCCTGCTCCTGGTCGCGGCCCAGGCGGCGGAAGTCAAGGGCAAAGTCACGAACGCGGTAGGCTGGAAGGTGACGCTCTATGGTGAAGTTTTGAATCTGACCAACCACTACAACGGCCGGTACGCCTACGAATCCGGCATTGATCCGAATACCGGACAAGCACTGGTGAAAACGCTGCAGGGGTTTCCGATCACGCCCACGGCGGGGTTAGTGGTTCAGTTCTAACTTCAGACCTCGGACCTCAGACCTCGGACTTCCGCCTAAGGTACTGAATCTCGGAACGCTCCGCTTTAGGCCGACGTCTGAGGTCCGACGCCCGAGGTCCGAGGTCTGAACTTGTCTACCAGTTCAACTTCATGGCGAACTGGAACTGGCGCGGATCATAGGCAGCCGTGGCCTGGCCTGCGTTGGTGAACAGAGGGCTGACGGCGGCGACGTTGTTTTTGTTGGCGATGTTGAACATGTCGGCGATCAGGTCCATGTTGATGCGCTCGCCGAGATAGATGCGCTTGGAAACCCGCAGATCGCCGAAGACATTCCAGGGCGTGACCCCCGCGTTACGCCCGAGGTTGCCGTCGAGTTGCAGTAGAGTCGGTACCGTCTGGGTCGCGACAAAGGCCTGAATACAGGGTTCCTGGAAGACTCCCGTCGGGGAGTATTTCGATGAGACTGGGGTGTAACCGGCGGCCGTGCAAATCGGATTCACCGTGGTATTGGGGCGGCCGGTGGAAGAGGACAGCTGGAGATTGTCGCCGTTTCCGGTGATGATGTTGAAAGGGCGTCCGGAAGCCACCTCGACCACCGGAGCAAAACTCCAGTCGCTGAAGAACGCGCCGCCAAAGCCATGACCGGCAATTTTGCCCGTCTGGTAAACGCCGCTGAAAACGAACCGGTGTCGTTGATCGAACAACGAGGTGGAACGATCCAGGGCAGGGTAGTAGCTATCCTGGGGCGTCAGCGTGGACTGCAGATCCGTCGAGTCATCAATCGCGTGCGACCAAGTGTAGGACGCCAGCAACTCATAGTGGTTGCTGAACCGCTTGCGCAGGTTGGTGGTGAAACCATGATAGATGGAACTGCCATTGGAGTAGTTGGCGTCCATGTCGCCGAACGGGACGCAGCCGGTGAAGGTCGCGGGATCGCAGTTGGCGTTAAAGCCAGGCAGGCTTTGAACCAAGGCTGCCGCCTGAGCGATACAGCCGAGCGGATCACCGATCGAGGCGTATGCGCCGATAATCGACGGATTCAGGCCGCCGGGCCGGAAGAAGTTCATCAGCGATGCATCCACGTACGGTATCGGGCCTGTAGGCGAGCTGGGTCCGCCAGGGTTGCATCCGCTGACCGTGAACGGGCTGGCCGGCGGAGTCGCGCCAGTGGCAACGGCGTCGTAGTAGGCCGATTCGAAATTCCCGGTCATCAGGTCGCCGCGAACCGTGTTGGCGTTAATGGGGCGATTCAGGTGACGTCCGCCATTGAAGTTGTAAGCCAGACTCAAAGCGAAGCCGCCCCCAAGATCGCGCTCCACCGTAATATTGGCCTGCTGAGCGTAGGCGTAGACGAAATTCTTGGACTGTGGATAACCGAAAGGCTGGAAGCCGAGCGGCAGGAAATTCGCCGGGTTCAGGTAGTTCTGACCCAGGAAGATAGACTGAGCCGTGGAGGCAACGCCGCAGCTTGAGCCTGAAGATCCGCAGGAGAATCGCTGCTGGTTAGGAGAGTAGTTCAGCAGGCCGAGCACGGCAGCACTCGTGGGACCCGCCGTCGGAGAGCAGGGCGAGCTGCTGGATCCGGTAGCGGAGGGAACAAGGCCTTGAAATATTTCCACTGCATTGAGGTTTCCCGGACTTCCCGCCCCCTGGCAGGGCGAGCCAGGACCAAAAGCCAGTTGCCCGCTGCTGGAGCCGTCCGAGGCATCGCCAAGAAAGTAGAGGCCGAGCAGCGGGTGATCGTAAAACATCCCATAGGAGGCACGGACCACGGTTTTGCCATTGCCTGCGGGATCCCATGCCAAGCCGAGGCGAGGCTGGAAGTTGTGTTTGGCGGTTTGAATGCCCTTCTGCAGGCCAAGGTAGTTATACCCGGCCTGTGCCAGCGCACTCGGCGGCTTGAACGTGGGCGGAATCTCGACGTCATAGCGGACTCCCAGGTTCAAAGTGACATGAGGATTGATCCGCCAGGAATCCTGCCAGAAGACTCCGATCGGAATGTTCCTGAAGGTATCGCTGGGACTGCCCAGGCCCTGAATGAAAACTCCGGGGATGCCTAGGCCATACGATTGCACTGCGGAAAAGCTGGGAAGAACCTGTTGGATCGATGGCGGCAAGGAATTGAAAACCGCACTCGGGATCACGTTGCTGGCCGCCAGATCGCCAAAGTCATACACCCCGCCATAGTTGACGGTGAAGACTGCGTTCAAGGGGAGATAGTTGAAATCCGCGCCGAACTTGGTGTTGTGGCGGCCTATGCTCCAGGAGAAGTTGTCGGTGAACTGGTAGCGCTGCTCGGTGCGCTGGATGTAGGAATACGGCTCGCGTCCGAAGTAGGCATAGCCAAAAATGTTTACCGCCGGATCGGAGCCGCCGGGAGTCTGTGTGTTGTAGAAGTAGGCAAGGCCGCGGCGGGCGTATTGAAAGCGGAACTCGTTTACCTTGCTGTTGCCGATGGTCCAGGTGTCCTGTACGGTTCCGGCGACGTCACGGAAGGTCTGCTCCGAAGTGCGCGAGTAGGCGTTCTGTCCGAAGGGCTGATTCTGGCCGCTGACCTCGATCCCGGTCACGGTGCTCGGACTGACGTTGGCGCGCAGCATGAGGCGGTTGCTGGTGTTCAGGTTGTGGTCAATGCGCAACGAATAAAGGCTTGTGCCTTCGAACACAGGGAAGTTACCCACTTGCGATGCCATCGTCTGGTAGGACGCAGGCACGAAGCAAGGAGGTGTCGTGCATGTCGAGAAGAATCCGGGAAACCCGCCCATCGCGGCAGGCCAGGCGCCGTTAACCGCCATCCCCGAAGCCGCTCCGACCGTTGCCGAATAGCCCTGCAGGAACGGCGCTAGCGCGGTCAGTTCCGGAGCCGGAAGGCCTTCCGCGTATTGCAGAAATGTCTGTTGGTTACAAATGGGTAGTATCTGGGGGCAAGGGCCTCCTGTCGCCTGAATCATGAATGAACCTGCGGGCGCGCCAAAAAAGGGCGAAGCGTCGAACGGCACCAGCCCAAAGTTGCCTTGCCCGATGCTGGAGAATCCGGTTTCGTGCCGCCGCGTAATTTCATACGAGAAGTAGTAGAACGTCTTGTCCTTCTTGAGCGCGCCGCCGAAAGCGGTGCCGGCCTGCACGCGAGTGTAGGCGGGATTGGGCACCGTGCTGAACGGGTTGACCGCCTGGAAATTGCGATTGCGCAGGTAGCCGTAGACGTCGCCGTGGAAATCATTGGACCCCGAGCGGGTGATGATGTTGACCACCCCGCCGGACGCACGGCCGTATTCGGCCGCATAGCTGTTGGTGATGATCTGGAATTCCTGCACTGCTTCCTGCGAGACGGTGGAGCGCACGCCGTTGACCGAGTTGTCGGTGGCGTCGGTGCCGTCCACGTTTACCAGGTTCGAGCGCGCACGCTGGCCGCTCATGTTGAGACCGGAAGTGGGCGCAGCGCCGGTATTGGGGGCGTTGTCGTGCACAACCTGAGAATCGGTCAAGGTGAATTTGATGTAGTCGCGGCCGTTGATGGGGAGATTGTCAATGCGGCGCTGGCCGATGGTGTCCGTCGTGGAACTGCTGGAAGTTTCTACCAGGGCAGCCTGCGAAGTCACCTCAACGATTTCCTTGCCGCCCGAAACCGAGAGTGTGACTGGCAGTTCGACCAATCCGCCCACCGTCACCGCGACGCCAGTGTTTTCCATCCTGGTGAACCCCGCAGCCTCGACCGTGACCGTGTACGTGCCCGGGGGCAGCAGGCGAACGCTGTAGCCACCCTGACCGTCGCCGGTGGCGGCACGCTCCAGACCCTTGGCGACGTCCCGCGCCGTGACCGTCGCGTTGGTGACGGCGTCGCCTTTGGGATCCTTGACACTGACGCGCAGGTCGCCGGTGGCGACGCCGCCTTGGCCCAACGCCAGAGCCGAAAGCAGCAGGCAAATGAAACAGATGGAGACGGTTCTCGAGGTGCGGTTCATAAGGTTCTCCCTGGGACTCGCTGACGCGAGCGGACGGCGGGCATGACTGGCACGGCTAATTGCCGAAGTGCTCACGAAGTGGTTTGGAAAGACTAGGTTCCCGTGGTTTGTACAACAAAACCCGCCCCAAAAACAAGTCGGGAATCGACAATGGTCTTTTCCGAGTTACCCCAGGCGCTGCGTAACCCAAGCACGCCACAGGGTTTTGGGAGCATGCCAGAACCTGCAGGAAGCTGTCAATGACCGGGGTCACCAGAGCGGGATCACCACAGCTAAATGCGGAGCGGGGAAGCGGGATTCTGCAACCGCCCCAGTAGCATGGCCGTACCGCTGAGCTGACGGTAACTGTCAAGGATGGGGCCGGCCGCGAGCTTCGAGTTCGGCCAAGCCATAGCCATATAGACTTTGAGGAGGGCGAGCGCAGCGTTGCGGCGTAGCAGCAGCGCTTGGTTGACCAATTGTCTCGCGGCTTCCACGGTGGCCGCGTCGGTGGAGGCGAGAGCGTTCTGCCCCATAGCGATCAGAACCGCAGCGTTCTTTCCCGCCGTTTGCACATAGGCGGCCAGAGCGCGCAGGCGCGCCCGGCGCACCCCACGGAACTCAGCAGCCGGCAAACGCTGGCGCAAGTAGGCATCCTCCGCCGGATCAACAAGATTGCGGAAAGCCACGACATCCAGAGGGCGAATCTGGTTGGCGAGACCGGTTTCCGCCGAAATCTGCAGGCTGCGCGAGATCGCGACGCCGAGAATAATCGCCAGCGACACGCCGGCGGCGATAATGAGAAGAATGACTAGAGTCATGGATGGAACGGCCGCCCTTGTAAGAGTCGCTCCAGTTCCCGGTTCCAGACGACGAGATTGTTGTCGGGCGGTCCGACCCCAGATTTTGGGGCCACTTTCTGAGGAACGAGCAGGTAATAGAACCAGATCAGCACCGCACCATGGAAAGCAGCCATATTAGCGATGTCGAGCAGGTAGCCCTTGCCTGCTATCCCGCCATTCGCCCCGATCGCCCAGGTTGCCAGATGGATAGAGCCGGTTATTCCCAGACCTAAGGCGATGCCGAAAACTCTTGGGTTCCAGGCCAGCCTGAAGTACGCCACCGACACGAACAGCAGAACCATCATGCCCGAAACAACCATGTACATGGCCTCCGCCCAAATGTGTGACGTGTCGACAAGCCAAATCCGGCTATCTATTGGAGCACGCCCGGCAACCGCTGCGGCGGTGATCAGCAGCACAGCGCCACCCCAGCGGATCAGAAGCTTCCCAACTCGAGCCAAAGCTGCGTACGTTCCAAACACCTCTGCGAAAATGTCGGAAATCAGCAAAAACAAGATGATGGACTCGATCAACACACTGGGGCAGCAAACACGCCAGAAGTCGACTGCCGGAATGGAAGGGATGAGGTCGATCGGGTAGAGGACTGCCCACTGCACAGCCTCGAACCAGGCATAGATAATGAAGCCGCGGAACTCTTTATGGAGGCCTTGTTTCCACAGGATGCTTGCGAGAACCGCCAGCAGAAGGTTCGGTGCGACCCACAAATAGTGCCAGAGGACGGAATGGGGTTGAAACATGGGTATCGTCGAGCACTATAACCCGACTGCTTCCCCCCTCCAACAACTTTGTGGGTCGCGTCCGGTTTTCGTAAGTCTGTAAGCCCTTACGGTTTGCAGTAAGTGCCGGGAGGACAGATTGGGGGCGGGTTGGTCGGGCCGTCAGCACGGGCAATGTTCGGAATCACCACAGCATTCGCGAAGAATACGGCAGCGGCCAAGACGAGTAGCAGGCGTTTCATGGTTGTTTTCTCCTTGTTCCGCAAAGCGGGGCGGTGATACTCTCATGGCCGAGAAGGCAGGCGGAGCAAGGTTTTTAGAAGCCTGAGCGTTCGGAATTCGTAACAAACATGACCCTGAAATCGGCACTTCACGACGTGCAGGACACAACTCTGGCGGCGGTTTCCGGGCTGCTGGGGAAGTTGGGCTATCTGGCTTCTCTGCGCCGCGCCCATGGGCGGTACGAACACTGGGGAATGGAGACCGTGCACGGCCCGGCGTCGTCCGAGCGCGCTCTAAGGACGGCCCATGACGAGATCGTGACCGAGGTCTTGCGAACGCCGCTGGCGGCCCTGGAGCAGGATCTGGAAGAATCGAGCCGCGGCGCCGGGGTTGAAACGCAGGCTTATGTGGGGGAACTACGCGGTCACTTCGAGGACTTGTTGCCCGACGAAAGCAAGGACTCGCCTGCCGCGAGCCATCTTAATTCAGTGCTGGTGGCGCTTTCGAGCCTGGAGAAGAATCGAGAGCGCGCCACTCGGTTAACTTCATAGCCACTCCCACCACCTGGCCCAGCACCTCCGCATCTTGCGGGTGGCGCAAGATCCGCACCGGAACTGGAGAGAGCGGATGGGGCTGCAGAATGAGGTCGTCGCGCCGCATGCTGCACCAACAGCACGTATGCCCGTCGCGGGTTTCCACGAAGTAAATTGGCCGCTCGTATTCTGAACGCCAGGATCCTTCCATCACCTTGTTCTTCGATTCGTCAACCTGAATAAAGCTGCCCGGCGACAGGAGGGGAAACATGGTGAAATCCTGGGTCCCGATGTAGCCGTAGGTGAAATCGCTGGTGGCAAACTGCGCCAGATAGGCAAAAGGAACCAGACCCCACTGCTCGACCATGCGGCCCAGATTGGTGGTGCGGCGCTCGTTGAAGGCGGGATCCATGCGCAACGGAACCTGAACCGAGGCTAGACTGGCCAGCGCGTCGGAGACATGCGATTTCGGTGGCGACACTAGCCCCAGGTCAGCTGCCATGTTGTTCAGGTCGACACCGTACCAGTTGAGGAGTTCGCGAAGATCGCGGCGGTAAATCACCGACAAGGTGTACAACCGGTGGATGCCGGGCAGAATGCCCTTGGTTTCGATGTCAGACAAACGGCTCGGGGGAATGGAGAATTCTTCGTTGCGATATTTCTCGGCGATGCGCGCGCTGGAATTTTCCACGTCGCGCATGGTGAGACCGAGTTTCTCGCGCAAGATACGAAGGCTTTTCCCGGCGGGCAGCATCGGCGCCCCTCCAATGCGGAAGGAATCATATCAAACCTGGCCGGGTTATGACCGCGAATTGTGCAAAATTATACATTCGGTCATTCGTTTACGAATTCGGAACATCCGCTATACCCAGCCCGGCGGGAAAAGTCAGCGCCGGGCGATGCCGGAGGAAGCAGAGAGCCATGCGCTTCAATCCTTGTGGATTTTCTGTGAACGTTCTGAATTCGTAACAAGCTTTTCGCAGCCTTATCACCGGCATTTCCCAATTTCGGTAGACTCAATCCGCCTCAGCCAAAATTGCGGATGACATTTGTCACGCCCGCGGCGTGATGGATGGCACTGGTGCGCTCGATCCGCTTCCGCGATGATGCCATCACCGGCGGAAATCACAACTTTCCTGCCGGGATCAGGCGTAGCAAGGCAAGCCGGGAGGACCGAATGATCGCAGCCTTGGAGCAGCAGCGCAGTACCGAGAGCGTGGGCACGGACCTCGCCGTCGCCAGCCTTGAGGGCGTGAACAAGAACTACGGCGAGGTGCGGGCGCTGCGCGGAGTGAACTTCCAGGTCCGCGGGGTTGCAAAAAACGACGCGAAAAAAACGACGGGCTGGACGATCCTGTTGATCCTGTTGGGAGTCGCCGCGCTGTTCGGCGGAGTGAAGTCGCTGTTCCTGCTCATTCCCGCCGCCATCCTGGTCTGGTACGCCGCGGGACCGGCCCCGCGCAGAGGACGGAATTGACCGCTGGGGTGAGAATAGAGGAGATGGCAGCTAACACTGTTTTCGAAACCGCAATCAACCAGACCCGGGGAGTCCAGCAATGGCTCTGGCGCTGAAGCCGTTCAAGAGTGTAATCCGCGACCGAGAGTACGGGTGGGGCCCGTTCGTCTGGTTCGTCTATTCCGGATTCTTCTTTATTCAGCCGGTATTAGATCACGCAAGCCTAAGGACGTGGCTGCTGGACATTTTGGGGTTCGTGGTTTTCTGTGTTCTCTATTTTGGCCTCTTCTGGCTGGAAAGGCCGCGCCCGCTCCTGCATATCATCGGCATGGTGCTGCTGGGGATGTTGTTCATCCCCCACAACGGCGGCGCCTGCGGATTTTTCATCTTTGCCGCAGCATTCGTGCCCTTTTCGGTGACCAGGCAGTCAATAGCGATCGCAGGAATCATCTCCATTTCGGCCATCGCTGCGCTGGAGTGCCGGCTCCTGCACCTGGACCCCTGGATTCTGATCTGGGCGGCGGGATTCCCTCTGACGGTTGGCGGGGGCAACGTTTTCTTCGCCGAGCGCAACCGCATGAATCGCAAGCTGGAGAGGGCTAATGAAGAGATCGAGCATCTGGCCAAAGTCGCCGAACGCGAGCGCATCGCGCGCGATCTGCACGATGTCCTGGGCCACACGCTGTCAGTGATTGCTCTGAAGTCTGAACTGGCGAGCAAGCTGATGAATCGCGATCCGCAGCGTGCGGGGAGCGAAATTCGCGAGGTCGAGCAAATTTCCCGGCAGGCTTTGTCCGACGTGCGCGATGCCATTCGCGGCTATCGCGCGAAAGGACTGGCGGCGGAACTCGCGCAGGCCAAGACCACGCTCGAAACCGCCGGCCTCGCCGTGCAGTGCGACGCCGCCAGCACCGTGCAACTGCCGCCCATGCAGGAAAGTGTGCTGGCTCTGGCCGTGCGTGAGGCCGTCACCAACGTGGTCCGCCACGCCCAGGCCCGCAGTTGCCGCCTCCGCCTCGAACAGCAGAATGGTTCCTTCCGTCTGGAGATTCAGGACGACGGCCGCGGCGGTTCGAGCCTTGAAGGCAATGGCCTGCGCGGCATGCGCGAGCGCGTCCAGATGCTCGGCGGCACGCTGGAGCGCAACTCCCACGCCGGGACCACCCTCACCATCACGCTGCCGGTGAAAGACATGCCGAAGGCAGAAAACGAGCAAAGTTGAATTCCACAATCAAAGTCGGGCGCAAGACGATCCGCGTGGTCCTGGCGGAAGACCAGGGGATGGTGCTCGGCGCTCTGGCCGCGCTGCTCGAAATCGAAGGCGACATTTCGGTCGTCGCTCAGGCCCGCAACGGCAAAGAGGCGCTCGAAGCTGTTCTTGCGCACAAGCCCGACGTTTTCATCACCGACATTGAAATGCCGCACATGAGCGGGCTCGATGTAGCTGTGGAATTGCAGCGGCGGCGCACCGGAACCCGCGTCGTCATCGTCACTACCTTTGCCCGCACCGGGTATCTGCGGCGCGCGCTCGAAGCCGGAGCCTCAGGCTACCTGCTCAAAGACATGCGCGCCGAAGAACTCGCCGACGCCGTGCGCCGCGTGCATCAGGGCCTGCGCGTGATTCATCCCGAACTTGCCACCGAGGCCTGGGGCGAAATGGACCCGCTTACCGATCGCGAACGCCAGGTCTTGCGCCTGGCCGGGGAAGGCATGGCCAGCGGCGATATTGCCAGTGAGTTGGGCCTGTCGGACGGAACGGTGCGCAATTATCTTTCTGAAGCCATCAGCAAGCTAGGGGCAGGCAACCGCGTCGAAGCCGCCAGGATCGCCCGGACTAAGGGGTGGCTGTAACCTACTGAAGAAGTCGTCGGTTTTGGGTGGCGCAGCGCTTTCAGCGCTGCGATAAGCGGCGGTGATTACATGCGGCTTTAGCCGCCGAGGGACGTCCCCACTCATCCCGCCGGCACAACCCGCAGGCTCATATCGGCCGCCGGGGGCGAGTGCGTCAGCATGCCCACGGAGATGAAGTCCACGCCAGTCTCGGCGTAGGCGCGGACATTATCCAGTCGAATCCCGCCTGCGCACTCAATCGGGATGCGGCGGCCCTTTCTCTGGCCGTCAGGCTGAGAACAGCGCTCGACCGCGCGGCGCACGTCTTCCACCGAAACATTATCCAGAAGAACCGTCTCCGCGCCATGAACCAATGCCTGCTCCAGTTCTTGCAGATTACGTACCTCGACCTCGATCACCTGCGCCCCGCGGCGATTGCGCCGGGCCTGCTCCAGAGCAGCCGGGATTCCACCAGCCAAAGCGACGTGATTGTTCTTGATCAGCACGCCGTCGGATAAATCGAGGCGGTGATTCTGTCCCCCGCCGCAGCGCACCGCATATTTGTCAATCACGCGCAGGCCGGGAGCGGTTTTTCGGGTGTCGAGGATGCGCGCGCCCGTGCCCGCCACCGCGTCCACGAACTGGCGCGTCACCGTGGCGATGCCGCTCATGCGCTGCAGCAGGTTCAGGATTACGCGCTCGCAGGAAAGTATGACGCGCGCGTTATGGCGAATCACGGCCACGGATTGGCCCGGCCGCAGGCGTACTCCGTCAAATATCTCCGGATGGGTAGTGACTTCGTAATGCGCCGTCACCGCGCCGTCCAGCGCGGCGTATACGTCCAGAATCCGCGCCACACAGCCGATTCCGGCCAGGATGGAATCCTGCTTGGCGATAATCGTTGCCACCGCCCGCTGGTTCGCGTCCACGCAGGCGTAGCTGGTGGCGTCGCGCGTGGCCCGGTCTTCGAGCAGCGCGTTCTCCACAACGGCGGTCAGGCGTCGTGAATTCCAATCCATAA
>Ga0187818_10000321_pt1 | contig 16430 bp, 16 predicted proteins | sample NC_wetland_sal_i_14_FD_130581 | JGI IMG/M metagenome (GOLD analysis project Ga0187818, IMG submission 130581) | Wetland sediment microbial communities from Neuse River Estuary, North Carolina, USA - SO4_3 | ecosystem: Environmental > Aquatic > Freshwater > Wetlands > Sediment | place: USA... | reverse complement strand
GATCGCGGGCCGTTCATTCCCGGTCGCATCGTGGATCTTTCCCTCGCTGCCGCCCGCGAGGTGGACGTGTGGCGGCCCGGAATCGCGCAGGTGAAAGTCGAATTGATGCAGTCTGGCGCGGCCCCAGGTTCGGCGGGAAAATGGGCGGTGCAGATCGGCGGATTCTCCGATGAAAAGACCGCCAGAAAGCTTACCGCGCATCTCAACCGCCGCTATCACACGGCCCAAGTCCTCTGTTTCAACAGCCCCGCAGGGGACTGGTGGATTCGTGTGCGCGTGCTGGACGACGACCATGAACGCGCCCAAAAGCTGGTGGCCGAAACCACAACGCCCGAGGGCGCGGTGTTCCTGGTGAGACTAGACTAAAGCTGTTTCACAAATGCTTCTGGCCGAGCCGAGCGCTAAACCCTCAGGGGCTAAAGGAACCGTATAATTTGCGGTTCGGAGGCGACACTGCTGAAGCGGTGCCCTGATACGAGTCGCTAGATGATTGCGACGAACCTTTAACTCAGGAAACTAGCAGCGAATGAGCGCCATCGAAGTCATTCCTTCGGACACGCGCTTTCGTGGCATCAAGCTGATGGCTTTCGCGGCGGCCATCTATGCGGTGCTGCGCCTGTCTGGTTTCCACAAACTGTTTGAGAACGACGCAGAAGGAATTGGCGCGCTGCTGCAGATCATCGGGACGCTCTACAGCGTCGTCTACGCTTTCGCCACTTACGTGATCTGGGGACAGTTTGCCGCCGTCGAAGACGAAATCCTGAAAGAATCCGGGGCTCTGAAGGACCTCATCCTGTTCAGCAGGCGGCTCAAGGAGGCAACGCGCGATCCCATCGTTCGTGCCGTGCGCGCCTACGCTCGCGGAGTCGTTGAGTCGGAATGGGGAGCGCTCTCCAGCGGCGAGGACGTGGAAAGGACCGACAAGCTGTTTTCGGGGATCATCTCCAGCGTGACTGAGGCCAAGCCCGAAGATGAGTCAGAGCGGCCGGTCTGCGAGCGGCTGCTGGAAATCGCCAGCCAGGCCAGCGCGCACCGCGATGAACGGCTGGCGATCAGCGCCAAGCGTATGCCGCGCACGCTCTTTCTGTTTGTCATGATCACGGCACTTACAATTTTGTTCCTGCTCTTTTTCTTCCCCTTTCACAACCTGGCGCTTGGTCTGGTGTCGGTTGCGATTACGACCATGCTTCTTTTCTTTGCCAACTTTGTGCTCACAGACCTGGACAATCCCTTCGAGGGAACGTGGAATGTGGACGTGCGGCCGTTTGAGGATCTGACCACAAAGTATCGCTAGCGGCGCGGAGTGCGCTTTTTTCCAATGGCGGGCTGACAAGTTTGCCGCGCGATGGTATGGTCTACGCCAAGGTTAGCCAGCCAAGGGAATTGACCAGGTGTGAACTGACTATGACCGATCCGAATTGTCCATTCTGCCGCATCTTGCGCGGCGAGCTTCCGTCGAAGAAGGTTTACGAAGACGAACATGTCTACGCCTTCGAAGACATGCACCCGAAAGCACCCACGCACGTGCTCGTCATTCCGAAGAAACATTTTGCGGGATTGAAAGAGGCCGAGCCTGCCGACGCCGAGATCATCGGCCGTTGTCATCTGGCCGCCGCGCTGATTGCCCGTCACCGCAACATCGAGAACGGATACCGCACCGTTCTCAACGTGGGGCCCGAATCCGGACAGTCTGTCTTCCACCTGCACGTTCACCTGTTGGGCGGGAGGCGGCTGACCCGGCCGCCGGGATAAACGACCATCACATGGCAGAAGAAAGCGATTTCGCATCTCAGAAGTTCGCGATCTACATCCTAGGAGCTGGTTTCTCTAAGCCGGCAGGGCTCCCGCTAGCTTGCGAGTTGTGGGACGAGGTTCGACGTCGGGCGTTGTCGCTCTCCGGGCGGGCAGGGTTTTTCCGAGACGACCTAGATGCGTACGTCGAATACAGGAGGAAATGCGATGGCAGGGAACTCACGTTGGAACAGGTCGACCTCGAGGAGTTCATGGCTTTTCTCGACGTTGAATTCCACCTCGGTCTGCGAGGAAAGGAGACCTGGAGTTCCGACGGGAACGAATCACAGGTCGTCGTAAAGACGCTGATCGGCGAAATCTTGGCTGAGAGAATGCCCGAGGATATTCCTCAGCACTATTTGTCGTTCGCCAGACTACTTAAGCCCGATGACTACGTCCTGACCTTCAACTATGACGTGTTGCTAGAGCGTGCCCTCGAATGCGCGGAAGTTCCGTATCGGCTTTATCCGAACCGCCTCAAGGCGAACCCTTTCGGCAAAGGAATGCTTGTGGACAACTCGAAAAAGGAAGTCATTGTCCTTAAGCTGCATGGCTCAATCGATTGGTTCGACCGAGCTAACTACGCGCGACTTGAGGCAGACCGCATTGAACAGGGGTTTGAACCGGGCGGCAGGGACCTAGTATTTCAAGACCCAGCAAGATTTGGCGCGATTCCGTTGCTTGAGGGTCCACGCTTTGCGGACGACCCCTTGCGGGAGATGTACCGCGTACGCGAGATTGAGCAGCTCTACCAGAGCGGCCCGCTATTCTTGGCAACCCCGTCGTTACTCAATCCTTCGGCCATGAAGATTTTGTACTCTGCCCTGGTCCGGGACTTTTGGTGGGGACTTGGATACGTTGGCGCAATGAACTTTCGCATGGCAGTGATTGGTTTCTCGCTTCCCCCGCAGGACGAATATGCTCGACAAGTCATCTACCGCCTCGTGAAGAACTATCAAACGGTAAGCTGGGGCAAGAACTGGGACGACGCTGGCCACAAGAAGACCCCGCTCACGCTGGTGGACTTCCGCCGCACCAGCGGACAAGAGCAAAGCTTCAGACAACGGTACGCATTCGTAGACTGGAGTAAAGCGCAGACCCACTTTGGCGGGTTTGATGAAAAAGCGATCGAGCTTCTAGAGCGTTCCTAAACCTGTGCTGTCGAACCGCGCCTCTACTGCACGATCGGTTCCTGATCTTCGGGTGCGCCGTGGCGGCGCAGCAACTGCGGGAGATTCTGCGAGAACGCCGAGCGCGGCAGCACCATGTCGCAGCCGACTTCGTGCGCCTTTTGCTTCAAGTCTCCCTGCACGTGCGACAGGAATCCGATGATGGATGTTCCCTTTTTCAACTTACTCTTGAGTTTCGGGATCAGGGTCAGCGGCTTCACGGTGTTGTTGTTCAGATCGAAGATGATCAGCGACGGCTTCTCTTCGCCGTTCAGTTGCATCTTCTCCATCAAGTCTTTGTCGGTCTTGACGAACTCGACTTTCACGTTGAGTTTGCGCGCGGTCTCCTGAATCTTGGCCAGGAAGAACAGGTCGTCGATAAAGGCGAAGATGCGCGAGTTCGCGTCCCCGTTGGCTGGAAGCGGCTCCGGCTCCGGCTGCGGGTACTGGGTGGCAAAACCGGGGCGTGGCCGTCCGCCTTTGCTTCCGTTGTTGCCCCCGGCCAGAGCGGCGCGGTAGCTATGGTCCATGGGAGCGGTGTAGATGCCGTCCTGGTTTTGGCGGGCATTGCTCTGACCGTGGCGTTGATTGTGGGGGCGCCGTCCGCGGCGCCGTCGGTTTCTTCCTCCTCCACCGGAGGGCTTGCCTGGTCCTGCGTTCATAGTCCTCTCAAGCTATTGCGTCACGAGTCGCAAAAATGTGCATATTGCGCGTTGGTCCGCGCCCTCAACCCAGTTGGGCGGACGGCTCACCTGGCGTGCGCCATCCCAATCTGCTGGCGTGCGGGTTGCGGCTGGACATTCCCTGAAACGAACCCCACCTGCTAAACGAACCAGTTACTGGTGAACGAATTTGCCACTTAAATTTAGTATCGGTTTTCCGCTTATCGGATCCGTGGGCGCCGCCTCGGAACGGCTGGCGCGGAAGGCCTGCGCGGGAACGAGGCCTCAAATGAGAACGTAATCATGGTACTCGTCTTGGCCCGGCGGCGCAAGGCCCCAAGGTAACGGCTTTTGCACAGGAGGACATGAACTGGGAGAATGCGGAGTTTTCTTACACCACCGCTGACACCTGGCGCGCCCACTGCTGCGCCTGCCAGTAGAATCCGGCAACCTCTTCGGAATCCAGGTGCAGGCTCCGGGTTAACTGCGCGGCCGCTTCCCACTCCCCGCTCTCGTGCGCCAGCATCAACTGATAGACCGGACGCAGCACGCTGGGCTGGCCTAACAGCACTGCTTTGGTTTCGTGATCCAAAGGGATCCTCTCGAGCACGTCGGCCATGGGCATTTCCAGCATGGCGTCGATGAGCGAGAGCAAGCCCAGCAGGAACAGGTCCGATTCGCCATGGGGCACGCGCGGCTGCAGCAGTTCGCCGAAGCGTCCGCGCACCAATGCCGAAAGCACGAGGTCGCTGGTCTTCTCCTGGCCTGCGCCGACCGCGGCTACCAGCCGCACCCAGCGCCGCACTTCGCGCTCTCCCAGCATGGAGAGCGCGTGCCGCACCGAATGAATCTCGCTTTTGAGGCCGAACACCGCCGAATTCAGATAGCGCAGCAGCCGGTAGCAGACCGAGGCCTCTGACTTGATGAACTTCTCCAGTTCAGCGACATCGAGTTGTGCCCGCGATACTTCCTGCAGCATGCGCAGATAATTCAGCCGGTTGGCGGGCATGTCGCGCGTGTTCAGCATTTCCGGGCGACGGAAGAAGTAGCCCTGAAAATAGACGAACCCCAGCTCTCGCGCCCGCAGAAAGTCGGCTTGGGTTTCGATCTTCTCGGCCAGCATGCGGCAGCGCCACGGCCCGAAGCGCTTGATCAGCTCGATCCGCTGCGCCTCGGTGGTGAGCGGCATTTCCACCTTGATGATGTCGGCAATGTCCGCCAGCGGCTCGCGCGCGTCGTTCGCTACGTAGTCGTCGAGGGCAATCAGGTAGCCTTCCTCTTTCAAGTTGTGGCAGGCGGCGATCACTTCCGCATCCGGCGGGACATCTTCCAGAACCTCCACGATCGTCGTGGCCGAGGGAAGGAGCATGACCAGGCCCTTGATCAGCGTATCCCGGGTGCAATTCACGAAGGCGCGGCGCCCGTCGCAAAGCACGTCCAGCCCCATCAGCAGGGAACGGTCGAGCGTGGCACGCGAGGCTTCGTCCGTATCTCCGCTGAAAGCATTTTCCAGCCCGTCGCGAAACAGCAACTCGTAGCCAAAGACTTTCTCCTCACGGTCGAAGATGGGCTGGCGCGCCACATAGCGCAACGGCTTGGCCTCTTTTGCCCGGGCTCGAGCCACGCCCTGTCCTGCAGACAGATTGCTCACGTATGTGTCTATCGGCGGACGGCGAGAAAACTTGTTCGGGTAGTTGCGTTGGTGCGGACGGAGAAAATGAGGAAAATCTAAGAAACGAGAGCCGAGGAAAAAAGGAGCACCTTTTCGCGCTCCCCTTGAAAAGCTGGCAACTGACCACTAACCACTAGTCACTGACCACGGCCGTTCAGTACTTGGGCACGGTCGGATCCACGCGGTTGGACCAGGCCGTGATTCCTCCCGCGAGATTGACTACTTTCTTGAATCCAGCCTGCTGCAGAAACTCGACGGCCTTGGCGCTGCGTCCGCCCATCTTGCAGTGGACGACGATCTCACGGCTGGAATCCAGTTCGTTGACGCGCCGCGGCAGATCGTTCAGCGGAATCAGATACCCGCCCAGATTGCAGATCTGGTACTCGTGCGGCTCGCGCACATCGAGAACAAACAGATCATCTTTCGCGTCCAGGCGCCGCTTCAGTTCTTCCACCTGGATTTCTGGAACTCCGCTGGCCACGGGTTTTTCCTCCCCACGGATGCCGCAAAACTCGTTGTAGTCTATCAGCTTCGTGACCGTGGGATGGGTGCCGCAGGCGGGGCAGTCAGGATTCTTGCGCAGCTTGAGTTCGCGGAATTTCATGCCCAGCGCGTCGATCAGCAGCAGCCGTCCGATCAGCGGCTCGCCCACGCCGAGAATCAGTTTGATGACCTCGGTCGCCTGCATCACACCCACCAGACCGGGGAGAATGCCCAGAACGCCACCTTCCGCGCACGAGGGCACCAGGCCCGGTGGTGGCGGCTCGGGATAGAGGCAGCGGTAGCAAGGCCCATCCTCGGTGGCAAACACGCTGGCCTGCCCTTCGAAGCGGAAAATCGAGCCGTAGACGTTGGGCTTGCCCGTGAGCACGCAGGCATCGTTCACCAGATAGCGGGTGGGAAAATTGTCGGTGCCGTCGGCGATGATGTCGAACTCGCGAAACAGTTCGAGGGCATTGGCACTGGTCAGCTTGGTGTCGAAGGTGCGCAGATTGAGGAAGGGATTAATGCCCTTCAGCTTGTCGGCGGCGGAGTCGAGTTTCTTGCGTCCCACGTCAGCGGTCGAGTGAATGATCTGCCGCTGCAGGTTGGTGTAGTCCACCACATCGAAATCCACCAGGCCGAGCGTGCCGACGCCCGCCGCCGTCAGATAGAGTGCCAGGGGCGAGCCGAGTCCGCCGGTGCCGATGCAGAGCACGCGCGCCGCTTTCAGCTTCTGCTGCCCCTCCATGCCTACCTCAGGCATGATCAAATGCCGCGAGTAGCGCAGGATTTCGTCTTTGTTCAGCGTGACGGGAATTTCTGTAGTAGTGGCCATAAATCCTCGTGGCGGAAACCGATTAGTTGTTGGGTGTTAGGTCTTAGGGAATCTGGGAGGGCAGAAACACGAACCTAAGACCCAAGACCTAACACCCAAGACCTAACACCCAAGACCCAATCCCCGACCTGAAATCGATGAAGGGTGACAAGACTCGCGGTCCCCACAGGCCGCGCCGCCCGCAATCGAAGGCACAATCGAAATGTTATCACCTTCCTTCAGCGCGGTCGCCTCCTTCTGGAGATAGCGGATGTCTTCATCGTTGACGTACAGGTTCACAAATGCCCGCAGCTTGCCGTCTTCCGTATAGAGGTGCTTGCGCAAATCGGGATGCTGCGCCAACAGGGCGTTCATTGCCTCGCCGACGGTTGCCCCGGCGACTTCGACCGCGGCCTGCTTGCCGACGTATTGCCGCAGGGGTGTAGGAATGTGAATCTTGCTCATAGACTTACTGTAAGAGATGCGGTGACAGGAGGGCAAGATTCAGGGTAGGTCTTAGGTCGTGGGTCTTGGGTCTTAGGCCCCGGGTCTTAGGCCCCGCTGTTAGGTCCCGGGTTTCAGATTCGGCTTCGGTCGCCAACCCAAGACCTAAGACCTAACACCTAACACCCAAGACCCAACTTCCGCGCACCATCGCGGCCTATAATCGCCAGGAGGGAAAAACCACTATGGCGATCTTCGATCCATCTCGCGGCAGAGTTATAGACGGCGGCGGCGGCCACGGCGGCATGCTGCGCTTAATCGGCCTGGGTATTCTTGGCTTCGTGCTTGTAATCCTGCTCTTCAGTTCCGTAACCAAGGTGAATACCGGCCACGTGGGCGTGCTCACGCTTTTCGGGAAGGTGCAGACCGACGGGACTCTTGGGGAAGGCATCCACCTCATCAATCCGCTCAAGACTAACAATGAGATGTCGATCCAGACCCAGACCATCAAGGAATCGGCCAGCGTTCCTTCCAGTGAAGGTCTGATGATGAGCCTCGACACTTCGCTCATTTATCACCTCAACCCCGACCGCGCCGCCGACGTTTTCCAGCATATCGGCGCAGACTACGAGAACGTCGTGGTCGAACCGACCTTGCGCTCGGCCATCCGCGAGGCCACGGCGTCGCACACGGCGAACGCGCTGTACACCGGTGAACGCGAAATGGTAGCCAAGCAAATCACCGACCAGATCACTACCGAGCTCAATAAGCGCGGCATTGCGGTGGAGAACGTTCTTCTGCGCGACATTCAGCTGCCCGCCACGCTGAAGGCCTCGATCGAAGCCAAGCAGCAGGCTGAGCAGGAAGCTTTGGCCATGAATTTCCGCTTGCAGAAGGAAACGCAGGAGGCGCAGCGCAAGCGCATCGAGGCCGCGGGCGTGCGCGATTTCCAGCAGATCGTCGCCCAGGGCATTACGCCGTCGCTGCTGGAATGGAAGGGAATTGAGGCCACGGAGAACTTGGCCAAGAGCGCCAACACGAAAGTGGTTGTGATCGGTAACAACAAGAACGGGTTGCCGTTGATTCTGGGACAGTAGCTGGCGGCAGGGGTCCGTCTTGCGAAGGAGCGGCGTACAATGCCGGTTCATAGGAGCACGCTATGAACTGGATGCGGCTGGCGCTGATCGTGATTGGAGCCGGGATTGTCACGTCGTTGACGGATTGGTTCTTCGCCGGAGACTGGCTGCATCGCCGCTACACGTATCCGGAAGTCTGGCGGCAGGGGGCTGAAGCTAAAGCGATTGCTCTGACGAGCCCGCTGCCATTTCTGACCTGCGGAGTCTTTGCGTGTGTCTGCGCGCGGTTGGGCCTACATTCTGTCGCGGCTGCGATGAAACTGGCGGTTGCGGTCTGGCTGATTGGCCCTTTGCCCGTGATCCTGACCAACGCGGCGTTCATGAAACTTCACCGTGTGTTTGTCACTTCTTATGCGACCGGCTGGTTCGTAAAACTCGCGATTGTGGCGATGGCTGTAGCATTGTTCCTTCACTAGGCTTCCGGTGAGTTTGACCACCCGCCCGCGGTTTGAATTGCTACCATGGGTCTGTGCCCAAGCTGCTCGACGTCCGACGAATGACCATCGAATTCCCCGCGCGCGGATTGGCCGCCCTGGAGGCAGACGGACCCTTCGGCACTCAGGGCAGGCAGCCGGGGGCGGCTGTCCCCACATCTCCTTCTCTCTTTGCCGTCCGCGACCTGAGTTTCTCCATCGCGTCCGGCGAAGTCCTTGGTCTGGTGGGAGAATCCGGCTCGGGCAAATCCATCACTTCCCTCGCCATCATGCGGCTGCTGCCGCCACAAGCGCGCGTCACCGGCGAAATTCATTTTGCTGAATACGGAACGGCGCGCAACCTGCCCGTACTTCCAGACGAAGCGATGCGCCAGCTGCGCGGTTCGCGGCTGGCCATGATTTTTCAGGAGCCGATGACCGCGCTTAACCCGGTCATGCGGGTGGGAGATCAGATTGCCGAAGCCGCGCTGGCGCACAACTCGATTTCGAAACGCGAAGCCGGGCAGCGCGCTGTCTCCGCCATGAACGACGTCGCGATTCCCGACGCCGGCCGCCGCGCCCGCGACTATCCCCACCAACTGTCGGGCGGCATGCGCCAGCGGGTGATGATCGCCATGGCCATCGTCAACCGGCCGCAGTTGCTCATCGCCGACGAGCCCACCACAGCGCTCGACGTGACCATCCAGGCGCAGATTCTGGACCTGCTGGCCCAACTCCGCGCACGATTCGGACTGGCCATGCTTTTCATTTCGCACGACCTCGCAGTCGTTTCTCAGATTGCCGATCGCGTCGCCGTCCTGTACGCCGGCAATCTGGTCGAACTCGGCGCCAGGCACGACATCTTCCGGGCGTCCGCGCATCCCTATACGCGCGGCCTGCTCCACGCCGTGCCTGATCTCAAGACCGACCGCGCGCGTCCGCTTGAAACTATCGAGGGCGCGGTTCCGCCACTGCACCTGGTGCCGGCAGGATGCCCCTTCGAACCGCGCTGCGCATCGCGTGTGCCGGAATGTGCGGGCGCACTGCCGCCGCTGGTTGAAATTGCAGCTGGACATTGGGCGCGATGTCCGGTGGTGAATTCCTAGCTGGGCGGGGCGAAACTCTGGATCGCAAATTCAGCGCCTGAAGGCGCAATGATAACGCAGGACGTACGGTATGCCCTTCGACCTGCTCAGGGCAGGCTCTGAAGGCATACCATGTTACGGATCGTACTTGCCCGACGGGTTGAGTACTGTCTTAATTTCACCCAGCACCGACGCGCTGCCAGCTGGGACACCCCGCCGCCGCTTGGTCTATAATCCCCACTTTGTCCGGGGTGGTCTTGCGGATACTCCTGCTTAGCGACATACATGCCAATCTCGAAGCGCTCGACGCTTGTTTGGCGGCAGCTCCGCCTTACGATCTGATAGTCAATCTCGGCGACATCGTCGGATACGGGGCGAGCCCGAACGAGGTGACCGAGCGGTCCCGCGATCTGGGCAAGGTTTTCGTGCGCGGCAATCATGACAAAGCCGCCACCGGGCTCATGGACCTCGACGATTTCAACCCCATGGCCGCCGCCGCAACCATCTGGACGCGCAACGAATTGACGCCCGAGAATCTGGACTGGCTGCGCGCTCTGCCGCACGGCCCAGTTTCCTTGCCGGACATGCCGCAGGTCCAACTGGTGCACGGTTCTCCCAACGACGAGGACGAGTACGTGGTCTCGTTAGGCGACGCGCTGGCTCCGCTCATCACGCTCGCTGCGCCCTTGACGTTCTTCGGCCACACGCATCTGCAAGGCGGATTCTTCGCCAACGGTTCGGCAGCTGACGGATTCCGCCCGGAGTACCGCACCGTGGGCAAAGCCGAATCCGTTCCGCTGCAATTGAAATCTTCCGCGCGTTATCTGATCAATCCGGGCTCGGTTGGCCAGCCGCGTGACGGAGACTGGCGCGCCGCCTTCGCGCTGTTCGACAGCGAGGCGCAGGTCGTGCATTTTCACCGCACGCCCTACAATCTGAAGTCGGCACAGGACCGCATCTTCGCCGCGCAGTTGCCGCCGCGGCTGGCTACGCGGCTGGCGGCGGGACGCTAGTCATCCTCCGTGAACCTCTGTGGTCAAGAATTAGCCAACCACAGAGGACACAGGGGTTCACAGAGGTCACGTTGTAAACTTGATCGATGCATCCTTCGCGCACCTCAGGAACTCGACACCTCTTCGAACCCCGCGAGAATCCGCCTGAGCACTATCTCGTCGCTCACAGCGACGGCGGCGCGCGCGGCAATCCCGGCCCAGCCGGATACGGCGTCGTGATCAAAGATGAGTCTGGACGAAAGGTCGCCGCGCTGAGCGAATATCTCGGCCACCAGACCAACAACTTCGCGGAGTATCAGGGACTGATCGCCGCCCTCGAATACGCGCTCCGGCACGGCCCCAAAGCGCTCAAGCTCATCAGCGATTCGGAGCTGCTGGTGCGCCAGATCAAAGGCATTTACAAAGTCAAGAACGCCACGCTGCGGGATCTTCATGCGCGCGCCAAAGAGCTCATCGCGCAACTGGACTGGTTTTCTATCGGCCACGCTCTGCGCGAGCACAATCAGGATGCGGACCGATTGGCCAACGACGCGATGGACAAAGGAATGGGACGAACATAGCCCTGAGCTATGAGTTACGAGTTCTAGACTCGAGCCTCACGGCTCGTAGCTCCAAGCTCGCAGCTATTCTGCCGCCGAGGTGTGGTCGTGCACGATCTTCCAGCCCTCGGGGAACTTGCGAAACACAAGCGTGAACAGGCCATGTGGAGTCTTCCCGTCCGGCATGGTCAGGTGAAACTCGCCTCGAACGAAGGCCGCGTCGAGCCCCAGAATTTCGATGCGCAACGCGGAGAACTCCAGCTTCCCCATCTCGTGCCCAGGACTCGCATACGTCGCGCGATAGCGATCCAGCGTCGCCTGCCATCCGCTGGTTTCTTTCGCGCCCGAAAAGAATGTCAGCTCTGGAGAATTCCAGTATCCCGCCATGAAAGCTTCCAGGTCGTGATGGTTCCAGGCGTCTTGCTGCGTGCGAAGCACATGCTCGACTGCGGTTGTGGCATCGTTTGGCGCGGCCTTGGACGGCGGCTCTTGTGTGACTGCGACGATCGCAAAAAGTAGCAGCAGGATGCAGAGAAGTGCTCTCTTTCTCATAGTTTCCTCTCGTTCGTAGATCAGGGGCTGAAGCCCACATGGAGAAAAGAGACCTTGGCGCAGCTCTGAAAGCGCTACGCCACCTCAAAATCGAAAACACCTGCAGTCCGCTAGTGCGCCTCTTCCGTCGCCGGCGCCGTATCGGGAGTATCCACCTTCTGCGCGGCGTGCGGCGTAGCGGGCGGCGGCTGGAAGTCTCCTGCATCTTTCCCCGCCATCGCTCCGGTCATGAAGTTCATCCAGATCGGCAGCGCGGCGCGCGCACCGGTCTCCTTCGCCCCCAGAGATTTCTTCTCGTCATAGCCGACCCATACTCCGCAAGTCATTGTCGGGGAAAAACCCACGAACCAGGCATCGGTAAAGTCGTTGGTGGTGCCGGTTTTGCCGGCGACGGGAAACGGCATCCTCGCCGCCCCAATCGCCGTGCCGTGCAGCACCACCTCGCGCAACATCGAAGTCATGATGCGCGCGGTGCGCTCGCTGATCACGTCCTTTACTTCAGGAAAATCTTCTTCCAGCACGCGCCCTTCGTAGTCGGTGACGCGGGTGATGTAGCGCGGGGTTACGCGCACGCCGTCATTGGGGAAAACGCTATAAGCCGAAGTCTGCTCCAGCAAAGTAATCTCCGCCGATCCCAGCGCGACCGGCAGATACGGCGGTAGCTTGGAGGTGACGCCAAAACGCTCGGCGTAGTCAATCACGCTCCTGATCCCGACTTTATTGGCCAGCTTCAGCGCAGGAATATTCCGCGATTGCGCCAGGGCCCGCCGCAACGTGATGATGCCTTCAAACTTCTCGTCATAGTTGTGAGGCACGTAAGGGCCGGTAGGAGTTTCAAAGCTGATGGGCTCATCGAGAATTGTGTCGTCGGGACTGGCGCCTCCGTCAATGATGGTGGTGTACACATAGGGCTTGAACGACGAGCCGACCTGACGCAAGGCCTGCGTGACGCGGTCGAACTTGGAGTCGTTGAAATCGCGACCGCCCACCAGAGCCTTGATCCCGCCGCTGGCGTTGTCGATGGCCAGCAGCGCCCCTTGCGCGCCGGAATCCTGCTCCAGACTCACATGCGCGGCGCCGTTCGCGCCGAGGGTAAGGATTTTCACGTAGCAGATGTCGCCCGTCTTCAGAATGTTAGCCACTTTCTGACCCGTCCAGGCAACGTCGGCCTGTCCCAGAGCCGCGGTATAGCGGCCAAATTTCAAAGTGGCGATTCCGGTTCCGGCAGCCGTCACCAGCGCGTGGAAATATCCTCCGACTTCCGGCTCATCGTCCCAGTCGGGGTGGGAGTATTTTTCCAGGACCGCTCCCTGTGCTACGACGTTGTCCAGAGGTCCCTTCCATCCGTGCCGCCGTTCATACGCCGCCAAGCCATCGAGGACGGCCTGGTTGGCGGCCTTCTGCAGGTCTACATCAAGCGAGGTAAAAACTTTCAGGCCGCCCTCATGCACCTGATCGGCTCCATACTTGTTTTCGAGGTAGCGACGAATCTCCTCCACAAAATAGGGCGCCAGCGAATTCGGATCGTGGGCCAGATGCAGCACGAGCGGCGCCGACCGCGCCTCAGCCGCTTGCGCGGCTGTGATCTTGCCGTCTTCCAGCATGGCGTTGATCACCAGATTGCGCCGCTTCTGCGCCCGGTCGGGATGGTTGATCGGCGAATATACCGACGGCCCCTTTGGTAGGCCGGCCAGCAACGTGGCTTCTTCCAGAGTCAGCTGCTTCGCCGGCTTGCTGAAATAGAACTCCGACGCGGCTTCGAACCCGTAGACGCCGGCCCCAAGAAAAATCTGGTTGGCATAGAGGGTGAAGATCTGAGGCTTGGTGAAGTGGCGCTCGATCTGGATGGCGAGCATCGTTTCCTGCACTTTGCGATGGAAGGACCGGTCGGGCGACAGGAAAAGATTGCGCGCCAGCTGCATGGTCAGGGTGGACGCGCCCTGCACCTTGCCGCCCGATTCAATGTCGCGATACGCCGCACCGATGATGCGCCAGAAATTGACGCCGGAGTGCCGGTAGAAATCCTTGTCTTCGATGGAAACCAGGGCGTCGCGCAATACCGGCGGAAAGTCGTCGTAGCTGGCTACCACGCGCCGCTGCAGCGCGAACGAGCCCACCACGCGCCCGTGATCGTCGTAAATCTCCGTGATTGAACTGGGCCGGTAGGCTTCGAGCGCGTCAACCTGGGGAAGGTCGGTGGTGTAAACGAGCAGGAGACCGGCCGTCGCTCCCACCAGCGCGGAAACCAGCACCAGCAGCCCAAACAGCACGCGTCCCACGAGCTTGCGCCCGCCGATCTCGACCGATGGAAGATTTTCGTACAGGGACATCATGAGCGGTCGAGGTCAGGATAGCACTTCGCGCCAGCCCTGCCGCGGCCGCAGGCACAAAAGAAATCGCGCGCCGTTTGGCGCGCGATGCATAATCCTCTGTGGCTAAAACCCGGTTGTTTTTGTGGGTCGAGGCGGCGCGGCTGGAAGCCGCGCCCTCTCAAGGCCGCGCTCAGCCGTTGCGGCTCTTCAGTACTTCCACGGCTTTATTCAACTGATCATCCACGGTGTTCTTGGGCTTGGCTTCCTGCTCGGGAGCGTTGGGCTGCTCCTCTTCTTCGGGGACGACGCTGTCGTCAACGTCCGCTACCAGCACGTTGGGTGTGATGGCTTCGTCCTGGATCGCCTTCCCGCTGGGCGAGTAGTACTTCGCCACCGAGAGAATCAGGGCGCCGCCATCGGGCAGGTCAATGGTTTTCTGCACCGAGCCATCGCCGAACGTCTTGTCGCCAACCACGTCGCCGCGCGCATTTTCCAGGATCGCCGCCGCTACAATCTCAGCCGCGCCTGCGGTGCCCTTATTGACCAGAACCGCGACCGGCAGGCTCGTGACGGCTTTCGCCGGATCGGCATTGAAGGCTTCCCGCGGATATTTCTGGCCTTGCAGATAAGTGATCGTTCCGTGATTGAGAAACAGATTCGCAACCGTGACGCCTTCGCCTTCATCTCCCTTGGCGCAATCGCGCAGATCGAGCAGAATCTTCTTCGCCCCCGATTTCTGGAGCGCGTTGATCTTCGAGGAAATCTCCTGCGCCTTGCCCCGGGTCAAGGCCGCGGCCTTGAGATAGCCGATGCCATCTTCCATCATCTTGTCGGTAACCGCGGGGATGATTTCAACCTCGCGCGTGATGACGACCTTCTGCGGCTCCGCCCGGCGTGCCCGCACGACGGCCACATTCACACTCGATCCCGGCGTGCCGGCCAGCAGGTTGCGAATCTCGGGCAGCGACATTTCCCGCGTGCTCTGGCCTTCAATGGACTCAAAAATGTCGGTTGGTTCGATGCCAGCTTTCTCCGCTGCCGAACCGGGCAACACCGAGACCACGTCTGCATAGCCAAAGCGCTTCGAAATCACGGCTCCGATTCCACCCTTGGCTACGGTCTGGTGCTCTTTGTAGGCCTTGTAGGCATCCGCCGACATGTAGCTGGAGTTCGAATCCAGCGACTCCAGGAGGCCGTGCAGCGCTCCATCGGTCACCTTGGGAATGTTCGGCTCCTCGACATATTCGTTCTGCACGCGCTCGAGCACTTCGCTGTAGACCTGCAGTTGGCGGTAAGAGCCGTCGTTTGAGGAAGCGTGCACGCCTCCCATCGAACCCACGACGACGAACAGTAATACGGCAAAGGAGGTGACGAGAATCGCTGCTTTGGTTTTCATGGACATCAGTTTGGCCGTCTTCTGGAAGGAGGTACTTCCGGAGAAACTCTTTGCATTATATATCGATAGATGCGGCTTGCCATCCCCTGGCTGCTCCATTTGAGCCCCGTCGGTAACGCGGGGGCTTAGCTCGGCTTAGCAGGCTGCTGAAAAAGTCCAGTCGCACCTGATTTTGGGCGGCGCAGGCCTTCCAGACCTGCGGCTAAGCTGGCAGAAAGAATAGGCTTTAGCCCCAGAGGTACCTCCGCGGCTAAAGCCGCTGTTGAAAATGGATCTCTGATCGCAGCGCTGAAGCGCTGCGCCACCCAAAATCCGCTTACGACGCCGGTTTGAAGGTGATCGTGAGCTGCGTCTGGACGGACACCGCCCGCCCGTTCATCATGTAAGGCTTGAATTTCCATTGCTTGGCGCCGTCAATGGCGTTGCGGGCAAACGCCAGCGATCCCTGCAGGAACTTGGCATCCTGCACGGTGCCGTCGCGGCCAATCAGAACCTGCAAAACTACCGTCCCCTGCTGGCCTTTGGCGCTGGCCGGGTAAGCGGGCGCGGGCTGATCGGTGAGAAGGGCACGCGCGCTGGCTTCGGGGATATTCACGGGCTCAATCGAAGGCAGCGCGGCCTCCACCGGCTTGCTGCCGCTGGCCTCGGGGGTCATCGAAGCGATGTCCGACCTCAAACTCGAGGGGATTCCGGCAGGAGGGGTAACGGGCTTCGAAACGGAATGGGGCAGCGGACTTATCGGTGGCGTGGGCTGCGTCGAAATGGGAGCTACCGGAGGGGGCGCCGTGGCAGCGGCCGCCAGCGCGTCCGCGCGCAGCTTCGCCGCAGCGGCGGCGGCGGCGGTCGAGGCCGGAGACGCAGTTTCTCCGGTGGCCGGTCCGCCCGCTGGTGGTGTGCTTCCAGATGGCGGCTGAATTGCCGGGTTTTCCTGAGGCTGGGTCGCAGGAGG
>Ga0187818_10000319_pt1 | contig 16529 bp, 12 predicted proteins | sample NC_wetland_sal_i_14_FD_130581 | JGI IMG/M metagenome (GOLD analysis project Ga0187818, IMG submission 130581) | Wetland sediment microbial communities from Neuse River Estuary, North Carolina, USA - SO4_3 | ecosystem: Environmental > Aquatic > Freshwater > Wetlands > Sediment | place: USA... | reverse complement strand
GGCCGTGCTCGATCCGGAGTTGAAGAAGCTGGGCGCGGAGCGGCCCATGTCCGGCGTCGTCGTGCTGGGCACAACCAAGGGTGACATCCATGAGATTGGGAAGACCCTCGTCGGCACTCTGCTGACGGCGCATGGCTTCCGCGTTCACGATCTGGGTGTGGACGTTCCCGGCGAAAAATTTGCCGCTACCGCGCGCGAGGTTAATGCCGATATCGTCGGCGTCTCGGCTCTGCTGACCACGACCATGCGCAATCAGAAGGGCGTGGTCGAAGCGCTGGAGAAAGCGGGCCTGCGCTCGCAGGTGAAGGTCATGGTCGGCGGAGCGCCGGTCACGCGGCGCTGGGCCGAAGAAATCGGCGCCGACGGCTATGCCAAGGATGCCATGAGTGCAGTCGATCTGGCGCGGGAATTGATGCAGAGGAAACTGCAGGCTGTGCCGTAAAGAAGTTGCTTATGTAACCCCGGACGCATTCGTCCGGGGTTGCGCTCATAGCGCGCAATGGAGAGCCGGCGAGGAAGGCCCGCAGTGGTCGTTGCCGCTGCTGCTGACACGCGTCGCTTGCGCGACCCTACACGAGATTTGATATGAGACCAAAATTCGAATTGCTCGACAAGCCGCTGATCGAACGTATTCTCGACGAAGCCTTCGAACTCATCGAGGATCCCGGCGTGCGGGTCGCGCCGTATGTGGTTGACCTGCTGCGCGCTGCAGGCATCACGGTCAAAGATGGGATCGCACACATTCCCGAACCTCTGGCGCGCCGCCTGCTCGATCTGGCGCCGCGCGGATTCTGCCTCTACGACCGCAGCGGAAAGCCCGCTGTGCGCTACGGAGGCGATGATGTCCACTTCGACCCCGGTTCGTCGTGCCTGAACATTCTCGATCCCGCAACCCAGCAGCCACGTCCGGCCCTGGCTGGGGACCTGGTGCGGATGGTGCAGGTCGCTGAAATGCTGCCCCAGTTTGCCGCGCAGTCCACGGCCATGGTCTGCAATGATGTTCCGCCTGAAATCGGCGACTGGTACCGCCTGCTGCTGGTGTTGTGGTATTCGGAAAAGCCGGTCGTCACCGGCGCTTTCTCCGCCGCAAGTTTGCACATGCTGGTAGAGTTGCTCGCCATCGAAAGCGGAGGCGCCGAGGCCCTTCGCCACCAGCCGCACGCCGTGTTTGACGTGTGCCCATCGCCGCCGCTGAACTGGTCGGAGTTCGCCTCGCAGAATCTGGTGGACCTGGCGCGGGCGGGAATACCGGCAGAGATCGTCAGCATGCCGCTGGCGGGCGCGACCGCTCCGGTCACGCTGGCCGGTTCGGTCGTGCAGCACGCCGCCGAATGCATCAGCGGCATCGCTATCCATCAACTAGCGCAGCCGGGAGCGCCCATCGTCTGGGGAGGCGCGCCGGCCATTTTCGATATGCGCACGGGCAAAACTCCCATGGGCGCGATCGAAACCGCCATGCTCGACGTGGCCTGCGCCCAGGTGGGAAAGTATCTCGGCCTGCCCACCCACGCCTATCTGGTCGCCGGCGACGGACGCGTCATTGACGCGCAAGTCGAAATGGAGAGTGGCATGTCGGCTGTCCTTGGCGCGCTCGCCGGCATCAATATGATCTCCGGCGCCGGCATGCTCGATTTTCTGGCTTGCCACAGCATCGAAAAACTGGTCATCGACGCCGAAGCGATCGCCTCGGTGCAGCGCTTGATCGAAGGCATCGTGCCGCGCACCGTTTCGCTGGCCCTCGATATGTTCGCGCAGACCGGCCTGCACGGTGACTTCCTCAAACTGAAAGAGACCCGCGCCCTCTTCCGCAAGGAACAGCACTTCCCTTCCGCTGTGATTGACCGCGGCCTTCCCGCCATGGACGGCGGCCCGCACGATATTTTGGAACGCGCCCGGCAGCGAGTCGAGGATTTGGTCGCCGCCTACGAACGCCACGCTTTGCCTGCAGAGCACGAACACGAAATGATCGCTTTTGCGCTGCGCGAGGGGAAGACAGCGGGGCTTGAAGGACTGCCGGGAATCCGCGCCGCAGAGCACGCCGCGGATCGAGCGTGATCTAGCGGGGTACGAGGGAGAGATGCCATGCCGGGTTCGGCTCCGATGCAAGGGTGGAAGCGCGGCCCTTCAGAGCTTGCCCTGAGCGGAGTCGAAGGGGCCGCGCTGAGAAACAGGAAACAATCGGGCTTCAGCCCCTGTGCTTTCTGTTCTCTTACTCCGTGAGCACCGTCGACTGCCCGGTAATCTCGAACCGTTTGCGGCAACGCAGATTCTTGCAGGCCATCATGTCATCTTTGCGCACCATATAAGAACGGAATTTGGCGAAACGGGCGCGGTCGCGCTCATCGGCGCGCCCCGCGAGTTGCCGCTTCTTGGTGCGAACGATCCACGTCACTTCATACTCCGCCGCTTGCTGGCAGTGGGGACAGTTCAGCGTGGCCGGTTTCTTTTCCTGCTTCTCGTCGAAAAAATCGCGTTCTTCCATGAGACCGTCGTTAGTCGCTGGTCGTTAGTCGCTGGCCGGTCGGACTCGCTTTCCAGCCACCGGGCGTCAATCCAACCGACAGAGCCTTATTATTGCAGGTTCGACGCCGGCAAGCTATGGCAACATGGATGCGGCAGGCACACGACCATGCCACGCAGGAAAAAGCCCAAACGCTTTCAAGCTGTAACCGCGGTGAAAGAGCTGGCGCGCGAGCGCGTCGGCTCGCCCCGGCCAGGAAAGGTTGTCCCCAATAAGAAGAAGCGCCCCGAAAAGCACAAGCCTACGCTGGGAAGGCTGTTGGACGAATGACCTACGCCGCCATCATGGACACGTGGTTCCGTTGCCGAAGCTGACATTCATGGTCGCCGACCCGACCACCACGTTGCCCGAGGGATTGTTGTTGTCGGTGTACACGCTCGCAGTGACCCCGAGGTTCGTTCCACAACCGTTTCCGCTGGTCCTGATCAGTCCCGGCGAGCCGGGGACTGTATAGATGATCGTCGGCGTATCGGTACTCCAGGCCGCCGTCTTCGTAAGGTCCTTGGTCTCCGGCGGATGAATGTAGTTCCCTAGCGCTGTAAACTGCGTGTCCACCTGTTGCCCGATCCCGGTCAGAGTAATCGTGGTGCCTTGCGGGCTCACCGTGATTGACACCAGTTGCTGGCTACGCGCGCAACTGGGCTGATAGATTAGCAGGGCCGCCGCAGCCATCAGTGCGACAATGCTCGACCACTTCCCGTTCATGGACCACTCCTGGGTTCTCAAACCTAGTTTCTCAAACCTGGTTTCTGAATCTTGGATTCTCAAACCGGGATGCCTCGCATCCCGCGGGGAATGGGGCCAATGTAGTCAAAGGGCAGGCAAAAAGCAATACCCGCAAGGGATCATGCTTCGGCCCGAGTTCTGACATGGTTCAGCCTTGGACCGCCTCCGCCACCACCTTCACAAAATCCTTTACATCCTGCTCCGTGGTATCGAACGAGCACATCCAGCGCACGATGCACTCCTCCTCGATCCAGGGATAGAAGAAATACCTTTCCTTGATCTTCGGGATGGCCTGCCGCGGAATCTGCGCGAACACTCCGTTGGCCTCGACCTTCCACTCAATCCTGACCTGCGGGATTCGCCGCAGTTCCGCTTCCAGCAGCCGCGCCATGCGGTTGGCGTGCTCGGCGCTGCGCCGCCATAGGTCGTTCGAGAGCAGGGCCTCGAATTGCACCGCAATGAATCGCATTTTCGACGCGAGCTGCATCCCCTGTTTGCGCAGGTAAAGAAAGTCTGCGCTCAACGCGCGATTGAAGAAGATGACCGCTTCCCCGCCCATGATTCCGTTTTTGGTTCCGCCGAACGAGAGCACGTCCACTCCCAGGTCGCGCGTGGCCTGGCGGAGCGTCTGGCCCAGGCTGGCCGCGGCGTTCGAGATGCGAGCTCCGTCCACGTGCAAAAACATTTTGTGCTCGTGCGCAAAATGGGCGAGCGCCTTCATCTCTTCCGGCTGGTAAACCGTTCCCATCTCAGTGGACTGCGTAATCGAGATGACGCGAGGCTGTACGTGATGCTGATCGCCGATGCCATGATAGGCATGGCGCACCGCGTCCAGCGTGATTTTTCCGTCCTGATGCGGCAGGGGAATCAGTTTGCATCCTGTATGTTTTTCCGGCGCGCCGCATTCATCCATGTAGATGTGGGCGTAGTCGCTGCAAAGCACCGCGTGATACGGCCGGCTCAGCGCCTGCAAACCGAGCACGTTGGCGCCGGTTCCGTTGAAAGTAAAAAACACGTCAATGCCGGAGCCGAAGTGCTCTTCAAATTTTGCCATCGCAGAACGCGTGTACGGGTCGTCGCCATATGCGATGACATGTCCCTGGTTGGCGCGCGCGATCGCTTCCAGTACCTCCGGATGCACTCCGGCATTATTGTCACTGGCAAAACTGCGGGTGGGCTTAATGGGAACGGGCGGCATAAGAGAACAATTTAGCAGAGTAGGAAAGAACATGCGGGCACGACGACGACTGTCCCGTTGAGCGCAGCCAAATGTGGGGACAGCCGCCCTCGGCTGTTCCGGTCGAGCGAAGTTCGACTGCGTTTTCGGAGTGCAAGGCCTACTGCCGCAGATTGGCACTGACAGCGATGCACCAATTACAATTCCCTGCCTGACCTCCGGAGGCGCGCACGTGAGCCTGATGATGCCAATCATTCGCCGCGGTCTGATTCTCCTCCTGCTTTCCGCTCTTTCCCCGGCGCAGACCGCGGCGCAAACTGCCGAGCAGAAGACGGCGCGCTATCTGGACTCGATACGCCAGAAACCGCCGTTGCTGCTGGCTTTTCTGCGCGAGATGCCGAAAGGCGGCGACCTGCACAACCATCTCGATGGCGCGATCTACGCCGAAGATCTGATTGACTTCGCTGCCTTCGACAATTTCTGCGTGGACCGCACGACCTCGCGCCTCATGGCTCCCCCGTGCGATTCCTGCGAGAAGTACACTCCGAAGCCCGGTATCCGCTGCGCCTATGCCGATCACGTTCTCTATAACCAGATCATCGATGCCTGGTCCATGCGCAACTGGCGTCCCGGGGACGAATCTGGTCACGACCACTTCTTCGCTACCTTCGACAAGTTCGGCCTGGCATCGCACGGCCACGTAGCCGAAGCGGTTGCCACGGTGATCAACCGCGCCGCGCGCGAGCACGTCGAGTACATCGAATTCATGCACACGGCCGACGGAAGTGCTGCCGCCGAACTAGGCATGAAAACGGGCTGGGACAGCGACACCTCGAAAATGCGCGACCGGCTGCTGGCGGAAGGCCTGAAGGAAATCGCAACCGCAACCAGCAAGACGCTGGCAGAAGACGAGGCCCGCGCACGCGCCGAACTGAAATGTGGAACGCCCGAGGCCGAACCCGGATGCAGCGTCACGGTCCGTTACATTTATCAGGTGTTGCGCGGACTGCCGCGTGAAGCAGTGTTCGCTCAGATTCTGCTCGGGTTCGAACTGGCGTCGTCCGACCCGCATTTTGTCGGGCTCAACCTGGTCATGCCCGAGGACTGGTACGTGCCCATTCGCGACTTCAATGAGCACATGACCATGCTCGATTATCTGCACGGCGTCTATCCCAGGGTGCATATCAGCCTGCATGCCGGCGAACTGGCCATGGGCCTGGTCAAGCCGGAGGATCTTGGCTTTCACATTCGCGCGTCGGTCGAACGCGGCCACGCCGAGCGCATCGGCCACGGCGTGGACATCATGCTGGAGAAAGATCCCATCGGGCTGATGAAGGAAATGGCCGCGCGCAATGTACTGGTCGAGATCAACCTCACGTCGAACGACCAGATTCTCGGCGTCAGCGGCGATGATCATCCCCTGCCCGTTTACTTGAAGTACGGTGTTCCGGTCGCCATTTCTACCGATGACGAAGGCGTGACTCGCTCCGACATGACGCAGGAGTACTTGCGCGCGGTGGAGGGATACCGGCTCCCCTACGTCGACCTGAAGCGCATGACACGCCAGAGCCTGGAGCACAGTTTTGTGCCGGGACCGAGTCTGTGGGCGGAGACGAAAGGCGCATTCCGCCCGGTAGCCGCCTGCGCCGTGGATAACGCAGGAAGCGAGAAACCTTCCGCGGGCTGCGAGAAGTTTCTCGCCTCGAGCGATCGCGCCCGCGAACAGTGGCGATTGGAAAGTGAATTCACGAAATTCGAGAACAGATTCTAGAACTGATGACAGCGGAACGTAGCGCCGCCGTCCCGGCGGCTGTCGTGGGGGCGTCCCTTCGGCAGGCTCAGGGCAGGCTGTCGCCCCACCGGCGAGGGCAGGATGCCCTCGCGACAGCCGGCAAGATGCCGGCGCTACTCTTCTGGGAAAATCATGCCACGCAAGCGAACCCTGATCCCGTCACCCCTGGAATGGCAGATGCACGCCGCGCCAGTTCCCCACCCTCCGCTGCCGGTCCTTGCCGAGCGCGGCGGCACACAACTCCACACGCCGCTGCCCGTCGCCATCGTGGACACACGCGAGCAGAATCCCCTCTCCTTCCGTCGCTTCAAAGGATGGTTCGCCCGCATCGAACATCGCGCCCTGCCGCTCGGGGATTATTCCGTCAAGGGCATGGAAGATTCCTGCGTGGTCGAGCGCAAAGATCTCGCCGACCTGATCCAGTCTTTCACCACAAATCGCGCAGTCTTCGTCCAGCGTCTCCGACGCATGAGCGAACTGCCTCACGCCCTCCTCGTCGTAACTGCTCCCCTCAGCGAGATCAAGAGCGAATATCCCTACCGCAGCGCCAATCCCAACCGGATCACCCAATCTCTGATCGCCGTGCTCGCAGGACTGCGCCTCCCTTTCATTTGCACTGAGACGCACGAACTGGGCGAGGAGATCGTCGCGTCCTTTCTCTACCAGACGTTCTTGTATGATTGGCTGGAACAGAATGGCCACGGCCGTTTTCTGGCCGATGGCGACTTGTAGATTCGCATTTTCGTAGACGACCTTTGGGAAGGGCACGACTTCAAGTCGTGCCGTATCGCGGTCATAAGAATCGCCGGCTTTAGCCACTGAGGGATGCTTCTCGATTCCCGCTCAACCCTGTAGCTTATGCCTCAATCTGACCAATTCGAACTCGCCGACTCCGCCGCGCAGCTTCTCCTCACCCGCACTCCTCTCCGCCCGCGCATCGCCCTCGTCCTCGGTTCCGGACTTGGCGGCTTTGCCGATTCCCTCACCGAGGCTACGCGCGTCCCCTACGCGGAGATTCCATCGTTTCCGCAATCCACCGCCATCGGGCACGCCGGCCGCATGGTCATCGGCAAAGCGGGCAACACGGCCGTCGCAGCCATGCAAGGCCGCGTGCATCTCTATGAAGGATATTCCGCGCAGGAAGTCACCTTTCCCATCCGCGTCTTCGGGCGCATGGGAATTCGGGCCGTCCTTCTCACCAACGCCGCCGGCGGCATCAATCTCGGCTACTCACAAGGAGCGCTGGTCCTGATCCGCGATCACATCAACCTGCAGGGGACCAATCCACTCGCCGGTCCCAATGACGATCGCTTCGGCCCGCGTTTTTCCGACATGACGCAGGCCTATTCGCGCCGCTATCGCGAGATTGCCAGCGCCGAAGCTCAGAAGCTTGGCCACACACTGCATGAGGGCGTTTATGCTGGGCTGCTCGGCCCCAGCTACGAGACGCCCGCGGAAATCGAACACTTGCGCCGGATCGGCGCTGATCTCGTGGGAATGTCCACGGTCGCCGAGGTGATTGCCGCGCGCCACATGGGGATCAACGTGCTCGCCATTTCGTGCGTAACCAATATGGCCGCGGGAATCCTCGACCAACCCCTCTCGCACGCCGAAGTCATGCAGACCGGCGAACGCGTGAAGACCACATTCGAAGCGCTGCTGCGCGCTGTCTTGCCGCGCGTGAATGCGGATCTCGCCAGCTGACGGCGCACTTCTTCGCACCGCACGAAAAGAAGCGCGGGCAAGAGTGTCCGCGCCACACAGATGTCTATGCCTAGAACAGGAACTTCATTCCCAGCTGAATCACGCGCGGCCCGCCGCCGCCCAAGCCAGGATTGGTCTGCGCCACATCCGGGGTCTGCGTGATCACTCCCATTGGCCCAGACCCTGGACTGATGTTGTGGTTCGGCAAAGCGAAGTTCGGGTGATTGAGCAGGTTGAAGAACTCCACCCGGAATTGCACGTTCAATCGTTCAACAATTTGCGTGTTCTTGGTGATCGAGAAATCCCAATTGCGATAGCCGGGGCCGAAGATCGAATTCCGGCCGAGATCGCCGAAAGTTCCGCTAGCGGGCTGGCTGAAGGCCAGCGGATTGAGGTAGCCGGTCGCCGGATTCCAGTGCGGCAGGATCGGGCTCACGCCCGGCACCACGTCTGGGCGCTGGTTATAGTAATAACGGTTGCTGCTGTCGAAGGAGTTGGCGATAGGAATCGGACGCCCGCTCTGAATACTGACAATGGAATTCAACTGCCAACCTGACCCGAGTCTCTTCAACCCCTGCCAGGCAGGTAGCTCGTAGTTCAGCGCGGCGGTGAGTCGCTGCCGGGTGTCGAAAGTGGATGGCCCATACTCGGCCGCCAGGTTGCTGGGATCCTGTGGGAACGCCGCCCCCGGAACGAAGTCGATTCCGTCCGAGGCATAGTCGAGTGACTTCGACCAGACGTAGCCGGCGAATCCTGAAAAGCGATGCGCATTCTGAAAGCGGGTGCTGACTTGCAGCGAGTGGTAGTTCGACGAACTGGCAGCCATGAGCGCGTCAATGGCGCTGAAGCCCTTGTTCGGGCGATTGCCGTTGGCGTCCGGTTCGTTCCAATCGGTGAGCCGCACCAGCCGGCTACCCTTGCTGCCGACGTAGCCGATTTCCAGCGATGCGTTCGCGACCAGCATCTGCTGCACGTTCAGATTCCAGTTCTGCGAGTAAGGAGAACGGAACTTCTGCGGCGTCACGAACACGGAGAATCCGCCGGTCGCCACGCTTTCAGGGCTCATGATGGGAGAAAGGGGCGCTGGGTTCGTGCCGTTGAACGCAGTGTCCTCGAAACTCATCGGCAGCACCGCTTGCGGTCCAATGGGGTTCGTGGCTACTCCTGCCGAGGTCGTGTAGTTCGCGATGAGAATATCCTGCGGCACGTAGTCGTAGTAGAGGCCGTAGCCGGCGCGGATCACCGTGTCTTTCCGGGAGTTCCAGGCAATTCCAAGTCGCGGACTGAAATCGTGCAGATCGCGCTTGTACAACCCGTGGAGACCGTCGCTGCCGACCATGGCGAGATTTCCATCCTGGCCGAGGTTGGAAAGCAAACCGTTCTTTTCGCTGAGTGGCCCGAAATATTCCCACCGCAGCCCCAGGTTCACCGTGAAGTTGGAGGCAACCCGATAATCGTCCTGTGCGAAGAAACTGAACCCGTTGTTGTAGGTAGTGCGCTGCGTGTTGCCGGCATCAACCGTGGCGAACGAGCAGCAGAAGCTCGCGTCCTGGGAACCGCCGGTATAGAAGTCGGCGAGCGAATCGACCACCGGATCGTATCCCGGCTGCCCGCAGGCGATTGCGCCCTGAGTCAGGCACACTCCCGACGTGAACTGGAAGATGCCGCGTTCCAGGTTGTCATTGAAATTGTCGACACTGGCGCGGCGGAATTCGCCTCCGAACTTGAACGTATGTTTCCCGTGCAGCCAGGTGAAGTTATCGAGAATCTGGTAGGTGCCGCTGGTGCGCCCGCGCGGAACGCTGAATCCCGTAGCGCCCAGATTCTCAATTCCGGTGAAATCAAATTCCGGCAGGCCCAGCTTCCCAGTCCCAAAATTCAACCCCAGCGTGCCTGGGTCAAAGTTTGCGTCCAGTGAACTGAAGGAAGTCCGATAGCGGCTGTATCCGAACCGCACCTCGTTGATCCTGGTGGTGCTCAGAGTGGAGAGAAAACTGAGCGACACAACCTGTACGCGGGTGGGTGATGTCTGGGCGAATTGCGGCAGTCGCGATCCCGCTCCGTACCCGCCCGGCGATCCGAAGGGAAATATCTGGTAGTTGCGCGCGAAGGCATAACGCCCGGTAAGCAACTCGGTGTCGCTCAAGTTGTGATCCAGTTTCGCGATCAGGTTGTCGCCATTGTTCGTGTCGCGCGCAGAATCCGCAATTTGCCCGGTCGTGCTCTGCGGATAAAACGCGAGGATCTTATCCAGCCCAGGGTTGATCAACCCTTGAATATTCTGGGCGATCGTGCGCGCCTCTTGAATCTGGTTCTGCGTGGGCACCAGCAGCAGAAAGTCGCTGCCCACGCGCTCCCGCTGGCCTTCGTAGGCCCCGAAAAAGAAAGTCTTATCTTTCACCAGCGGTCCGCCCAGCGACGCCCCGAAGTTGTTGTTTTGAAAAACCGATTTCTTGGGCTCAGTGTTGAAGTAGTTGCGCGCGTCGAGGCCGCTGTTGCGGAAAAACTCAAAGCCCGACCCGTGCAAATGGTTCGTGCCCGACTTGGTGACGATGTTGACGACCGATCCGCTGCTGCGGCCGTATTCCGCGCCGAATCCCGATTGCAGGTTGAATTCCTCAATGTCATCAATCGGCAGCAGCGAAGCCGGCGCGCCCCCGATTCCCACCTGATTCAGCGCTGAGTTGTTGAGGAAAGGATCGTTGTTGTCGGTGCCGTCAAGCGTGTAATTATTCGACCGGTCGCGATTCCCGTCGATATTGAATTGCCCAAACCCGGCTTGTGATCCCGCCACGCCTGAAGGCTCGACCGTCGCACCGGGAACCAGCGCCACCAATTTCCCGAAGTCCCGGCCGTTCAGCGGGAGTTCGGTGACCAACCGTTGATCTACTACTTCGCCCAGTACATCCCGGGTCGCCTCCACCAGCGGCGCCTCTTCATTGACCGTGATGGCCTGCTTCTGCTGCTGGACTTTCAGCAACCCAAAGTCGGCCGTCGTGTCCAGCCCGACGTTGACCACCACGTTCTGCGCGACCTCGGCGAAGCCGGCCGCGTTGACGGTCACCGTGTACGTCCCAGCCGGCAATTCGGCGAGCACAAACGTTCCCTCACCCGTCGTGATCGTGTCGCGACCCAGGCCCGTATTCACGTTCTTCGACGTAACCTTGGCGGCGGCGACCAGGCTTCCGCTGGGATCGGTGACCTTGCCCCGGATCGAGCCCCGGAAACTTTGAGCCAGCAATAGACTGGGAATCAGCACAGCGGCGCTGCATACCAACATCGCGCGCGCGACTGCCTTGCGGAATGAATACGGCCTTGTGCGCTTCATAAATTTAGGACCTGCCTCTTCAACAATTCTCAACGGATGATTCGGTATAGCCGCCAGCTCACTTCCCCGCTCTTGGAATGAAGAGCGCCACCGGCGGCTTGATTCCATAGGTCGCGGCGAAACTGTTCTGATTCACGGCCAATCCTACACGCCCGCGCGAGTCAATGTAGAGCAGCGGCTGGTTCAGCGGAACGTCGCTGAAAGTCTTCACGAACTTCAACTTCATTTCTTTGCCGCCAAGAGTGACCGGGACCTCCTGCCCACGCTGGTAACCGAGCCTCAGAAACTCGTCGGCGTCCACATTGGTAACCAGGTTGCCGAAGGGCCCATCCGTCGCGATCACCGAGGCACTCAGCCCGCGCTCGTCCACCCGAGCCACTTTCCAGTCGAGCCGGACAATATCTTTTACCGCCATTTCCGGACCGACTTTGGTCCAGTCGTCGCCCCGCGCCAGATGCGCGCCCACCGGGGAAAAAATGTCGCGCCCATGAAACGTCGACGACAGTTTGCTTCCGATCATCCATTCGGGATTGGTAATTTCATGCACCGCCTCGATGCCGTCGCGCTGTTCCACCAGCGTGAGCAGGCCGTTATCCGGCAGCACAAAATATTGCCCCCGCTTCGACCGGGCCACGATGGCCTTGCGCGTACTGCCGACCGTCGGGTCCACCACCACCACAAAAACCGTTCCTGCCGCATAGTACGGAGTGGCCCCGTACAGAAAGCGCGCTCCGTCGAAAATCGAGAATGGCGTTACCTGGTGCGTCAGGTCAGCGATGCGCACCTCCGGCGCGATCGAGTACATCACCCCGCGGCAAATCGCGACCGAGTCGTCGATCACCCCGAAGTCGGTCATGAAAACGATCGTCGGAGGAGATTTCCTGGCTGGCTCGTCCGCGGCGAGCAGCGGCACCGGGGAGCCCGCCAGCAGCAGGAGAAGAGCCACCAGTGCCACAACGGCCGTCCACTGCGGCATACGCCTATCGTGCCGCCGTAAAGAAGTCGCGCAGCCCTGTTCTCGCAAGCTTTCCTCCTTTTGTAAGCCTAGTAGGGTACTAGGGTTTCGTCAGTCGCGTCCAGCAGAAGCGGCGCTTCAGCTTGGAAAGCCACCCCAAAATCGACTAAATCTCTGAGTGTGCTGGTAATTCTAAACAAAAACCGGAAAGAACTGGAAGCGAGCGCCGCCGCCCCGCGCTCCACAGGCGCCTCGCAGTCTATAATGCTGCTGCAATTCCGTTCTGGAGGCTCTCATGTCGCAGGTGATTCCCGAGAAGTACCGCGATCTGTTTCAGAAACGCGCCTTCGCCAGCCTGGGCACACTCATGCCCGATGGCCGCCCGCAGGTCACTCCCGTGTGGTGCGATTTTGACGGCGAGCACGTCATCTTCAACTCCGCCCGCGGACGCCAGAAGGATCGCAACGTGCGCCGCGACCCGCGCGTGTCGCTGGCTGTCATTGACCCGGAAAATCCGTATCGCTACCTCGAAATCCGCGGCCGCGTGGTCGAGATCACCGAAGACGGCGCCGCCGACCACATCAACAAAATGGCCAAGAAATATCTCGGCGTGGATAAGTATCCCTACGGCCAGCCCGGCGAAGTGCGCGTGCTCTACAAGATCAAGCCCGAGCACGCAACGGTGATGGGATAGGAGAGCAAGGTTGCAAGGTTGCAAGGTTTCAAGGTTGGAATGAGTTTCTCGTCTCTTCTTCGGAACATTGAAACTCGGCAGTGCTCAGTTTCATCTTTGACGACTCTTCTCCGACGGCTGTCATCCTGAGCGAAGCCGTTTTTCAGGCGGAGCGAAGGATCTCGCGTGGACGCGGCGAGCTCGTATACTGCACGCGAGATCCCTCGCCCCGCTGGTGAATGCGCGGGGCGTCGGGATTACGCCGAAGCAGACGTTAAGATTCAAGTTGAGCCTACCTGAAACTCTGAAACCTTCAAATCTTGTCCTCCGAGGTCTCCGCCATTCGCACTTACAACCTCTGCTTCCTCGGCTTCGGCGACGTCAACCGGACTTTAGTCCGGTTGCTGGAAGAACGCGCCCACGAATTGTGCGAGCGACACGGCATTTCGTTCCGCATCACGGGTGTCGGCTCCCGCCGACTGGGGTGGATTGCGGACGCGGATGGATTGGATGCGACTTCGCTGGCTGCTTTGAATTCTGATCCGGGTGCCGGCATTTGGCGGGCAGAGCCTGCCCTGAGCTTGCCGAAGGGAGTGCCCGCCCCACAACACAAAAACGTCCGGGACTGGCTTGCCGCCGCCCGCGCCGACGTTCTGTTCGAAGCCACATCCCTCAACGTGGAAGACGGTCAGCCCGCGGTCGATCACATCCGCGCCGCGCTCGAGCACGGAGCCCACGCCATCACCGCCAACAAAGGCCCCATCGTTCACGCTTACCGCGAACTGCGCGATATGGCCGCCGCGCGCGGCCGGCGCTTTCTGTTCGAATCCACGGTGATGGACGGCGTCCCCATCTTCTCTCTCTTCGATCAATTGCCCGCCATTCATCTGAACGGGTTTCACGGGATTCTCAATTCGACGACCAACGTCATTCTCGGCGAGATGGAGCAGGGCCTCACCTTCGATGAAGCCTTGCAGAAGGCGCAGTCGCTCGGCGTCGCCGAAACCGACGCCAGCGACGACATTGACGGCTGGGACGCCGCTGTAAAAACCGCCGCGCTGATCACCGTCCTCATGGACATCCCCGTGCGCCTCGACCAGATCGAGCGCGAAGGCATCCGCGATCTCACTCCCCAGGCCCTGCGCAACGCCCGCCGCGACGGATGGCCTTTCAAACTCGTCTGCCGCGCCCAGCGCGCCGGCGACGGCGTGAAGGCGAGCGTCGCCCCGGAAAAAGTGCTGGCCAGTGCGCCGCTGGGGAAAATCGCGGGCACGTCGTCCTACATCTATTTCGAAACCGACATCTTCCCCGGCCTCGCCATCACCGAAGAAAATCCCGGTCTCTACGCGACCGCCTACGGCCTGCTGACAGATTTTGTGCGCGCGGTTACCAACGGATAACGATATCCTCTAGCAAGATTCGGTTCTCAGGCTGGGAAGATAATGACTGAGGTTCGAGTATCGACGGGGTTGCGGGGCCAGAGGCTCTGGAGATATCTGTCGCTGGACAAACTTATCGACCTTCTGTCGACCGGAGAACTGTTTTTCGCCCCGCTTGCTTGTTTCGTTGAGAGCGACCCGTTTGAAGGGTATCTGCCCGCAGTGGCAATGGAGGCTCATGCTGGGATCTTCGGAACTGTAATTCAGCACTTCGAGACGTTGGTGTCTCAGATGGAGCATCTCAACTACGAGACGGGACCGTTTAGGCGGAAGTTGGACGATCTTAAGGCTGCCCCGGCACGCTTCTTTCAAGCAATCAACCAGTCGATAGCAATAAACTGCTGGCACAAGAGCGATTACGAGTCGGAAGCCATGTGGCGTTTGTACGCGGATAACGGAAAGGCGGTTGCAATCGAGACCGACGTCGATGCGCTGAGGAAGTCCATGGAGTCACGCCAGTCAGAACATCTCGTGCATATCTATTCCGTAGAGTACGTGGATTTCTTCGACGCGAAGCTCAAACCAACCGATTGCGTCGTCGAAGGACATCTCACGCCACTACTCAAGAGGAAATCCTACCAACATGAATCTGAGGTGCGAGCGTTTATAGGTCGTCGTCTGCCAACGGTTCTGAGGGAGGCCCTGAACGTCGACTATTGGGAGCCTGCACCGGTGAGGCTGCCGGTGGATGTAAGAGTCTTAGTGAAGCGCGTATGGATATCTCCTTACGCTAAGCAACCATTTCAGAGTAGCGTCTCTAAGATATGTGGTTTGTTGGGGCTTTCCGCCGACGTCGTGACTTCTTCCAAACTGCTTTCCGGCCATGAAGAGCTTCTGAAGGCTTTCAGCTACTGACACAGGCCGCCAAGCATCCTGTGTGGCCACGACATGATAAAAATGGATGAGCCATGTCCACCTCAACCCTCGCTCCCGCCCTCGACCTCACCTACGTCCGCTCCCAGTTCCCTTCCCTGGCCCAAACCGTCAATGGCCATCCCGCCGTCTTCCTCGACGGCCCTGGCGGAACGCAGGTGCCGCAGCGCGTGATTGACGCCATCACTGATTACCTGCGCCGTGACAATGCCAACACTGGCGGCGCCTACTCGACCAGCCGCCACACCGACGCGATGATCGCCCAGGCCCGCGCCGCCATGGCCGATTTCCTTCATTGCGGCGCCGACGAAGTCATCTTCGGCCCCAACATGACCTCGCTGACCTACGGCATCTCGCGGGCGATTGGCCGCGATCTGAAACCCGGCGACGAAATTCTGGTCACGCGCCTCGACCACGACGCCAACGTTTCGCCGTGGCTGCAAATGGCCGAAGATCTTCAAAAAGAAGACCGGGGCCTCACCGTCCGCTGGGCTGAAATCCACGACGAAGACTGTACGCTCGACATGGCCGACCTCGCCTCAAAGATCAATTCGAAGACGAAGCTGGTCACCGTCGGCTATGCCTCGAATGCCGTCGGCACCATCAACCCGGTCAAGGAGATCATTCGTCTCGCCCACGCCGCCGGAGCCCTCGCCTACATTGACGCCGTGCACTACGCGCCCCACGGCCTGATCGACGTGGCCGCGCTCGATTGCGATTTTCTGGTGTGCTCGACTTACAAGTTCTTCGGCCCGCACATGGGCGTGCTCTTCGGCAAGCGTGAGCACCTGAAGCGCCTGCGGCCTTACAAGGTGCGTCCGAATACGAATGCGATTCCCAATTGCTGGGAGTGGGGCACGCTCAATCACGAGTGCATCGCCGGCATCGCGGCTTGCGTGGAATACATCGCCGACCTCGGCCGCCAAACAAATGACGCGAGGGTGCCCCACCCAACGCGCTTTTCGTTGGATGGGAGTTGCGAAACTCGACCCGAATCCGCCCGCCGCGCCGCCATCGAATCCGCCTACCAGGCCATCCACGAGCACGAACACGGTTTGCTCGAACGTCTCATGGCCGGCCTGCGCGAAATGCCCGGCCTGAAGATCTACGGCATCACCGATCCCGCGCGTTTCAACCAACGTTGCGGTACGCTCGCCATCCGCAGCGCCCATCACACGCCCCTCGAACTCGCCACCATGCTCGGCGAGCGCGGCTTCTTCACCTGGGACGGCAACTACTACGCGCTGAACCTCACCGAGCACCTCGATGTCGAGAAATCCGGCGGCTTCCTGCGCATTGGCCTGGTGCACTACAACACGATGGAAGAAGTCGACCGCCTGC
>Ga0187818_10000318_pt1 | contig 16543 bp, 9 predicted proteins | sample NC_wetland_sal_i_14_FD_130581 | JGI IMG/M metagenome (GOLD analysis project Ga0187818, IMG submission 130581) | Wetland sediment microbial communities from Neuse River Estuary, North Carolina, USA - SO4_3 | ecosystem: Environmental > Aquatic > Freshwater > Wetlands > Sediment | place: USA: North... | reverse complement strand
GCCCGAGAAGTCTCGTTCCCACTGGAAAGCCGCACTCCTGCTCGGCTCCGTGACTTTCTTCTCCTTCATCTACTTCTACGAAGGCGGCGGCTGGAATCAGAACTCCCGCTTCGATCTCCTGCGCGCCATTGTCGAGCGCCACACCCTGCGAACTGACGCCTATTACCAGAATACCGAGGATCGCGCCTACTTCCGCGGCCATTACTATTCCGATAAAGCGCCAGGACTCGTTTTCACCGCTCTCCCCTTCGCCCTGGCTGCAACCCCCGCTTTGCATATCGCGGGAGTCGATCCCGCATCCGCGCGCGGGGCCTATGCGCTCTCCTACATCGTCACTGCAGGCGCGGCCGCCTTTCCCGCCGCGCTGGCTGGAGTCTGCCTCTTCTTTCTGGCTCTGCGTTTCGGAGCCAGCACGAACGCCGCTGCCTTCGCTACCTTGGCGATGGCTCTCGCCACGCCCTTCTGGGCTTACGCCAGCTTGTTCTGGGCCCATGCTTTGGCAGGCGCGTGCCTCATCTTCGCCTTTGCCTCTGCCCTTAAGCTGCGCGAAAGCCAAAGCGCTCGCGCGGACTTCCTGTGGGCGCTGACCGTTGGCCTCGCCGCAGGATGGGCCACCGTCACCGAATATCCTGCCGCTCCGGTTTCCGCCCTGCTCGCGTTTCTCGCTCTGTCGCAGGCATGGCCGCGCGGGAATGCTGCCCGCTGGCGGGTCTTGCTGGGTGTGGGCGTGGGCGCGACCATCTGCCTCATCGTGTTATCGGGTTATCTCCACGCGGTGTTCGGCTCATTCACTCCCGGCTATGCGTACTTGGATTCCAGTCAATTCACCTTCATGCAGCAGCGCGGATATCTTGGCCTCACCTATCCTCACCCCGATCGCCTGCTCAAGCTTTTGTTCGGAGGTTCGCGCGGCCTTTTCTTCTTTTCCCCCGTAACGCTGGCCGCCCCCCTCGGCTGGTGGTGGTTGTGGAAAGGGAAGACTTACTCCGCGGCCGCGCTGGTGGCCGCCGCGATCGCGTCCTATTACTTCCTGTTCAACTCGTCGTTCTACTGGTGGAAGGCCGGACTGTCCTTCGGTCCTCGCTATGCCGGCGCCTCTTTCCCGCTCTTGTGCCTTGGCCTCGCAGTCGCTTGGCAGCGAGCCATTCCGCTCTGGCGCCGCGTGCTGATGGCCCTCGCCCTGGTCAGCGTTGTGGTTGCGCTGATGGTCGTCTCCACAACTTCCGAGGTGTCCGTGCAGGACAGTTGCCCTCTGATCCACTCCGTCTTGCCTTCATTCTGGCGGGGGCAGATGGCGCTCAACCGTGTCTCCATGCTGACCGTCGCCGAAGCCGGATCGAGCCCGCAATATGGAGCCTTCAACCTGGGTCAGTTGCTCGGTCTCAACGGCCTCGCCAGCCTGATTCCGTTGTTGTTGGTCTGGGGACTTGCGGCCGCGCTCTGGATAAGAATGAACCGGCAAAACGGCTAGAGCGTGACCGGCTCGGTTGACGCACCCCCGGGAAACTCGAGCAACGGTGGAAGAGCGGCGCTCCAGCACCGCGTAGAGCGCCGAAAGCTCGCGGCTTTAGCCGCCGGTCACGCTGGCCGACGATTTTCTTCGCGTCCTTTTCGGTCGAGGCTCTGGCCCAAACGCGCTTCCCCACCTCACCGTGTAAGATAGTCTTTCAGGCGCGCTAAGATTCCGCCTTACTTCCATAACTGAGGGACGCTATGCCGCACACTGTCTTCTGCGTGAAGTTCAAGAAGGAAATGCCTGGGCTGGACGAGCCTCCCTTCGACAACGAACTGGGAAAGAAGGTCTACGATAACGTCTCCCAGGAAGCCTGGCGCATGTGGGTGGAGCACTGCAAAATGCTTCTCAACGAGTACCGCCTGAATCCCGCGCGCCGTGAAGACCAGGAAGTCATCGTCAAGCAGATGGAGATGTTTTTCTTCGGCGAAGGCTCGGCCAAGCCTAAGGAGTACGTGCCACCCGCGGAGAAATAGCGAGAGGGTGCCCCATCCTTGTCTCCGCGTTTTTTGCGGAGACAGGGTGGGGATGTTAACTTCCTCTACTCTTCCGTGGCTTGTAACGTCTTACACGTCCCCCGCCTGCACTCCCCTCAGAAACGGCAGCGCTCCCACCAGCAATGCCACTCCCGGGATCGCCACCCAGTTGACCAGTCCAAGTCCGAAGCCGACGAGCCGGAGGAAGTCCCAACCGTCTATCGCCAAACCCCAGGGCAGAATCAAACACATGACGATGAGCATGACCAGCGCCGGAGACAGCCCTGCGGCAAGCCGTACCCGAGTCGGTCCTTGCGCGCGCCGTGATAGGCTCGCTCCGAATGCGCCGAAGAGTGGGAGCGTAGCCAGCCAGGCCCAATAGAATGTCATCCCCATCTTGCCAACCCAAACCACGCGCGGTTGCATTCCCAGAAACTGAGTCACCATCAGTGACACGCTCGCTGCCAGAAGAGTGGTCAGCGCGGGCAGCCAGAGACTTCTTGTGCGGTGGTTCATGAAATCCTCCTCCGTTTTCGCCCGGCAAATCTCTGCCGCCAGAACACGCCAGTCCGCAACTTCTTGCAGCGCAAGTTGGGCCGCTGCCTCCTCGGCGAGTCCGCGCAAGCGCGCATCCTCATAAGCCTCCTCCAGATGCGCGGCCAACTCGCAGATGACCTCCTCGCGGCGGCTGCCAGGCAATTCGCAGCCTTCGAGATGTTCCCGCACCCTCTGTCGCCAATCCGTCATGGTTCAACTCGAAAAAAACTCATGTGGCCGCCCCCGCCTGCCCTGAGCGCAGTCGAAGGGGCTGTCCAGTCGAGCGCAGCTCGACAGTGCAGTTCGTCAGAACCGTTCAACTGCGACATCCCGTTCCCAAACAAACGGCAGCGTTCCCACCAATTGCGCAAGTGGCGGCAGAACTACCCACCACACCGCCGTGAGCCCAAAATAGTCCAGCGGGAATGCAGCGCCGAAATCGCGCCGGTCGCACGCGAAAACCAGCGCCATCACTCCAAACTCCCCCAGCCAAACCAGGGACGGCGCCCATCCTGCGACCAGTCGTTCCCCGAACGAAGCTCCTTCCCGCTTCGCCAGAAGCGCCCCCGCTGCCCCGGAGAGTGGCAACGCGAGCAGCCAGGGAAGCGGGAACGAGAACCACATGTGCTGCGCGAACGCAATTCGAGGATGTATGCCGAAAAACAGCAGTGCCTGGATTCCCAGCGTCAGGATCAGCAAGTTCGCAAACGTCGGCAGCAACAAGGTCCTCTTCCGGTTCTTCATCTCTCCCTCCTCGCATTTCGCTGCCCGGATTCGGCGCGCCATCCCGCGCCACCGGATATCTGCCGCAGTTCGCTTCTCAGCTTCCGGCTCGCTCCATCCCTGCCCTCGCTCTTCCACGAAACAATCCTCAAGATGAGCAGCCAGTTCGGCGACGACTTCTTCTTCAGCAGATCCGAGCAGTCCCCGCGTGCCCAGTCGTTCTCGGACCAACGCTTTCCAGTCACGCATGGCTTACCCCCGCCAGGCTGTCGAGCGCCTGGAAAAAGGCCCGCCATTCCTGCCGCAACGGGGCCAGCTGCCGCCGCCCGCCCGGCGTCAGACGGTAATAACGGCGGTCGCGGCCGGCGTGATTCGTCTGCCAATGCCCCTCCACCCAGCCGCGTTTCTCCATCTCGTAGAGCAGCGGATAGAGCGACGCCAGCGTGAACTGCAGCGTGCCCCCGGTTCGTTCCCCGATCTGTTTGGCAATCTCAAACCCGTACAGCGGCTGTTCTGCCAGCAGCGCCAGAATAGCCAACTCCCCGCTGCCCCGCGCGATTTTTGAGCGAATCCGTTTGGTCATAGCAATGTGGACCCAGCAATATAGGAACCCTATGTTCCGACTATAGGGTTCCTATATAGGAAGGTCAACATTACCGTGGTGCTGGCCCCAAAGCTCGGAAGTGTATGCGTGAGAATCACACCTTGGGATGAAGCAGGCGGGTAACTGCCATCTCCTTGCCCCAGAGGGACGGAAAATAATAGCCCAGGACTTCAGTAGCGAACCATGAAGACGAACCAGCCCCACAGGGGCTAAGGCGGACGTGAATAGGAATATGTTCCGGAGAGAGTGCGTCGCGCTGCGGCACCGCAGGGGCGACATATTTTAGCCCAGGGCGTAAGCACCTGGGTAGCAAACGTGAACGAGGAACAAGTCCCGGAGGGACGACAGAAGGGTCGTATATAGTAAGGAAACTCGAAGGGTTCTGATCAGGGGTCGCGACAGAAACCGATCCGGCAATTCTGAACCGGTGTCATTCGAGCAGGGTCGCAATTCAACTGCGCTACACCCTCTCTGCGTGCGCCCCACCCACCCGCTATAATATCCGTTTGCGCCCCGCCCTCCGTCGGAGCCGTGGGCCTAATGGAAGGGAATCATGCCAACTGACATCGTCATGCCACAGATGGGAGAATCCATCGTCGAAGGCACTATTACCAAATGGCTCAAGAAGCCCGGCGACAAGGTTCAGCGCGACGAACCCCTGTTCGAAATCTCCACCGACAAAGTGGACGCGGAAATCCCCGCCCCCGCTTCCGGTGTTCTGCAGGAAATCAAAGTCACCGAGGGCACCACCGTCGGCGTGAACACCGTCGTGGGCACTATCGCAGCCGACGGCGAAGCCGCCGCCCCCGCGAAAGCCGCCCCTGCCAAGGCCACGCCCGTCCCCGAGAAACCAGCTCCCGAAAAAAGGGAAGAAAAGAAAACTGCCGCACCGCCTGTCGCGCCCGTTCCCGCCGCCCGCGAAGAGGAAGAAGAAGAAGCCCGCTCCTCCCCGCTCGTCCGCAAAATCGCCCGTGATCACGGCATCCGCCTCTCCCAGGTCTCCGGTACCGGACTCGGCGGCCGCATCACCAAGCAGGACATCATGCAGTTCATCGAGCGCCAGGGATCTCAACCCGCTCCTGTAGGGGTGGAAGTCTCCGCCCGTGTAGCGGCGGACGCCCTCGTCCGCCCGGCCACGCCAGCGGCCCAAGCCGCCCCCGCCCCCATTCCGGGCGATCTCGTTCCCATGACCCAGATGCGCAAGCTGATCGCCAGGCACATGATCGAGTCCCGCCGCACCAGCGCCCACGTCCACTGCATGTACGAAGTGGATTTCACCCGCATCGTCAACCTGCGCGCCAAACACAAAGCCGGATTCGAGCAGCGCCACGGCGACCGCCTCACCTTCATGCCCTTCTTCGTCCGCGCCGCCATCATCGCCATCCAGCAGTGGCCCATCGTCAACGCCAACATCGAAGGCGACAACATCCGTTACCACCGCAACATCAACATGGGCATCGCCGTCGCCCTCGACTGGGGCCTTATCGTCCCCGTGCTCAAGAATGCCGGAGACCTCAACTTCCTCGGCCTGCAGCGCGGCATCACCGATCTCGGCGAGCGCGCCCGCACCAAAAAGCTCAAGCCCGAAGACGTTGAAGGATCCACCTTCACCATCACCAATCCCGGCCAGTTCGGCGCCGTCTTCGGCCTCCCCATCATCAATCAGCCCAACTCCGCCATCATGGGCGTCGGCGGCATCACCAAAATGCCGCTCGTCGTCACCGACGCCGACGGCAACGACTCCATCGCCATCCGCTCCGTCGTCCATCTCACTCTCGGCTACGACCACCGCCTCGTCGACGGCGCCGTCGCCGACCAGTTCATGGCCCAAGTCAAAAAGAATCTCGAAACCTGGAGCGAAGAAGTCGGCTAGTGGACCGCAGACGGCTGAAGAAATATGGGTGCCCCATCCTAGCCGCGTTCTTTGCGGCTAGGGTGGGGATTTATACTCTTCACGCCTGAGGCCCGGCGCCCGCGGTCTGAGACCCAAGGTCCGAAGTCCGAGGCCCGCCCTTAGCCCACGTGGACGCATTCAGGCACTGAACCGTCCCGTCAATAATCTTCGAAATCCCGTCCTTGAACTTTTCCGGATCCACGATCTCCCGCGCCGCCACCGCATCCATGGTTGCCAGCGCATTTTCCAGGAACGACATCGCCGCATCTTTTTTCTCCGGCCCCGTCTTGCCCCGGAACAATTCCTCAATCCCATCCACCAACGCCGGAATGAACGCAATCCCCCGCAACAACTGATTAAGAAAATTCACAATTTCCTCCTGTACTTGAACCGTGAAAACGATCTACGACCTAACAGGCTGCTAGAAACTCGGTTTTGTGCTTGATTTTGGGTGGCGCAGCGCTTCAGCGCTGCGATAACTGGCTAGCTTTTGATGCCGGCTTTAGCCGCTGAGGTCGGACTGCTGCAGAGAATATTCTTTTCAGTAAGACCCACTCCCGTTCCCGTCTCTTTATTTCTGCTGCTGTCCCTTCCGGCTCTCCGTGTCGTGCGCCGCAATCATCGCCTTGATTTCCCCCTGCCCCTCGCGCAGCTCGCCCAACTCCACCTCCGTCCGTATCCGTCCTTCGGTGTTGGTGGCCGCAATCCTTTCCAGACTCGCCACCCTTGCCTTCGTCGTCTCGATCTCAGCATCGCGCCTGGAGGAGGTCCGCGCGTCCTGCAGCACATATCCCGTCAGGGACAAAGCGATAGCCCCAACAGCGACGAGGGTGCGCCCGTCAAACCGCAGCAACCGGTTCTGTTCCGAGCCTTTCTTCAGCTCAGTCGAGAGGAATTCCTGCATCGACTGAGTCAGCGCCTGCACTTCCGCCAGCTGCCCCAGCACCTCGAGTTGAAAATCTTTCGCCGTGTAGGGAACCGCCCGCGCCGGCTTGCCCACGCCGCCACCCGCTCGCGATCTTTCCGGGAAATCGTCTTCGTTCATAGCGGATAATCCACGTGCAGCGCTGCTGCATACCGCGAATACCGTGGCGGCGACGAGGCGTCATACAGCCGCAAGAAATAGTTCTGCGTCCGCGCCAGCCGCGGCAGGCTGAAGGTCTGCGTGCTGAATCGTCCCAGCAGATTCCGGTCGTTCGCCGCTCCCCATCCGTAGTCGTGAGCCCTTACTTCAATCCCCCATCCGCTCGCCGGAGCCGTTCCCGCATCTACATTCACGGTCGTCGAACTTACCGCGACGATCTGCGCCTCGTTCAGATTCGCCAGATAGTACGCTCCCACCTGTCCCGTCGAAAGCTGCGCCGGCATATCCTGCAACGGAACCGTCGTTGCGCTCGCCGCATCCTGATACGCCAGCGGCGCCGCTAGGTCGTTGGCAAACTCGATCGTGTACATTCCCCGGTCATCTGCTGGGTCCGCCACATCAATCGTGACTTGCCGCACGATCGCGCTGAACACCGCCCCGCGCGACGGCACATTCACTGCCACTGCATCTCCCGGAAAAATATCCGCCGCTCCGCCCGGCAGAAAATCGCTCCAGGTCTCATACCCGCCCGACCACGCCTCTGCTCCCGCGTCGTCCAGAATCGCCAGTGCCGCATTCTCGCAATCCGTCTGCGTCCGCGCGCTCGGAGTCTTCATGCTCCGCACCAGCCCACGCGTTCCGTTGTCCGTCCCATTTCGCAAAGCGGCCACACCCGCGCTGTTCACCACCTCCGCCACCGCCCGCCCAGCTCCCCGGTAGCTCGCCACAATCAGCGTATTGAGCGGTGGAACGTACTGCGGATAAAAATCCAGCGACGTCGAACTTGCGATCTCGCACTCCGCTCCATCGGAAAGCGCGCCCACCACCAGCGTCACGTAACTCGCGCTCGGCAGCGCAGTCCGCACTTCCGCCAGCGAGATGTGCGCCGCATAGGTATACGCAATACTGCACTGCATGCTCGCCGCATTCACCAGCGCGTACGTACAGAACCCCGGCGCATTCGGAATCACGCCGTCATAAAGGACCGTCGCCGGCGCGACCAGCGTTGCCGGGTTCGCCGGGTCGATGTCTTGCACTTCCAGCACGAACCGCGCGTCAGCCGCAATCGCCGCTCCCCCCAGCCCGCTCCCCGCTGCATGCAACGACGAGTGATACGTCTCCCCCGCCCGGTAGACTTCCATCGAATACAAATACGTCGTCAAAACATACCGATGTCCCGCCGTCGTTGTGACTACCGGCCCTGTCGCCGCGCCTTGAATCAGCGCCTGTATCCTCGATCCCGCGCCCGACGGCGTCACCTGAAATCCCGCCAGGCATCCCGCCGCCGAAACCGCTCCCGCATACAATCCGCCCAGCACGCCCTGCGACGCGCCCGCAAGACTCACGTCTCCATGCTGCAATTCCAGCGCCCCGCCCAGTTCAATCTGTTCTATGAACCGGACCGTCGTCTGCCCGTCCTGCCCCGTGCCCCCGCTCACCTGGAGTGTCTGCGCCGTTACCGAGATTGCCGCCGCCGGATCCGTCACCACCCAGGTCGCCGCGTCCAATCCGCTCCCCAGATATTCCTCGTCAATCAATGCGGGCTTGCTCTGCTGGAACGGTTTTTGCGACAAGTAAAATCGCAGGCTCAGCCCATCCGTGTTCGTGTAGTACGTGTGCGAGATCGAATGCGATGTCACGTCCCGCCCTGCATTGATCCATCCCTGAATCTCCGAGATCAGTGCCGGCGTCATCGTCTGCGTGTATCCCACTGTGATCGCGGTTCCCACCGGCACGCCTGCCGCATCCGCAATCAGCAGCACCGGGTTCTCGTAATACGCATCTGCCCCCGCCGTCATCCCGATGTCGTCTACCGTCAGTGTGATCCGCGCTGGATATCTCTGCCACACCTGCACCGCCGGCGGCGTGTCAGCCGGAATATTTCCGATTCCCGCCACCGGTCCCAGCCCTGCCGTTGCCTCCACGTCCGTCGAATTGGCCACCGCTAGGCTCGACGCATAAAAATGACACGACGAATACGTCACTGCGCCCGTGCCATTACTCGGCCCCGTGTTGTCCACCAGCGCCCCGTCCCGGTTCGCATACGCCTTGTCGTTCACCATCGTGATCGGCGTCCCCGTCCCCGTGAACAGGGAACTGTTGTACGTGAACCCCTCCACGCGGAAACCGTCGTAATTCAAGTGCGCCTCGTCGTTGTAGAACTTGATATCGTTCGGCTGCGCACTTTCATTCACATAAAATCCCAGCGGCTGCGCGCCCTGCGGAATCATCGAGTCGGCTTCCATATTCGCGAACATCAGATGATCGCTCGTCCCCTGCACATAAACGCCGTACTGATCGAACCAGTTGATCAGGAAATGCTGGAACACCAGCCACGACTTCCCATTCACATTGATCACCGGCACATTCGACAGCGCCATCGGCACAATCGGCGCGTCAGCGGAGTTCCCCGGATTCCCCACCGAGTACACATACACATACCCATTCGCAAAATAGAAGTCCCACCGCGCCGTCAGATTCGCGCTCGACGCCGCAACCTTCTGCCCCCACACCGACCCAAACAAACAGAAGTTCACTGTGGAGTAGATTCCGTTCGGTAGCGGCGCCTTCCACGCATTCGTGAATCCATACACCTGCGCCCACGCCGACGCCGGCACCGCGTAATATCCCGTCAGATTCGGCGCCGGTCCCGTCCCATAGGCGTCAAACGTAATCGGATTTCCCGCAGCGCCCGAAGAAGACGGTACCAGGCTCTCATTCCAAACGTCCCCTCTCCGAAACAGAATCGAGTCCCCCGCCTGCAACGTCTGCCCGTTCACGTGCGCAATCGTCTGCCACGCAGCCCCCGCCGAGGTTCCGCTGTTCAAGTCATTCCCCAAACTCGAGCTAACGTAGTAAGTAGTCCCCAACGCCGACCCGCTCAGAATCCCCAGCGCAAGAATGATCAAGATTCTCTTCATGGAACTCTGTGTCCTCTGTGTCCTCTGTGATTGAAAGGTCTTCCCGGGTGCCCCATGTCTCGCGTTCTTTGCGAGACGTGGGGATCTGAACCCTCACCTTTTCCCCACCGCAATCTCCTCGCACCCTCTCCGATGCCTCACTCGCGCCCTCTTGCACTTCGGCGGACTCACCCGCGCATCGCACTCCAGCAGCGTGATCTGCGACGCGCAATTCACCGGAATCGTCAGGCTCGGCAGTTCAATCCGCTGCCCTCTTCGCGCACACCCCATCACCATCGCCGCACATACAAGAAGAAAGAAGAATCCGCGGACCTTCATCACCCACCACCCTCACCTTCAGCCAAAGAAGAAGGCCACCGGTCTCCCGATGGCCCTCCTCCCGCGCGCGTCCAAATCTAGCTCGTTCCTCTCCGTGTCCCTAGCAACTCCTCAGGCGTGTGCCCCATCCTAGCCGCGTTCTTTGCGGCTAAAATAAGAATTTTGACTTTCTCTGGGGATGTTGATTGTCCTGACCCCAGACGCCCGCCCCGAAAAATCAGTTCTGCATCTGGTACGTCACCGTAGCGACGACGCCCGCCGGATTCGTCCCGCATCCCGATCCGCCCTGCGTTACCTTAATCCGCAGATATTCGCCCGCTGCCAGATTCGTGCTGCCCGTCACCACAGGGTAAAAGTTGCCTCCCGTGCTGGTCGTCGTGATCGAGTAGCTCCCCACCTCCACGCCCGCCTTCCCGTCCCACACCTGAAACGTCGGATACGGCGAGCACCCGGCCGGCGCCGTGCTCAACGCCAGATCAAACTGCGTGATCGTAATGTTGGCCGGGACAGTCCAGTTGCAGTAACTGACCCCGCTCGTCGTCGCCCCCGCCACCGGACACGTCCATGCAAACTGTGCCTCATTCCTCACATACGCCGTGGTCGCAAGTTTTGTCGAATTATCTCCCGCTGTCGCCGTCGGCGCCGCCGGCGTCCCGGTGAACGTCGGCGAAGTCTGCGACGCCAAGGGTCCCACCGCGGCGCCATTGATTTGGCAGTACAGACCCGTGCTCGTTATCCAGCAGTCTCCGTTGGCCGGGCTGGAGGGTGCAGCACCGGGAGGCAAGTTCAAACCGGCTCCGCCCGCGGCGCTGGCCACCGTCGTCAGCTTGCCCCCGACCGAGAGCGTGCTTCCCGTCTTCACCGGCGTCATCAGCGTCACCGGATTGTTATTGTCCAGCTTGATCGCCGGGTATGTGTTCCACGCCGCCGTGCTGATCCCGGTGATGTTCAAAGCGGTGTTCGGCGGATAGTTCAAGATGCAGGCGAAGGGCCCATTCGCCACATTGTCGACGCTGAAATTGTTCGTGACGTAGGTGCTGTTGGTGCCATAGCCCTCGGCCACCCCGAACAGGCAGGCGCTGGTGCCGCTCCCGTTCGCCCCCACGTTGATGGTGTCAAAATGAATCGGTCCCTTGGAGGCCTGGATGGTGGCGGTTTGGATGAAGTCGACTGTGGGCACGGACGAGCCGGCCTCGGTATAGCTCGTACCGCCGAAATTGATGTTGTTGTCCCCGTTCGCCAGTTCGATCACCGGCTTGCTCGCCGGCGGATGGACGTAGGAGCCGGCGATGAAGTTGGTGTTGGTGGCATTGGTGAGATAGAGCGCTTCGCCGGCGCTGTTGCCCTCTAACTGCGGATTCAGGAACGTAGTGCTGCAGCACGTCTGCGTGACATAGAGTGCGGGATTCGCCGTGTTGGTGCCAGAGTGCAGATAGGGAAACGCGGAAGCATCGAACGTCTTCTGGATCAGGATCGCGCCCGAACCATACGTGTCGGTTGCACTCCCGCGGGCGGAGAGGCCAGATAGATAGTAGTAGCCGCCTCCAGTTTTGGGATTCCCATCCGTGCAAATAAGAGCATTCACCGCGGCGCTAGATCCCATCACCCACAACGGCCGGCCTTCCCCGGTCATGGTTCCCAGGTAGGAAGATTGATCGAAGAACATGATGCCGCAATCGGTGGCAGTGGTGTCAGTCACGTTCCAGGTGCCATTGACGGGCGGGATCAGAGACACACCGAAACCGTTGTTCGCCTTCGAAACCGCCGCCCCGCCGCAAGCCGCAGTCAGCGTGGCGTTGCCGCCGATGGCCACATTGGTGGCCGCCGCGCATTTCACTTCCGACCAGCTCGCCCCGCTCGCCGCCGTCATATAAACGCTGTACGACGTGGCCGTGCCATAGTAAGCCGGCGAACTGATCTGGATGGCCTGCGCTCCCGTCACCGTGACCGAGGCTTCCTGAGAAGCTGAAGTCTCCGTCGCGGTCGGCGAAGTCAGCGTGTAAACCACTTTGTAAGTGCCCGCGCCCGGAGACGTCCCGGAAACCGGCGCGACCGTGGGCGCCGGCAGTTCTCCAATATTAACCTGGCTGGCGATGGTCTGCGTCCCGCCCAGCGCCCGCGCGTCGATGACCGCATTCCCGCTCGTGATCGCCAGCGCGTTCGCATTGTTGAGTTTCACGTCCAGCGTCGCGCCCGGCTGCAGCCACGCATCCACAAACGTGCCGGTATTCGTCAGGTACTTCTGATTCTGTACGTACGCCGTGGTCGCGACCTTCGTCGAACTGTCCGCTGTCGCCGCCGTCGTCGCCACGCTCCCGTTTGGCAGCGTGACCGCCGAGCCTAACGCAAGACCTCCCGCGCTGTCCGTCGTTCCGTCAGGCAGCGTCACTATTCCCGTAAACGTTGGCGAGGCTTGCGGAGCCGCCCCGGTCGCAGCTGGTGCATCCAGCGAGAGTCTCAATCCCCACGTACCGGCGGCCGCGTTCGACGATTCCACCCGCCCCAGAACCTGCATTCCCGTCGGCCGCGTCGTTGTTCCCGTATCGTGGCAGTCCCCCGGATTCGTTATGCTCGCCACCACGTAATCCCCGGTCGTCGTCCCCCCATCGAACGAACAGAAAACATATCCGCGGTACGTGATCACCGCATTCCCGCTTGTCCCCGGCCCACTACTCACAATTCCAATCACCCCGTCCGTATCCGACGTTCCCGCCTTCACCGCGCACGCCGGCGTCGCCCCGTTGTACTTCGCCAGAAAATTTAGCGATGTTCCCGTCGTCGCGTCATTACACAGCTCAAAGTTCTGCCGTCCCTGCGTCAGCGTGTCAAACGACGTTGCCGCGTAAACCGTCCGCGGCACCAGTTGAGAACTTTGATTGAACACCCCGATGTCGGCTGAATTGTTCGAGAACGGTTTCAGCATGCTACCTCCGTCGATCCCCCACCGTACGCTCGAGCCGATCATGAAGGCCAGTCCTAGCGCCTGCGACGGAGTGGAATTCTCGCTTCGTATCGCCGCCAGGTTGTCGGCCGCGTCAAATCCCAGTGTGGTCCGCTGCCAGGTCGAGCTGTTTGTATAGCTGGAATACACGTGCAGATTTTGCGCAGTCGTCCCGTTCGACTCGCCCAGGTCGTTCAAATCTTCCTGCGACAGGTTTGAGAAGTACGAACTGGTCGCGCTCGTCGCCACCTTCTGCGGAGTCCCTCCGTTCGCCGAAATGTAAAAGTTCCCGTCGTTCGAGATCCCCAGCGCCGAAGTCCCCGCTCCCGCGGGCCCCATCGCCGTCCCCGGAATCGGCGAGCTCACCGTCCACGGCCCCGCCACCAGCAACTGCCCGTTCACCGTCAGGCTTCCGCTGAACGCGCCTGTGGTCGCCGCAATCCCGCCGCTCCCCGCATAGTTCAGCGTCGTCCCGTTGTCCGTCAGCGCGCTGTCTCCACTCACCGCCGTTCCATTCCCCGAGTACATCGCGACCTGCGACGTTACCCCGCTGTTCACCGTCACTGAACCTGACCCGCTCCCGCAATCCGCTCCCGTGCCGGAAAGCACGCCCGCCGAGCTCACGTGCAAACATTGCGTACTCGTTCCCGTCACCGGCAGCGTCACCGTTCCTCCGCTCACCGCCAGGTTCCCATTCACCGCCACCGGCACGTTGAATGTCTTTCCCGCCGCCGTCAGCCGCTCCAGCCAGTTCGCCCCGCTCGGTGTGGTATTGATGTACGACGAAATCGAAATCGGCGCCCGCTGCGCCAATCCCCCCGTCTGGTCCACGCCAATCGCCAGATCCCCGGCATCATTGGATGGCCGGTTTCCCGGCGTCGCCAGCGTTTTTGCCAGGTTCGAGTCGGCCAGCGTAATCAGGTCGCTCGGCGGCGCAATCGCCTGCGACAAATTCAATCGCCCCTTGCTGTTCATCGCTGGTCCGTTATTGGCCGGTGCCGTTTGCTGGAACACCGTCGCGAAGATGCCGCTCCCGTATGCTCCATCTCCACTCAGGCACTGCACCAGCACCGGAGTGAGCTCGTAACTCGGATTTCCCGATTTACACATCCCCGCTATCGCCGCCAATGCTTGCGTCCCCTGCGACGCCACAATAAAAGGATTGCTCGGCAGAAAGTCGGCATACACGCTCGTGTTGTTCAGGACCAGCGTGACTGGCCAAAACCAGAACACTGGCATGAAGCCCGCCGACGCTACCGTGTATGAACTCGTCGCGGCTTGCGTATCCGTATAACTGCACATCCCGTTGGTTCCACACGATCCTGAAATCCCCGTTGCCACTGCATAACTGCCGGTGCCGTAGGGCGCAGCACTGGAAACCCCGGTCGTGACCAGGATGTCCCAGGTCACGGTTCCCAAACTACCGTAGTTGTTCTGCAGTTCCACGTTGGGCCATTGCAGCGGAATGCTCGTGCTCCCGGTTGCAGGCTGCGCCGATCCGATGAACATCATCGGGCCCACTCCCTGTGTGCTGCTGTGCACCACCACCCAGTAATTCCTCTCCCCGGATCCCCCCGAAGCAAAGATCGGTTCCCAGCCCCCCATCGGAAATGTTCCCAGAATCTTGCTCCCGAATCCGCCCTGCATCAGATTGCCCATCTGCGCCGCAATCCCATAAAGCGGATTGCTGACCGCTGGCGAGGTCTCCTGGTAAACGTTCTCGATCGTGATCGGTTGCAGGCTGCCAAAGTACCGTATGCCGAAAAATGGAAATCCCTGGCACACTGTGTCGCTGATCACCATCCCGTTCCCGCCGCCGGTTACGCAATTGACGTTGGTGAACTCCGAGTTGTGCAGATACGTGATGCCGGCATTTCCCTGGTCGGCGCGTTGGTAGATAAATGCCCCGATCGGCCAGTTGGCCGAGTTCTTCAGCACCTGGGAGCCCCGATTCGTCGCCCGCTCGATAATGAATTGCTGGTCATTGTCGTTGACCACTCCATAGCTGAAGGTTCCCGTTCCTGTACTCGGGTTCGACTGGAACAGGTTCAAATCTTGCAGCGTGACGTGATCGGAATTGTTCTCGAGGAACGTGTTCAGAATGTTGCAGAAGCCGAACGTATTCGCCCCCGCGCTGAAACTCTGCCCGCCAAACTGAGTTTCAAATTGCGTCGCCGTTAGTCCCGCTGCCAGCACCTGCGCCACAAAATGCTGCGACACCGTCTGCGCGTAGTACTCGCAGTCCACCGTGTCTCCCGCCACGAATGGATGGCTCGACGCCGTCGTCACCGTATACGTCCCGTTTGCCGCCGACACGCTTGCCACCTGCACCCCGTCCACATTCACCGTCGACGTGCCTGACAGGTTGTACAGCTTGTGGTAGCTCACTCCTCCCGTCGTCCCCACATAAATGCACCGGTCCCTCGTTGAACACGCGATCAGCGCTCCCGCACCATCCAGCATTCCGCCGCGCCCGCGCAAATACACGGCCGAATAGACGCTGTAGAGCGTGTCCGCCACCAGCTTCACATACGGCGCCGCCTGCGAATTCGCGTTCGGTGTCCCACCAATGTCGTTGACCCACGCGTCGTTCCATGCTTCCTGAATGCCCGTGCTCGCCGAGCCTACCGTGTATCCTGCCCCGTGCCCCGACGCCGTCGTCACCGTGATCGTTCCGCTGCTGGTTCCCGCCACACAGCTTCCGCCCGTCACCGTCACCGCTTCCGGAGTCCCTGTTCCCGAAATGTAGACCCGGTACGTATATCCGTTGGCGCTCGATGTCGTATCCATCCCCAGCGGGCACGGACTCAAATGGATGGTGTGGCCTCCCGCCGTCCCCAGATTGTCCGCCGGCGTCTGCGCCCAGTTCCAGCTCCCGGTCACATACCGGATGTTCGCCAGGTTGTTGGTCGAGAATTGCGTTCCCACGGGCTGCGCAATGTTCTGATTCGCGGTTGGTGTCGTCGACAGATTCCCCGACCCCCCTCCGCCTCCGCATGCGCCCCAGGTGCCCGAAGCTCCATTTCCCAGCAGGCAACTTCCCGTCGTCGCCGATCCCGTGCCCAGTTCGTTCGCCGGAACAAGACCGCTCACCAGGTCCGATTTCGCCGCCAATCCCGTATCCACATACTGCTTGGTCGCCGCCTGCTGCGGAGCTGCCGGAGAACCCGGCAGCGTGATCGGCCCCGTCATCGTTCCGCCTGCCGTCGGCAGAAACGCTCCCGCTCCCACATTCGCCACCGAGGAATCCACGTACCCCTTGTTCGCTACCTGTCCAGCACTCGCCGGCGCAGGCACGCTCGGCGCCGCTGAAAAGGTTTTCGCCCCGCTGATCGTTTCCGTTCCCGACAAATGCACCACTGCATTGTCGTTCGCCTTCGTCGCCAGTCCCGCATTCACGTACTGTACCGATACCGGAGGATTCGCCAGTCCCCCTCCCGGCGTCGTCCGCACCGTCGCCAGATTTGCCGGCGACGCCGTCGGCACCAGCCAATACTCCGTCTTCACTTCGCTGGGCCCAAGCTGGTAGACG
>Ga0187818_10000316_pt1 | contig 16599 bp, 10 predicted proteins | sample NC_wetland_sal_i_14_FD_130581 | JGI IMG/M metagenome (GOLD analysis project Ga0187818, IMG submission 130581) | Wetland sediment microbial communities from Neuse River Estuary, North Carolina, USA - SO4_3 | ecosystem: Environmental > Aquatic > Freshwater > Wetlands > Sediment | place: USA... | reverse complement strand
GACCCGCTGGCGGGGTCCCTGGCCGCGGCCGAAGTGCGCCGAGAGCGCAGCGTTCCCCCGGGTCTTCCACGGAATGTTCGGGTTGAGGCGGACCAGGCGCGGCTCCCCGATGAGGTCGATGCCGGATTCACGGGCGACCGAGAGGAGCTCGGTGAGTACCCAGGTCGTACAGCCCCCGCGTGGGCTGTCCGTGTCGTCGACCCCGAGCCAGATCGTCCCACCTCCGGTCCGCCGCGCTTCGGTCGGCCCCCGACGCACGGTACTACGCCAGGCTCGCGATGAGCTTCTGGTAGGCCGGAAGGTTGGTCCCGACACTGATGTCGGTGCGAACCGGACCGTTTCGCCCTCCGACGAGCTTGAGCTCGAGCCCGTCGTGCGCCGCTTCCTTCGGGCGGTGCATGACGCCGATCGGGATGCGCCCCTCCTCGGTCGTCTCGAGGCAGAGACGGAACATCACCTTGCGGTCGGTCGGGTCGTAGTCGGGCAGGGTCGCGACGTCCAGCACCTTTTCCCGCCAGAGCTTGTAGGTGTCGTTGTACGTTACGCAGGGGGAAAGGTCCTCGACGAAGGCGAACCCCCGACCTTCCCGATTGAACCGGAGCGCCTCCTCAAGAATCGACGTCATCGCCTTCGGGTCCCCCGAGAAAGTGCGGGCGATGAAGTTCGGTGCCGGGATGGAGAGCGCGGTCAGGATCGAGTGGAACGGCGGCTCGACGTTCCCTTCGAACCCGATCTGGCTCGTGGGGGAGGCCTGGCCCTTCGTGAGCCCGTAGGTCTCGTTGTTCATCACGATGTACAGGATCGACGCGTTCTTCTTGAACGCGTGCATGAAATGCCCCATCCCGATGGCATAGCCGTCCCCGTCGCCGCCGGCGGCGACGACCGTAAGGGCCGGGTTCGCCAACTTCACGCCGACCGCCTGGGCCAAAAGGCGGCCGTGCAGGGCGTGGAGGCCGTTGATCTCGAGGAAGTTGTGGATCGAGCCCGAGCAGCCGATGCCACCGACCAGGACGAGCTCATGGGTCGGGATCTTCAGGTTGGCGGCGGCCCGCTTCATCGCCGCGAGCACGCCGAAGTCCCCGCACCCGGGGCACCAGATCGGAGAGACGGGCTTCGCGGACTGCACCATCGTCAGGCCGCCTCCTTGACGTTCGCGAGGATCTGAGGGGCCCGGAACGTGGACCCGTCGTACTTCAGGATCGAGCGCAGTTTGGCGTGGTGCCAGGGCATGGTTTCGCGCAGCAAGCGCGCGAGTTGACCGGTGTAGTTGTGCTCGACCACGTACGCGACGTCGACGGTCTTCAAGAACGGATCGATCTCGTGGACGGGAACCGGATAGACCGTCCGCGCTTGGAGATACCGGGCGGGAACTCCCCGCGTCTCGAGCATCCGGACGGCTTCCAAGATCGGACCGGACGTGCCGCCGAACCCGATGAACCCCACCTTGGCGTCCGGTGGACCGAAGACGCGGGCGGGAGGCAAGTCATCCCGGGCCTTGACCATCTTCTCCATACGTTTCTTCATCTGGCGGACGCGATTGGCCGGGTTTACCGAGACGTGGCCCCACTCGTCGTGCTCGTTCCCCGTGACCTCGGACCAGACCCCCGGGGTGCCGGGCGGGGCAACGGCGCTGACCCCATCCTCGGTGAGCTCGTAGATCTTGTACTGCTGGAGCGCGGCCACGGCCGTGGCGGTCAGGCGCTTCCCTCGGTCGATGTGGACCTTCGAGAGGTCGAACCGCGAGCTCGTGCTGGTGTTCTGGCAGAGCGCCTGGTCGAGGAGCAGGATGACCGGCACGCGCCACTTTTCGGCGAGATTGAGCGCCTCGACGGTGAGCTCGAAGCAGTCCTCCGGAGTGGAGGGGGAAAGGATGAAGCGAGGGTACTCGCCATGGCCGAGGTTCGCGAGGTGCGAGAGGTCCGACTGTTCGTGGCGCGTCGGCTGGCCCGTGGAAGGCCCGACGCGTTGGCAGTCCGCCACCACGACGGGGATTTCCGCCGTCGCGGCGTGACCGATCCCTTCGGTCATGAGCGATAGTCCAGGTCCGCTCGTCGACGTCATCACCCGCGCCCCGGCATAGGAGGCGCCAATGATCATGTTGATCGCCGCCAGTTCATCCTCGGCCTGGCGCACGACCCCCTCGAACGCCGGAAGGTACCGTTGAAGGTATTCCATGATCTCGGTGGCCGGGGTGATGGGGTACCCGGCGAAGAAGCGGCCGCCCCCGACGACGAAGCCGAGCGCCACCGCCTGGTTACCGGTGGTGAGGATCATGTCGTGGGCCTCGCCCGGCGCCACCGAAAACCGATTCGCGACGCCTCCGGCGGCCAGCGCGGCCCTGCGGCCGATCTCGAGGGCCTTTAGGTTCTTCTCGAGGGCTTCCCCGCCGCGTCGCTTGAAGCGTTCTTCGATGACCGATCGCGTCTGGTCGGCGTCGAACCCGAGCAGGACGGAGAGGGCGCCGTAGGCTGCGGTGTTCTTGAAGATCGGTTGCCCGAGGGGACCCCCGACGAGCGTGGCGAACGGGAACCCGACCGAGTTCGGGAGGTCCACGCGGAAGGTGGTGGAATCGTAGATGACGAAGCCGTGCGGCTCGAGCTCCACTTTCCCCATTTCGATCGCTTCGTTATCGAACGCGACCAGCACATCGACCCTCGACTTCACGGCGGCCACGGGGTCACGGCTCGCGCGCACGGAGGCATCCGCATGGCCACCGCGGATCCGCGAGAGGACATTGCGCGAGGTGTAGACGTAGAGTCCGCGCTTGCGGAAGTACCGTCCCAGAAGGTCCGAGACGGTGAGGGTCCCATCTCCACCCTGCCCGCCGATCATCACGCTCAGGTCCGTGAGCTCGTGGGAAGGTGGCGACTCGCCGGGACCGGCGGTCTCGGCGAGCGGTGTGCTGCGGGCCGCAGGAGTGGTCATTCTTTCTCCATCGACGGGTCGTAGCCGACCGGTACGTCGTTTCAGGTCCGGTCTCTATTTAAGTACCATCGTGTCGGAACCGGCGCGTCGGGTACCGTCTCCCAATTCGGGAGATCGGCTCGCGACAAGCGTAAATGCCACCGCGGCGGTAGAACCCCGGATGGCGGAGCCCCGGCTCGTCGAGGATTTTCACGGCCACACCGCGGGCGAACGCCGGATTCCACTGTCGTTGACGATCTGGGACGAAACCTTGCGCGATGGCGAGCAGATGCCCGGCGTACACTTCTCTCCCGAGGAGAAACTCCTGATCGCGGAGAAGCTCTCCGAGGCGGGAGTGGGCGTGATCAACGCGGGAATCCCGGTCGTCTCCGATGAGGAGGCCCGCGCGGTACGGCTGGTCGCCTCGGCCGGGCTCAAAGCGAAGGTGCTGGCCGCCGCGCGAACGGTCCCGGCCGACGTGGATGCGGTCATCCGGAGCGGCGCCACCCACATCGCGATCTTCGTCGCGGCGAGTCACGTCCATCTGAAGTTCAAGCTCAAGATGACTCAGAAGGAGGTCCATGCGGCGTCGATCCAGACGGTCCGGCAAGCGAAGGAGGCGGGCCTTCATGTCGCGTTTGTGACCGAAGATACCGTTCGGGCTCCTTTCGCGTTCGTCGAGCGTCTCTACAAGGACGTTCAGGAGGCCGGAGCGGACCGTCTGGTCGTCGCGGACACGGTCGGGATCATGACGCCGCTGACGTTCCGCTGGTACCTCACCGAATTCCAGCGCCGCGTCCACCCGAAGGACCTCTCGGTTCACTGCCACAACGACTTTGGCCTCGCCACCGCGAATACGCTTACGGCCGTCGAGTGCGGGGCGAGGGCTCCGCATGTCTGCGTGAACGGGATCGGCGAGCGCGCGGGAAACGCGGCGCTCGAGGAGGTCGTCATGGGCCTCGAGACGCTCTACGGCGTGCGCACGGGAATCCGCACCGACCGGTTGCATGAGCTTTCCCGGTTGGTCGAGGAGATCTCCGGCGTTCCGGTGGCTGCCAACAAGGCGCTGGTCGGCTACAACGCGTTCTCCCATGAGGCCGGCATCCACACTCACGGGATCCTCGCCCATACGCTGACGTACGAGCCCCTCCAGCCCGAGGTCGTCGGACGGGTCCGACAGATGGTCCTCGGCAAGCACTCGGGGAAGTCCGCGATCGTCGAGAAGCTCAAAGAGCGAGGGATCACGGCACCGGACCCAATGCTCCTCGAGCTTCTTCGGCGCGTCAAGACCGAGACCGAACGCCGTTCGAAGGCCGACCTCCGTGGTTTCCTACGGGACTACCGCGCCCTCTTTGAGCGACCGGGGCTCTCCGAGGACGAGTTCTGGGCGATGGTCGAGGCGGTCGGGATCCGGGCGGTGAAAGCGTGAGCCGTTCGAACGGACATGGCGCGACGCTCGCCGAGAAGATCCTCGCACGGGCCTCCGGACTCGAACACGTGGTGCCCGGCCAGATCGTCGAGGGGAACGTAGACCTCGCGATGATGCACGAGCAGGGAGCGCAGACCGTCGCGCCGTTCCACCAGATGGGCGCAACCGAGGTCTGGGACCCCGAGCGGGTCGTGATCGCGATCGACCACTGGGTACCGGCCTCCACGGAAGGGGCGGCCGTCCTCCACCGGATCCTGAGAAAGTTCGCGGCGGAGACCCACCTCTCCCATTTCTACGACGTCGGCCAGCACGGCATCTGCCACCAGATTCTTGCCGAGAACGGCTGGGTCGTTCCCGGCGACCTCGCGGTCGGTACCGACTCCCATACGAACATGCTGGGCGCGATGGGCGCCGTGGCGGCCGGCGTCGGACCGACCGAGATGGCCGCGGTCCTTGCCCTCGGCCGCCTTTGGCTGAAGGTCCCGCCGACCGTCCAAGTACGGGTGCGCGGACAGCTCGGGCACGGCGTCACGGCGAAAGACCTCGTACTTCGAATCCTCGGCGAGGTACGGACGACGGGCGCCGCCTACAAGGCAGTAGAGTACACCGGGCCGACCATCGGGCGCCTCTCGATGCCGGAGCGCTTTACGATCTGCAATATGACAACCGAGATGGGTGCGAAGACCGGCATGGTCGCCCCCGATTCGAAGACGTTCGACTACTTGGCCGGGATCGCGAAGCACCCGATGCATCCCCTCAAGGCGGACCCAGATGCCTCCTACGAGCGCACGCTGGAGATCGACGTCGACGGGATGCCCCCGATGGTCGCGTGCCCCTATTCCCCCGACAACGTGCGGCCGCTGACCGAAGTGGTCCGCGAGCACGTCAAGGTCGACCAGGCGTTCCTCGGATCGTGCACGAACGCCCGGATCGAGGACCTCCGGGAGGGTGCGGCGGTGATGAAGGGCCACCGGGTCGCGAAGGGAGTCCGGTTGATCGTCTCACCGGCCTCGACCGCGATCTACGAGCAGTGTCTGCGCGAAGGGATCATTCAGACGTTTACCGAGGCCGGAGCGGTGTTCACGAGCTCGAGCTGCTCGGCCTGTTTTGGGGGAAACATGGGGATCCTCGCGCCGGAGGAGGTTTGCGCCTCGTCCTCCAACCGTAACTTCCCAGGACGGATGGGAGCCAAGGAGGCACGAATTTACTTGATGAGCCCGGCCGCGGTCGTGGCGACGGCGATCCACGGCGAGGTCTCGGACCCGCGGGAGTTCCTCTAGGCGGCGCCGGACATGCAGGAGCTCATCGAGGGCCGGGTCTGGACGCTCGGTCGAGATGTCGACACCGACCAGATCATCTCGGGAAAGTACCTCACGATCATCGACCCGAACGAGCTCAAGAAGCACGTCTTCGAGATCGCGCTCCCGGAGTTCGCGCAACGCGCGCGGCCCGGAGACATCCTCATCGCGGACGAGAACTTCGGTTCGGGCTCCAGCCGTGAACACGCGCCCCAGGCGATGCGCGCGGTCGGCGTTGGCGCGGTCGTAGCCGATTCGTTCTCCCGCATCTTCTTCCGGAACGCGATCAACCTCGGCATCCCGACGATCGAAGCCCGGGGCGTCCGGGCCCTGTTCGAGACCGGTGACACGGCCCGCATCGAGATGCGAGCCGGACGGGTCACGAACGTTCGCACCGGGCGTTCGGTCGATTTTCCTCCCCTGCCTCCCCACTTGCTCGGGCTGCTCGAGGCCGGCGGGCTGGTCGAGAAAGTGCGCCGGGAGCTGGCTGCCCGGAAGGCTCCGGGCACCGGGACGCCATGAAGGAGGCCGGGTACGAGATCGCCGTCTTCCCGGGCGATGGGACCGGTCCCGAAGTCGTGCGGGAAGGCGAGAAGGTCCTCGCCGCCCTCGCGGAGGGGGGCCCCGCCCCCTGGCATGTGACCTCGTACCCTGGCGGCGGGCAGTACTATCTCAAGACCGGTAGGGAATGGGAGCCAGAGGCGGCGGACGCCGCCGCCCGAGCCGACGCGATCTTGCTCGGAGCGGTCGGGTGGCCCGGCGCCACGCTCCCGAACGGGGACCTCGCGGGGCGCGCGCTCGTGCTGGGCCTCCGGGAAAACCTCGACCTCTTCGCGAACGTACGGCCGTGCAAGCTCTACGCCGGGGTTCGCCATCGGATCAGCGGAACGTTTCAGGAGGTCTGGGCGCCGAAGAACGTCGACCTCGTGATCGTTCGGGAGAATACCGAGGACCTCTACACGCCGGTCCACGGACGACTGACCCGCGCTCGCGAGACGGAGGTGGCCATCGACACCCGGATCATCACTCGAAAGGGCGCCGAGCGCGTCATCCGCTACGCGTTCGAACTCGCCCGGGGCCGGTCCCGGGGGGCGCCCGGGGACGGCGGCAAGCGCCTCACGTGTGTCGACAAGTCGAACGTCCTCGAGGGGTGTCGGTTCTTCCGGGAGACGTTCGACCGGGTCGGCGCGCAATACCCCGACGTCGAGCGGGATTACGCCTACGTGGACGCGTTCACCCAGTGGCTGGTTCGCAATCCCGAGCGCTACAACGTCGTGGTGACCACGAACCTGATGGGAGACATCATTACGGACCTCGCCGCCGTTCTCCAAGGTGGAATGGGGTTCGCCGCGGGAGGGAACATCGGGACCGATCACGGGATGTTCGAGCCCGTTCACGGGAGCGCCCCGAAGTACGCGGGCAAAGACCAGGTGAATCCGTTCGCCACGTTCCTCGCGGTCGAACAGATGCTGCGCTGGATCGCCGGCCGCCACCAGGACGCGCGGCTAGCCGAGCAAGCGGACCGCCTCGAGCGGGCGGTCGCGAGCGTTCTTGCCTCCGGCACGGCCCGAACCTACGACCAGGGCGGCACCGCCACCACCCGCATGGCTGGCGACCGGCTCGCCGAAGCCGTTCGCGCGGAGCGGAGATGACCGTCCGTTCCGTGGCCGTGGTCGGTGGGGAGACCACCCGGTTCGGCGTCCGACCGACGACCTGGTCCGAACTGGCCCAAGAGGTCGGCGCCGCCTTGTTTCGCGCCGTTCCGGAGCTCCGCGCGGAGGACGTCGACTCGCTGTTCGTCGGCGCGGCCGAGCCCGAGCGGTTCGCGTTCCAATCGCACGTCGCGCCACTCGCGGCCGAGCAGATGGGACTCCGGCCCCGCAACATCCTCCAGCGGACCGAACTGGCGTGCGCCTCCGGTCAGTCGGCCATCCGCTCGGCATACGCCGCGATCGCCGCCGGTCTCTCCGACGTCGCGGTCGCGGTCGGGGTGGAGAAGATGAACCTGCCCTCGATGGCCGAGGCGAACACGGCGATGGGGTGTGTGATGGACCGCCCTTGGGACGGCGCCTCCGGGGCGACCGCGCCCCCGTTCTTCGCGATGGTCGCCCAACGGCACATGCTCGAGTACGGGACGACCGAAGAGCAGCTCGCCGCGGTCTCCGAGAAGAACCACCGGTTCGCGAATTCCAACCCCAAGGCGCAGTTCTACGAGAAGTCGTTTCCGCGGGAGAAGCTCCTTCGCCTCCCGATCGTGGCCCCTCCGCTGCGGCTCGGCGACTGTTCGTCCATGACCGATGGGGCGGCCGCGGTGGTCCTCGCGGGCGAAGAGTTCGTGCGTCGCTACACCGACAGCCCCGCGTGGATCCGGGGCACCGGACAGTACTCGGACTTTCACAACCTCGCGAACGCCGGCTCCCTCACGGACTGGGTGGGCCTGAAGATCGCCTCCCGGGACGCGTTGGCGCGAGCCAAGATCACGATCCGAGACCTCGACCTCGCCGAGGTCCACGACTGCTTCACGATCTCCGAGATCGTCGAGTACGAGGCGCTCGGGCTCTGCGCCGAAGGGAAGGGCGGCGCCTTTGCCGCCGACGGGCGCGGAGAGGTGGGGGGGGACCTGGTCGTGAACCCGCGCGGGGGCCTCCTGGGTTGCGGGCACCCGCTTGGCGCCACGGGGATCGGGCAGGCGGTCGAGGTCTTCCAACAGTTCGCGCAGACCGTGCCGCAGGTCCGACAGGCCCCCGACCCGGAGTGGGCGCTCGTCCACAATCTGTCCGGCAGCGCGAACGTCCATTCGGTGATGGTCTATCAACGGGGGGGTGCCTCGTGACCTCGCAGGTCGACTCCAGACGTCGATCGGCGCCGGAGCTGGCTCCACCCTCCGCTCCCCCTGCCTCCGAGGCGGCGCCAAACCCCCCGGCTTCGGGGCGTCCCCGGTCGGAGAAGCCGCCGCCGTTCCTGCTGGACTTCTTCCCGCTCGAGACGGACCGGGAGACCCGACTCTCGCGGTTCTACGACCGCTTGCGCGAGGGGCGGCTCTCGACCACGCGGTGTCCGAAGGACGACCTGCTGCACTGGCCGCCCCGGACCGCCTGCCCGAAGTGCCACACGGAGGAGCTCGCCTGGGTCGACCTTCCCGAACGGGGGCGGGTCTACGCCTTCAGCGCGGTCCTGGTCGGCGCCCCCCTCGGAATGGAAGCCGACGTGCCGTTCGCGGTCGGGCTCGTGGACCTCGAGGGGGTCCCGCTGCGCCTCGTCGGTCGGATCGAAGGGAAGCCGTGGAACGCGCTCCGTATCGGAGAGGTCGTGCACATCGAACCCTACGACATCGGCGACGGTCGCTTTTTCTACCGGTTCCGAGCCGCCGAATAGGTAGGGCCGGTCCGAGCGTCGAGCGCGGGAAGCGAGGCATCGAACGACGCCGCATCGCCGACCGCCTCTTCTGACGTGAAATCGAAGAGCAGGCTATTTATACACCCCCCAGGTCTCGCGCGCCGCCGGCTTAAGGAGAGCGTCACCGCATGGAACCCTCGCACCCCGGTTGGTGGCACCGCCATGGCTGGACGGTCGCCCTCCTCCTGACCGCCTTCTCCTTCTCGTTCGCGATCCGGACGATCTGGACCTACCCGGTCATCGCCCAATGGGGCCCGCTGTTCTCATACGCCGGCGGCTCGGACTCGTTCTACCACTCTCGGGTGATGACGTTCATCATCCAGAACCACCACAATCTGATCCACGACCCGTTGTTGAAGTTCCCGATCGGGGCGATCAACCCGCGGGAGCCGCTCTTCGACTGGATGAACGCCATCCTCGGGACGGTATTCGCCCCGTTCTTCGGCGGGAACGCCGTCGTCGCCGGGTCCTGGTTCCTCGACCTCCAGGCGCCGCTGTGGGCCGCGCTCGGAGTCTTCCCGGTCTACCTGATCGGCCGGGAGGTGGCGAGCCGCAGGACCGGACTTCTGGCCGCGCTCCTCTTTCCGTTCCTGAGCGCGAACATCGATTCGTCGATCTTCGGGTACGCGAACTACCTGCCGTTCTACACGTTCTTCATCCTGGTCGTGGTCTATTCCTACATCCGTACCGTCAAGGCGGTCGGGAACCGCCGCTGGGTCGAGAGCTACCGGCACCCCCGACAGTTCTGGGGGGCTCTGCGGGCGTTCGCCCGGACGGAACGGACCGCGGTAAAGTGGGCGGTGTTTACCGGCGTGTCGCTCGGAGCCCTCGCGCTCGCCTGGCAGGGCTTCACCTACGCGGTCGTCGTGATCAGCATCTCCCTCTTCATTGCGATGATCGCCGAGCGGATCCGGCGGGTCGATTCGTTCGGGCTCTACGTCTCGACCTGGATCGTCGGCCTCGTCGGATTCCCGATGGCGATGCCGTACTACATCGTCCAGCAGCAATTCGCCGTCTGGTTCGACCTACCGCTCCTGCTGTACTTCGGGGTCTTGCTCCTCCTGCTCCCCTTCCTGCTGATGCGGGACGTTCCGTGGGTCTTCTCGATCCCGATCCTCGTCGGTCTGGTCGTCGCGGCGATGGGAGCGCTCGCGTTGCTGAGCCCGACGTACTTCACTAGCCTCGTCACCGGCCAGGGCTACTTCGTCAAGAACCTCATCTACTCGACCGTCGCCGAAGCGCAGGCCCCGTCGATCGACCAGCTGATCATCGGCTACGGGGTCGTTACGTTCTTCCTCGCGTTCGCGGGACTTGCCCTCTTCGTCTACCTACTCGTCCACGGCCGATTCAAGCGATACCACGTGGTCTTCCTCGTCTTTGCGGTCCTCTCGATCTATCTGCCGATCTCGGCGGCGAAGTTCTTCTTGGTCGGTTCTCCGATCTTCGCCCTGCTGTCGGCGGAGGCGTTGCGACGCGCCCTCGAGATCGGCGGGTACCCCGAGCTGCGCCGTACGGTGGCTTCGCTCTCCGACCGGCGGAGCCAGTTCGCGGCGTTCCGAAAGGCGTTCAAGGCGCGCCACATCCTCGTGATCGTCCTCGTGGTGGGCCTGATCCTGCCCAACATCTGGATCGCGATCGACGCGGGCATTCCCGGCAATTCGAAGACCCAGTTCTCCGACCAGGTCGCGAGCACCCTGCCCTCCTGGCTCCAGCCGGCCGGCCTGAACCCGGGCCAGTACTACTTCGGGGCCGCCGGCACGACGATCGACACCTCCAACCAGTACGATAGCGCCGGGTACAATTGGCTCGCCCAGCAGGACACCGCCACCCCGCCTTCTCAGCGGCCGGCGTTCGTCAGCTGGTGGGACTACGGGTTCCAGGCGATCGCCCAAGGAGACCACCCGAGCGTCGCGGACAACTTCCAGAACGGCATCGACCCCGCGGGTCAGTTCCTCCTCTCCCAGAACGAGTCCCAAGCGATCGGGGTGTTGATCACGACCTTGCTACAGGCCGAGCAGGTGTCCTCCGGACTGCCGGACCTTCCGACCACCCTCAACGGGATCCTCGCCGCCGACGGCCTCAACGTCGGGCAGCTCCACAACCTCATGGTCAACACGAGCGCCGACCTCCCGCTCGTCATCGATCACCCGGAGCGGTACTTGCCCGTCAATCCGAGCACGATCACCGCCGACAACGCGATGTACCTCGCGATGGCGTACTTCCTCGCCACCTCCCTGCCGCTATCGGGGGTCGCAAAGACGTACAACGACGTCCAACAGTATACCGGCTGGTCGATTCGCTACGCGATGTCGGACTCGCGGCTCTTCCCGTTCGGCGGGCAGCAGACCGGCATCTACTACGCCCCTGCGGACCTGACCGGCCGCATCGTCAACTCGGCCGGCCTCCCCGTGACGTTCTTCAACGTATCGATCCTCGGTTCCGACGGCAACGTCTACCCCGCCGGACAGGTTCCGCCGGGCGTCAGCCCCGTGAACTATCAGATCAACCGGTTCGCGCCGTTCTACAACTCGATGATCTATCACATCTACATCGGATACAACGGGACGGACGCCGGCCTGGGTCCGGGCGTCCCGGGCCTCGAAGGGAACTCGTCGGTCACGTCCGCCCCGATCATGCCGGGGTGGATGCTCCAGCACTTCCAGGTCGTCTACAAGACCGCCTATTACTGCCCCCAGCCGAACGCCCCTTCGGGTTCGAGCTGTTTTTCGGCCGCGAACGAGCCGACCGCCGTCGCCCTCGCCCAACGAACGAACGGCACCGCGGACACCACCGCGGGGAGCTACTTCGGAGGAGGAGAGACGATGCTGGAATACTACCCCGGCCAGCCCCTCCTCGGCGACGTGGCGCTCCCGTCGGGCACCCCCGTCGCCGGGGCGCACGTGACGGTCGACGACGGGTGGGGGATCCCGCACATGAGCGTGCTCACCGCCCAGGACGGTTCCTTCTCGGTCGTCCTTCCTCCGGGAAACGACACGGTCAACATCACGATGGGCACGTTCGGCCTGCTTCACCAGCAGGGAAACATCCTGCTGAAGTCGCTGCACCTTTCAGTGCCGAACGCCGTCGGCTACAGCTTGAGCGCGCCCAGCCTGGTCATGCCCATCACTCTGGCGCCGGCGAAGGTGCAGGGGTTCGTATACTGGAACGCGAACAACTCGACGGGGTTCGCTCCGGCTACCGACCCCCTCATCCCTCATGCCCTCGTGACCCTCTGGGGACCGAACGGGCTCGCCCGGCTCTCGGCAACGACGGACGCGAGCGGTTCGTTCGTGTTCGCGAACGTCCCCCCGGGCCTCTACAACTGTGCCATCCTCTACGGGGGCACCAACTTCAGCCAACCCGCGGTGTACGCCGAGCCGGGGTCGACCGCAAACGCCACTGCGGGCCTCTCGCCCGGCATCTTCTCGGGAATCGTTCTCACAACGAATCGGGCGGCCGTCGCCGGATCGACGGTCACGCTCGGAAACTCGAGCGGCATCGTCGCGACCGCAACCACGAACGTAAGCGGCTCGTTCGAGATTCGCAGCACCGGTCCCGGGAACTACACGTTGACGGCGGTCGGACCGGCGGCCGGGTACCGTTCGGCCGGGGTCCGGGTCTCGGCGCCGAGTCCGGGCAGCCAAGCGAAAACCAACCTTACCGTCGAACCCACGGTACCGGTCTCGGTCACGCTCATCGCCCAAGGGGCCCCGGGGGCGCGGATCCCGATCCGGTTCGTACCGATCGCCGCTTACGGGAATGCGTCCACCTCCCCGATCGCCGCGCTCGCGAACGCGACCGGCAACGGCACGGTGGTGGTCAGTGATTCGAGCGGGACGGCCACGGCGGCGCTGCCCACGGGGAGCTACTCGGTCTACGCTCTCGGCTACGTCGGGTCCACGCTCGAGGCCGGAGTCGCGGACGTCGCCGTCTCTCCGCTCCTTCCTTTGACCTCGCTCTCGCTCCCCCTCTCTCCAGCCCTTTGGCTGAACGGCACGGTGGCCTCCTCCGGCCCCGCGTCAAGCACCACCTCGACCGCGGTGATCGCGTACGCCCCGGGCGGTGGGGAGGCGGTTGCTTGGACAAAGAACGGGTCGTTCTCGTTCCTGCTACCGGGCGGGACCTACAGCCTGCTATCGCTCTCCGGGCCCGCGAGGGCCGCCTCTCCGGTCTCGGCGGCGCTCGCTTCGGTTCCGCTGACCCAGCCGGCGGTCGTCCATCTCGCGCCCGTGACCGCGATCGCGAGCCGTTTCGCCGTAGGGACGCTGCTCCCGAACGGCTCGTTGTTCCCCGCCGGCGCCGCGCTCGTCCTCGTGTCGGCCGGACCGGGGGGTCCGACGATCCCCACAGTCGCTTCGGGGGCGGGTGCCGTCACGGTGTACGCCCCCTCGACCCTGCCGGGGTCCGCGAACTTCTGTGTGTCCGTCCAGTCGGCCGGGTTCGTCGCAAGCTCGAGCTGTGGGATCTCGCCGAGCGGTCTCGAGCAGCTGACCCGCGTTCCGCTCGGCCTCTCGAACGTCTCAGTAACGCTCACCGTCCTCGGTCTTCCGAGCGGCACCCCCGTGACCGTCAACCTCACGGCCAAAAGCCCCACGGCGGAGAATCGCACCTTTACCGGCGGGCCTTCGTTCTCCTTCTCGGCCCGGCCCGGGGTCTACGGGGTCGGGGCGCGCGCCACGATCGGGAACGGCACGGTCGTCTACCTGCCCCCGTCGATCCTCGTCACGACGATCCCGCTGGGGGCGAACCACTCGAACTTGACCCTCGTCGTCGTCCCTCAAGTGACCGCGAAAGGGACCCTCCATCTCGGGGTCTCGGCGCCGCTCGGCAACGTAACGGTAGCGCTCTCCTCCTCGGTGCTGAACGTGACCGTGAACGGCACACAGTTCACGCACGGGTTCTACGCCGCGCCCGGCACGTACTCGGCGTACGCGAACTATTCGGCCGGGGGAGTCACCTACTCGAATCTGACGCGGCTCACGGTCGCCGCCGACGGGGTTATCGCTCCGACGCTCGGTCTCTCCCAGGCCGGGGTGACCCTGACGGGAACGTTCACGAACGCGACCGGAGGGGTCGTCGCGATCGCTACCCCCGTCACGTTGATCGGTCCGAACGGGGCGGTCGCGACCACCCCGTCGAGGTCGGGGAACTTCTCCCTCGAGGTCCCACCGCTCGCGTCGTACTCCGTGTTCGCGAACGCCACCCTCTTGACGCCCGGTCCGAACGGAAGCTTCTACCGTTCCTGGAGCGTCGCCCCGGGTGCGACCTGTACCCCCACCGTATCGGCGCCGGCGTGCACGGTGCGAGTGGTCCCCGCGACCGAGCTCGTCTGGCTGAACGGCACCCTCTCGAGCCCCGGCGTGCCGGGGCTCCTTCCCGGAGAGGTCCAACTGGTCGGGCCCTACCCCTCCAACAACCTCACGACCGTGACCGCTCCCGCCGGCGCGTTCTCCGCGCATCTACTCCCCGGCGCCTATTCGGTGTATGCGAGCGGTGGGAGCGGAGCCTCGGAGCGGGCGACGTTCTCGAAGGCGCTGGTCCTCCCGTCCACGAGCGGTTCCATCGCCCTCTCGCTCGCGCCGACGTGGCTCGACACGATCTCCCTCGGCGGTCCGAACGGCTCCCTGGCCGGGCTCGGCCCGGTAACGCTGACGCTGCGCGACGCCTTCGGCAACGCTCTCGTCTACTCGGGGGTCGCTCCCTCCTCGGTCCTTTCGGTCCTTCTTCCCTCCGGGACGTACACGGTGAGTGCCACCGCCTCCGGTAGCCTCAACGGAATCCCCGCGACCGCGTTCGGGAACGCGAGCGTGACGGTCGTTCAGGGGAACGTGGCGACCCTGGTCGCGCTCTCCTACCCCTTCGTGGCCACGGTCCAAGGCACGCTGCTCGGACCTCCGTCCGTTACCGTCCACTCCGGCGGCCTCGTGTCCTTCGCCTTTACCGTACGGGCGACCGGCAACGTACCGGTCACGATCCATCCCGTCGGCACCCCTTCGTACTGGACCTTCAACTTCAGTTTCGAGAGCGCCACCTTGCGACCGGGCCCTACCGGGACGAGTATTTCGGGGGAGGTGTCGTTCCAGGTGCCTCCCGGCACGGGAACCGCCCATCCGGGCCTCGCGCTCGAGTTCGCTCTCGCCAACGGCACGGTGGTCGGTTCGGTGGCGCCGGCGCCGACGGTGACGGTCCTTCCGTACTACGGGATCGTGCTCGGGCCGTCGAGCGCCGCGAGCCAGGTCGGCCCCGCGCTCGTGTACCAACCGTTCACCGTACGCAACACCGGCAATACGTTCGAAAAGGTCCGGCTCACGGTCGTCGACGCGCCCCGCCTGGCGAGCCTCGGATGGAGCGCGACCGTCCTGACGAGCGGCAAGTCCTCGACGAGCGTCGCGAACATCACGGACGGAGAGAACGGGACGTTCTTCGTCAAGCTCGTTGCCACCGGGCCGGTGTTCCTTCCTCCGGGCACCGTAACGGTGAGCGGTTCGGTGCTCAACGCGAGCGGGGCCCAATCGAGTACGACCACGGTGACCGTGCCGTTCGGGGTCATACGGCCGACCGCTGCCCCGGGCGGCCCGACGGTGACCGTCACCGGTCCGGCGATCGGTCCCGAGTCAACGGCGCTTCCCGACTGGGTCGTCGCGGTCCTGGCGTTCGTCCCCGCGATCGCCCTTGCGGTCGGGGTGGTCACCTATCGCTGGTGGCGGACCCGGAGGTGGACGCGTCGATGAGCCGGTGGGGTCCGACCGCCCTCGCGGTCGCGGTGGTCGTCGCGGGGCTCCTCGTGGCGGGAAGCTGGGGGATCACGGGCGTCCAGGCCGCCGATCCCAGCGCGGTCACCGGGTCGATCAGCGGGCCGACGGTGCTCGCGACGCACGCGACGGCCACCTATACGGTCAACGCCTCGGGGGGCCCGGCGATCGCGCCGAACGGGACCAAGGTGGGGAACCTGACCGCGTACTTTTCGGTCTCCGCCGGGAACCTGAGCGGCCTCACGGTCACCCCGGCCGATATTCCGGTCACGCCCGGCCAGCCCGTCCAGGCGACCCTCGCGCTGGGGGGGGCCGCGGAGGTCGTCACGATCGGGGTCATGATCTCCTCGGTGTTCCACACCTTGAACCAATCGATCAACCTCACGTACTCGGTGAACGCGGTCACTCCCTACGTGGTCGCGGCGACGATCGTGGCCGGCGCGTCGAGCACCGTCCTCTCCTTCCCAGTCGAATTGGACCTTGACGGAACCGCGGTCGGCCGGCTGACCGTGCCGAGCTTGACGCCCGGCCAATCGTACAATCTCTCGTTCAAGTACGCCACCCTCGGGCTCTCTCCGGGGGAGCATACGTTCTCGATCACGCTCGCGTCGGAGCACGGGCTCGTCACTTTCGCGAACGGCGCGACCGTGTACTCCTCGACGTTCTACGTGACCGGGCCCGCGACGAACTACACGTTGTGGTACGTCGCCGGTATCGTGGCGTTCTTCGGGGTACTCTTTATATTCATGACCCGGGTGGCCGCGCGCCGGCGAGGCGCCTCCCGCAAGTGAGCGCCGGTTTCGGAAGCGATGCAGGCTCG
>Ga0187818_10000314_pt1 | contig 16638 bp, 14 predicted proteins | sample NC_wetland_sal_i_14_FD_130581 | JGI IMG/M metagenome (GOLD analysis project Ga0187818, IMG submission 130581) | Wetland sediment microbial communities from Neuse River Estuary, North Carolina, USA - SO4_3 | ecosystem: Environmental > Aquatic > Freshwater > Wetlands > Sediment | place: USA... | reverse complement strand
GCTACTACAGACCGGGAGCTTATGGATACCGGGGCGGAGTGGGTTATGGCGGTGGCTATGCCCGCGGCTCAGTAGGCGGTGGCTATGCGCACGGCGCAGTTGGCGGTGGCTTTCATGGCGGTGGAGGCGGCGGAGGCTTCCATGGTGGCGGCGGACGGCGGTAAGCGGCCCCGCATTACAGTTCGAACACGGCTGGCAGCTCGCCGGCCGTTTTTGTTTGCCTGATGATCCCACTCCGCCCCGCCATTCTGACGTCGAAATTTCACTCCTTGAGTGGCAGACTGACCGCTTTTCCAGTGTCAGCAGAGCGTCGCGCTGCATCCAGAATTTCGGACACAGTCATATTGGTCTTTAGAGAGGACAGGCTGTTTCCTTCCTGAATATCTCCGTTCAAGACTGCAGCCATGTAGTGCAGCGGATCGTCGTACGTACGGTGAGGCTCCCTGCATTGATCGTCTGGCCTCCGGCTTGGTTGGCCGTTCGGACCTCGATTCGCTCGGAGTCGATTGCTTTTGCATAACCGGTACGCCCGTAGACATCCATTTGCTTCAGACTGAAAGGCCAATTCCACGAGGCCTGAACGATGGCGATGGCATTCTTATAGTTGAGGATGATCTCGGCCTCATCATCTACTTGCGGATATAGGTTGGGTTGCAGTTGTTTGGTGACGGCAGTGACGGAGAGCGGAGTCTCGCCATCCATAAGCCAAGTCATCAGATCCGGTCCATAGCAGCCGAAGTCGAACAGCGCTCCGGCACCGTTCTGCTTGGGATCGATCAGGAACGATAGGAACTCCGGTTCGACTCCAATCAACTTGGGTCCCGCATGGCCGTCACGAATGACCGTCTTCACGATCGGCCCCAGAGCGCCCTCTTTCAATAGATGGAACGCGGCCGTGTTGCTTGCGTACCAGGACGTCTCGAAGTCGACGAGCACGTGGATGTGGCTGCGCTGCGCGGCGTCCTGAATGGCCAGGGCATCTTTGTAGCTGATGGTTAGTGGCTTCTCCACCATTACGTGGACGCCCAAAGCGGCACATTCCTCAATCACTCTCCGGTGCTCGCTCGGCGCAGTGAAAACTAGCACTGCCCTCGGATGCGCTTGCGAAACCATTTCTTGGATGCTGCGGAAATAAAAGCTTGCGGACAGGTGATAGCGCTGGGCGTATGAATCGAAGAGCTTCCAGTCGGGCTCAACAATCCCGACCAGCTGAACATCAGGGCGATTCAGAATTCCGCCGGCCGGAGTGAGCGCGCCACCCTTCAGAAAACCTTCGACATGACCGTGAACCAGTCCGACAATGCCCACCCTCATTGGGAAGCCGGGAGTGGCGTCAACAGCGGCGTTCGCAGTAACAGCAAGAAAGGTGAACATCACAAGAATCAGTTGCATCGTGTTCCTCGTCAGCCAGTAGCACGCATCCACAGAACCGCGCGAAACGGCACTGCGGCCTCGATGTGCCACTCGAAAGCAAAATTTAGCGCGCAGGGGGCGATCCGCCAAGCAGAATATGGCACCTCCCGTTGTCCAATGCGCTCACCTCAGCGTATGCTTCGAAAGTTCGAGCGCGGTGCTGCCGTCGCACGGGCGCTCGGCGTGGGCCGGAAGAATGCATGGAAAGGGGAAGGACTGTATGGATCCGTTAACACGGCGCAATTTTATGCGGATCGGCGCGGGCTCCGTGGCTGCCGGAGCCGTGGCGAAGATCACCCTGCTGGAGCCGGCCGCGCTATGGGGTGCGGACCGTCCGGTGGCACCGAGCGATCAAGTGCGATTTGCATCGATCGGCACGGGTACGCGCGGATGCGAGTTGCTGGCAGCATCGCTGGCTGTGCCGGGCGTCGAATGTGTCGCGGTGTGTGATCTTTACGACAGCCGGCACGAGGCGGCGCAGGAGGCGGTGCAGAAACAGGTCCCGGCAACACGTAATTATAAGGAGGTCCTGGATCGCAAGGATGTGGATGCGGTGATTGTGGCCGTCGCGGATCACCAGCATCGCCGGATCGTCGTGGATGCGTCCGCAGCGGGCAAGGACGTGTACTGCGAAAAACCAATGTCGCATACGGTGGAAGACGGCTTCGCTATGGTGGACGCGGTGCGGAAGGGCAATCGAATTCTACAGGTGGGCAGCCAGCGGGTGAGTTCCATCGTGTATGAAAGGGCACGCGAGATTTACGCATCGGGCGCGCTCGGCGATGTGTTTTTCATCGAAGGCTCGTCAGACCGCAACTCGCCCAGCGGCGCCTGGGTGTATCCGATTCCGCCTGACGCAAGCGAGCAGACCATTGACTGGAATGAGTTCTTAGTAGGCGCGCCGAAGCGGCCGTTTGACTCGGCGAGATTCTTCCGCTGGCGCTGCTTCTCGGACTACGGCGAAGGGTTGGCTGGCGATCTCTTTGTGCACCTGCTCTCGGGGATTCACTTCATCTCGGGAATAAATGAGGCGCCGAAGCGGGCACAGTCAAGCGGCGGATTGTTCCGGTGGAAGGACGGACGAGACTTTCCGGACGTGATCGAGACGCTCTATGACTACCCGAAGTTTCGTGTTTTGCTGCGCTGCAATTTGAACAATGCGGGCGGTGAGCCGATCAAATTTCATGGCACCAAAGGCACGATGGAGATCATTGGGCAAACGCTAACCTTGACGCCGCAGGACATAACTGCCAAGCCGGAAACATATTCGACGAAGGGCTGGCCGGAACGGCTGCGCAGGGAATATCTGGCGCAGTGGGCAGCCGAGCATCCCCAGCCCGGGCCGCTCGACTACCAAGTGGATGAAGCGGAGACTTTTGCGGCGCCATTGGGCTACAGCGATGTGTCAGCCCACCAGGCAAACTTTTTCAACGCGGTTCGGAGCCGCAAGCCAACCGTGGAGAACGAGGAGTTTGGCAACCATGCGGCGATCGGCTGCCACCCGGCCAACTACGCTTACTTCAAGAACACGATTGCGATCTGGGATGCGGCGGCGAAGACCATTCGGGGATAAGCCAGCTTTGTGGCAGAAGAACTTAGATTGAGGGATTTATTTATGCAGATGATTTCGAGACGAGCTTTTTTGAAGGCGGCGTCTGCGTCGGCCGCATGCGCGGTCCTATGGAACAGCGTACCCCTTTTGATGGCCGATCCTCTGGGCTTGCCGCTTGGGTTGCAACTGTACTCGGTGCGAGACTTGCTGCCCAAGGACTATGAGGGAACGCTGCGGCAGTTGGGTGCGATGGGCTATCGCGAAGTAGAGGCTGCTGGTTTCTTCGACCACAGCCCCAGCCAGGTAAAGCAGGCAATGGACCGCGCGGGTCTGCGCTGCGTGAGCGCCCATTATCCCATGGCGCAACTGCAGCCGAAGGTGGAGGAAATAATTCAGTTCGGAAAGGATTTAGGACTCAAGTTCATCGTCTGTGCGTCGCCGATGCTGAAGGATCCGTCCCGCGTGAAGGACGCAGGGTCGCGGGCAGCGAGGGAGGCGATGACGCTCGACGACTGGCGGTGGAATGCGGAGCAATTCAATCGCATCGGGGAGCGCGTCAATGCAGCGGGCATCCGGTTCGCGTACCACAACCACATGACGGAGTTCCGCACAGAAAACGGCGTGTTGTTCTACGACGAATTGTTGCGACTGACCGATTCAACCAAGGTAACGATGGAATTGGATTGCGGCTGGATGGCGCTGGGCGGCAAAAATCCCACGGATTACCTGACGCGCTATTCCACGCGCTTTTCCATGCTGCATGTGAAAGACTTCAAGCTGGCCGGATTTACAGCGGGTTCCGCGCCTCCCCCTTCGACGGAGTTAGGACGGGGCGATATTGACTATCGTCCCATTTTCGAAACGGCAAAGAAGGCCAGCATCGAGCACGCCTTCGTCGAGCAGGAGGAGTTTGACATGCCCCCGATGGATGCGCTGAAGGTCGACGCCGACTACATGCACGCGTTGAAGGTATAACGGCGCGATCGTTCGCTGTGCTGGCGCATCCTTACTCTGGCGTCCCTTGTGGCTGATGAAGTGCTAGATCGTTCTTATATAAGCGTGGACTAAAACACACTTGTCATCCCGAGCGGAGCGAGGGATCCGGGTTCTTGCCAGCACCATCAGTATCGCCGCCACAGGCATACACCCAGATCCTCGCTGCGCTCGGGATGACCGCTCGCAGTGGGAAACGCCAACTGTGAATCGCTTGAGAACACAAAGTACCCGAAGGTATGCAAAAGGATGTCATGAGCGCTAGCGCAGCACGCTCTGGATCGCGAGGTCCAATCCGACCATCAGGACAGCGGAAGCGGGGATTACCAGCAGAGCTTTCTGCAACCGCCGCGGATCCCCACCGGCGATGACGCCGATGAGGCGCGAGCTGACCGCGAGCCCAATCCATCCACAGGTAATGACGAAGCCCATAGCTGTGCTGGTCATGCGCGGGAAGGCATCCGCCACGATCGCCAGGGTTGTGGGGAAGACTGGCGCCATAGAGAGCCCGCTCAGAAAGACCAGCACGAATGCTGCTGCAGGCCGGTTGGTCCGCAGCATCAGGAGCGTCGTAAACGCCATCGCTACAGATGCGACCAAGGTTACGGTCACGGCGGGCACGCGGATGAGAACGGCCGAGATGCCGAGGCGGCCGATTAGCAGGCCGAGTGCGAATCCCAGAGAAAGAATGTTGAGCGCACGCGATTCGGGGATGCCCTGCGCAATGAGGTGGCGGGGCAACCAGTTCCAGACGCCCACCTCGCAGGTGATGTAGAGAAACAGAAACAATCCAAGCAGAAAAAGCAGCGGGCGGGCGAGCACTGGAGCCGCATCTGCGAGCACGAAACCTTCCGCGCCCGTGGGCGCAGGCATTTTGGTGAGGATCTGGACGATCAGCGTCACAACAGTGAGTGATGCGATGGTGTAGCAGAGACGGACCCAGTTCCGTCCAAAGAGATTGGCGGCGATGAACGGTGTGGTGAGTCCGCCGAGTCCGAAGAAGAGGTTAACCAGGTTCAGCGCGGCGCCGCGATGAGCCTGGCCTGCATCGCTGACCAGAGCATTCGCGGCGGTCACGACGATGCCGCCACCTACTCCGAGTAGGAAGATCAGGAACAGGATGCTGCGGAAGCCTGGCGAGCGCGGCAGGGCGAAGAGCGCGATGGCGATGAAAGCCAGTCCGAGGATTAGGCCGAGCTTCTTGCCTTCATTATCGAGCAAGGGACCGACGCCGACCGAGGCGATAATGAGCCCGAGCGCTTGCGCGGAGGCGATAGTGCCGTTCTGGCTGGGCGAAAGCTGGAAACGGTCGGACAAGTCGGGCAGGATGGTGCCCAACATGGCGGCGATCATTCCGTAGATGAAGATGGCGATAACGGCGGCGAAGATCAACACGCGGTAGAGTTCCTTTCAAATTCCGGTTTCAAGTGTGGGAACATCGACCCAGCTTCGCATTCGATGGCTCTCGAGCGCGGCATCGAGGATGGTCAGTTGGCGCAGTCCGTCGACGAACTGCGGGTATTCGGGCTTGCTCCCCGGCGAGCCGATTGAGGCATAGAAGCGGCGGAAGAGTTGCTTGAACGTGTCGTCGTAGCCTTCGCTGTGCCCGCCGGGAAGATCAGCGTAGCTGCGCGCCGCGGGCTTGAGCAGAGACGGGTCTTTAATGATGATCTCATTTCCGGTGTCGCGGTGGCCGACCCAAAGTTCGTCAGGACGCTCCTGGTTCCACGCGACAGAAGATCGTGTGCCGTTTATCTCAATGCTAAGCCGGTTCTTGCGCCCGGCGGAAACCTGGCTGGCGGTGACGCTGCCGCGCGTGCGCGCGCCCATGCGCCCCCCCATATGAAAGAGGACGGAGCCGAAGTCTTCAGTATCTACGGCGGTTTCAATATAGTATTCCGGGCCCAGCAGCTTGTTGGCGAAGGTCTCAACCGAGTGTTTCGGCCGCTTGCGCGTGGAGTGGAAGGTTTGGAGATCGGCGCAGAGCGAGCTAATCCGGAGTGCAGTGACATGCTCCGCCAGATCAAACCAGTGCGAGCCAATATCAGCCATGCAGCGCGACGGGCCGCCAGCTTTGGCATCGACGCGCCAGTTCCAGTCCGTGTCGTACAGCAGCCAGTCCTGAAAATATGTGCCCTGCACGACGAGAATTTCACCCAGGTCTCCCGCTTCGCACATGCGGCGCATCTGCTGCACCATTGGGTAGAAGCGCAGATTGTGGCAGACGCCATTGCGCACTCCCTGTCGAGCTGCTAGGGCGACGAGTTCTTCGCCCTCCGCAACGCTGGTGGCCAATGGTTTTTCGCAGATCACATGCTTGCCTGCCTGCAGGGTCTCCTTGGCCATAGGAAAGTGCTGCGCGTTGGGCGTGCAGATGTGGACTGCATCGATCGCTGGATCGCGCAGGACATCGCGGTAGTCGGTCGGAATCGTAGGGATGGAGAAGCCCGTGGCCAGGCGTCGCGCCGCCTCTTCGTTTCTACCGGCGATTGCAGCCGCCTCGACGAATTCTACGCGCCGGAGCGCTTCAAGATGCACGCGGCCCATGAAGCCGGTGCCGAGGACTGCCGTCCTGATTGGTTTCTTAGTATTTCCCATCGGCTCTCTTTTACACCCACCAGGCAGCGGCAGGCTGCTCGCGGATCACAATGTTGTTGAGGAAGTTGGCAGCCTTGGTCAGACCCTCTTCCGGCGAGAGCAGGCTATCTTCATGCTCGATCGAGAGCACGGAATCGTAGCCAAACATGCGCAGCGTGGAGATAAACTCGCTCCACCACTCGGCCCCGTGACCGTAGCCGCAAGTGCGGAAGATCCAGCTGCGCCCGCGCTCTTCCGTGTAGCGCTTGGTATCGAGCACGCCGGTGCGCGGCAGGTTGGCAGAGTAGATCTGCGTGTCTTTAGCGTGAACGTGGAAGATCGCGCCCGCAAGTACCCGGACGGCGGCGATAGGATCGATGCTCTGCCAGAAAAGATGGCTGGGATCGAAGTTGCAACCGAGGCTAGGTCCTGCTATGGAGCGAAGCCTAAGCATAGTCTCGGGGCTGTAGACTACGAATCCCGGATGCATTTCGATCGCGATCTTCACGCCGTGGTCGGCGGCGAACTTCGCGTGCTCAATCCAATAGGGCGCGACTACTTCGTTCCACTGCCAGTCGAGGACCTTGAGATAGTCGGGAGGCCACGGGCACGTGACCCAGTTGGGAGCGGTGGCGTGGAGCGAATCGCCGGGGCATCCTGAGAAGTCGACCACCACGGAGATGCCGAGCTTTTCAGCGAGCAAAATAGTCTTGTGGCTCACCTCGCGGTCCTGCTGCGCACGAGCCTTATCAGGATGCAACGGGTTACCGTGACAACTCAGGGCGCTGATGGTGGCGCCGTGGTCGGCCAGAACTTTCTCAAACTCGGCGAGGGCGGAGGCATCTTCGAGCATGGAGAGCTTGCAGTGCGCATCGCCGGGATAGTTGCCGGTACCGAGCTCTACGGTGTCGATATGAAGCGCCCTGAGTTTCTTGAGAACCGCGGCCAACGGAAGCTGCGACAGCAGGGGAGTAAACACTCCAACGCGCATAATGATTGCTATCTCCTCAAATCGAACCGACTCGCCAAACTCTCCACACGAAACGGCAGCGCCATTTTAGTCGGTGAGCAGGCCTTTCGCATCTGATTCTTGGGCTTCTGCAATGTCATGGTCATCTTGCGGCTCCGGCATACGTATTCCTTCTGGAGTGCCCCCAGCACTGTGATACTCTGCCTCGGAAAAGGAGATGCCACTATGCGCGCCTATATTCGTGCAGGTAGCGTTAGGCTTCTGGCCGTTCTGCTTGTTTGCGGGGTGTCTCTTTCGGCACAGCAGCCAGGGCAGTTGCCCACGCCTAAAGAAGGTGACTACGTTTCTCACGATTTCCATTTCAAGTCGGGCGAAACCTTGCCTGAGTTGCGAATACACTACGCGACCTTTGGGACTCCCATACGCGATGGGAACGGCAGAGTTACGAATGCCGTGCTGCTCTTACACGGCACCACCGGTTCCGGCGGACAATTCCTGGTACAGCAGTTTGCGGGTGTGTTACTTGGACCGGGGCAGCTGCTTGACGTCACGCGCTATTTCATCATTCTGCCGGATAACGTCGGTCACGGAAAATCCAGCAAACCTAGCGACGGCATGCACGTGCATTTTCCTCAGTATGACTATGACGACATGGTTCGGTCGCAGCACGAGTTGCTGGAAAAGGGGCTGGGAGTGAATCACCTGCGCCTGATCCTAGGCACCTCGATGGGCTGCATGCATTCCTGGGTTTGGGGCGAAACCTATCCCGATTTTATGGACGCACTGATGCCGTTGGCTTGTCAACCCGTGCAGATCGCGGGACGAAATCGAATCTGGCGCAAGATGACGATCGACGGCATTCGCAACGATCCCGGTTGGAAGAACGGCGAGTACGCTGCACCGCTGCATGCGGCGCTGTTAACCGCGGCGGAAATGTTCTACATTGCCGCGGGCTCAGCTCTACAGATGCAGAAAAACTTTCCCACCCGCGACGCGACCGACGCGGCCGATGAGGACTATGTGAAGCGGTTTATTGCGAGCCATGACGCCACCGACCTGCTCTACGCGGTGAATGCCTCGCGGAACTACGATCCCGCGCCGCAGCTGGAGAAAATTACCGCGCCAGTGATGTTCGTGAATTCCGCCGACGATTTCATCAACCCACCGGAACTCGGGATTGCGGAACGTGAAATCAAACGAGTAAAGAATGGTCGTTTTGTGCTGATTCCCATCTCCGAGCAGACTCATGGTCACAGCACTCACACTTGGGCAGCTGTCTGGCAGCAACATCTGAAAGAGTTGCTGGAAGCGTCGCAACATTGATGCGCGGTCGCAGGCGAAATTCCTTCACTGGAGTGCGTGGCCGATCGGCGTCTCATTGGCTTCGGAATCGTAACGGAACGACTGAGACAAGCAGCACCAGGAGAAGAATTCCCGAGCCAAGAACGCCTCCGCCGTACCCGTGCAGGCGCGAGTGGCAAGGTGTTATCCTAGTCGGGACAACGCCAGGTGAGGCTGTAACCTTTCATGTCCGATCCAATCATATCCAATCCAGGCAGTCCGGAATCCCCAGCTATCAACGAATCCAACGAATCGTTCAAAGACATTCTCTCCCAGTTCGAGCAGAGCAAATCGCGCAAGCCTGAGGAGGCGGGAAGAGGCCGTGAAGGGACGGTGATCGCCGTCACCGCCGATTCTGTCCTCGTCGACATCGGTTTCAAGACGGAAGGGATATTGCCGCTGGCAGCCTTCTCAGGCGCGGGCGAAACAGTGAAGGCCGGCGACAAGCTGGTGGTTTCGATTAAGGGGCGCGATCCAGAAGGATACTATGAGCTTACCCTCGGCAAGATCGAGCGACCGAAAGATTGGGCCGCATTGCAGAAAGCGTTTGCCGAGAAGACGACGATCATGGGGACGGTGACTGCCGTGGTCAAAGGTGGCCTGAGCGTGGACGTAGGCGTGCGGGCTTTCATGCCTGCTTCCCGCAGCGGAGCCCGTGATGCTGCCGAGATGGAGAAGTTGGTAGAACAGGAAATACGTTGCCAAATCACCAAGCTTGACGAAACCGAGGAAGACGTAGTGGTCGACCGCCGTATCGTTGTGGAAGAGGAAGAGCGGGCGGCGAAAGGCCGCCGTTACTCCGAGGTCAAGGAAGGCGCAACCGTGCACGGCACGGTTCGCAGCCTCACCGATTACGGTGCTTTCATCGACATTGGCGGTGTGGACGCGCTGCTGCATGTCAGCGACATCTCCAGAAGCCGCGTTAGCAAGCCGGCGGATGTGCTCTCCGTGGGGCAAGAGGTCGAAGTCAAGATTCTCAAGATTGACGCAGAGAAGCGGCGCATTTCTGTCGGTATGAAGCAGCTTGAACCGGATCCATGGGATTCGGTGGCGGCGAAATACAAGCCGGGCGAGCGTGCTCGAGGCACAGTGACCCGCGTACTCGATTTCGGCGCTTTCATAGAACTCGAGCCCGGGATTGAAGGGCTGATTCACATCTCCGAGATGTCGTGGGCTAAAAAGGTGAGGACGCCCAGCGACGTGGTGAACCCGGGCGATAATGTCGAAGTTGTGATTCTGGGCGTAAGCGCGGACGAGCGCCGTATTTCTTTGGGTCTGAAGCAAGCGCTTGGCGACCCTTGGGCAGACGCGGCACAGAAGTTTGCGGGGGGCTCAGTAATTGAAGGTCCGGTCACCAGGCTGACCAAGTTCGGCGCGTTCGTGCAACTTTCCGAAGGCGTCGAGGGCATGATTCACATCAGCGACATAAGCGCCGAGAAGCGCATTAATCACCCGCGGGACGTACTGAAAGTTGGGCAAACGATCAAAGCGCAGGTGCTCGAGGTCGATGCCGAGAAGCGGCGACTGAAGCTGGGTATCAAACAAATGGTTCCGACCAGCATCGAGGAGTACATCGCTGAACATCAAGAGGGCAATGTAGTCTCGGGCCGTGTGATGGAGGTTTCAGGGGAACAGGCGCGCGCGGAACTGGGTGAAGGCATTCAGGGCACGTGCCGAATCAAAGCAGAGTGCCCGGCGGAGGAAAAGACGGTGGGCGAATCGAAACCGGATTTAGGATCGCTGAGTTCCATGCTGAAAGCGCACTGGAAGGGCGCGCCTGTCGCCGGAGGATCCAAGCCGGAGCCAGTCCGTGCCGGGCAGATTCGCAGCTTTCGTATTGCGAAGCTGGATCCGGCTGCAAAACAAATTGAGTTGGAATTAGCGTGAGCACATCGGTTCGGTCTTCACGAGATTTCAGCAAATGTCTCGCCACTTCTAATGCAGGGCGGATTCCTCCCACGTGGCAGCTCTGACGTTGGGCTAGGAGGGATTCCCGCCGCCGCGGGCGTTTCACACGCTCAGAACTGGAATCGGCACCGCACAAATGATTGCGTAGCCTCGGATCCGCAGGTTACCTCCATAAGGGTAGCACTCGGTAACCAGCAAATCCGCCTTCGTCTGCTTGGCAGCTTGTCTCAGCACCTGAGGCACATCACCGCTGCCGATCAATACGTCTGCCTTGATGCCCATGTCTTGCTGTAGCTCTGCAAGACGCAGCGAGGCATCGCCGACAAGCGCATGTTTCAACTCTGGATTGACGTAGCTGCCGCCGGGTCCCCAGAGCTCTACCGCGGGAGTGACGTGGGTGAGCGTAAGACGGACGCCGAATTCGGCGGCCATTTGCGCGGCCCACGAGACAGCTATGTGACTGCGAGGGCCGAGATCGACCGCGCACAGGACGTTGCGCATCACAAGCTCTTGCACTGGCGATTCTTCCACGTGGGCGCCGGTCCAAACCGGGCACTCGGTCCCGTGCAGTACTTTCGCTGTCACGGAGCCCAGCAGGAACTGGTTGAACGTGTAGCCATGGGACGGCATCATGATAAGGTCGGCTTTTTCCACTTGAGCCATGTGCACAATTGCGTGGGCCGGATCGCCTTTGACCAACACGGGTCGGATGGCAACGCGCTCGAGTGCCGGCCCCAGAGATTGGTCGAAGTTTTTCTGCGCCCCTCTAACCATTTCAGCAAGCATGTCCCAACCAGCGACCTTGGGATCGCCTTCCGGCACACCGGCAGCGTGGCTCTGCGCTGTCACGACATGGAGCATCACGATCTCCGAATGAAAATGGCGAGCCAATGTCGCAGCCTGATGAACCACTGGCAGCGAGGGGTTCGGGAAATCAACCGGCAGAAGAATCTTCCTAATGTTCAGCATCGGGCAGCAGCGGGAAAGTCAAAATGCCCCTAGCCATATCCTATTAAGTAACGTCGATAGCTTCAACGTCTCATGGAGAACCATTGGCGCTACCGGCGACCAAGTCCACGGCTCGACTCATCTACCGACCGCGAAATCAAAGGCGGCGTCGATGTGCACAGCGGTGCTGTTGATATACCGGATGCCATCGTATTCAAAAGTTGCCAGCATCTTCCGCGTCTCAAACGCAAGCGGCAGCTCGATACAGGCCAAACACACTACCGGCTGAGCCTTGCACTGCCGTGCGAACGATATCCTGGCGATCTTCCCCAGTCGTTGCGCCGCCTTCTCCAGCTTGCCGAGCTGCAACTCCGCGATTAACTCGATCGCCATGGTCCTTGCTGCCTCGTCGTGCGGGCCAGCCGCTTCAATTCCATACTTCGCAAACCCAGCGCGAAACGCTGGTGATTTCATTGTCAGGGCCGTGCCGAGTATCAGAACCTCGCTGGCGCCGAACCGCGCGCTTTGTTTTGCCACCGCCTCAAGGATGCTGATGACGGGAATCCCAACTCCACGCACGATTTCGGCGAGCCGATGGTGCGGGCTGTTGCTTGCGATCAGTGCGAATTCGGCGCCGCTCGCCTCTAAACGCTTGAGTGCGGCGCGATGGTATTGGTCAAATTGCCGCCAGGATTCGTCATCATCATCGGTGCCGAAATAAGAAACAGCCTTGTTGAGGTCTAATGATTCGATGCTTATCTCTGGTGTCGAGGGCACCGCTTGCGGGTTCCTGGCGCAGTGCCATTCTTCGCTTCGACGACAGATCTCCGAGTAGTAATCCACCGTGGATCGCCACGCAACCCCTCCAACGATACCGATCTTCTTCATTGCCACCGGTTCACTTTCCTTACCGCTGCGCGTCATCCCTTGAACATGGAGTTGATATCGCGATAGCTGACCGCGTCAGTGGCAAAGGCAAAGGTGCCATGCTCTCGCATCTCCTTGGCAGCGCGAAGAAAGGCACCAAGGGCAGCGCGAGAGAGTGCGCTTCCGACGCTGACGCGCCTGACGCCAATGGCCGAAAGCTCTGCCAGGCTTAATTGAACTCCTTGCAGTCCCATGATGACGTTCAGCGGACGATCCACAGAGCTGACCACCGAGGCAATGTCCGCCTTGCTGCTGAGACCGGGGGCATAAAGAACATCGGCGCCAGCTTCTTGATACGCTTGCAGACGCCGGATGGTGTCCTTCAAGTGGGGCCTTCCGACCAGATAGTTTTCTGCACGCGCTGTTAATGTGAAAGGGAACGGAAGGTTGCGGGACACTTCTATAGCCGCGCGCACTCGGTCGGTTGCCTGTTCAAGCTCGTACAGTGCGGAGTTTGCGCGTCCGGATACATCTTCGATGGAACCGCCAACCAATCCGGTTTCCGCGGCCAGCCTGATGGTCTCAGCGACCGTCTCGGGAGCGTCGCCAAAACCATTTTCGAGATCAGCGCTGACCGGCAGGTCAGTCGCCGAGGCGATGGCGGCCACGTGCGCCATGGTTTCGTCACGATCTATCGAGTTGTCCTGCCGCCCGAGTGAAAAAGCGTAGCTGGCGCTGGTCGTGGCTAGCGCCTCAAAGCCGAGGCGAGCCAGCAGTCGCGCTGTTCCCACATCCCACGGATTGGGGATGATGAACGCCTGCTTACGCTGGTGAAGCGCGCGAAAGGCTCGTCCCTTTTCAGCCTGCGTTAACATGGGAATCACCTTTGTGCTACGAGAGTCGAGGGAAGGTCGAAGGTCCCGTCAACTACTTCCACGAAGTTTCTTTCTTCGCGGAGTATAAGCCGCTTGGTCTGTGCCATAGCGAAATTCTCGCACGCCTCCGGATCTGACTTCAGGCGTGCACGGTAGCTCTCATACGAGGCGAGACTATCGAATGCAATCAACCCCCAAGCCACATCGTTCGTGCCTTCATGCGGAAGAAAATATCCCGCTAGGTGCCCACCGCATCGGGGAATGATGCGTCCCCAGTTCTCGGCGTACTTTTGGAACTCATCTCGCTGGAACGGATCGATCTGGTAACGGATAAAACAGGTGATCGTCATGGATGTCCTCTTGGTTCTAGGTTCTGGTCGCCAAGTCAGCAACTCCCGTATGTACAACTGGCAATATGCCAGTTGCCGGACATCAACACTTCGTTTACCATCAAACTGTGAATGTAGACGGCCACGTTGACGGTGCGGTCTCTGGAATTGCGGCCACCATTGGCGAGCCAGCACGCGCTCGTATGCTCTACTCTTTATCAGACGGGCGGGCGCGAACGAGCACGGAGCTTGCGGTGGTCGCCAATGTAACTCCGTCCACCGCCAGCGTGCACTTGAAGCGGCTGAAGGAGAAGCGGTTGGTGAAGGTCTTCGCTCAAGGGAAGCATCGTTACTACAGTCTGGAAGGGAGCAATGTTGCCGCCGCGCTCGAAGCCTTGAGTGTGCTCGCTGGCGGGTCTGGTAATGGGGTTGTGCCGAACACGCCAAACCGGCTGCGCGCCGCACGGACTTGCTACGATCACATCGCGGGATCTTTGGGAGTGTCTCTACATGACCGTTTCCAGTCACAGGGATGGCTCTCGACCGATTCGACCGCCGACGACAACGCATGCGATGTGACCTTAAAGGGAAAGAAGGCGTTCGAGGCTCTTGGCATTGACATTGATGCAACACGGATGCTGCGTCGTCGTTTCGCGTATGCCTGTGTGGATTGGAGTGAACGTCGGCCTCACCTTGGCGGGGCGCTGGGAGCCGCGCTGCTGAAAGTCGCGCTCCAAAGAAAATGGGTGTTGCAGGATCTTGACAGTAGAGCTTTAGGAATCACAAGTCTTGGGCGACGAGAAATAATGACTCGCTTTGACCTTCAAGTTTGACGACCTCAGCATGCCGCAGTAGAAATCTGCATTCGCCAGGTCCCTGCTGGGAAAAGCATATTATCCGTGGAAAAACCGGCAGTACACTACGCTACAGCGTCCACCGGTTCCTGGAGCACACTTTCGGAATCCGAGTCTTCTTCTGTAACCCTCGTGTGCGTCTTCGCAACGAGCATATAGATCGATGGTACGACGAACAGGGTGAAGAGCGTTCCTATAATCATGCCGCTGACCAGCATGATGCCGATGCTATTGCGCGCTCCTGCTCCCGGACCCTTCGCGAGTACGAGTGGGAAGTGACCACATACAGTTGCGGCGGTTGTCATCAAGATCGGGCGCAGCCGCGTGCTAGCCGCCTCGATGATCGAAGCAAGCTTGTCCTTGCCGGTTTCCTGAAGATGGTTCGCGAATTCCACGATCAGGATGCCATTCTTTGCTATCAGACCGACCAGCGTGATCAAACCGACCTGACTGTAGATGTTGAGCGTGGTCAGTCCGAGAAATGAGAACAGCAGCGCCCCGGAAAGGGCGAGCGGTACCGAGCCCGCCAGAATGATGAACGGATCGCGAAAGCTTTCGAACTGAGCTGCCAGAACCAGGTAAATCAGGATCGCCGAGAGCAAGAAGGTTCCGAGAAATTTGCTTCCTTCAACCCGGAGCTGGCGCGATTCCCCGGCGTAGTCAAAAGTGAACCCTTGCGGCAAGATCGTTTTCGCTTCGTCCTCAAGGAAGCGCAGTGCCTTGTCAAGCGGCACATTCGGAGGGATCACTCCTTGAATTGTCACAGCGTTAAGCTGTTGGAATTTGTTCAGTTGCCGAGGTTCGGTGGTGGTCTTCAGTTTAGCGAAGGTCGACAGAGGAACGAGTTTATTGTCGGATCCGGTGACGTAGATCTGCTCTAGTTGCTCGGGAGTCAACCGATCCGCGCGTTTGATTTGCGGAATCACCTTATAGCTCCGGCCCTGGATGCTGAAGCGGTTGACATAGTCGCCGCCGAGCATGGTGGCCAGATCCTGGCCCGCCTGGGTCAGGTCAACTCCCTGCGAACGGACTTTGTCGCGGTCGAAGACGACCTCAGTCTGCGGTTGATCGAACTTCAGGTCGGTGTCTGCGTAAATGAACAGGCCGCTTGCGAACGCTTTTTGCACCAGTTGGTTGGCAAATTCGCTGAGCTGCCGCGGTTCGGCCGCCGACACAATCACAAACTCAACCGGGAAATTTCCGCCGCCCGGTAATGGGGGAGGCGTCAACGGGATGACGCGAATGCCCGGAATTTTCGAGAGCGGGCCGACCGACTCGACCAGCAGCTGCTGAGCCGTCTTTTTCCGCTGGCTCCATGGTTTGGTAACCATGCCTCCGAAGCCGCCGTTCGGGGAAGTGATCTGGAAGATGCTCTCGCTCTCCGGGAACGAATGATAAACATCGTAGACTTGAGTCGTGAACAGATTGGTCTGATCAATCGTCGAGTTCGCGGAAGACTGGATGACGCCGAAGACAACGCCCTGGTCCTCAGCTGGCGCGAGTTCGTGCTGCGAGAACATGTAGAATGGCACGATCAACGCCACAACAATTGCCCACAGAACAAAGACCACGGGCCGGTACTGGAGCGTACCGGCGAGCGTGCGTGAATAAAGGCGACGCACGTTCTCAAAGTGGCGATTGATCATTCCTGCAAAGCCACGCTCGGTATCTCCGGCGCGCAGCAGCTTCGACCCCATCATCGGAGACAGAGTCAGCGCTACCACGCCCGAGACAATCACGGCCCCGGCGAGGGTAAACGCGAATTCCCGGAACAGCGCACCGGTCAGACCGCCCTGAATACCGATCGGCGCGTATACGGCAGCTAGCGTGATCGTCATCGCGATGATCGGGCCGACCAGTTCGCGGGCAGCATCAATGGCTGCCTTAAAGGGAGGCTTGCCCAGGTGAAGGTGGCGCTCGATGTTTTCCACCATCACAATTGCGTCATCCACCACCAATCCGACCGAAAGCACAATCGCGAGCAGAGTCAAAAGATTGATAGTGAACCCGG
>Ga0187818_10000313_pt1 | contig 16653 bp, 13 predicted proteins | sample NC_wetland_sal_i_14_FD_130581 | JGI IMG/M metagenome (GOLD analysis project Ga0187818, IMG submission 130581) | Wetland sediment microbial communities from Neuse River Estuary, North Carolina, USA - SO4_3 | ecosystem: Environmental > Aquatic > Freshwater > Wetlands > Sediment | place: USA... | reverse complement strand
TTTCGATCACTGGTCTCCCGATCAAGCCTTGGCGGAAATGCTTGCCTTTGGGTTCCGCCGTTTCTGGCACCCGTCCATGGTCACCTTCGTCCGCGATCTTCCAGAGCGTCTCCAGTCCGATCCCCTCCTAAAATCCACTCTCACCAACTAGCAGCTGAGTTTCTCTTGTGGGGCGCCGCCAACGAAACCGCACCTCGACTCAATGCGACATTGGTAGTGGCGCAGGACCGCTGCGCCCCCTGTCCGCAAGGTCCATTGTTCGCATGTGGCGCCAGCATCTGTTGGAACTCACTAACCCCTTTCTCATCCGCACGTTCCAGTACCTCCGTACCCTTCCGAACGTGACTCTTGCTTCATTCCTTTCCCACTCCCCTCCTTCTATCCTTCTCTCTAGCGCAAGCCGTAACAGCGCACTGAGGAGATCACTACCCTTGCAAGTCGGTCGCTACCAGGTCCTCGAAACCCTCGGCACCGGTGCCCATAGCCGAGTCGTTCGCGGCCATGACCCTCTCATCGACCGCTCCGTGGCCATCAAGCTTTTCTCTCCCGAACTCGCCCGCGGGGACGCGCGCAACCGCTTCCTTCGCGAAGCCCGCGTGGTCGGCAAGCTCTCTCATCCAGCCATCATTACTGTTCATGACATGGGTATTGAGGAGTCCACGCACACTCCCTACCTCGTCATGGAATTGGTGGAAGGCCAGCCACTCGAAAAAATCATCTCCAAGGGCAGCGTCCCCTTTCCCAGCGCTTGCGAATGGGCCGCCCACGTTGCCGTCGCTCTGTCCGTCGCGCACCGCCGCGCCGTTATCCATGGCGACGTTAAGCCCGCCAACATCCTTATCACCCCCGATAATCGCGTCAAACTCACAGACTTCGGCATGGCCCGCCTCGCCAGCCATCAAGGTGCAGACACTTCTGTCCGCGGCACTCCCGCCTATTGGTGTCCCGAGCAAATTCTCGGCCGCGCTCAAGACGCTCGTTCCGATCTCTTCTCTCTTGGCGTCGTCCTCTACGAAATGCTAACCGGCATTAATCCATTTGCCGGTGAGTCAATCCCCACGGTCTGCAACCGTATCCTCTCCTCCACTCCTTTGCCTGCTTCCAACTCAAATCCTTCCATCCCCGCAGCACTCGACGACATCGTCAGCTCTTGCCTCACGAAGGAGCCTCAACTCCGCATGGCCTCTGCCGAAGCCCTCGCGGATCAACTCTTTCCTCTTGCACGCCGCAAGCCTACCCCTGTGGTTCAGCCAACCGCGGCTGCCGAATCCTCCTTGCGGTCCCGCGCCGCCCGGCTCCTCCGCTCCGCCTAGCCTGCTTGCAGACGGAGCAAAAATGGCCCTGTCTCCGTCCGCTGATCATCGTTGCGTCCTCTCATCGTGTGGCACCTTGTAGCCGGGCGGCTTCCCCTGACCTAGCGGCACAAATCCCTTGAAGCCAGCCCCCAGATTGGGCACAATTTCCCTTGCACAGGGGCATTTTGCGTTTCTTTGACCCTCCAGGTGGGTTTCTTCGGATCGCCCCACGCCAGTACTGCATATGTCGCTCTTTTTTTGGATTGCTGTAGGGATTGCACTCGGCGCCTTGGTCCTCGGCCTGATACTCAAGGCCAGGCTGAGCGACGAACAGGTGTGGGAAGAACTCGTCGATCCCAATGCTCCTTCCCACAAACGTCAATCCAAGGACCGCTGGGATACCAACGCGGATGCGCGCGATCGCTATGACATCTCGATGGATTCGGAAGAGCATCCAGTTCCTCAACGTAAAAAGGTTCCCGAAGGTGAAGAGATGAACACGCCTCCTCTCACGCAGAATCGTCGCTCCTCTCGTGATGCCGACCTCCGCCGCAGCACTCGCGTCGAGCGTCCTGTTCCTCTCGTGGTTCTCGGCACCAATCGCCGCGGCGAAGTTTTTCAAGAGAGAACTTCCGCCCTCTCCGTAAATCTCCACGGTTGCCGCTATTCCTCCCGTCATGACTATGCCAATGAAGGCTGGGTCACCCTGCAAGTCACCGGAACCGATGGCGCCAATTCCCGGCCGATCCGCGCGCGTGTGCGTTCTGTCTTTTCTGGTCAGTCTCCGCGCGAGCTCTGTCAGGTGGGCGTCGAATTGGAAACTCCCGGAAACATCTGGGGAATTCCCGCGCCGCCGGAGGATTGGCAACGCATTCTCGGCTCTGGCAATTCCGGCATGCGCGCTGCAACCGGCGCGAGTCCTGCAATAGACCATTCGGCCTCGTCACCTGCCTTCTTCGAGAAGCAGCCTGCGCCCACTGAGCGGAGGGCCGAAGTCACCGTCTTTCCTGGCCCGTCAGCAACCGCGGCTGCCGCTGCGGCTGTGGACGCTGCACCTGGAGCCGAAACCTCGCCCACAAAAGAGCCCGCGCCGAGCAAGGCCGAACGCGTGGTCGTCACTGCCGAACAACTCCTTCAGGCGCTGCAAGGCAAGATCCAACTCGCTGCGGACAAGGCCGTGCAAGCTTCCCTATCCACGCAAATTGAAAGCGCCATAAAGACCGCACTTGGAAAAATCGAGGATGGTTGGAGAGCCAACGCTCGCCAGACGGAGGATTTCTCTGCCGCCCGGTTGGCTGAGGTACAAAGCCTTTGGGAAAAAGAATTGGTGGTTTATCGTGCCCGCGCCGAAGAGATTGCCCGCCGCCTCGAAGTACTTGCCAGCAATTCCCAGCAGGCTCTGGTGGAAACTCAGAAAATTGCCGAGCGCTTCACCAAGGAAACCGCGCCTCAGCTTCACGCTCGCCTCAACGACTCCGTCGCCCGCGCCAACAGCGAATTCGAGACCAAGGCCGCCCAGCTTTCTCAACATCATTTGGCTCAGCTCGCCGAAAGCACGCAGCTTGCCTCACGCGAAGCTCGCTCTCAACTTGATGAAGCCCTCGTCGAGGTTCGTTCCCTCTTATCCTCCGCTGCTGCCGGCGTATCCCAGGAACGCGTCGAAGCGCTGATCCGTTCCTCTAAGGAACAGACCTTCGGCCGCTTGGAAGAACGCCTCTCTGAACTTCAGAGCGGCTTCGAGCAGAAGCACGAACTCGCTCGCCATCGCACCAACGAAGTCGCCAGCCAACTCGAGAATCTTGCCCTGGAAACGCGCGTGGCACGCTCGCAACACGAGCAGGGCCTCGCCGAAATTCGCTCTCTCTTAGCCACGACGGACAGCGGCGTATCCGAGGAACGCGTCGAAGCGCTGATCCATTCCGCTCAGGAGCAGAGCTTCAGCCGCTTCGAAGAACGTCTCGGCCAGCTTTATAGCGCCTTCGAGCAGCAACACGATCTTGCTCGTCAACACACCGACGAGGTCGCCCGTCAACTCGAGAGTTTCGCCGCGGAAACCCGCCAGGCCCGCTCGCAACACGAACAGGGTTTCGTGGAAGTGCGTTCTCGCTTGGCCAACGTAAACGCCGGCGTTCCTCAGGAGCGTGTTGACTCGCTCCTGAATTCTTCCCGCGAGCAGATTCTTAATCACCTCGAGTGGCGCCTGGGTGAAATTTCCGGCCATTATGAACAGCTCCTTAGCCAGGTCCGCAATCAAGCCGATGAACTTGCTCAGCAGGTCGAAAAGCTTTCAGCCGAAACGCGCGGCCAGCTTGCGGAAACCAGAAGCCTCGCCGAACGGGCCTCCCGTGAACTTCAGCCGCAAGATCTCGCCACCATCGAGCAGTCCGTCAGCCACGCCACCAAGGAATTTGAGACCGCGGCAATTCGTGTTTCCGACCGTCAACTGGTCCGCTTGTTGGAGCAGAAGCAGGCTGTCTCTCGGGAAGTCACGCTGGAACTCGAGGCCCGCGCCAGCGAAGTGCGCGCGCTTCTGCAAAAGGCCTCCAACAGCACACTCGACGAGTTCCGGCACCGCGTCGAAACACAAATCGATCTCATCATCGCCGAAGCCACGGAACGCGTCACCTCGTCTCTTGCGTCCCTCGATGCCGAAAGCCGCGTCGCTGGTGAAGCTCGTCGCCGCGCTATGGAAGCCGATGTTGCGCGCGCTGCCGAGCAATCCACGATGGAATTTCGCTCCGGAATTAAGGCTTTCCTCTATTCCTGCCTTGTGGCTGCTGTCAGCGCCGTCGATGAACACGCACAAACCACTCTCGCGGGACTCGCGAAGGATCCCAACAGCGCACCTCTCGCACTTGGCGCCGCTGCCGGCTCTTCCTCCGCGCCCGAGAATCCGCCTTCGCGCACGAACAACAACAATTCCTCTTCTCAGTAATTCGGCCGCTGCACACGAAGGAATGTCGGCGCGCCGACCAAACTTAGATACGTTACTAGTGGGTATATGCCGTGGAAGGCGATCCGCGACCGGCGACCAGCGACCAGGAAACAAGAGAGGAGAGGGCGTGATTCGTGGCTTGTGATCTGTGACTCGCGAGTGAACAGAAGGGGGTGCCCCTCCCCCCTGTTTTTTTTGGTACGACGTGGAAGCGGCTGAGGAGAAAGGGGATAGAGCGAAGACGAATCGGTACGGAAACGGTACAGGTGGAGGAAGCGAGGAGGGTCAACGGACGGTCCGCTGATCTTGGAGTGCGGTGGCCACACTCGAGCGGATGGATCATCGCGGGGGGGACCCGGAGTGGAACGATTGGTCATACCGCGGGTATCCCCTACCCCCGTCTTTTTCGTATTAAGGGGAAACAAAGGACTTAGGGGAATTTTGGAAGCGGATGAGTTTGTGGGGCGATCCGAAATGGCACGAGAATGGCGTCCCCCAAGCATAACGAATACAACATAGCACGTTATTTACCACATGTAAATTATTATTCATAGAGTACTAGTTTCGAAACTGGTACGCGGAGGGAGACTCACCCCAAGACCCACCCTCATAAACCGAGGATGGGGCACCCGGCTATGTCTTGGGAGGATACAGATGTGGTTTTCCGTCCACTACGACCGCAACATACTTTCCAGCTTCTAAGAACTGCATTATTTTCTTCCCGCTCCTCGCCATCGCTGCCCAGCGAGATTTTGTATCAGGGTTCTGTTCCAAGCCTCGTAAATCCCTCCCGTCGAATCGAAAGTCGATCTGTTTGAGCCTTCGCTTTACCGTTGATCGCACCGCGAAACTTTCATCTTCCAGCAATACCGTCTTCTTGTTTTCAACGAGCGATTGCCGCCAGACAGTCACAAGAGCGTCTTCGAGGGACATTGCCATAACAGGATTTTATCGTTAAAAACGGATGGTTATGTCGATAATGGAATGCTCTTCAGCATCATGGAGGGGAACATGACTTCGGACGCGAATCGAATGGACCGACTTGCCCTCGCACAGGAACTCAGGCTGCGCGGTGAGTCGGCACGACGCCGGGATGCTCCTATGGCCCGACTATGTTATGAGGAAGCCGTGGCATTGTTTCGCGAGGTTGACGAACCTCTCGTGCTGGCGCATACGATCAGGCATCTGGGCGATGTCTATCAAGAACAGGGACGCCCGGATTTAGCGGAGCCTTGTTACCACGAGGCACTTGGACTTTATCGGAGTCATGAAGACGGTCCGTCGCTGGATTTTGCGAACGCCGTCCGGAGTCTCGCGGTTCTGAGATGGGAGCAGACGAGGACGCTATGGGAAGAAGCGCGAGACCTTTATGCCGCCGTGGGTGTCGAGGCAGGAGTCAAGGAGAGCTCGGCCCGTGTTGCGGCCCTTTCAGTACGTTAGAGCGTGAGCAGGCATCGGTCGCCCAGCCTCTCTTTGCGTGTGATAACACGGCAAAGCCATTCACCAGATGGCCACCTGAAGGTGGCCGCTACATGAAGAGGGATCCCTCCACTGGGGCCGGAGCGAGAGACGGGCGGGTGTGCGCAAAGCTGGAGAAAAGCCTCAGGCCTCGAAGGCCTGAGCTACAGGTGGGATAACACAAAGAGCAGTTGGCTGCAAAAAGGGGCGCCACGAGAGGAACTGAAGAGGAAACCCGCAGGACTCGAGGACTCGCCCCACAGGAGAACCGGCCTGAAGGCCGACCACTACAGGGGCAAAGGTAAAAGGGAGTGGCGAACGATTGGGTCGAGGTGCGGCTGAGTTGGCGGACCGCCTCGGAAGGCGGCCCCTACACGGAAAACCCAAGATGCTGGCATGAAAGCCAGCGCTACATTAAGGAATCGCTACATTAAGGAATAAAGAGAGAAGACCCAAGACCCACCCTCAAAAAACGAGGAATGGGGCACCCGGTCGACGCTACGTGATGGGGCACATGATGGGCTATTCGTAGCGCAGGGCTTCCACCGGGTCCAGCTTCGCTGCCTTCATGGCCGGCCAGACGCCGAAAATCAATCCGATGGTCACGCTGACGGCAATGCCCGTGGCTGCGGCCCAGATTGGCACCACACCGGGCCAATCCAGCAGCACGCGAACCAGAAATACCGCAAAAAAGACCAAGATCAGTGCGATGAGCCCACCCACTCCCGTCAGCGTCATGGCCTCCAGCAGGAATTGCCAGGTGATGTCCTTGCGCTTGGCGCCGATGGCTTTGCGCACTCCGATCTCCCGCGTGCGCTCCGTTACGCTGACCAGCATGATGTTCATCACTCCCACGCCGCCAATCAACAGGCCAATGGAGCTCAGAACGACCATCGCCAGATACGTGACCATCATGATGTTGTGAAACTCCGCCACGGTCTGTTCCGCCGTGTCGATGGAAAAATTGTCTTTTCCGCCGAAGGGCACGTTTCTCCGGCGCTCCAGGACTTCGCGAATCTGGTCCACGGCCTCGTTCAGCCGCTTCGGGTAGGCTTGCGCCCGCATGTTGATTTCTTGCGCCGTGGGATAGACCTTCTTGAAGGTATTAAACGGGATCAGCACCCGCCGGTCTTCATCACCCAACCCAAAGCCACCCTTGGGCTTCTCCACGACACCAACCACCTGGTAGTCCGAGCCGTCGATCATCACATCTTTTCCGATGGGATGGCCCTCCGGGAATAATACCGGTGCGACATTTTCGCCGAGCATGACAACTTTCTCTTTGTGGAGGTCGTCACCTTCGCTGATGAACCGTCCTTCCAGGGTCGCGGCATTTGCGTACACCAATCCGAAGTTCGCCTGCACGCCGCGAAAATCAATGGCGGACACCGAGCCTGCTTTCGTGCGCACGGTGTGGACATGGTCCCAGTCGGTCATCAGGAAGGCGGTCACACTCTTCACCGCGGGGCAACTTGCCTGGATGGCTTTGGCATCGTCGAGCGTGAGGGGTTTGCGCTGCTGTTCTTCGAGCGGCGGTGGCCCTCCTTGGCGTCCCTGGTCCCACTTGGTGATGAACGCCGTATCCGCACCGTACTGGTTGATGTTTTCCTGGATCTTGTGGTCAAAACCGGTGAGCAGCGCCGCCACCAGCATGATGACGCTCACGCCCAGAACCACACCAAACACCGTGAGGGCGCTGCGCAGTTTGTGCGACCGGAGCGTGTCCATCGCTTGCTTCAGGTTTTCGCCGTACGCCTGTGCCATTTCGCCCCCTACCCATCCGCCCGCAGCGCTTCAATTGGATCCAACTTTGCCGCGCGCATGGCCGGGAAGATTCCAAAGAAAAGTCCCACGGCCGTGGCAAGGCCCAAGGACAGAAACACGGCCGTCAGCGGCGTCTCCATCGGGAACGAGAATACCGTTTTTACAAAGAAGACAACCAGATAGGCGCCGATAATGCCGATTAATCCGCCAGTGGCAGCCAGCACCGACGATTCCGTCACGAATTGCAGCAAGATGTGTTTCTTGCGCGCACCCAAGGCGCGGCGCAATCCAATCTCGCGCGTCCGTTCCGTCACGCTGGCCAGCATGATGTTCATGATCACGATTCCGCCCACCACCAGGAATATGCTCACGAGCGCCATGGCGACCACCGCAAGGTTCCCGGTCAGGTCGTGCCAGAGCGCCATGATGGAATCGGATCCCAGGATGGCGAAGTTGTCCGCAGCGTCATTGGGCAGGTGGCGCCACGCGCGCATGTACATTCGCGCCTCGTCCTCGCTGGCTTGCATCAATTCGGCGCTCGGCGCTTGGACGAAAACCGCCACCCAGTCGTTATTCGTGTGCCAGCCCTTACGGAAAGTACTGATGGGCATGATCATGTAATTGTCCTGAGACTGGCCAAAGGCGCTGCCCAGGGGTTCTGCCACGCCGATCACTTCATAGGTGTGGGTCTGGACGCGGATGGTTTTGCCGAGCGGATCGGAGTTTGGAAAGAACTTCTGCACCAAATCCGGCCCGATGAAGACGACATCCGTGCGGTGATCAACGTCTGATTGCGTTAGGTAGCGGCCTTGCGCAACGTTCAGATTGCGTATATCCGCAAAATTCGCCGTTGCCCCGAACATATGTGTGTTTTCCATGATGGCATTGCCGACTCTGGTCTGGACGAAGTGATCTTCTTCTGCACCCACCGCAGTAACAATTCTCATGCTGTCGCGAAGCCGCTGGTACTCCTCCAAGGTGAGCAAGGGACGCTTTTGCGCTTTAATGTATTCGTCTTGACTGGTAATGATTCCAAAGCGGTCGACGATGAACACATTGGCGCCGAGATTCGCCACGCGGGTCGCCACGTACAGATTCAGCCCCGCGATCACGCTCATCACGACCACCAGCGTGACCACCGCCAGAATCACTCCCAGGAGCGTCAAGAAGCTTCTCAGCTTGTGGGCGCGCAGGGCGTCCAGAGACAGCTTCAGCGTCTCAGCAAACGTGCGCCAGCCGCGCCGGTAACGCTCCCTCCGGGAAACGGACTCCCCGGCGACTTTGGCCAGCGGCGGCGTTACGGATAGCCCTTCGAAGGGCACCAATCCCATGTTGATCTCCGACACTTACAAATACGAAACGAAACCCCGGTTTGTTTCTACCTGATCGATTTATCTCGTCTTTTAGACGCGCGGCTAGCTGGTCCTTCTTCCACCGGTCGGCAGGCATTCATCCGATATGAGGGTACTGGCTGGGCCTCGGGATGTCTGTGATTCGGCGGAAAGCTCCACTTTTGGCGACGCCTCGAACTTTATCGCGGCCGAGCCCGCAGTGGGAGGGTGCATTCTGGACACAAGTCCATTATATCGAACGACCTACGGGGAGTCTGTTGCAAAGGACTTACGCAGGCAGGTTCTTTTGCACGTCCGGGGGTTTCGGCCGACTGTTCCCGGCCAATTCACTCATAACGGAGAGCTTCCACCGGGTCCAGCTTGGCCGCCTTCATCGCTGGCCAGACCCCAAAAATCAGGCCAACGCTCACACTCACGACAATGCCCGTCACCGCCGCCCACGCCGGCACCACTCCCTTCCAGGACAGCGTCAGCCGAATCAGCAAGACCAGCCCATTCACCAGTATGAGCGCCAGCAGGCCTCCCGCGCCGGTCAGCGTCATCGCCTCTAGCAGGAACTGCCAGGTGATGTCGCTGCGCTTTGCCCCGATGGCCTTGCGCACTCCGATTTCCCGCGTCCGCTCCGTTACGCTGACCAGCATAATGTTCATCACGCCGATTCCGCCTACCAGCAAGCCGATGGAACTCAGCACCACCGTTGCCAGCGCCACCTTGTCCACCATATCGTGAAACTGTGCCACCTGTTGTTCGGCTGTGCTGATGGAAAAATTGTCCTTGCCGCCGAACGGCACGCCACGGCGCCGTTCCATTACCTCGCGGATCTGATCGACCGCTTCCTCCAGCCTCCCCGGATACGCTTGCGCCCGGATACTGACGTCGTCCGCCGAAGCATAGATTTTCTTGAACGTGCTGTAAGGGATCAGCACGCGCCGGTCTTCTTCATCTGCGCCGAACCCCCCTTTGGCTTTTTCCAGCACGCCGATGACCTGGAACGCCGACCCATCGATAAAGACGTCCTTCCCGACCGCTTGTCCCTCCGGAAATAGCGCCGGCGCGACGTTTTCCCCTATCAGCACCACTTTCTCTTTGTGCAGATTGTCGCCTTCGCCGATAAAACGCCCTTGGCTCAGCGTGGCGTTTGCATACACGAGGCCGAAATCCGGCTCCACGCCACGAAAATCGATCGCCGTCACGGTGCCCGCCTTCGTGCGGATCGCGTGAGTTTGCTCCCAACTGGGCGCGATCCACGCACTCGCGCGCTTCACCGCCGGACACCCTTCGCGGATTGCCTGGGCGTCTTCCTCGGTCAATGGCTTGCGCTGCCGTTCCTCGAGGGCTGGCGGACCGTTGCGGCTACGATCCCATTTGGTGATAAACGCCGTATCCGCGCCATACTGCTTGATCTCTTCCTCGATCTTTTGATTGAAGCCCGTGATCAGCGCCGCCACCAGCATGATGACGCTCACTCCCAGCACTACCCCGAACACCGTCAGCGCACTGCGCAGTTTGTGCGTGCGCAGCGTGTCCATCGCCTGTCGCAGGTTTTCTCCATACGCTTGTGCCATGCCTCGCCTCTACTACCCGTCCGCCCGCAACGCTTCAATTGGATCCAGCTTGGCCGCCCGCATTGCGGGGAAAATTCCGAAAAAAAGCCCCACAGCCGTCGAAAGCCCCAGAGACAGAAACACCGCGCTGATGGGCGTCTCCATGGGGAAAGAAAAGGCGTTCTTCACCAAATACACGATCGCATATGCCACGAGTATGCCGATCAGCCCGCCCACGGCCGCCAGCAATGCCGATTCGGTCACGAATTGCAGCAGGATGTGCTGTTTCCTCGCTCCCAACGCGCGCCGCAGGCCAATCTCCCGCGTGCGCTCCGTCACGCTCGCCAACATGATATTCATGATCACGATTCCGCCCACCACGAGGAACACGCTTACCAGCGCCATCGACACCATTACAAGATTGCCCGTCAGCTCACGCCACAACGCCATAATCGAATCCGAGCCGAGTATCGCGAAATCGTCGGGATCGTTGTAGGGCAGCTGGTGCCACGCGCGGAACAACATCCGCGCTTCATCCTGGCTCTGCGGCATCGATTCGCCGTTCGGTGCCTGCACAAAAATCCACATCGAATCAGTCGGCCGGTGCCATCCCTTCAAGAACGTGCCCAAGGGCAACAGCATGTAGTTGTCCTGCGAGCGGCCCAGCGCGCTGCCGATGGACGCCCCCACGCCGACCACTTCGTAAGTGTGCGTTTCCGATCGTATGGTCTTGCCGATGGGGTCCACGTTGGGGAAAAATTTCTGCGCCAGGTCTGCGCCGATGTACGCCACCTCGGTGCGGTGGTCGTCGTCGGCCTGCGTCAGGAAGCGCCCCTGCGCAATGTTCAAGCCCCGCACGTCCGCGTAATTTGCAGTCACCCCCATTACCTGTGTATTTTCCATCAGGGCGTCGCCGCTGCGTGTTTGCGCCGTGACCAGGCCGCATGCCGCCACCGCTTTCGGAACTTTCGCCGCATCCCTGAATCGCTCAAAGTCTTCAAAGGTGATGAGTGGGCGTCTCTGCGCCTTCACCCACGCGTCTTGACTAGTCAGGATCCCGAACCGGTCAATCAGGAAAACGTTGGCGCCCAGATTGGCCACTTTGTCCGCAATATAGAAATTCAATCCGGCAATTACGCTCATCACGAACACCAGCGTCGTCACCGCAAGAATCACGCCGAGCAGCGTCAGGAAGCTGCGCAGTTTGTGCGCTCGCAGGGAGTCCATCGCCAGCTTTAACGTCTCCCCGAACGTCACCCAGGCACTGCTGAATCCTTGAGACCTTCGTGCGGACTCCTCTATATCGCGCCCCAATGGAGGCACACTCGTCAGGTTCTCGAATGGGGTTACTCCCAAGCCTGTTCCACCTCAGGGCGAGTGCGTTGTTGAGACAATACACTGATTTTTTTTCTTGGCAAGATGACGAAAGGCCAGTTTTGCTTTCCGCAGGGCCCGTGTGTACTCTCATGGTTTCGGGGGCTGGGCGGGCCGTTCAAGGACCATTGCGCCGTTCCTTGTGGAACAACTCGGAACGCTCCTCTGCATTCGAAGTTATATGTATTTATTTTCAATATTTTGCCTAGGACAAGGGCGAATGCACCCGCGGTGTTGGGGGTTTCCCTCGTTGCCCGGCATCTTGTCTTTGGCTTTGTTTGTCGCAATCCCGATGGCTGCTCAAGAACCTTCTCCAACCACTCCCTCTGAAGGACAGGGGGATCTCTTCAATCGCGTCATCGCCAATCAGAAGCAGAGCGAAGCGGAGCTTAATCAATACGAATGCACACAGCACGTTGAGCGGCGTAGAACCGGCAACGACCACGATCCCCCGGACACCAAAGTGTGGCGTGTTTTCCCGACCGGTACGGGCACGGACAGAATTGCCCTCTCCACCGACGGCAAGCCTCTGAACGCGGAGAGCTACCGCAACGACCTCGAAAAGCTGGAAAGATATCTTGTCTGGGTCGCGCAAGACGGCTCCGCCCAAAAAGAAGCTTATGCGAAGGCAGAACGCAAGCGGAAGGACCGCTACGAACTGATCGAGGCGACGCACCAGGCCTTTCGATTCACTTTTGTGGGCAAGGAAATGCGCGGTGACCGCATGCTGCTTCGCTATACCATGGTCCCGAATCCCGATTACAAACCTACGTCTCGGAATACCATCCTGTTCACCAAAGTGCGCGGCACGCTCTGGATCGACGAACAGTCTTCCGAATTGGCCAAGGTCGAGGGGAGCGTGACCGAGGATGTCTCTCTCGCGCTTTTTCTCGCCAAGGTGTACAAAGGCAGCCACTTCATGCAGGAGCGCTACGAAATTGCGCCTGGGATTTGGGAACCCACCTTCGAGCAGTACGATTTCGACGGCCGGAAATATTGGATGCCCTTCTCCATCCATGAGCGAACCTTCTATGCCGACTACAAGAGGGTTGGTCCGCCAAAAGAGGCAGTCGAAGTGGTGCGTGCTGAATTGAACAAGCCGCGCACAGAGGCGCCCCAGCAGTGAGACTTCTTCCGCTAAAATGGGTTTAGAGTACTAGAACCTCCCAGCCGGTCCGGAGGCTTCATGTTTGGTCGGCTCCTTGCCCTCTTTTCTGTCCTCGGCATATTGGCGTTCTCCTGCCTGGCACAGACCCAGGAAACTCCTCCCGCGCAAAGTTCCAGTCCGGCGGCAACTCCCCCTTCTTCGAACGCGACTCCCGCTACGCCGAAAAAAGTCTGGACCAATGACAATCTATCGGGAACCAAAGGTGGCGTTTCCGTCGTCGGCGACAAACACAACCAGAACTACCACATGGGCCAGCCCGCGGACGCTGCCACTGTATCGCGAATCAAGAAAAGCCTAGACAAGCTCCAGTCGCAGCTCGACGACGTGAACATGAAATTGAAATCCTACAAAGAATTCCAGGATGGAGAAGCGGTCTCCAAGGGTGAACGTGATCTCAGCAAGAGCTACAGCCGCGTGCCCGTGGACCAGCAGATGACTCAGCTCCTGGACAAAAAGAAAGAGCTCGAAGAGCAGATCGGGGATTTGCTGGACGAGGCGCGCAAAAAGGGAATCGATCCAGGCCAATTGCGGTAACGGGAGAGGCGCATGAAACTCACAGTGGTGTGTCTAGGTTCGTTTTTGCTATTCGCGGCCGTGCCCTGCCTGGCGCAGTCCCAGGATTCCGGCAGCAGCTCAGCCAGCAGCGCCAAACCTGCGGCACCACCGGCGAACGGGCAGACCAACGTTTCCACGGACAAGGCCAACGCTTCCCAGGACAAAACCAACGCTCCCGCAGACAAAACCAGCATCCCCACTGCCGAGAAAAAGAAACCCAAGAAAGTCTGGACCAACGATGAAATCGAATCCGTCAAAGGAGGCATCTCCGTCGTTGGCGATGACGATCCCTCCTCCGGATACAAGGTGGTCAGAAAGACGGCCTCGTCCACGAACGCAAATGAGACACGGAAGATGCAGATTGAAAATTACCGCTGCCAGATTCAAGAGCTCCAGTCCGACATTGACGCCGTCGACGAGCGCATCGCTCAACTAAAAAATTTCAAAGCCGACAACTCCACGCCCTCCGGCGGAATTAATCCTTATCAGGGCTACAACATGGTCCCGCTCGAAGACCAGATAAAACAGCTCGAAGGGCAGAAGAAGCAACTGAATGCGAAGATCGAGGACGTGGAAAACGACGCCCGCAAAAATGGGATCGAGTCCGGCGATTTGCGCTAAAGCCCAGACAAGCTGATCCCGCTGAGCTCGGTTGTTATCGGCTGATTCCCAAAAGACTTTCGTGGATTTCTGCGGCTCAACATCCTTGCGTACACGGTTCCAACGGCCGGGTCAGAATTTTCCAATCCGGGACTGCAACGAAAAAACGATTGCCGCGAAGAAAAACTTTCGCGAAACCATCGGAACTTTCCTCTATCTTTCCTTTCGCAGGAGCGTAGAATGCGCGCATTAGGCTGTGGTGGCCTTCCAAACTGGACGGAGGTGGTCGATGGGTCGGATCGACTTCTTCCCGGGTGTATTTTTCCTTGCGCTCCTTCTTCCTGCCCCAACCCCGGGATTTCTGCACGTTTCAGACCAGTCTGTATTTGCCTTGACCGGCACGGTGTTTTCGGATGGAACCGATGAGCGGATCGCCCATGCGAGTGTGGTCTTGTGCGACGACGGCGGAAATTCTCTTCAGAACTCACCGGCAAGCGATTCCGGCGAGTTTTCCTTCCAAGGACTCCGACCCGCGCATTACATCCTGAGAGTGGGGGCGATTGGTTTTGAATCCGCGGAGTTGCACATCGATTTGAGCTTCACTTCAGAGCGCGGGCTCTCTGTAATGCTTAAGCCGGCACGAACGGTTGCACCGCCCCACCCAGAAAGCGAGGCGATTTCAGCCCACGAACTCGCGATGCCGGAGGCTGCCCGGGATCTGGTCGATTCCGGAAAGAAAAAGCTGTACACGGACAAGAATGCCCAGGCCGCCCTGCACGATTTTCAGTCCGCCACCGAAAAAGCACCTACCTTCTACGAAGCCTACTACCAGACAGGCATGGCGTATCTTTCCTTGCAAAATCCTGGGGAAGCGGAAAAACAATTTCGCAAGTCGGTGGAAATCAGCCAGAAGAAGTGCGCGGACGCGGACATCGCTCTCGGCACGCTTCTGCTGCACCGCAACGAATTGAGCGAAGGGGAAGCGCTTCTACGCCTGGGGCTGGCATCGAATCCTCATTCATGGCCGGGCCAATTTGAACTGGGGGAACTGGAGCTCTCGCGCGGCCACCTGGAGCCCGCGCTAGCCGCGGCCGGATTGGCGGAGTCGCTGGCGCCGAATCAACCCGTGGTTTACCGCCTGCTGGCCGTGATCCACCTGCGAGAGAAAAATTATCCCGCGCTAATCGCAGACCTGGATGCCTATATTCAACTGGATCCGGACAGCCCGGCAGGTGTGCGTGCGAAGCAACTCCGTGCGGAAGCGGAGCGGCAACTGGTGAACTCGCCAGGAGCGGCGGTTTCCGTCAACAAATAATTGCATTTCTCACAAGATACAATTTTGTTTGTCACTCAAGCACTGCAAAACAGTGTTCCTGAAGGGCGTGTCGTTTGTGCTCGAAGGACCTCAACGGAGGGACGGTGCAAGATTCCAAGGTTGAGATCCTTCGCCGATCCTCATCGGATCGCTTCAGGATGACAATGTCTTCGTGTTGCCGAAACTTGAACAATTGCTAAGTGATGGCTCGTGAGAAGGGCTGGAGATCAGCGTCCGCCGTGGACTCCACTAGAGTCGTCCGTCGCGTCGTAGACATAGCGCACCGTGACCGGGTGGTTGCCTTTGCTATCACTCAGGTGCACGGTTTCGATGAGCTGTTTCCCATCCGAAGAAAGCTCGTAAGTACGGCTGAGTTTGCCGCCGTGCGATCCCTTTTCATCGGTGACCAGGTTTTTGTCATCCCAATGCGCGGCAATTTCCTGATAGCTGGGATCTTTCTCTTTCTGCAATTTGCGGCCATCGGTAAAAAACGCGGTGCGATGCTCGCGGTCGTCGGAGAGAACGATTTCGGGATCCTTGTCAAAGTTCTGCGACAGTTTGATTTCGCGTGGTGGATTCACGATGTCGCCCATGCTGTCGGATTGGTCCCCGCCGCCCATGCGGGGTCCGCCGTAACCACCGCCGCCCATGGGACCGCCGGGCCAGCCGCCACCCATGCGAGGCCCGCCGTAGCCGCCGTTGCCGCGATTGGTGTTCTCGGCTTCGCGCGCTTGCTTCAATTTTTCGCGGCCGTCGTCGCTCTCGTCCTTGTTGAATTTCCACGCGCCCATGATGCTCTTACGCGGCTGCACCTCGGGCTGTTTCGGCGCCGGCGGTGGAGCGCTGGCCAAAGTGGTATCTGCTGGCGGAGGAGTCATGGGACCTGGCGGCGCCTGCGCGTAGACGATGCCGGAGCCGACCAAGTAGGCTCCGCTCAAGACCAAGAGTTTGCTGAATTGCTTCATTGTGTTTGTCTTCCTCCACACGATCCGCTCGGACCCACCCTTTTAGGCATTCCCCCACGATAGGTAAAAAGTTCCCACAACGAACTTCCCGGGGACCCTTACCCGTGAGATTCCGTATACGCTGCAAAAGGCTGCTTTGACCTCCGCGCGTCTTTGCCCAGCCTACGCCAGCCAGTGAGCCAAATCACGAGCGCGCTCCAGGAGTGCCAGCGCCCCTAGCTCACGAAATCGTTTGGCGCGTTGGCGATAATCGTATTCTTTCTTTGGGAGAATGGCGATAAAGGGCACGCGGGCGGCCTTCGCGGCAAGCGCGTCGTCGATGTTGTCG
>Ga0187818_10000311_pt1 | contig 16676 bp, 8 predicted proteins | sample NC_wetland_sal_i_14_FD_130581 | JGI IMG/M metagenome (GOLD analysis project Ga0187818, IMG submission 130581) | Wetland sediment microbial communities from Neuse River Estuary, North Carolina, USA - SO4_3 | ecosystem: Environmental > Aquatic > Freshwater > Wetlands > Sediment | place: USA: North... | reverse complement strand
CAAAGAATTCGAAGCTGCGTCTCATCATCAGCATCGCAACCGTAATCCTTTTCTCGTTCCCGGCCCAAGCCGAGGTCCTCAAGGTCGTCATTGACGACACCATCCAGCCCATCAGCCAGGAATACGTCAGCCGCGCGATAGACGAAGCGCGCCGCCGCGGCGACCTGGCTGTGTTGGTCGAGATGAATACGCCCGGAGGTCTGGTCAGCTCCACGCGAGACATCATCGAAGCGATCACGTCCTCGTCCGTGCCGGTGATTGTCTACGTGACGCCCACCGGCGGCCACGCGGGCTCCGCGGGCATTTTCATTCTTGAATCGGCCGATGTTGCCGCCATGGCTCCGGGAACAGCGGCGGGGGCAGCTCATCCGGTCGCGCTCATCGGTCCAGTTCAGCTGAAGCCAGACGACGAGATGAAGCGGAAAATGGAGAATGACACCGCCGCTCTGATGCGCTCGGTCGCATCCAAACGCGGTCGCAACGTCCAGGCGGCTGAGAGCGCTGTGCTCGAGTCGAAGTCTTTCACCGAACAGGAAGCTCTCGCACAGCATCTCATTGACTATGTCGCCTCCAGTCCAGAAGAGCTTTTCCGCCAGATGCAGGGAAAGGGCTTCAAACGATTTAACGGGGATTCAACCGCATTGAACCTTACGGGCCAGCCGATCCTTCTCTTTAACATGACTCTGCGGGAGCATGTCCTCGACACGCTGATGGATCCCAACATTGCATTCCTTCTGCTGGCCATCGGCGCGCTGGCGCTTTACATCGAGTTCAACCATCCCGGCGCGGTCATCCCAGGAACGGTCGGAGTCGTCTTCATTCTTGTGGCTGCCTTTGCGCTCAATCTTCTGCCCACGCGCTTTGCCGCCCTGATCCTCATTTTAGGAGCCTTCGCTCTGTTTGCAGCTGAAGCCAAGTTCGCCACCCATGGTGTGCTCACCATCGGCGGCATCGCACTGCTCACTCTGGGAGGGCTGCTGCTGGTGGACTCGCCGATTCCGGAAATGCGCGTCCATCTCGTGACCGCGCTCGCCGTCAGTGTTCCGCTGGGACTGATCACCGCCTTCCTGATGACCATCGCGCTCAAGGCGCGCCGCAACAAGATTGTCACGGGAGCGCAAGGCCTGGTGGGTGAGACCGGCGTGGCGCAAACCGCACTTTCGCCGCAAGGCAAAGTTTTCGTTCACGGCGAACTCTGGGACGCGACGGCTTCGTCCTCTCTGCCCGTGGGCCAACTGGTGGTTGTGCGCAAGGTTGACGGCCTGATCCTGGAGGTCGCTCCGCTCGGAGCGACACCGCCCGCCGACGCGGTTCCGGCGGCGCTCTAGCAGCCGCAGCACAAGCACGATTCGTATCACGGTATGCCTTCAGGCATACCGAAAGTACCGCGCCGTCATTGCGCCTTCAGGCGCTGGATTTGTGACTCGGCGCTGCGCACATCGACCCGTGCGAATGGAGCACCGTACGCCGTTTTACTTCAGGTTGAACAGCGCGTTCACATGCGCGGTGACAGTTACCGTTTGCGGCGTGAATTCCTCCGTCGGCGCGGGCGGGGCAGTGTTCGCCATGGCTGTCATGGGACGCATCACCAGCCCCATGATCGGGCGTGGGGTTTCAAATGTGTCCACCGAGGCGTAGGAAAGATCTCCCAGCATGCGTCCGCAGGCGCGGGCCAGCGTATCGGCGGAGTTGCGCGCGCGGCGATAGGCGTCTTCCACCGCCTTGTTCTTCGCCTCATCCATGTTTTCGAGCGTGTAGCTCAGCGTCTGAGACTCGCTCACATTCGCATCGGCGAGTTGCTGGGTGATGGGCGCAACTTTGGAGAAATCCTTGAGCTTCAGTGTGATGTCGGTCGTGACCCGATATCCGATGACTTTCTGTTTCGGATTCTTCCAGTCATACATGGGCTGCACGGCAAGGAAACCCACTGTCGCGGCCTTGGGGTCAACCCCATTCGCCCGAAGCACCTGCCTCACGTCTTCCACACTCTTGGAGGCGTGCTGGAAGGCTGCCTGCGATGTATCTTCCTGTACCGAGACGTTGAACTGAATCTGCGCGGTGTCGGGAGCAGCTTCGTACTTGCCGTCTGCGCCGACGTAGACCGTGTTCGCCTGTGCGGTGAGGGAGGGATGCTCCTGGGAAAAAGCTGCGGTGGCTAAGAGAATCGGGAGGAGGATAAGAAATCGTGTGAATCTCATGACGGGCCTCCGCATCAATTATCGGACATGGGAACGAGTTCCCCAAGACTATTCCCTTGGACGAACGGCGAGCGCAGTGGATTTTGCGTGGAGCAGGCAAGACGCTTACAGGCAGGGCAGCAATGCGCAGGCGGAGGTGAGCAGCGCCAGGAGCAGGAGGACGGCCGCAAGATAGAGTACTAACGGATTTCGCTGGTTCACCGGGTTCCTGCCCCCGCGATCCGATCTAGCTTTTAGCCCCGATGGAATAGGCGGCCCGCTCAGTCTGAGCGTTAATGTCTCGGCGCAGATCCTCCCAGATGGAGTCCGGCATTTCGAGAAACGCTGCCACCACCTCCGGGTCAAATTGTGTCCCCGAGCACCTCTTGATTTCGGCGCGAGCCGCCTGCAGCGACTGGGCAGGTCTATAGGGACGGTCCGACATAATCGCATCCAGCGTGTCGGCGACAGAGAAAATGCGGGCCCCCAACGGCGTCTCCTCGCCCTTCAGGCCACGCGGATACCCGGTCCCGTCAAACCGTTCCTGGTGGGAGTAGACGATCTCGGCGGCCTCCTGGAGAACGGGGATTTTCTGCACCAGTTTGTACCCCAGATAGCAGTGCTCCCGCATGACTGTAACTTCCTCGGGCGTAAGCGCCCCGTGCTTGTTCAACATGCTGTCACGAATCGCCATCTTGCCGATGTCGTGTAGAAAGGCGCCGCGTGCGATAACCTCGATCTCGTCCCTGGGAACCCCCATACGACTGGCGATGGCCATGGTGTAGGCGGTCACGCGCCTCGAGTGCCCTTCGGTTTCACGATCCTTGTAATCGAGGGCCTCACCCAGGACCTGGAGGGTGATGTCATAGGACCGCTCCAGATTTCCCATCGCCGTCTGTAACTGATTGGTACGGGCTTCCACCAGAGACTCGAGATTGGTCTGGTAGGTCCGGTTCTCCACTTTCAACCGGCGGTTCTCCAGCGCGCGGCTGACCGTGTTGAGGAGTTGTTCGCGCTCAAACGGCTTCAGCAGGTAGTCGTAGGCGCCGTTGCGAATCGCGGCCAGGGCCACGGAGATATCGTGTACCGCCGTGACCATCACCACCGGCATATCGGGGTATTTTTCCTTAGTGCGCTCTAACAGACCGATGCCATCCAGGTCCGCCATCATGAGATCGGAGAGCATCAGCTCGAATTCTTCCCCGGAGGTGAGGACGGCCAGCGCCTCCAGGCCGGAACCGGCTTGTTTGCAGGCGTACCCGGCAGCGCTAAGCATCTGCACGACGATCTCGCGAATTGCTTCTTCGTCGTCAACGACTAGGATGCGGTCTGGCATAAGTACACGAAAGTCTATCGGCGATTGTAACCTACCGGCGAGATGCCGAAAGTAATCATTCGGGTCCGGAAACTCTACCGAGAAAATCCCGGCCCATGATATTCAGGAACAAGGAACAGGTACGTCCGGTCTACGATGAGCGCGTCCCTCTGGTCAATCTGGAGTACGGCGGCGGACCTTGGCATAGCCAGGCCCACGGCAGCAGAGTTTGCTCTGCTTATTCTGCTGGCCGCATTCCTGTTTGCCCTGCGCGCCGGACGCGAGAATTACTTTCAGATCTGGATTGCGGGCTGGACGGCTCTGGTGGTCTCCCGTCTCGCTGAGCATTCCCTGGCGGCAAAGATACCGGCACCGTTCGACATGGTGGTCGTTCAGGCCACATTCGTGCTGGCGGTAGGATTGCTTGCCGGCGCCGTTCTCCTGTACACACGGAGCCGGGAATTGATCATACCGTTGGCTGTGATCACGCCGATTCTGGTGGGCTTTGCCGGTGCCAGAGTCCTGCTATGGCCTGATTCCCTGCCCTTGCGCGTGGCGGTCGAAGTCAGCTACCGGATCATCCTTTTGACCGCCGCGATTGCGCTGCTGCATGCGCGCCGTGGACGGCGGGAACCGCGCGCGTGGTTATTCGCCCTGTGCTTACCCGCGCTGCATCTTTCCTGGCCGCCGTTTACCGACGGCATGCCCGGAGTTGCGCTTCGGGGCGCCGAAATTGCGCTCGGTTTGAGCATGTTGCTGGTGGTTTTGGGCCAGGCCCGCATGCGTGCCCGAAGGCTGCTGGCCTTTGAGGCGCTCGCTAACAGCATGACTGGTTCGCCGTCTTACGGCACCATAGTTCAGTCTGCGTTGGAGGGGTTGCAGCGGATCAACGGGCTCCGGGCGGCATGGTTCCGCCTGCTCGATGCCGAACATCTGGTGGCGACGCATGCGGTCGGAGTCTCCGCCGACTTTCTGCGCAACACCAGTTTTGCTCCTCTCTCCGAGGAACTGTCGAAGCTGTTCCAGGAAGGCGAATTACAAGTCACCTCGCGGGATGCCGCCGCTCCCGAGGATCCTAACTCCCTGGAAGCGGAGCGGATTCGGCAGGTCGTGCTGGTGCCGGTGGTGGGCAACAAATCTCCTGTCGGGTTGCTGCTGCTGGGAGATTCCCGCAACCGGCAATGGACCGTGGAAGAACGGGAGTTTCTCAAGACCTGCGCCAAGCAACTGGCGATGGGGGTCGAGAACTGCCGGCTGCTGGAGCAGGTGCTGCGCTCCCAGCGCCAGTGGATGAACACCTTCGATTCGGTGCACGATATCATCCTGGCGCACGATTCGGATTACCGCATCATCAAAGCCAACCAGGTTCTGCTCGAACAGCTGGGCCGGGCCGCAGCCGACGTCATCGGCAGCACGTGCGAGTCAGCGTTGCCCCACAACTCCGGAGAGTGGACCGGCTGCCCGTACTGCGCCATGCGCGGCGACGAGGAATTCACCGAAGGCGCCGATCCTTGCTTTGGCGGCTTCTCGGTGGTTTCGACCAGCTTGTACACCGAGCAGGAAACTGCCCAACGGGGCGTCATCCACGTCATTCGCGACATCTCCGAACGCCGCTCCGCTGAGGAAAGATACCGCCTGCTGTTTGAGCAGGTGCAGGAAGGCGTCTACGTTGCCGCCCCTGACGGGCGCTTGCTCGACTGCAACGACGCGCTGGTGTTCATGCTGGGCTACGCCACGCGGGAAGAGTTACTGGTCCTGAACCTGAATTCGGATATCTGCGTAGACCCACGCCAGCGCGAGCAATTCCAGCACGAGATGGAGACGCACAACTACGTGCGCAACTTTGAAGTCACCCTGCGCCGCAAAGACGGAACGCTGTTGTTGGCCGTGGAAAGCAGTTTCGCCACGCGCGACACGACGGGCGGCATCGAGCGCTACCAGGGTTTCGTTCTCGACATGACCGAAAAGCGGCGCGCCGAAGACGAAATGCGGCGTCGCAATCGCGAACTGAATGCGCTCAATGCCATGGCGGTGGTGGCGGCGCAATCCTTCGATCTGGATGAAATTCTGAACCTGACGCTCCGCCAGGTCGTCACCCTGTTCGGGGCGGAGAGCGGATCGGTCTACTTGTCGGACTCCGACAACCAAACCTATCGCCGGCGGGCAGCCTGGGGCCCGCGCAGCCGAGAAAAGGCGCGCGCCGCAGAAGTTACTTTTATCGAAGGTTTCGGCGATCTGGTCATCCGCTCGCGCACCGAGGTGATCACAGCCGAATACCTGCCTCACCTTCCGCCCAACGTCGCCGATTTCCTGCGCTCCGACCCCGACCGCTCCTGGATCTGGGTGTTGTTCTGGGGCAAAGACTGCCCTGTCGGCATCATGGGCATGTGCAGCCACCTGGGATACGAGTGGTCGAGCAACGAAGAGAACCTGCTGGTCGCCATCAGCCGCCAGTTAGCTACTACGATCGAAAAAGTCCGGCTGTACGAGGAAACCTGCCGCGCCTATGAAGATCTGCGCAAGACGCAGGAGCAGCTCCTACAAAGCGAAAAGATGTCGGCCGTAGGCCAGTTGATCGCCGGCGTAGCCCACGAGCTCAACAACCCGCTGACTGCCATCCTGGGATACGCGCAACTGCTGGAGAGCGAAGGCCTCAACCAGCGCGCGCAGGACTATGTAGGCAAACTCTTCAAGCAGGCACAGCGCACGCACCGCGTCGTCCAGAATCTGTTGTCGTTCGCCCGCCAGCGCAAACCCGAGCGCGAGGAAGTGGATATTCGCAGGGTGCTCGACGAAACCCTCACGCTCCGCGATTACGATCTGAAGACCAACAACATTCACGTCGAGCTTGAGGCTCCCTCGGAACCTCTCATCGTCGTCGCCGATCCTCATCAGATCGAGCAGGTGTTTCTGAACATCATCAATAACGCGGTGGACGCCATCCTCGAAACCGGGCGCACGGGGAAACTCCACATTCGTGCCTATAAATTGAACGGGCAAGTCTGTACGCAGTTCACCGATGACGGCCCTGGAATTAAAGATCCCAAGCGCATTTTCGATCCCTTCTACACCACCAAGAGCGTGGGCAAGGGCACGGGCCTGGGCCTCAGCATCTGCTACGGCATCGTGAAAGAACACGGCGGCGACATCACGGCGAACAACGCCGCGGAGGGCGGCGCCGTGATTGAAGTGAGATTGCCCGCGGCGGTGGTGGCCAAGGCGGAGCCGGAGCCCGAACAGATTGCGCTCCGGCCCCACGAAGGAGCCGTGCACGGCCGAGTCCTCCTGGTAGAGGAAGAAGAAGCTGTCCTCGAATTTGAGCGCGACGTGCTGGCGGGCGCCGGAGCCACCGTCGTCACCGCCAAGACGAGCATGGACGTAAAGACGCGCTTGCTCTCAGAATCTTTTGAGGCTGTGATTATGGCGGGCAAGATGCCCGGCGACTGGAACGCCAAAGAGTCCTATAGCTGGATCAAAGAGAATTGTCCGGGCATGGCCGGCCACATTCTGTTCACCTTCTCGAACGGAGTGGAACAGGGTGACGGCCGCACCTTCCTTCAGGAAAACAGCGTTCCCTCGCTGGTAAAACCCTTCGAAGTCGCGGAACTCATCTCCCAGGCCCGGCGCTTGCTGCAGAAAACGCAAGCCGCGGCAACGGGCGCAGACTAAAAGCCAGCCCACAAGTCGTAGTTAGTGCTATCCACCCCATAGCAATAGTTGGACAAATAGGTTGCCTTTCAATTATCCCAAAACGAGAAGTTGCTGCGACGGCAACGCGCTGAGGCCAAAGTCACTTGCAAACCGTCCTCCACGATAGTCCAATGAATGCATGAAAGCAGTCAAAATCATAGGCATCGTCTACCTGTGTCTCCTCACCCTGGCCTGCAGTGATCACACCGATCCGGCAAAGAGCAAGCCGTCTGACTTCACGGGGTTCTGGAAGGCACGTTGTTCCGACGCATTCGGCGTCCAAATTAAGAAGCAGACGGGAAATCTGTACTCGGTTTCTTTCTGTGGCCCAGGCGGCTGTTTCGAGCCGGGAACATGGATGCCGAACACGCCGATAGTAGGAGACCCGCAATACCGCTCGATCAACCCGACAACTCTTGAACTAAAGCACGGGGACAGCTGGGAAAGGTGGACAAAATGCACAACGGACACCAATCCAGTGCTGGACTATTCGACGATGCCAGCCGCCTCGCCGAGCACAATGCAACTGGGCACGGCGCACGTCTTTCAACCCAATCTGGGGCTACCAGACTACATTCACAAATCGCCGTTCAAGGCGAATACGGTTGTGGCTGAAATGCTTAAGAGGCAGTTGGCTCTTGTCGTCACGGCACCAAAGCCGTGCAAGGTGGGCGACGTGGACGTCGCCGATTTAGGTAAGACTCCACTATTCACGAACATTTGCGATAAGGCCCAGAGCGACGCCATCAGAAAGCTGATACCTGAGCTAGCCCCAGATCTGACTTTCGCCACCACTACCGTCTGGAAGGCCGCTGTCACTTCCAGTGGAGAGGCAGGCGTTCTGGTTACGCATGTCGACATCAGCGCGGCGCAAGACTTCCACTACCCTTATCTCTCGTTGTGGCGCCTTGACCTCAAAGATGGCCGAGTTGATGCGCAGTTCGGAGGATCGTTTCTGGCTGGAGAAATTCATGCGATCCGACCGTTTGGACATGAGGATAAAACGAACAAGGTGTTCGTAAAACATCTCAGCTGTATTGAATGCGAACCTTGGGTGTATTTGTCCATCGTGGACTTCTCGCGGGAGACAGCAACACCAGTCAAGTTCACATACGCGGAGGACCACAAGGATTACGATGACACGGTTGAGTACGCGCTTCCGGGTATGGGCCACTCGGTCGACGCGAAAGTTGAAACGCGCATTCCGAAGAGTGACGCGGGGCAATTGGCAGATCTGATTCAAACGTTTCGGTATACGGAAGAAAAAAACACTGAGTGGTGGGTCTTTTCCTGCAAGAACGGGCAATGCGATTACCGTATGTTCAATGGTGCTCTCCCGGAAAAGTATCGCTCGTCCTGGGTGTCGGCGGACAAGCTTTAGATGCTATGAACCACAGCCTCTCTTCGCAGTTCTTCCACAGAGCACGGTGATTGGCGTTAATTGCCATTCACTCATGCCGCCCGGAGCGGCCGGAGCGGTCCTGAAACTCACAGAAACCCACATTTTTCCTCACTCCCCATTGCGATAAACTAGCCCTACAACCCCATGTCCCAATTCGTTCACCTGCACCTGCACACCGACTACTCTCTGCTCGACGGCGCTTGCGACGTCGAAAAACTCTGCCAGCGCGTCAGCGAACTCGGCATGCCGGCCGTCGCCATGACCGACCACGGCAACATCTTTGGGGCCGTGCATTTTGTCAATGCGGCCAATAAGCATGGGGTGAAGCCGATCGTCGGCTGCGAGCTATACATTTGCAAGAAAGACGACCACAACATTGAGCGCACGCCCCCGGAAGGCGATACCTACAACCATCTGCTGGTGCTGGCCGAAAACGAAGAGGGCTACCGCAATCTGGTGAAGATCACCTCGGAGGCCTCGCTGCACGGCTTCTACTACAAGCCGCGCGTCAGCAAGCGATTCCTCGCCGAGCATGCGCGAGGGCTGATTGGGCTCTCCGGCTGCCTGAAAGGCGAAGTTGCCGAAAGGTTGACGGAGAACAATTACGAAGCCGCGCGCTCGGCGGCCGGCGCTTTCGCCGACATCTTCGGCAAAGAGAACTTCTATCTCGAGATTCAGGACCAGGGGCTGGAGATGGAGCACCGCATTCATCCCGGTCTATTTCAACTGGAAAAAGATCTCGGGCTGCCGCTGGTGGCGACGAACGACAGCCACTACCTCTGCGAAGACGACGCGCACGCGCAGGACGTGATGGTGTGCATTCAGACCGGCAAATCCATCCGCGATACCGGCCGCATGAAGTTCGAAGGTTCGCAGTTTTTCGTCAAAAGCTATTGCGAAATGCAGCGGGTGTTCAAGGATTCGCCTCAGGTCCTCGCCCGCACGCTCGAGATCGCCGAACGTTGCAGCCTGCGGCTAGAAAAAGTCGCGACGCCGTTTCCGCAGTTCGAGGTTCCGCCCAGTTACACGATTGACACCTACTTCGTGCACGTGACTCGCGAAGGGTTTGCCCATCGCATGGAGAACCTGCGCCGATCACACGCCCAAGGACGGTTGAAACATCCGCTCACCGACTACGAACAGCGGCTGGAGCGGGAACTGGCCATTATTCAGCAGATGAAGTTTGCCGGCTATTTCCTGATCGTCTGGGATTTCATTCGCTATGCCAAGGAGCGCGACATCCCGGTGGGTCCGGGCCGCGGATCCGCTGCCGGTTCGCTCGTCTCTTATGCCCTCGGCATCACCGACCTTGACCCGCTGCAGCATGAACTGCTGTTCGAGCGCTTCCTGAATCCCGAGCGCGTGTCCATGCCTGACATTGATATTGATTTTTGCATGAACCGCCGCGGCGAGGTCATTAACTACGTCACGCAAAAATATGGCCGCGACAATGTCGCCCAGATCATCACCTTTGGCACCATGGCCGCCAAAGCCGCGATTAAAGACGTCGGCCGGGCCATGGACATCCCTTACGCAGATGTGGACCGCATCGCGAAGATGGTCCCGCTGCAGCTCAACATCACGCTCGAGCACGCCCTCAATGAATCGCCCCAACTGCGCGAAGCCTACGAAAAAGATGCGCAGGTGCACGAACTGCTCAACACCGCGCTAAAGCTCGAGGGATTGGTTCGCAACGCCGGAGTCCATGCCGCCGGGGTAGTGATTGCGCCGCGTCCGCTCACCGAACTGGTTCCGCTGCACAAGACCAAGAACGACGAAATCGTCACCGCCTTCGACATGGTCGCCATCGAAAAGATGGGCCTGTTGAAGATGGACTTCCTCGGCCTGACCACGCTCACCATTCTCACCGACACGTTGAAGCTGATCCTGCAAACGCGCGGCACGCCGCTGACCCTGGAGCAGATTCCCCTGGAAGATGAGCGAACCTACGAGAAGGTCTTTCACAAAGGACTCACCTCCGGCGTCTTTCAGTTTGAATCCCACGGCATGCGCGACGTTCTGCGCAAGTACCAGCCCAATTCGATCGAGGACCTTACCGCCCTGAACGCCCTTTATCGGCCCGGGCCAATCCAGGGCGGCATGATTGAAGACTTCATCGATCGCAAGCACGGTCGCAAGAGAGTCGAGTACGAACTGCCCGAACTGCAGGAGGTACTGCAGGAGACGCTGGGCGTGATCGTGTATCAGGAGCAGGTGATGCAGATCGCGAACCGCCTGGCCGGCTATTCTCTCGGCGAAGCCGATCTGCTTCGCCGCGCCATGGGCAAGAAGAAGCCGGAAGAAATGGCGCAACAGCGCGAACGCTTTCTCGAGGGCGCGGTGCAACGAAAGATTCCGCCCCGGAAGGCGGAGAAGATTTTCGACTTGATGGCCCAGTTCGCCGGTTATGGCTTCAACAAGTCTCACTCCGCTGCGTATGCTTTGCTGGCCTATCACACGGCATATCTCAAGACCCACTACCCGGTTGAATTCATGGCGGCGCTGCTGACCTCGGTGACCGGTTCCACCGACGACGTCGTCAAGTACATCAATGAGTGCCGCGAAATGGGCATCGCCGTGGAAGCACCCGACATCAACGTTTCCGACGCGAACTTCACGCCGCATGGCGAATCCATCCGCTTCGGCCTGGCCGCTGTGAAGAACGTCGGGGGCAATGCGATCGAGTCCATCGTGGCTGCCCGCAAGAAGGTCGGCCGGTTCAAATCGATTTTCGAATTCTGCGAGCACGTCGATCTGCGTCTGCTGAACAAGCGCGTGCTCGAGTCGCTCATCAAGAGCGGTGCCATGGATTCGCTGGGCCGCCGCGCGCAGTTGATGGCTGTGCTGGACAAGGCCATCGAACAGGGACAAAATGCCCAGCGCGACGCCGAATCCGGCCAGCACGGCCTGTTTGGCGTCTTTCAACAGGAGGAGACCGCCGCGCAGAACGACCAGTTGCCCAACGTCCCCGACTGGGATGAGCACGCCCGCCTCGCCGCCGAGAAGGAAATTCTCGGCTTCTTCATTACCGGCCACCCGCTCGAAAAGTACAAAGACAAACTGAAAGACCTGCAAGCCCTCACCACCGAGGAAATTTCGGCGATGACCCGATCCACCGGTAAGGACGAAACCATCGTGACCGCCGGCATCATCAGCAATGTGCGCGTGCTCAAATCGAAGCGCGGCGATTTTTACGCGCAGGCTGCGCTGGAAGATATGGCGGGCTCACTCGATATGATCGTCTTCCCCGAGGCTTACAAGCGCATCGGAGACAAGGTAAAGCTCGAAGTTCCGGTCCTAGTGAAGGCCGGCGTGCGGATCGAGGAAGGGGCAAACCCGAAGATTACTGCCGCCGAAATCATGCCGGTTGAAGACGCCAAAGTCCCGCTGCCGCACGCCATCCGCATTCGCATCCCGCTGGAGACCGCACAAGAGACTACGGTGGACGATCTGCACACGCTGTTTCGCGAGCGCCAGGGCGAGGCCAAGGTATTGTTTGACGTGGAACGCCAGGGCGATTTTATGGTGGTGATGGAGGCGGAAGGCTATAATGTGCTACCAGATCGCAGCTTCATCGCCCGGGTCGAACAGTTGTGCGGGCGGGGCAGCGTCCGCATCATCAGCTGATTTCGAGGCATGGCCGCCACCGAAAAAACGCAGCAGGAACTGGAGCAGATCGAGCGCCAGCTCGCCGAGATGGAGTCGGCGGGCGGCGACGACGATACCCGCCGCCAGATCGCGAAGCTGCAGGAGCGAATCGAGACCCTGCGGCAGGAAATGAAGGCTCCCCACACGGCGTGGCAGAAGACCGAACTGGCACGGCATCCTCAGCGTCCGCAGACGCTCGACTACATCGAGCGCGTCTTCACCGATTTCAGCGAGATTCATGGCGATCGCGGCTTTGGCGATGACGCCGCCATCGTCTGCGGCATGGCCCGCTTCCACGGCGAAGAGGTCCTTGTGGTCGGCACGCAGAAGGGCCGGGACATGAAGCAGCGCGTCTTCCGCAACTTCGGCACCCCTCACCCTGAGGGCTACCGCAAGGCGCTACGTGTGATGCAGGTTGCGGAAAAATTTCGGCGGCCCATCTTCACACTGGTAGATACCGATGGCGCCTATCCCGGTATCCATGCCGAGGAGCGCGGGCAGGCCGAAGCTATCGCTTATAACCTGCGCGAGATGGCGCGGCTGGAAGTACCCATCATCGCGACTGTGATCGGGGTCGGTGGCAGCGGCGGCGCCTTGGCCATTGCGGTCGCGGACCGCGTCCTGATGATGGAGAACTCGATTTACTCGGTCATTTCCCCGGAAGGGTGCGCCGCGATCATGTGGCGCGATGCTACCAAGAAAGAACTCGCTGCTGAAGCCATGCGTATCACCGCGAACGACCTCCGCGAATTGGGTTGCGTGGATGACATTATCCCCGAACCGGAGGGCGGCGCTCACCGCGACCACGAGGCGGCCGCCAATTTGCTGGATGTGAGCCTGCAGAAACATTTCGCCGAGTTGAAGAAAATCCCCCCTGCTGAATTAGTCGTGTCACGATATAATAAGTTCCGTCACATGGCGCAGTACTTTAAGACCGAATCGTGAGCGCGCGGCTTTTTCTTCAGTTCCAATATTGGTTCCTTCACGCGCCGGACGGGTGATTGGCGGCGGTGAGGAATCAACGCTGCCGTATAATGGAATCATAGTTTTCCTCTGCAATCATCAATCAAGGGCCCAGGGTTCCGCCCGCTAAAACTGAAGGAAGGTGTTGGGATGGCTACTACGGATGTTGTGCCCCGGCAATCGGCCGGAGACATGGGGCACAAGCGCATTGTCAACGACATGAGCATTCAGGTCGCGACGGTCAACGGCTCCGGGTCACAAAGTTCAAATACGGTTCTGCTGCGCAGCATCTTCCAGATGGGCGTGCCGGTCTCGGGCAAGAACATGTTTCCCTCCAACATTGCTGGCCTGCCCACCTGGTACACCATCCGCGCCAACAAGAACGGATACATCGGCCGCAAGAAAGAAATCGATTTTCTCGTGGCCATGAACCCCGAGACGGCGGTCGAGGACACAATGTCCCTCGCCCCCGGGGCTTCCGTCCTGTACGACGAACCCCTGGCCCTCCACAAACTGCGCGATGATCTGGTTTTTTACTCCGTTCCCTATGACAAGCTCGTGGCCGCGGTCTGTCCGGAAGCCAAGCTGCGCAAGCTGGTCAAGAACATGGTGTACGTCGGCGTGGTCGCGAAACTGCTCACCATCGAGATGGCTGAGGTCGAGAAGGCGATCCGTAAGCAGTTTGCCAAGAAGGCGAAAGCCGCCAATTTGAATCTGGCGGCGGCGCAGGCTGGATTCGAGTACGCCAAAGCCAACCTGGAAAAGCGCGGCGCCTTCTACATCGAGCGCATGGACAAGACGGCGGGCAAGATCATCATTGACGGCAACTCGGCCGCCGCGCTGGGTTGCATGTTTGCCGGATGCACGGTCGTGACGTGGTATCCCATCACGCCCTCGTCCTCGCTGGTCGAGACCATGATCGAGTACATGAAGGAATACCGCATCGGCCCGGATGGCAAGGCTACGTTCGCCATCGTGCAGGCCGAAGATGAACTGGCGGCGATCGGCATGGTTATCGGCGCGGGATGGGCCGGTGCGCGCAGCATGACGGCGACCGCCGGGCCCGGCATTTCGCTTATGTCGGAGTTCGCCGGCCTCGCATACTACGTCGAGGTTCCCGGCGTCATCTGGGACATTCAGCGCGTCGGTCCCTCGACCGGCCTGCCCACGCGCACTTCGCAGGGAGACATTCTTTCTACTGCCGTACTCTCGCACGGCGACACCAAGCACATCATGCTGCTTCCCTGCTCGGTCGAGGAATGTTTCACCATGGCGACCGACGCTTTCAACCTGGCGGAGCAGTTCCAGACGCTGGTGTTCGTGATGTCCGATCTCGATCTGGGGATGAACAACTGGATGTCGGATCCTTTCCCCTATCCGGAGGCGCCAATCCAGCGCGGAAAAGTACTCAGCAAGGAAGACCTCGACCGGCTTGGCACCTTCGCCCGCTACAAAGACGTGGATGGAGACGGCATCGGGTATCGCACGCTGCCCGGCACGCCGCATCCCGCGGCAGCCTACTTCGCCCGCGGCAGCGGCCACAACGAGAGAGCGCAGTACAGCGAACGGGCCGACGACTTCGAAAACAATATGGAGCGCCTGAACCGCAAGTTCGAAACCGCGCGTTCATTCGTTCCCCGGCCCGAGATCACGAAAGGTGATAAGGCGAAGATCGGAATCATGGGCTACGGCACCTCGCATTGGGGTATTACTGAGAGCCGCGATCAGCTGCGCGACGAGTACAAGATTGAAACCGATTATCTGCGCCTGCGCGCCTATCCCTTTACTCGCGAGGTGCATGAGTTCATTGAGCAGCATGAGCGCATCTACGTCGTCGAGCAGAATCGCGATGCGCAGATGCTCAGCCTGCTCAAACTCGATCTGAAGCCGGAATTGATCGGCCGCTTGCGGAGCATCGCCCACATTACGGGACTGCCGCTTGACGCGCGGTCCATCACCGACGAATTGACGTCGATGGAGGGTAAGTAGATGGCAACCACTCCCACCGCCGAACCCGGATCTGCAGCACCCGGCCCCAAGACCAACCGCATCGGCCTCACCGTCATTGACTACAAGGGCGGGAAGACCACGCTGTGCGCCGGCTGCGGCCACAATGCGATTTCCGAGCGCATCATCGAGGCCATGTTTGAGATGGGCGTCGAGCCGGAGTTCGTCATCAAGCCCAGCGGCATCGGCTGCTCCTCGAAGACTCCCGCTTATTTCCTGAACCGCTCGCACAGTTTCAACGCGGTTCATGGACGCATGCCTTCGATCGCCACCGGCGCCTTGCTGGCCAATCGCAAGCTGATCTGCATCGGCGTCAGCGGCGATGGCGATACGGCCTCGATCGGCATCGGCCAGTTCGTCCACCTCATGCGGCGCAATTTGCCCATCATCTACATCATCGAAGACAACGGCGTTTACGGGCTCACCAAGGGCCAGTTTTCGGCCACCGCCGATCTCGGATCGAAACTGAAATCGGGCGTGCTCAACGACCTTCCTCCCATCGACACCTGCGCGCTCGCCATTCAACTGGGCGCGACGCTGGTCGGACGCTCCTTCTCCGGCGACAAGCGCCAGTTAAGCGCCATGCTGAAAGCCGCCATCGCGCACAAGGGTACGGTCATGCTCGATGTGGTCTCACCCTGCGTCACCTTCAACGATCACGAAGGTTCGACCAAGTCCTACAAGTACGTGAAGGAGCACGAGGAGATCCTGCAGGAAGTCAGCTTCATTCCGGCGTTCGAGGAAATTGACGTGGAGTACGACCCCGGGTCAACCGTGGAAGTGACCATGCACGACGGCTCGCGTCTCCACCTGCGCAAGCTGGAAGAAGATTACGACCCTACGGATAAGGTTCGCGCGCTCACCCGCCTCACCGAAGCGCACGACAAGGGCGAGATCCTGACCGGTGTGTTCTACGTCAACCCGAAAGCGCCCAACTTCATTGACATGCTGAACGTCGTCGATCAGCCCCTGGCCACGCTGCCCGATTCCATGACGCGCCCCGGCAAGGAAGCGCTGGCTGCGGTGATGGAGGAGTTGCAGTAAGTCATTCGCCGCGCGGAAAACTCTCAGCAAATGTATGGGGCTTTTCTGTGCCTGACCGAGCTCTTAGCTTCCTATCGCTGGCGATAAATCGCCATGGCCTCATCGACCATCGGGGATGGATTTCTCAGTCTGGAGGGGAGAGGTGTATAAACACGAGAATCACGGCAGATGCCACGCCGAAACCAACCCATAACCACACGTGACTATCATGATTCTGTAAGCTGCGGTGGACGTGCAAAACTGTAATCAGGACGAGAAGAGGATATGCAGCCCAAATAAATCGCGAGCGAAGCTTCCCGGTCCAATCCCGCTTTCCATCGCCAAGCGAGGCCATGTCATTGCTCCCGGTGGTCTCCTGGAGACTTCAGAGATACTCCCTACGCGCCCTTCAGCTCCGGTTCCCCGCTGTGCTCCGGATTCTCGCCCGGTT
>Ga0187818_10000310_pt1 | contig 16694 bp, 13 predicted proteins | sample NC_wetland_sal_i_14_FD_130581 | JGI IMG/M metagenome (GOLD analysis project Ga0187818, IMG submission 130581) | Wetland sediment microbial communities from Neuse River Estuary, North Carolina, USA - SO4_3 | ecosystem: Environmental > Aquatic > Freshwater > Wetlands > Sediment | place: USA... | reverse complement strand
GAGATGATTTCGTGGGTCGGGGGGCCGTTCAGTTGCGCGATAAAGCCAGTGCCGCAGGCGTCATGGTCCGGGTGTCCCCAGTTGGGGTGGCGCGGTTTCGGTGCCCTGGCGAGACAGCTACACATACTAGTGTAATAGTGGTCGAACGGCCGAATGTACAATGCAGAATTTTTCTGGAATGTATCTGTTTTGCAAGGGCAGCCGAGGAGCTAACCAGGTTAAAACTTCGTAACTTCGCTGAAGTGAAATTCGCGGATTTTCATGGGCGGAACGACCATTTCGAATGCCTCCTCCCCTGCCGCACGGGTGGCTGGCCCGAGGCATTCAACATTCCTTAACATTTCCAAAACGGATTGGTTGAATCGAAAATTCCTCACGCCGTGGGCAATTTTGCCCTGTTCAATGAGGAAAAGGCCGTCGCGGGTCATGCCCGTCATAATCTTCTCGTAGGGGTCCACCTCGCGGATATACCAGAGGCGCGTGACCAGCAGGCCGCGGTGGGTGGAGGCGATCATCTCGTCCACGGACGTGTTCCCTCCAGCGACAACGAGGTTGAGGGGTGCTTCGCCATACTCGTTCGGCAGAGCGAAGCCATGCCCCGTGGTTTTAGTACCCGCCTGCTTCGCGGAGCGGCGGGAATAGACCAGGTTTTTCACCACACCCCGATCGACAAGCACGATTCGTTGGCGTGGCATGCCCTCACCGTCGAAGGGAGCACCGAGTTGGTCCGGATGATGAGCGTCGTCGGCAATGGTGATGTTCTTGCCAAAAACAGGCTTGCCGAGGCGCCCGGAAAGGCAAGAGCGTTTGTCCGCTACGGCAGTCGCAGCGAAATCGTAAAAGAGGAAGCCGACCAGGTCGAGGACCGCGGCCGGCTCAAGAATGACGGTGAATCGCCCTGGCGCCAGTTCCACGGGATTCTGGGCCCGAGTAGCCTTCTCGCTGGCGATCTTCGCCAGGTGAAGCGGATCAAAGTGGCGAACATCGGGCTCGTTCGCTTTGGCCCAACTCGCGGCAGAGCCTTGCTGCATCGTGATAGAGAAGGCGGATTGGGTCTGACGGTAAGCAGCGGAGAGCCCATGGGAGTTGATCAACACACTCTGGCTTTGGCCGCTGGAGAAAATTCCCGCAGCCACCTGCCCGCGCTCTTCAGCCAACTGACAGGCGCTCTTCACAGCGCGTGCGCGTTCTTCGGCGGTAAGAGCGGCGGTGGCGGGATGAAACCGGCGAACGGCACGGTACTTCTGCTTGCCGGGCATCGGGAGGAGATGGGAATCTTTAGGCTGGTGAGCAGCCAGAGAAAGCGAATCCTCGATAGCGGCGCGCAAAGCGTCTGCCTCAACGCGGTTTGTGGTGACGCGAGCCGTGCGCCCGTCGACGGCCGTCCGAATGGAAACGACCATGCCTTGCTCAGCAACGTTCTGATGGATGGTGTTGTTCGCGAACCGCGTAAGCGCCTGGATGGACTCATCGATGTGCACTTCGGTTTCTGGAACGCCGCGTTCTTTGGCCAATCGCAAAACCGTGGCGGCAATCTGATGCAGCTGGCGCTCCGGGCGCAACGCCACGGCGGAAGCGGTGGAACGCTTAGTAGCGTGTTGCTGTCTGCGCGGGCTCATTGCTTGGAAAACGCGGTGCCAATTCTTACGTTGCGAAAACGGGCGGGCACAGCGCCATGGCCGGTGCCCATCACCTGCATAGGCTGGCCTTTGCCACAATTCGGAGTGCCCCACAAAACCCAGTGATCGGCATTGCTAATGGCGTCGCAGGAATTCCAGAACTCTGTGGTGATGCCGCTATAGCTGGGATTCTTCACCATGCGCGCCTTTTTCCCGCCTTTGATCTCCCAGGCAATTTCGGTGGAGAACTGAAACTGGTAGCGGCGGTCGTCGATGGACCAGGAGCGGTTGGTCTCCATAAGAATCGCGTCGTCGGTATCGGCGATGAGATTGTCGAAGATCCAGGGGCCCGGAAGAATGCTGACATTAGTCATACGGATCATCGGAAGGCGATTCCAGCCTTCGGTACGCATGGTGCCTCCGGAGCGTGGCAAGCCGATGAGATGCGCGGTTTCGCGGCTGGAGAGATAACCGTGGAATTCGCCGTCTTTGATCACATCGATGCATTGCGCTGGGACGCCTTCGTCATCGTAAGCAAAGGAGCCGAGGCCGGGGCCGTGCGCGATACGAGCGTCGGCAACGACATTCACGATCGGAGAGGCATAGCGCAGGTTGTGCAGCTTATCAAGCGTCAGAAAACTGGTGCCCGCGAAATTGGCTTCCTGGCCGAGAACCCGGTCAAGTTCGATGGGATGACCGATGGATTCATGAATTTGCAGGCCAAGCTGGCTGCCACCGAGAATCAGCGTGCCGGTTTTCTCCGGGCACTGGGGCGCGGAGTGGAGCGCAACCGCTTCTTCGGCAACTCGCGGGGCGTGCTGGAGAAGATCCATGGATTCGACCAACTCATAACCGCCAAGGCCATGCTGGCCGCCAAAACTGTTGGGATAGGAACGCTTTTGGATCGCGTCTCCCTGGAAAACAGTGGCCACGATGCCGCATCCGGAAATGACTCGCCGCTGATGAATTTTTGAGCCGCTGCTGGACGCAAACCAGGAATCTATCTTACGAAATTGCATATCGGACTCGGAAAGCGTGACGCCTTTTACTTCGCGCATGGCTGCATCGGCAGCAAGGAGCAGATCGAGCTGAGTTTCGAGTGGAATCTCGAAGGGATCCTTGAGGCAAGGTCCTTGCCAACTGTCGACGTAGGTGCCCTCGGCCACCAGTTGGACATTTTCTTTTTTCGCTAGCGCGGAGGATCTGGCGATCGCCACGGCCTGGGCCGCACAAGCAGCAACACCTTCGCGAGTTAGTTGATCGGTGGAAGCAAAACCCCACGCGCCATTGGCCACAACCCGAATTCCAAGGCCGATGGATTCACTCTGGCTCAGCGTGCCGACGCGACCACTCTTGGTGGTGAGGTCGCGCTGACGCAGGTGCATCACTCGCACATCGGCATAGCTGGCGCCCCGCAATCGTGAGGTCTCAAGCGCCACATTTGTCCAGTCGTACATCATCCATTTTTCTTTCGCGCTGAACTACCGCAACTCGACCCATCGACGGAAAACTGGTTCGTCGATTTTGCCGCTGCAAAACCGCAGGGAACGTTCAAGATCACTCTAAATTTGATCCATTCGATCGAACCAGGATCATCCTTCGCAGCCGGTATTGCAATCCGTGAATCTAGTATCCAAAGTCGCCCCGTGGCAACTGGAAACTCCAACAAAGCGGCGATCGCCTCGTTCGTTTCCTTTTGAAGTTCTTCTGGCGATCGATGGTCAGATGGTGGGTGAGACATGCTCGCAAGTTCCACAAGATTGAGCGCCCTCTTGTACTGCGTATCATTGAGCACGAAATTGAATTCCCTCGGAGTGTTGTGAACAGCTTCACTGGCCGACATGCCATAGCTGGTATCTAGGTACCTCGGATTCCAAGAGCGGTAGGGGGGCGTCACAACCCAGACATATTCAGAACGCTCCGGCCCCCCAGATGCTTGCGGTGTGATCTCGATGGTCCACCCCATGCTCCTGGAATTCAAACGAAACAGGAGATTGCCGCCAATCGGACACTCAAAAGCTTGTCCGTTGGATACTTCGCCCTGAAAGGCTAGCTGAAGGCACTTGGCCTCTTTGAAAGAGCCATCGAGGGTTACGCAGCCCAAGAATTGGGTTTGCGGTGGTACCGCTTCTTGTTTGGAGGGCGCCCCCGCGTGGGACGCGGGCATAATCAACGCGAAGGTTGTAAGCCCTTGTGTCAGCAGGCGAGCCACTCTCAAGAAGCGTGCGCAGAAGTTCCCCATCGTATCCACCAAAGGAAAGGGGCACGAAGCATCGTGCCCCCAAAAGATTATCGCACTGTTTTCAAAAAAATCGCCGCTGCTTAGGTGCCTTCCTGCCAGGAAGCAAGATACTGCTCCTGCTCGGCGGTGAGCTTGTCCAGGCGATGGCCCATGGACTCCAGCTTCAGCCTCGCGATCTCGCGGTCGATGTCTTCTGGCACCACATACACTTGCGGCTTCAAATCCTTATGGTGCTTCACCAGGTACTCTGCGGAAAGCGACTGGTTAGCGAAGCTCATATCCATCACCGATGCGGGGTGACCTTCGGCGGTCGACAGGTTCACTAGCCGTCCTTCTGCGATCAGATAAATCTTCCGCCCGTCCTTCAGCAGGAATTCGTCGACCAACGGCCGAACTTCCTTCTTACCCGTAGACAGACTTTCCAGCGCCGGAATTTCGATTTCCACGTTGAAGTGCCCGGAGTTGCAGACGATTGCGCCGCTTTTCATCAGTTCGAAGTGTTCCCGGCGGATAACGTTCTTGTTGCCAGTCACGGTGATGAACACGTCGCCCTCCTTGGCGGCATCGGCCATCGGCATCACGCGGAACCCATCCATCACGGCTTCAATGCCCTTCACCGGATCGATTTCGGTGATGATGACGTCTGCGCCGAGGCCCTTGGCGCGCATGGCGGCGCCGCGGCCACACCAGCCGTAGCCGGCAATGACAACCTTCAGCCCGGCAATGAGTACGTTGGTGGCGCGAATGACACCATCGAGCGTGGACTGGCCGGTGCCGTAACGATTGTCGAAGAAATGTTTGGTCATGGCGTCGTTCACGGCGATTATGGGATATTTCAGCGTGCCGTCCTTGGCCATGGCGCGAAGACGAATCACGCCAGTGGTGGTCTCCTCGGTGCCGGCGAGGACGTTGGGAACGAGGTCCTGTCGCTTGGTGAGCAACATGGTGACGAGGTCGCAGCCATCGTCCATCGTGAACTGGGGTTTGTGCTCCAGCGCCGCCTGCAGGTGCTGGTAATAAGTGTCGTTGTCCTCGCCCTTAATGGCGAACGTGGGGATGTTGAAGTCGCGATTGAGCGACGCCGCCACCTCATCCTGAGTGGAGAGCGGGTTGGAAGCGCAGAGCACGATGTCCGCGCCGCCATCGCGAAGCGCGATCATGAGGTTGGCAGTTTCGCTGGTCACATGGAGGCAAGCGGAAACGCGCAGACCCTTCAGCGGCTGCTCCTTGATGAAACGCTTGCGGATGTGCTGCAGCACGGGCATCTGTTGCGCAGCCCATTCAATCTTGCGCTTGCCCGCTTCGGCAAGGCCGATATCTTTCACATCGCCCTTTTTCAGTTCTGCCGTAGCCATTCTTGCTCTCCTCGTTTTTCAGGTTCTGAGACTCCGCGACGATCCACATTTCTGGTACATCCCAACGGAAAGCGGGACTCACCCGCGGCCGAAAGAAAAATGCTGTTAGTAAGGGCGCTGTAATCTCGCGCCAAACGCTTAACGGCGCGCCGCGACTTCGGCGACGGCCCCCAAACCCGCAGCCTTCCGCAAAGCGTCGGCGCGGTCTGTACGTTCCCAAGTGAAGCCAGCTCCGGTGCGGCCGAAGTGGCCATAGGCCGCGGTCTGCTTGTAGATCGGCTTGCGAAGATCAAGGGCTTCGATGATGCCCTTAGGTGTGAGCGAAAAATTCTCGCGAACCAGTTGCGTGATCTTCTCTTCGGGGATGGTGGCGGTGCCAAACGTGTCGACCATGACGGAAACTGGTTCGGCCACGCCAATCGCGTAAGCAAGCTGAACCTCGGCACGGCTCGCCAACCCAGCGGCCACCACGTTCTTCGCGATGTAGCGCGCCATGTAACAGGCTGAACGGTCCACCTTTGAAGGATCCTTCCCGGAGAAGGCACCGCCGCCGTGACGGCTGTAGCCGCCGTAGGTGTCCACGATAATCTTGCGGCCGGTCAGTCCGGCATCTCCCATGGGCCCGCCGATGACAAAGCGTCCCGTGGGGTTGATGTGGAATTTCGTTTTCGCATCGAGCATCTTGGAAGACACGATCGGCTTGATGACATGCTCAAGTACGGCGGAGCGCAAATCCTCATTGGAAACCGTGTCGCTATGCTGCGTGGAGATAACCACGCAGTCCACACGAAATGGCTTGCCGTTGCGATATTCCACAGTGACTTGGGACTTCCCATCAGGACGAAGGAATTCGACTTTCTTGTTTTTGCGGACTTCAGAGAGGCGCTGCGTCAGGCGGTGGGCAAGTTGGATGGGCATGGGCATCAACTCTTCGGTTTCGTCGCAGGCGTAGCCGAACATCAAGCCCTGGTCGCCCGCGCCGCCAGTATCCACGCCCATCGCGATGTCAGGCGACTGGCGCTTCACGGTGCAAACTACCGCGCAGGTTTCGGCGTCAAATCCGTACTCGGCATTGTCATAACCGACCTGGCGCACGGTCTCTCGCGCAATTTCGTCGTAATTGATGTGCGCCGTGGTCGTGATTTCACCGGCGACTACCACCAAACCCGTGGTGACCAGAGTTTCGCAGGCCACGCGTCCCTTGGGGTCCTGGCGCATTACTTCATCGAGAACTGCATCTGAAATCTGGTCGGCAATTTTATCCGGATGGCCTTCGGTCACCGATTCGGACGTAAATAGAAAATTCCTCTTCGCTTCGCTCAAAACATCTCTCCTCTAGTCTCGTCTTTACTGGCAAGGTAGGGCGATACACCCCGACTGCCCACGTCTCAGAAAAATCCCCGGACTCTATCCTTGCAAGACTACCACCGGGAATGCGGTGAATCAACGTATTGATTATGCATGGCTTAGCTGTGCAGCGAACGGAGAATATCGGCATTGAGTGGAGCAATTTTCCACTTAATAGTAGTTTTGGGGACAGAATTTCCTTCGTCCGAAGGGTCGTATGGCCACCGAATTTATGCTCCAATCTTTATCTGTCCTAACCAATAACCCCTCACTAAAACTACTTGCTGTAGTGTTTAGGTGATAAAACGCGGGCGCCATGTTACTGAGATGGAGAACCAGTTCGAAATGCTGTCCACATGAGAAGAGTCGCGATGACTTCCAGGGCAAGATGCAGGAATCCGTTTTGCCAGCGCCACCCGAACATCTCTCACGAAACCGATTCATGCCAGAAAAAGTCTGCGTTGTACATTTCGCGTTGCTCAAATTAATAAACTAATTGTGTAATCGCCCCGCGCGTCGATTCTGCCGCGCCAGTTAGACTGGGAAAGCCCAGCCTGATAGCGCTGCAGGACATGACGCAACCGCCTCGCTCCCCGGGCGCCGCACGGAATGGAGACTTCATGGAATCCTTCCTGCCGGCCATACCCAGAACAAATGAGGATATTCCGGCTGATCGGCACGGCCGCAAGAATCACATCGCTACTCACAACTTATGTCCGGATAACGGAGTTGCAAACCGATGAGAAGGAAACTTCTCTTTTCGGCGCTGGTCCTCCTGCTGTTTGTCCCATACCTCTTCGCCGGTGAATCCTCACCGGTGGTCAAATCTGCCGTTGCTCCGAAGTACCCCATCCTCACGCTCGCTGGCAGAGTTTATGGCGAGGTCCTCGTTCGCGTAACCATCGATCACGCCGGCGCCGTGAAGGATACCAAAGTGACCGAAGGGCACCCTATGCTGAGAGAGGCTGCCGTGGACGCGGCGCGGCAATGGAAATTTGAAGAAAGCTCCGTCCGGAAACGCGTTGCGACGCTGAAGTTCAGCTTCGTGATCTTGCCAGAAACTTCGGAGGTGGGATCGCAGACAATTTTCCTGCCGCCCACTGGCATTGAGATTCGGCAGAAGCCTGTAGTCGTACCCTCACTTGAAGACCAAGAGGGCGAATCCCAGGCTGCCGATCCGCAGCCGATTTCCAGGACCTGAGCCGGGCCACGCGGGTCGAGCAAGTTCGTCGCTCATCCCTTCACGCAAACAACTTGACGGAGCGTGTGAACGATTTCCACCAGGTCGGTCTGAGCTGCCATCACGGCATCAATGGATTTGTAAGCCGCGGGAGTTTCGTCGATCACGCCCGCGTCCTTGCGGCACTCCACACCTTCCGTCATGCGCTTGTGGTCCTCAACGGTGAAGCGGCGCTTGGCTTCTCCGCGAGACATCGCTCGTCCCGCCCCGTGGCTGCAGCTCATGAAACTCTCCGGGTTGCCTTTGCCTTGGACAATGTAGGACCGCGTGCCCATGCTCCCGGGAATGATGCCCAGATCGCCTTGCTGCGCGCGCACCGCGCCCTTGCGAGTTACCAGAATGTTCTGGCCATAGTGGCGTTCGCGCGCAACGTAGTTATGATGGCAGTTGATCGCCTGCAGGTGCGCAGTGAACGGGCGCACCTCGCCGGAATTTCGAACCGCCTCTATGATTTGCTCCATCATCAGGTCGCGATTCGTCCGCGCGAAATCCTGCGCCCATTCCACGGCTTCGACGTAATCGCTAAAATGCTCGGTCCCCTCTTCGAGATAGGCGAGGTCCTTATCCGGCAGGTTCCCGAGGAGCCGACCCATGTCGCGCTTGGCAAGTTCGATGAAGTAGCTGCCCATGCGATTGCCAACACCACGCGAGCCGCTATGGAGCAGGAACCAAAGCATTTCCGACTCGTCGAGGCAGACTTCGATGAAGTGGTTGCCGGTTCCCAGCGTGCCAAGATGATTGGCATGATTGCCGCGGTCGAGCTTTGGGTGTTTCTCCAGGATGGCGTCGTAGCGCTCCTTGAGTTTTTCGCCCCAGGCGTTGAGATTGCGCTCAGGGATGATATGCCATGCGCCCTTATCACCCTTGCCCCCGTGCTGAGTGCGACCGTGCGGCACCGCTTCTTCAATGGCCGTGCGGATGGCGTGTAAATTATCGGGCAGGTCGCGCGCATTCAGGTCGGTCTGCACCGCCATCATGCCACAGCCGATGTCGACGCCGACTGCAGCAGGAATGATGGCGCCTTTGGTCGGTATCACGCTGCCGACCGTTGCGCCAATGCCCCAGTGCACGTCCGGCATGGCCGCAACCCACTTGAAAATGAACGGGAGCTGCGCCACGTTCAAGAGTTGCTTGCGCGCTTGATCCTCAAGCGGCACACCCTTCACCCAAGCCTTAATTGGCACGCCCTTTTCGGACTTGAGAGTCTCGTAACTCATGATTGTGGCTCAGGCATCTTCGAGCGGGTCGCGTTCCAACGACTATCATGAGGTTGATGCGCGTACAAAAAACGGGGCGGGATGCCGCGCTAGCGCCGACTCGCCCGCCCCGTCGGGATTCCAATTCACTCGGCTACGCAATAGAGAGCAACTTGGATTGGGTCTTAACCCGTATGATCCGGTCACCATCCATCTCGATCCTGCCCTTCTCGACGAGATAGACCAGGATCCCGTCTGCCTTGGCTTTCAGTTCGTCGGCGGAAACCGCCCGTGCTCGTCCTCGGCGGTATAGCGTCAACCCAAGATAATAGGGGTGATCATCGAAACTGATTCCGCTGTTTTTTTCGATAATATGCTGCACTAAGAAGGCTTCACATATACGGCGGAAATCTGGGGCCAAGCTGAGTACCAGGCTTGCGTTGATTCCGATGGTGTCGACGATAGGTCTTTCGTCTTTGCCGATCAGGACACCAGCCCACACCATGAGGCGTCGAATACACCTTTCAGCCACCGGCCAATTGTGCTCAGCGACATAGTTGCGGGAAGCGGCTTTGTCCTTTGCGAGAAGAACCGCTCGTGTAAAAAGTTCGTTGATCAGAATTGGTTTTCCGTCGAAAGATTCGACGACTTCTTCAACGGCGTCAAAGATGAGGTCCCGAGTCTCCGGCATCGACCCGATGCGGGACTTCGACAACACAGCCTCGAAGGCGGTTGCGGCGTTGGGGTGTTTGCTAGGTTTCGGTGCCGAGTTTTGCGCAGAGGGCGCTTCTGCACGTTCTCTAATCTCCTGTCCTTCAGTCGTCGCTGCAACAGTTGAGGCCAGTTCTGCAGGTCGCACCAAAGCAGCAGGCGCATCCGGTACGGCCCCCAATGCTGGTGCCTCGGCGTTCGGCCTACCGGAGAGACTGGGCAGATCGATGAGGTAGAGTGCTGCAGTCTCCGGTTTATTGGGGTTACGCTTGACCTTCTTGAGCCAACCGTCTTGAAGGCCGGTGTCTACGATAGTGGGTATAAGACTTTCTGAGGCGGGATCGCCAAGCCGCTTAGCTGCCCGGCCATCCAAGAAGCACATGCGCGGGCGCAAATCTGTTTGCGGTAAGGCTGTGTCAGGGGAAATGTGTCCCCCTCGACGAAGAACATTCTTAGCTAAGTCAATGGCTTCTTCGGGGGCTAACGGTGTGCCAACCTCTGTCGGCGCTGTCGTGAAATGTGCTGCGTCTAACCTCTCCGGGAGACTGGGCAGTCCAGCCAGTGGAAAGGATGAATTTCCCCAACCCGGTTGAAGCGGCGTTTGGGTAATTCTGCGGAGTATGCCGAGGTGCAGCGTTTCGACTGGCAGAACACCAGACTTCAGCTTGCTCGCCTCCGCCAATACATAGTTGTCGTATGAGAGAACCCAGAACGGCCCGCTGGCACCGCCATTCTGGGTCTCCTTACCGAGCTGGACGAGGCGTTCACAAATGCGAGTCGCCCCGTTTATGTCGCACTGATCAGCCTGGCCGATGACGTGGGCCGACGGTAAAAGGCGAGCCTGGTCAGGTCTCACCATCCAGTCAACGGCTGCCCCCGGAGTTCGGGAGCAAAAGCGGCCGACCAATTCGATCACGTAGGCCGACTCGCCGCGATGTCGTCTAATATCGACGATATACCTTGAACAGCTCATATGGCTCTCCTTTGTAAATTTTTCGGGCGCATTGCCCTTTATCGCTTCCTACCGCTTGAAGAGTTCGATCAGCAGTTTGATGATCACCATCGCCTCCAACGCCTGCCTAACCACGGCAAGCATCGGTTCCGGAAACTGGCATATTGCGATCAACAACGCCAGACCTAGAAGCGGTCCTCGTACGCGTTCGAACATGTGATTGCTCGCTTGAATTGGCTTTTCTAAACGCAGCCAAACCGGCCTTTACATGTCGAACAGTCAAAGCGCAAAACATGAACGATACATTCGAAACAGACAAACGACGAAACAATCGAGACTCTCGAAACCACGGGGGCCAAAGAACCTGACCCCAGCCAAAAGGTCGAAAGGTCTAAACAAACTAGATGAGCATAAGGGGCGAAACAGACAAACAAGCAAGAAGAACCCAGAGGGCAAAACAAACCGAGAAGAACTCGACAGACAAGAAAATCTCAAGGTTCGCAACAGGCTAGAAGGTCAAGAAAGAAAGGAGGTGGCTTCCTTGTTGAAAGCCAAATATAGGCTAAAGAAATCCTTCGGAGTTGTCAAGGCCTTTTCGCAATGAAGAGCTCCTCTTCATCTCGTGGCCTCGATACCCAGGAACCGGCCAGCGGTTGGGGCTCACGCGGCGTCGGCGTCGCCGTCGTCGGGCTGAATATCCAGTTTGCCCTTGGTCTTTTTGGCCATCAGGTAGGAACGGATGAAGGGGTCCAGATCGCCGTCAAGCACGCGATCGACATCGCCGACACTGAACTTGGTGCGGTGGTCCTTAATCAGGCGATAGGGCTGCATGATGTACGAGCGAATCTGGCTGCCGAAGGAAATATCCAGCTTGGATTCGTCCAGGCGATCGGTCTCGTCGCGGCGCTTCTGCATTTCCAGGTCGTAAAGTTTTGAGCGCAACATCTTCATGGCCAACTCGCGGTTCTTGTGCTGGCTGCGTTCCATCTGGCAAGCCACCACGATGCCCGTGGGAATGTGTGTGATGCGCACCGCCGTCTCCACCTTGTTGACGTTCTGCCCGCCCTTCCCGCCGGACCGGAAGGTATCCAGCTTCAGTTCATCGGGTTTGATATTGACTTCGATGCGGTCGTCGACTTCCGGAATCACGAAAACCGACGCAAACGAAGTGTGCCGCCGCGCCGCCTGATCGAAAGGTGAAATGCGCACCAGGCGGTGCACACCGGTCTCGCCGGAAAGCAAGCCATACGCGTTCTCGCCGCTGAACTGAATCGTGGCGTTCTTGATACCGGCTTCTTCACCGGGCGTTTCATCGAGTACGGCTGCGTCGATGCCCTTACGTTCCGCCCAACGGAGATACATGCGGAGCAAAATAGAGGCCCAGTCCTGCGATTCCGTGCCGCCAGCGCCCGGCTTGATGGTCATGATGGCGTTGAGGTGATCGTTTTCACCGGAGAGCAGAGTTTGCGTTTCGAGTTCGCCAACGTAAGTGTCAGCCGCAGCCAGTTCTTTGCTGAGGTCTTTTAGAAGTTCCTCGCGCTGCTGGGCGTTGGATTCCGCCCTGGCAAGCTCGATGTACGTCTCGACGTCCCCAGTAATGGAAGCAAGCTTGGCGTCAGCGACGAGCTGCTCCTCGGCGCGCTTGCGTTCTTTCAGCACGTTCTGTGCTTCTTCCTGATTGTTCCAGAAGTTAGGGTCGGAGACGCGTTCTTCGAGCGTTTTCAGGCGAACGCGGTAAGGCTCAGGGTCAAAGATATCTCCTGACGAGATTGATTCGCTGCGCCAAGCCTTCGTACTGATGCTCTAGATCTTCAAGAATCATGCGAGTGGGAAACCCGCGCGAGGGCGGGTTTTAATTTACCTTTCTGAAAGTCAGCAATACCAGAATAGCCGAAACCGCAACGCACATCCAGGCAAACCAATCGTTGAAGTGGGTGTAGAGCGTTCGATCGGTACGAAAGTCGTACGGCAAATCGGCGGAATCGCGCACATCGCGGCGCATCACGCGCGTCACGTTGCCATAGGGATCGATCGAAGCCGAAATGCCGCTGTTCGTGTCGCGCACGAGCCAGCGGCGGTTTTCGACGGCGCGGACGCGTGCCATGCGGACGTGCTGCTCGGCGGCTTCGGATGTGCCAAACCACCCGTCATTGGAAATGTTGACAAGCAGCTGCGCGCCACGTTGGGCAAACGCGCGTATTTCGCCAGGGTAAATTGCTTCATAGCAGATAAAAACGGAGAAGGTATTGCCATTCGACAATCGCCCCACGGCGCGTTCCTTTCCTTTATGGAAGCCACCGACTTCCTCGGAAACGCTGGTGACCACCTGGTGGATGAAGGGAAAAGGCTCATACTCCCCGAAAGGTACCAGGTGAATCTTGTCATAGGAAAACGTGCGCTGGCCGAGTTCGTTCAACATCGCTGCGCTGTTATAGGGAACGAGTAGGTTTCGTTGCACACCGTTGACGGACTCGGCGCCGGGTTTCCACTCAATCACGCCGACAATGACCGGATGGTGAAACTCCGTGGCAAGGCCCGAAATAAACGGGCCAAAACGCGGGTCCTGGAAGGAGAACGGTGCAGGTGCCTCGGGCCAGATGAGTAGATCGGGCTGCAGACCATCCGGCGAGGGGCGCAGGCTGAGCCGTTCGAGCTCGGCAAGATCGGCTTTGTGCTCCACGTACCAATCGCCGGCGTATTGCAGATTTTCAGGGAAATTGGGCTGTACCACGCGGGCCAGATGGCGGCCCTGGGCCTTGGGAACAAATTGCGGCCCGATTCCCATGATCAGGAGCAGCACAACCAGCACCGCGCCAAGGATACCCAGCCTCCGCCGAGTCTCGCCAGCGGTCCCACAGTCGGTCCACAAGAGTAGCGAGTTGAAGGCCACTGCGAGGAATGACAATCCGTAGATTCCCGTAATGGTTGTCAGTTGCAGCAAGGCAGGATTTTCTGCAGGAGCGTATCCCAGAAGCGCCCACGGAAAACTGATTTCCGGCAAATAGGCCCGGACGACCTCCGTCGTTATCCAAAGGAACGGGGCCCCCACCAAGGCCAAGACAAAACTGCGGACAGACAAGCGTTGCACCACCCACGCGAAAAGACCGATGACGGTTGACCAAACCACTGCAATGACCAGCAGTACGCCCCAGCCCGCAGCACTGGACATTCCCCCGTGGACGGCCAGCACTTCGGCAATCCAAGGCACGCACGTGAGCACAAAAGTCAGGGCATGCAGAAATCCGCAGAGGAATGCCACCCCTGCGCGGGCACCGAGAATGCTGGAGAGCAGCAGCGCCAGGCAAAACCATGCGTACAGGCTGGGAAAAGTGCCATAAAAGGAAAGGGAAAGAATCCCGCCGCTCAGTGCTGCAAGGATCAAGCGGACAATCGCGGGAGTTTCCCGCCGGCGGTGAGGCCGCAAGTAGAAATGCCAGGCCGGAGACGACATCAGTGTTTTACGTAGAACGCCTTGAAGCCCTCGCCCTCGAGGCCCTTCTTTGCGGCGTCAGCGGTTTTCTGGTCCTTAAACGGCCCGACCTGCACACGATAGTATTTGTCCTTTTGCGGAGTCTGCACGTAGGCCGCGTAATGCTTTTTCTGCAGATTACTTGCGATGCCCAGAGCGTCGTCCTGTTTCAGCAACGCCGCAACCTGAAGAACGATTGCGCCATTTGGGATCAGCGGCGCGCTCGCTGCTCCCCTGTTGGTCTTGACAGGGGCTGGGGCCGAAACGGGCTGGGGCTGGACCACGCCCTTCGCGCTGACAGTTTTGGAAGCAGGAGGAACTGCAGGAGCTTTAGGCGCGGGCTCAAGGCGCGGCTCACTCTTCGCCGGCTTGTTCGTTCCAGAAAATTCCCAATCCGAATTGGAGGAGGTTGTCGACGGATCGGACTCGGTTGCCGGGGGCGATTCTTCGACGGTTTTCTTCGGCCGTGGATCGGCCTTGGGCAGGAACGCCGGCTCCGGCTTGTTGGCACCATTGATCGCCGCGCGCACCTGTCCATCGTACTGATTCCGGCCCATCACGTAGCCCAGTGTGAAAAACACGCCGGAAAACAAAAGCATCAACAGGAATAGGCCGATGACGTGCTTGCTTTCGAGCACACGCTCGCCCGCTCCGCGTTTTCCCCCAGAGGCCATACTTATTTTGTCGACCCCCCGATCGACTTCACCCAACTATTAATAATATCGATTGGGAGAGGGAAAACAATCGTTGTGTTCTTTTCGACACCTATCTCGGTCAGCGTTTGCAGGTAGCGGAGTTGGATGGCCGAGGATTCCGTCTCCAGAACCTTGGCGGCATCGGCGAGCTTTTGCGAGGCTTCGAACTCACCCTGCGCGTGAATGACCTTGGCGCGGCGCTCGCGTTCGGCCTCGGCTTGCTTAGCGATGGCGCGCTGCATCTGTTCAGGGATGTCCACCTGCTTGACTTCGACCTTGCTGACTTTGATCCCCCAAGGCTCGGTGTCCTGATCGAGAATCTGCTGCAGCTTGGAGTTCACCTTGTCGCGTTGGGAGAGGATTTCGTCCAGCTCAAACTGTCCGACGATGCTACGGAGGGTAGTTTGAGCAAGTTGCGAGGTGGCATATTGATAATTTTGCACTTGGGATAGGGCAAGGTTCGCGTCGACAACTCGGAAATAGCAGACCGCGTTGACTTTCACCGAAACGTTATCCCGCGTGATGATGTCTTGCGGTGGCACGTCCAGCGTCTCCAACCGCAAGCTGATGCGGTAGAGGGTTTCAATCGGCCAGAAGACCAATCGCAGACCCGCACCCTTTGCTTCTGGTAACAGGCGGCCGAGGCGAAGGACCACGCCGCGTTCCCATTCTTTGATGATGTTGATGGAATTCCAAAACCACAGCAGAAAAAAACCGACGACAATGAGTAAGCCAATGCTGCTAGCCTCTAACATGTTCTGCCTCCTCTGACTCGATTCGTCTCACTTCCCGATGGATGTTCCGAGGGTAAGAGGCTCGACTTCGAGCTTCAACCCATCGACGCGGAGCACCCGAACTCTTGCGCCGGCCTGGATGTTTTCCTTGGAGGTGGCGCGCCACAGCTCTCCGTGGACACGAATCATCCCCTCACCGCCGGTGGGAAGCGCCATTGTAACAATGCCCTCCTCGCCAACCAGTTCTTCCTTGCCGGTGGCGGTTTTCCACCTGCGCGACTTCAGGACCAGACGCATCAAAAAAACGGTGAGCAGAGCAAATGGCAAGGTCGCCGCTAGCGCGACCCCGAAACTCACTCCACCCGGAGTGAGCGGCGAACGAATCAGAAACGTAGCTCCCAGCAGCATGGACACAATGCCGCCAAGCAGCAAAACGCCGTGACTCGCGAATTTTGCCTCCAGAATGAACAGTGCCAATGCCATAACAATCAGCAGCACGCCCGCAAAATTAACGGGAAGGATCTGCATGGCATAAAGTGCCAGCACCGTGCAGATGCCCCCCACGACTCCGGGCGCGATCACGCCGGGGTGAGTAAACTCCGTGTAGAGCCCCAACGCGCCGACAAGCATCAGCAGGAAAAACATGTCCGGCTGGACAATGCGGGCGAGGAATTTCTGCCTGGCCGAGAGCTGGAAATCTTCCCGAATGTAGTTCTCAAGGGACAGCTTTACCGGCGTTCCGTTGAATCGTGTGATTTCCCGCCCGTTCAGTGCCTGGAGCAGTTCCTCCTTGTTGTACGCAATGATGTCGATCATGTGCCCATCGAGAGCTTCTTTTTCGGTGAAGGCGCGAGCGTCGGTTATCGCGGTTTCCGCAAGCTTCGGATTGCGCCCGCGCTTCTCTGTGAAGCTTCTTAGAAATGCCGTGGCGTCATTGTTGATCTTTTTCCGCAAAACTTCGTCGATCGGCATGGAAAACCAACCGTTCAGGAATATTGGCGTGGCGGCGCCCGTGCGTGTCCCCGGCGCCATGGCCGCCACATCTGCAGAAAGCAGGATCAAAAAGCCGGCGGAAGCGCCCCGTGCACCGGTCGGCGAAACGTAAACCGCCACAGGCACGGGGGAATCCAGGAT
>Ga0187818_10000309_pt1 | contig 16697 bp, 20 predicted proteins | sample NC_wetland_sal_i_14_FD_130581 | JGI IMG/M metagenome (GOLD analysis project Ga0187818, IMG submission 130581) | Wetland sediment microbial communities from Neuse River Estuary, North Carolina, USA - SO4_3 | ecosystem: Environmental > Aquatic > Freshwater > Wetlands > Sediment | place: USA... | reverse complement strand
GGAAGGAAGGGCGCGACGATGAAAGGCGCGGCCGCGCCTAGGACCAGGCCCAACGCTATCCCCGCCGCCGCCAGCGCCAGGATTTGCAGGAGATAGCAGGCGAAGACCAGACGGCGCGGCGCTCCCAGGCATTTGAGCGCGGCGATCGAGGGAAGTTTCTCGTTCAAATAGGCCCTGACCGCGTTGCCGATGCCGACGCCGCCGACCAAAAGCGCGGTCAGCCCGACCAGGGTCAAAAACACGGTCAGCCGGTCGAGCAGGCGTTGCAAACTGGGCGCGGCGTCGGCGAAGCCGCGGATGCGCCAGGCGGCATCGGGCAGATCGGCCTTGGCGCGGGCGGCGAAGCGGGCTGCGTCGCTGCCCGCCGGCAGCTTCACGCGATAGCCGTAGCCCACCAGCGCGCCGGGTTGAATGAGGCCGGTCGTCGGCAGCGCGGGCAAGGCCAGCGTCACCTTGGGGCCCAGATCGAAGGTGCCGCTCAGCGCGTCGGGCTCGTGCACCAGAATGGCGCGCAGCTGGAATTCGCCCTCGCCGATGCGGATCGAATCGCCCGGCTTGAGGCCGAGTTTCTGGAAAAGCCCTTGAGCCGCCACCGCGCCCCAATGCCCGCCGCGGAAAGCGAGCGCATCGGCAAGTTTCTGCGGCGGGTCGAGCGTCACATTGCCGTAAAGCGGATAGGCCCCATCCACCGCTTTTAATTGGATCAGGCTGCGCTGGCCGCCATCCTCGGTCCGCGCCATGGCGCGCATGTCGTCGGCTTCGGACACTTTCCCGGCGCGGGCGAGATAGGATTTCTCAGGCCCGCTCGCCGGACGATGGAAGAGATGGAAATCGACGTCGCCGCCCAGCAGCGCCCTTGCGTCGTTGCGCAAAGACGCGTCGAGCGCGGATGAGAGCGAGCCCACCCCGGCGATCACCGCCACGCCCAGCGCCAGGCAGGCGATGAAGATGCGGAATCCAGCGAGCCCGCCGCGCAGCTCGCGCCGCGCCAGGCGCAGGGCGAGCCTCATCGGCGTCTCTTTCCCGGCCGCGCCCTGCGCTCGTCGGCGGTGATGCGCCCGTCCGCGAGCGACAGGATGCGGCGGCAGCGCCGCGTCAGGTCGCGGTCATGGGTGATCAGCAGCAGCGTGGTGCCCGAACTCGAAGCGAGCGCGAACAGCAAATCCATCACCTTGCGCCCGGTCTCGCCGTCGAGATTGCCGGTCGGCTCGTCGGCCAGGATGAGGCCGGGATTGGAGACGAAGGCCCGGGCGATGGCGACGCGCTGCTGCTCGCCGCCCGAAAGCTGCGCCGGGTAGTGGCGCGCGCGCGCTGAAAGCCCCACGGCGGCGAGCGTCTTGCGCGCGGCGGAAGCCGCGTCTTCCCGGCCCGCCAGCTCCAGCGGCAAGGCCACGTTTTCGAGCGCGGTCATGGCCGGCATGAGGTGAAAGGATTGGAAAACGATGCCGACATGCTCGCGCCGCAGCGATGCCAGCTCGTCCTCGCCCAGTCCCGCGAAATCGAATCCGGCGACCTTGACCGACCCGGCGCTTGCCCGCTCCAGCCCGCCGATCACCATCATCAGCGTCGACTTGCCCGAACCCGAGGGTCCGGTCAGCGCCACCGTCTCACCCTTGCCGATTTTTAATGAAACTCCGCGCAGCACATTGACCGCGCCCGCTTCACTCGCCAAAGTCAGGCGCACGTCGTCGAGCAGGATCATCGTGGATTCCGGGGCTGCGGGGGATTTCGATTTCATGGGCGGAAGGGCATTTGGTGTTGGGAGAAGGATGCTTGTCAACGCCCTGGGGGTGTTGCTGGCGTTGTCGCTATGGACGCCGGATATCGCCTGGGCGCAAGCGCCATCCACGTCCGCTCAGGCGCCCCGCCGCCTGCTGGCCTTCGGCGACAGCCTGACCGCCGGCTACGGCCTCGCGCCCGAGGATACGTTCCCGGTCAAGCTTCAGGCGCGGCTCCGGGCCGACGGCTTCAAGGTCACCGTCGCGAATGGCGGCTTTTCCGGCGACACCACCGCGGGCGGGCTGGCGCGGGTCAAATGGGTGTTGGCGGACCGCCCGCAATACGCGCTTATCGAATTCGGCGCCAATGACGCGCTGCGCGGCCTCGATCCGCAACTCGCGCGGGCCAATCTGATCAAAATCCTCGACCGCATGAAAGCCGACGGCGTGCGCGCGCTGCTGATCGGCATGCACGCGCCCGCCAATTGGGGGCCGGATTACGCGAAGGCCTTCGATGCCATATATCCCGATCTCGCCAAGCAATATAACGTGCCGCTTTATCCCTTTTTTCTCGAAGGCGTGGCGTTCAACCCGGCGCTGAACCAACCCGACGGGCTCCACCCCAATGCCGGCGGCGTCGATGTCATCGTCGCGCGCATCGCGCCGGATGTTGAAAAGCTGCTTCGGACCAAGCCCGCCAGGCCGTAAAGCCAAATCGGAGGGGAAATCCATGTTGCGCCTGTTCGTGGGGATACCCCTGCCGCCGGAACAGAAGCTCGGGCTTTCGCTGATAGCCTCCGGACTGCCGGGGGCGAAATGGGTCGATCCCGGGAATTACCACCTGACGCTGCGCTTCATCGGCGAGGTGGGCGAAAGCGATGCTGCCGACATCGACGCCGCACTCGCGGGCATCCGCGCCCGGCGGTTTTCGCTGGCGCTGGCCGGCGTCGGGCATTTCGGCACCCGCGTGTTGTGGGCCGGGATCGAGAAGAACCCCGATCTCCTCCATCTCCACGCCAAGGTCGAGACCGCGCTGATCCGCGCCGGCCTCGCGCCCGAGGGGCGGCGCTACGCGCCGCATGTGAACCTGGCGCGGCTCAACGGCGCGCCCAACCCGAAGCTGACGGCGTATCTGGCCGCGCACGCCCTCTTCCGCGCCGAGCCTTTCGCCGTAGACCGCTTCGCGCTGGTGGCGAGCTATCTCACCAAGGCGGGCCCGATCTACGAGGACCAGGCGGAATACGAGTTGGGGAAATAGGAAAACACGGGGCGCACGCGCGGCGTTCGCGCGTAGCTCAATCAGAGCGAAGCCAAACAAATGGAAGCGAAGCAAATAAAAAATCCGTGCAGGATGCTGAAAAAAGTGATCGCGGCCGGGGCAACTGAGGGGGGATTGCCGCCGGCCGCGATCTTCGCGCGCGAGAGACGATAAAAATACAGGAGCAAAGCGCCGCCGGAACCGAGGTCCCCTAAACCCCAACCGGCGCCCCTCAAAACACGCTTTTCAACGCGTCGAGCCTAGGCCGGCGGGCTTAATCAACCGTGAAACCAAGCGATTTTCCCGAAATAATCGCCGACAATTTTAGGCGATTTGGCGGTATTAGGTAGCAGTTGCACAAGCACCGGTTTTAATCATCCGTTGACCGGTTGGCGGCTCGCATCTAAACCGAGCCTGTAATGACTTGGCTTCACTACATAACCGATTTCTGTAATGCCATTCGGAATGTGTGCTTCGCGATAGTTGGGATCGCGAATGTGCGCGATACGTTTTGGCCCAGACGACGCCCGCGCTCAAAATGAACCAAGCGTTAGTTCGGTTTAGGTAGGGGAATAACCCAAGCCGTAATTTTGATCACAATTTATAGTAGTGTTGCACTTATGTAACAATCAATTGTAACAAAAGGGTATCTAGCCAACAAATCCCCGCTAGAGTCTGCATGAGGTGGCATACTAACCCATTGATAAAACATATTATCCTTAATAGCGCCTGTGGACTCTTTTTATTTTAAATGTCAAGAGGGGATTATTGACTTCCCAAGGTTTGTGCACCATTTTAACAACAGCTCACCCACCATGTGTGGAAGGAGTATTCGAAGCCGCCCTCTGGGCGGCTTCAGCTTTTTCGGCCCATTTTTTTAAGCCATTCGTCTCGCTGCCGCATAAGCTTTTCTTCGCGATGGGAATATTCGACGTGAAAGGCTGTTTTGAGAAGCACATACCCATTACGTTTCCCGAGCACAACTAAATACTTATGTGGGTGGTAAAATAAGTTTATCGACCCCCCATCCTGATCTGTTTCCCAACAACTAATGTTGGGGTCGGAATCGACTTTTATAATTATGTATGAGACCAACGGTAATCGTTCGCACCTCCGCAAATCCGGTGTCCGATCTTCTTCGATTCGTCCTTCCTGGATAAGATGCCAAAACCCCGCCGCTTTGCCGCGAGTTTCCGGGTGCCGACGACAACCAACCCGCATTCCCCGGAACGTGAGACCTGATCGTACAAGTTCGCCAATATAGATCGCGTATAGGGACTCACAATAGGCTTCCCAATGGGCCAAATCTCCGTCGAATAAAATTAAATTGGGAGCAGCCATTACTGCTGCCCGCTCGGAGACCAATCAAAAAGATTAAACTTAAGGTCCGATAGTCGGCTGCTCGTATTTAAACTTCGTACGCCTGACTGCTGCTCAATATAGGAAACTAGCGAAAGCTTGGCCTCGCTTGTCTGCATATCTTTATTTTTATAGCCAATCGCTCCAATCAAAATATCAGTTAGTTGAAGTAAGGTCGATTCATGTGATCGAATTTGCTGCACACACTCAATGATCGAATTGTTCGAGTCACCCATCGACTTGCAAAGTACTTGGTGAAGCTTGCGTGTCTTATCTCCACCTCGCGTATCTTTAATATCTAAAAAAATTCTATACGAATTGTTTTTATCAATTAAAAACTTCAAGGTTTCATAGAACATCCTGTAGTAGAAATCATCATACGATTGATCGTAACGAAGATGATAGAGCGCGCTTTTGTTGGGGATTAAAACGCCACGGAAAGTCATATCCCGTTCGGAAAAAAATAAATCAATGCACCGCTTATAGAAATCTAGTTGGCCTTTTGACACCTTTGTCCATTTAGCTTCGTATGCTCGGCTTAGACCGTGTTCTTGTCTATATGTTCGGAGTGTGTCCGAAATTCGGCGCACCTCCGATGTCGGGCATGTAATAGCTCCTAACACCATTACTTTCTGGCCATCGTTTTCTGGATGGCCAGATTCGTCACAGTAAACGTTTATTCTGCTCATAGGTTTTCCCGAGCACTAGATGGGGTAAAATTGTTCAGGGCGATATAGTATAAGGTGAACAAATACATAGCTCGATTACCGTTATTTGTTAAGAACTACTGCACAATCTTCCATCGTCGTGGGAAGCCGCCGATTTGCGCCACAATCCCTTTCTTTGTGCCGCGTTGCAGACTATCACCAATCGAGGTGACGAGATAACGCAGCGGTTCGCCCTTCGCTTCAACACCTAGCTTACGTGCCACTTGCAGCCCGATCTCCCGCGCTGACATGGGGGCTTCGACCTGTCTTAAAATCTCAAGTGCCGAGCGCCAGCCCTGACCGCGCTTGCCCCATCGAATAGGACGCTTGGGCCGCGTGGCGATGATCTTCGCCGTCTCGTAATTGGTGCGGAATAGTTTTAGGACCGCATCTAAGTGGCCTAAATCAGCCCGCAGCTTGCGGGAATGTTTCTCGGCAACTATGAGATTGCCCTTGATCTCGGCATATTTGCGAATGAGGGCGCTTACGACATGCTCGTCTTTCATTCCGCTGCCTCTCTCTGCAACCGGCGTTGCCAATAGCCTTTCCATTGTTTACTGACCGGATGCTTCGCCGTTGCATTGGTGACCTTTAGGTAAAGCTCGCCGTTTGACGTGCGCCGATTATCTTCGCGCCATGTCATTTCGCCCGCGTAGGCCGCGAGATACGGCCCCGCGATATGGTGATGCGTTCCGATCTCGGCGCGGCGCAAACGACTAAAGAAACTCTCGGCCTGATTGGTACAGCCTTCGCCGTCACTGTAGGCTTGCGAGTGATTTATCCGTTTAGTGAGTAAATGCGCGTGAAGCTGGTCCCAATGCGAGGCTTCGTCGGCATAGATGATGCTTCCGTGAACTACACGCTCGCGGATAGTCGAAACCGCCTGATCTTCGGATTTGAAAACGAATGGCAATGTGCGGCCATTTCGTTCCCGCATGATAACGACAACGCGGCGTTTGCCATTCTGATTGACGGCAAAGCGACGGTCGCGGCGGTTTTGTTTGTAGTTCGCGGGCTTCACGTATCCGCCGAAATACGCGCCGTCTATCTCGACCTCGCCCCAAGCCTTGCGCCCATCCGTACCCTTGGCCATTGCTTCGCGGATTTTGTGCGCCAGGACGAAAGCGGTTTTGTATTGGCAATCGAGATCGCGGGAGAGTTGAAGGGCGCTATGGCCTTTCGCGCCGTTCACGAAAATGGCGATGGCCAAGAGAATGTCGCGGAGTGCCAGCTTGCGATTGTCGAAGATGGTGCCGGACGTTACGGAGAAGCGATAGCCGCAACCCTTACATTGCCACTGACGGCGAGCCTTGTAGGTATAGAGGCCCACGCAGCCACAACGGGGGCAGTAGGGCTTGCCCTCGTTATCGGACCACCGGATTGGCCTGGAAGGTGTCTCTAGCCTCGTCTTCGCCCATACGCGCAACGGTCGCGAGTCGTAGCGAGCGGGCGGGGGCGGAAAGAAGATAATGCTGAGCCACGGTCAAGCCTCAACGAATATCGTTGACCTGATATATATGCGTTGAAATAGCGTATGTCAATCATTTTCGTTGGCCTTGACGGAATCATGTTAGATGCGTAGATTTAGCCTATGTTATCGCCTGAGCAGAGCCGGGCGGCTCGCGGCTGGCTGGATTGGTCGCAAGCAGACCTAGCCAAACGTGCCCACCTGTCACTAAGCACGGTTAGGGATTTCGAGAAGGGACGGAGGCAACCAATTCCCAACAATATCGAAGCAATTCAACGGGCCATCGAGGCTGGCGGGATACGATTGACCTTCGGACCCGATGGCAAAGCCCTAGGCATTACCCACGGGGGAAAACTCCCGTGAGCCCATTTAAGTCCGCTTTAGGTAGTGGCATAATAAGACCAGTCGTGGCGCTAGCCTTACGGCCAGCGCCACGAACAGGCGAGCCGATCTGGACGCTGATCTAGGGTTCGGCCCTAGCAGTTTCTAAAATCCGGGCGATTCGCCACATCGCGCTTGCTCCTTTCTCCCCGGTGCAACGGGGCTGATAGGCTTGCGGGAAAGCGGTGGAGCTAGTCGGAGTCGAACCGACCGCAGGGAGGTGGTGAAGCGTCCCACGCGGCGAACCTGCTAGCCCCATACGAAGCAAAGAGGGTCGAGCGTTCATGCGCTCGGCCCTTCTTGCTTCAACACGTATCTTCCAGCCCGGTTATCAACCCTTTTGGCAGCCTTCAGGTGCCACAAAAGAGATCGAAGACTAGGCCGTTTGATTGGTATTCCTGCCGCCTGAGCGGCTTCAAATAGCTCTTGGGTGCTTATCCCATGTGCCCCGGATTCCTTCAGGCGGTCTAAAACAAAGGCGTTTTTATCGCCGCGTCGCAGCTTTCGCCTTTTGGGCACAGGGGCTCCAAAGGTCAGTTTGACGATAGAATTTGCTCGCTTTACGCCCTTCCCCAAATAGGCCTGAAGAGACCGTTCTAGGTTGTCCGCCTCAGTTCGGAGCCTACGGATTTCCTCAGGTGCCCATACTTCAAACGGTGGCTTGTCACTCATGGTCATCCTACGCTTTCGTTGATTAAGAATAATCTACTACCTTTGCCATTCGCATTTCAACGCCCCCCGTACGGTAGGAGTTTGTAAGCGTTTACACGGTCAACGCTACGGTTGATTGACCAATCGCTCAAAAATGATTGTTTATTTTATATCAATAACTTAGCCCTGATTCGCCGCGTTGCGCTATCAACGCCTCTGAACGCGAAATGGACTCGTTGAATCGCAAAGTACGCTTAGCGCGTAGTCAAAAACGTGGCCTGTGATTTTGAAGGCCCCTAAAGTAGGCCCGAATTTAAGGCATCAGATTTGACTGCCAAAATAGGAGTCATCAATTTCAATAGGCCCAATTCCTGAGCCGTCCTATCTTCGCCGCATAAAATCAGGAAGAAATCGCCAGAAATTCCGGCTTTAAAGACGCGTTAAGAATTTTGGCCGACGATGCTTCGCGTCCATGTTTCTTTTGGATACGCGGAGCATGGTGCCCCCCACCAACTCGTTCCGCGAAACTAAGTCCGGCGCTTCGGCCATCGAGTATGGTCTGATCGCCGGACTTTTTCCTTTGTGGTCGGATAATTATGGAAGGCTGGACAGGGAAGGTTTGCCCGAATTGCAACGGTCGCTGCACCGTGCGCGATGACGACGGCAATGAGGTCACATGCGTCGCATGTGGTGGGACCGGCGATGAATGGGATGAAATACCCGACGAGCCCATTGTGAGGGAGCCCGAAGGCTAATAGCCTTTGTGCAACTGCTACCTAATACCGCGATTTGGCGGTATTAGGTAGCAGCCTAACCCACGTCCTTTTGGCCTTTGCCGCTATTTGGCTTTGCTTGTGGGGAGGAGCAGAGATCGCCAGCGCAAAATCAATCGGCGTGATTGCCTTCGAGACTGGCCGTGAACCAATTACTTTCTGGTACATACCAATAGCGGCATGTCGTGACGTGGGATTTCCCAGCCGCATCAAAATAATCAATTCGACCCACAATCCATGCCTTATCAATACCAGCATAGATTCGATTAACCCCGTCTTGGGAGAGAGTCGAAGTGCCATAAAACGGATTATATTGAATAAAGCCGTTTGGCATAACTACTTGATTGGCCATTACAGCCGTATGTTCCTTTGCGTAAAGGGGCGGCTCTCCATCGGCGGCTCTAATGATGCGTCCATAAAAAGCGACCTGTGCTTTCACAGCAGGTGCCTTTCCTGTATTGCGAATAATAAGCCCGCAAGGAAAGATAGCGTCAGCGACGGGTGGAGTCAGCGACCCAACACTATCGACACCGAGCCATGGTCTATCGGACGCCAACATAGCTTTTTCGGCAATTCTGTTCGCTTCAGCGGTAGCAACCGCCGTGTCTTGAATGGCCTTAATAGCATCTTTGGTGTCAGTGGATTGTTGCCCAGCAGCGGCTACCAGCGCGTTAGTGGCTATATACAATCGCCAAGTAAAGAGAGCGAGAAGGCCGTTAAAAAGAACCAGCAACCATTCAGTCAGGTGCCTCGTGAAAATATAATACCAATTATTTTCTTTATCAGTTTCATCGCTACTGTTTTTGCTATCTGGTGTGGAGATCATCTGTCCAGGCGCGGTTCGCGCATTGGAAGGCACATTGCTCCCGCTGCTGTTTTGATTTTTGGTTATGGCTGGTTGCTGATTATTGTGTGTGGGCTGCTGCGAATATGATGCAACAGAAAAAACGGCCACGAATGCGCCAATTAATAAAAATAATGGAATACGCATTTTGAACGCCTCCCAATCATCCTCCGACGATTAAGGGCGATTACACGTCCTCTAGGCGTATCGAGTCGAGTCCTATGGATTTTGCTACAGCGAGAAAGAACGTGGCAGGAAATGTTCCCCGCGCCATCTTATTGGCTATCGAGGCTTCCGTTTCCTTTAGGCCGTGTTTTTTGAGCCTCTTGGCCAATTCCTCATAGGTCATCCCTGCCCGCTTAAGTTCCGCCTTTAGGAACCGCGCAGCCCGATCTTCCCATGTGCCTTCCTTGGGCGGCATGGCTATATCATATACGATATTTTGCTCTTGATAATGAGATTATTAAGCCTCATATTTGGGAATAAGATACCGGATATGAGAGATGAAACAGCATTTTCTCCTTAGCACACAGGCCCGGACGCTCAGTTTGAGCGCCGTTGCTCGTATGAGCGAGGAAGAGGCTAGGGCGGCTTTCCAGGCCATCCGCTGGTCCGATAATCAGGGGAAGCCCTATTGCCCCCGCTGCGGCTGTGCCGTGGCCTACAAGATCAAAACGCAGAACCGTTGGAAGTATACTCTCGTTGGGTTGACGATTGTGCGCGTTCTCTATGAGATCAAGGGAACATCAGTCATCTACTGGAATATCTGGGTAAGGACACCCAAAGACTATGCAATCCTTTAGGCGCTATCCCTGAGCCATATTATTTTTGTCACATATGAGCCGTATTATTTTCATTGCATGAAAAAACAGGCAGAAAATCTTCGCCACCGAATCGCCCATTATCGTCGTCTACTGGCGCAGGTCCTCACTACCGCTCATTCGCGCCTATATCAGGATAAGATCGCCAAGCTGGAAGCGGAGTTGGCAAAGGTCGAGCGTAAGACCAAGAAACGTAAATCCGGCTAGGTGCGTTTGCTATCTATCCCTGAGCCGTCCTATCCTCGCCGCATAAAATCAGGAAGAAATCGCCAAAAATTCTGGTTTTAAAGATGCATTAAGAAATTGGGCCGACGATGCTTCACGTCCACGTTTCTTTTGGATATGCGGAGCATGGTGACCCCCACCGACACGTTCCGCAACACTAAGTCCGGCGCTTCGGCCATAGTGTATGGTTTAATCGCCGGACTTTTTTCTACCCTGCTACCTAATGCCGTCAAAATCCGTGATCTATTTTGATCTACTTTAGATGGGTTAGACTGCTACCTAATACCGCGATTTGACGGCATTAGATAGCGCGGGAGGAGCGTGGGGCGTCCCGTTCAGCCTATTTATTTGGCTTCGCCCCGACCGGGCTATGGCTCTTTAATTCTGCTTCGCACTTATTTAATCGGCTTCGCTCTTAACGAGCTACGCACGGCGGCCGCGCCGAATTCTTGATTTTGGCGGCTCCGCCGCCGGGCGCGGCCTGTGCTACGCGGTGGGAAATCTCTGCCGCATCACCCAGGGGCGGTTGTCCGAGGATGGCTGGTAGAACACGTCGAATTCGCCGAAGGCCTTGGCCCAATCCTCGGCCAATGCCCGGGCGCCGTCGACCGCGAAGCTGTCGAAGCCGGCGCGGCGCATGAACAACAACTGGTCACGCAGCACATTGCCGGTGGCGCGCAGCTCGCCCTGGTAGCGAAGGCGCGAACGCAGCAGCCGCGCCTGGGAATAGGCGCGACCGTCGTTGAAGCGCGGGAATTCCAACGCGATCAGGGCGAAGCGGTGCACTTCGCCGTTGAGCGCAACCGGGTTGGCGGTGTTGGGGAGGCGCAAGCCCAACCGGGATCCTGCGCCCTTGAGCGCGTTATGCTCCTTCTCCCAGCGCTTGAGCGAGACGGAAACCGCCTCGCTCTCGGGCGTGGGCTCGTCATCGGCTAGATGGCGCCATTCATCCGCCGCGGCGTTTCCGGTCTTATCCAGCAGCATAAAGCGCCTCCTTGAACGGGCTCATGCCCAGCCGGCGGTAGGTTTCGGGGAAGCGCTCTTCGCCGCGGCGCAGATGCAGATAGGTGTCGATCAGCCGGTCGACCGCCCCGGGCACGTCCTTGGCCGCCACCGCCGGGCCAGCAATGGCGCCGATGGCGGCGTGCTCGTCGTCGCTGCCGCCGATGGTGATCTGGTAGAATTCCTCGCCGTTCTTATCCAATCCCAGAATGCCGATATGGCCGACATGGTGGTGGCCGCAGGCATTGATGCAGCCCGAAATCTTGATCGCCAATGGGCCGATCGCTTCCTCGCGCGCGGCCAGGCGCTCGCCCAGAACCTGGGCGATCGGGATGGAGCGGGCATTGGCGAGACCGCAATAATCGAGGCCGGGACAGGCGATGATGTCGCTGGCGAGGCCGATATTGGCGCTGCCCAATCCGGCCTCGGTCAGCCTGAGCCAAAGCCCGTGCAGCGCTCTCTTGCGCACATGCGGCAGCACCAAATTCTGCTCGTGGGTGACGCGGATTTCAGCATGGCTCAATTCCTCGGCCAAGTCCGCGATCAATTCCATCTGGCCGGCGCTGCAATCGCCCGGCGGGCGGCCCGGCGGCTTCAAGGAGATCGAGACGATGGCATAGCCCGGTGCTTTATGCGCATGGGTGTTGTTCCTGACCCAGCGCGCGAACAGCTTCTCGGCGGCTGTCAGGCGCTCCAGGAGGGCGTCGTCGCCCGAGGAATCCGCGTAAGGCGGCGGCGCAAACTGCTTGGCGATGGCATAAACCGCCGCCTCGGGCAGTTCGAGCTTGTCCGTGGTCATGGCGGCGAACTCGGCCTCGACCTCCCCGCGCAGCTTTTCGATGCCGAGCGCGTGCACCAGGATCTTGATGCGCGCCTTGAAGATGTTGTCGCGCCTTCCATGCTGGTTGTAGACGCGCAGCGCCGCCTCGAGATAGGCCAGCAGATCCCGCTTCGGCAGGAATTCGCGCAACACCAATCCGAGATAGGGCGTGCGGCCGAGCCCGCCGCCGATCAGCACCCGGAACCCGACCTCGCCCTCGGCGTTGCGGCGCAGATAGAGGCCGAGATCGTGCATCTTCACGGCGGCGCGGTCGTGCTCTTGCGCGGCCGAGACCGCGATCTTGAACTTGCGCGGCAGGAAGGAGAATTCCGGGTGCAGCGCCGACCATTGCCGGATGATCTCGCACCAGGGGCGCGGGTCCTCGATCTCATCGGCCGTCACGCCGGCGAAGGGGTCGGTGGTGATGTTGCGGAAGGAATTGCCGCTGGTCTGGATGCCGTGCATCTCCACCTTGGCCAGATCGGCCAGGATGTCGGGCGTCTCCTCGAGCTTGATCCAGTTGTATTGGATGTTCTGCCTTGTGGTGAAATGGCCGTAGCCCTTGTCGTAAACCCGCGCCACATGCGCGAGCATGCGGAGTTGATCGGAGCTCAACGTGCCGTAGGGAATGGAGACCCGCAGCATATAGGCGTGAAGCTGGAGATAGAGCCCGTTCATCAATCGGAGCGGGCGGAACTCCTCCTCGGTCAGTTGGCCGGCAAGCCGCCGCGCCACCTGGCCGCGATATTGCACCACGCGCTCGTCGAGAAACCGCAGGTCGAATTCGTCGTAACGGTACAATTCATCGGCTCCCGAACGGCGTCGTGGGTCCGGTGGCGCGGATCTTTTCCCGCAATGTCACGGGAACGATGCGCTTGCCCTCGCGCACCGCCTCAATCAGCTCCACGCCCACCGCTTGCAGGGGTGTTTCGCCCCTTTGGGCCTCTTCCAGCAGATCCTCGGCCGCGCCTGCTTCGACCAGAACCGCGTCGCTCACCTTGGGCGACCAGGTCCCGGCGCCGGCGAAATAGACCGGCACGCCGTCCCTGAGACGATTTCCGGTCGCCAGTTTTTGCGCGCTTTCGGCCATGGGCTTCTGCCGGCGCTACTTGGGTTGCGCCGTGGTGCGCAGATAGGGCTTCAGCTTCTTGAAGCCGGGGAAGAGCTTGGCCGCCTCTTCGTCGGAGACCGCGCCGGTGATGATCACGTCCTGGCCCGGTTTCCAGTTGACCGGCGTCGCCACGCGGTGCTTGGCGGTTAATTGCAGGGAATCGATCACGCGCAGGACTTCGTCGAAATTCCGTCCCGTCGTCATCGGATAGACCAGGATGAGCTTGATCTTCTTGTCCGGGCCGACGACGAAGACGTTGCGCACCGTCTGGTTGTCGGCCGGACTGCGCTTGCCCGGATCGCCCGAAACCTCGGCGGGCAGCATGAAGTAAAGCTTCGAGACCTTGAAATCGGCATCGCCGATGATCGGATAATTGGGCGCCTGCCCTTGCGTCTCCTTGATGTCGGCGGCCCAGCGCGCGTGATCCGTCACCGGGTCGACCGACAGGCCGATGATCTTGACGTTGCGCTTGTCGAATTCGGGCTTGAGCTTGGCCATGTAGCCGAGCTCGGTGGTGCAGACCGGCGTGAAATCCTTGGGGTGCGAGAACAGCACGCCCCAGGAATTGCCGAGCCAGTTGTGGAACTTGATCTTGCCCTGGCTGGTTTCGGCTTCGAAATCGGGGGCGGTGTCGTTGATTCGGAGGGACATGGGGGCCTCTTCGGGGTTGTCCGGGGTGGTCAAGCTTGATTTGCGGGCGGCGCAGGACCGGCGCCGGTTTCGGCCGCAAGCGGCGCCAGCGCGGCTTCGGCTTCGGCCCCGGCTTCGAAAGCCAGCCAGTTCCAGCCGCGCATCCATTCGCCGGTGCGGCAAGCGACCAGGTCGGGTGCGGCGCCCGCTTTCATCCAGCCTTGCCGCAAGCCGGATATCTCCTCCAGCCGCTCGCGCCATTCCGGGCCGATCAGGCGGCCGAGGAAATTGCGCAATTCGACCGCCAGGCCGGGCGCCTTGCCGGATGTCGAGACCGCGATGGCGAGATCGCCGCGGCGCAAGACCGCCGGAACATGAATATCGGTGACCAGCTTCGCGTCCTCGGCATGGACGATCTTGCCGGCATCTTGCGCGCGGCTCGCCAGAGCGTCGCGCCGGCCGGGATCGAGGCCGGCGATGAAGACGAGCTGCGCTTGCGCCAACTCTTCATCCGAAGGCAGGCGCCGCACCAGCCGCGATCCGGCCAGGGCTTCGAGATCGTGCCCGGGCAAGGCGGAATAGACCGCGAGATCGCGCGCGCCGGCCTCGTCCAAAAGCCTGAGGCGGCGCAAGCAGGATTCGCCCTCGCCAATCAGGGCAAGGCGCAAACGCGCCAGATCGAGAACCAACGGAAGCATCGAGATTACCTCATCGCCTTACGCAATGTATGTTTAGTTCATTTCACGTGTAAATAGAAGTCAATATTTCATAATAACATAATATTATTGTATAATATAGGAGGACCCATGGAAGACGCGGATTTTCCGGAGTCTGCGGGGAAGTTACTGGGCTGAAGTTGCGGCTGGAGCGGGAGCGGCCGGCGGGCGCAGCGCGATACCCTGACGCGCCATGTCGTCGATCACCTGCTTGGCCGCGGCATCGCCGGTTTGCGCCAGTTGGGCGACGTCGCCGGCAAGCGAATTCACCTGGTCGCGCAGCTTGAGCACGTCGGGCAGAACCTGTTCCTGGTTTTGGTAGATCTGATTCATGCCCTGGCGCTCGCGCCACAGCTGCACGGACTGGAACAGCACGGCCAAGAAGAAGGCCAACGCCAGCACCGCAACCGCCAACTCGATGCGCGGTCCGCCGCTGTCGGGCCGTCCCCAATTCTCGCTCATTTGCCCCTCCTCGCCGGCGACGGCGCCGGCACGGGCGTAGATCCCGGCGCGGACGCGGCTCCCGGCGCGGGCAAGCCGTGCTTGGTCATCACGGCGATGAGCTGGGCATCCCGGCTGCTGGCCGCGTTGACGGAAAGGCTGTGCACCAGGACCTCGCCGACGCGCTGCAATTCGACCCGGTTGGCGATCATTTGCTGGCGCTGGGCGACCTCTTCCTGGAATTTCTGGTTGAAGCCGTTGAAGACGGCGTTCACCACCACCAGAATCAGCCCGAGCGCGGCCAAGGCCGCCGCCGCCCAGCGCAATAAACCGCTTTGCAATTGCAGGATCATCTTGACGTCCCGGAGCCCCTGAAACCCATTCCCGGCGCGCACCATACGCGAACATCCCCGCGGAGACAAACATCACGAAACCAGGTTTTCTTGGCAGGGATGGCCGCCCGGATTAGTTTGGTCCCCAGGCAAGCGGGGAAACGCCATGCGCCTTTGGCTGATGAAATCAGAGCCGTCCGCGTATTCCTGGGACGATCTGGTCCGGGATAAGCGGACGTCATGGAACGGCGTCCGTAATTTTCAAGCCGCCAACAATCTCAAGGCGATGAAGCTCGGCGACCGCGCCTTCTTCTATCACTCGAACGAGGGCAAGGCGATCATGGGCGTGATGGAGATCGCGCGCGCGGCATACCCCGATCCGTCGGACAAGGCGGGACGTTTCGTCATGGTGGATGTGCGGCCGCTGATGCCGGTCAAGCATCCGGTGACTCTGGCCGCGATCAAGGCCGATCCCAGGCTCAAATCTCTCGCGCTGCTGCATCAATCGCGCCTGTCGGTATCGCCGGTCAAACCCGCGGAATGGGCGATCCTGGCCGAGATGGCGGGATTGAAGCCCTGACATGGCCCAGCACCTGTGCCGCGCGGACGAACTGGCCGAAGGCGAGACGAAGGGATTCGTCTTCGGTGAGGGACTGGCGAGGATCGCGGTTTTCGTCCTGCGTCAGAGCGGCGCGATTCATGCCTATGTCAACGCCTGCCCGCATCAGGGCACGTCGCCGGAGATTTTTCCCGACCGGTTCTTCGATGTACTGGAGCGGTATCTGATCTGCCGTACCCATGGCGCGCTGTTCCGGCCCGAAGACGGGTTCTGCGTCGCCGGGCCCTGCGCCGGGAAAAGCCTCGTGCCTGCTTCCATCCATGTGACGGACGGAACCATCTGGCTCGCGGATGGAGAAAACCAGGGGACTAGTAAAGGACGCGGAAATTCTTGAACTGCCAGGGATCCTTGGCGTCGATCTCTTCGGGGAAGAGGCGGTTGCGGTCGGTGAGCGGCGTCCAATCGCTGAACGCGCCCACCATGCTGCCGAGATATGGCTCGCAGATCTCGAGGATGCGCTCGTAATCCATCTCGTCCGGCTCGACGATGAAGGCATTGGGATTTTCCATCGCCCAGATCGCCCCGGCCAGGCAGGCCGCCGTTACTTGCAGGGAGGTCGCGTTGTTGTGGGGCACGACACGGCGCGCCTCGTCGATCGATAGCCGCGAGCCGTACCAATAGACGCCCTTCTTGTGGCCCATCAGCAGCACGCCCAGCTCGTCGGTGCCGCTGTCGATGTCGTCCATGATCAGCCGCACCTTGTTCTGAGGGTGCCAGTTCTTGCCCCACAGCTCGTGCACCGACAACACCGCGGCGTCGCAGGGGTGGTAGACATAATGCACCGTCGGACGGTAGGCCGGCTTGCCGTTGGCGGCGACGGT
>Ga0187818_10000308_pt1 | contig 16700 bp, 11 predicted proteins | sample NC_wetland_sal_i_14_FD_130581 | JGI IMG/M metagenome (GOLD analysis project Ga0187818, IMG submission 130581) | Wetland sediment microbial communities from Neuse River Estuary, North Carolina, USA - SO4_3 | ecosystem: Environmental > Aquatic > Freshwater > Wetlands > Sediment | place: USA... | reverse complement strand
TTGCTGGCAGACTGCCGCTTAACTGGCAGCCGGTCGCTCCCCAACCAAGCCGAGCCACAAGTGACAACCCATTTCACCGCCCGCGTGCGGCTCACAAAACAGACGCCCGGCGCGGTGACCGTGCCGCCGCTGGGGCTGCCGAGCGGGCACATCCTCGAAGCCGCCGACATCTATCGCCTCTACTTCCACGGACCCGCATACCAGGTTATGGAGCGGGCGTGGTGGGACGGACACCGGATTATCGGGCTGATGGCCAAAGGCTTGCCCGCAAACCATCTGCCGTCCGAACTGCCGACGCTTACAGCGCCGCGTCTGATTGAGCTTTGCTTCCAAACTGCCGGACTCTGGGAGATGGGTGCGCAGGGCAGTATGGGTCTGCCGCAGCACATTGAGCGTGTTTCACCATCATTATTAGTGGCCCCGAAGTGGGCCGACACCCGCTTATACGCCGTGGTCACTCCCGACCGTGGCCGCGGCAGCTTCGAAGCGGAGGTTGTGGATACGAAAGGAAACCGCTACCTGCATCTTAGCGGCTACCGCACGGTGGCGGCTCCCAGCGCTGTGGATGCCGAGCGCTTAAAGGCACTACATGCTGCGATCTCACTGGTAGCCGTCGCCGCATGAACAACATGACCTGGTTGTCCTGACGATCAGTTGATCGGAGGACTTATGAACCACAAATTTCAACGCGTGGCTATCGTGAATCGCGGCGAAGCCGCCATGCGTTTCATCCACGCGGCCCGCGATTTCAATCATGAACACGCCACATCGTTGCGCACGATCGCGCTGTTCACCGAGCCTGACCGCCGCAGCATGTTTGTGCGTGAGGCGGACGAGGCAGTGTGCCTCGGTCCCGCTCAGATCCTCGATCCCAACACGCAGCAGCTTAAGAGCAGTTACGTCGACTATGGCCGGCTCGAACGCGCGCTGGCGGCCGCACGCGCGGACGCAGTCTGGGTGGGATGGGGTTTTGTGGCCGAGCACGCCGCATTCGCCGACCTTTGCGGCGAAATAGGCGTCGTGTTCATCGGCCCGGATGGCAATGTGATGCGGCGTGTGGGCGACAAGATCGCCTCGAAACGAATTGCCGAGCAGGCACAGGTACCGGTTGCCCCCTGGAGCAATGGGCCGGTGGAAACCCTCGCTGACGCCCAGGGCCATGCCGAACGCCTCGGCTATCCGCTGCTTATTAAGGCCACTGCCGGAGGCGGCGGTCACGGGATTCGCCTGGTGCGTTCGGGGGCCCAGCTTCCGCAAGCCTTTGCGAGTGCCCGGACCGAGGCTTTCAAGGCCTTCGGGGACCCAACCGTTTTCCTGGAGCAAATGGTGCAAGGCGCGCGCCACGTCGAGGTCCAAATTATTGCCGACCAGTACGGGACGACGTGGGCCGCCGGCGTGCGCGACTGCACCATCCAGCGACGCCACCAGAAAGTCCTCGAAGAAGCACCTTCGCCGGCGCTTTCTCCGGAGCAAGATCAGGCGCTGCGCGAGGCGGCGGTGCGTTTGAGTCAAGCCACGGGCTATCACAACGCGGGCACTGTCGAATTCCTGTACCAACCGGAAATCAACCGCTTCTCGTTCATGGAGATGAACACCCGGTTGCAGGTCGAACATCCGGTGACCGAATGCACCACCGGGCTCGATCTCGTGAAACTTCAGATTCACGTCGCGCGCGGTGGCCGCCTGGAAGGCGAACCGCCGCGCACACCGGTCATGCCATCGAGGTGCGGCTGAATGCGGAAGATCCGGGCAACGGTTTTGCTCCGGCCCCGGGCGCGATTGAGCGGTTCAGAATTCTGCCAGGGCCGGGGGTGCGTATCGACACCGGCGTAGCGGAAGGCGATGTCATCCCGTCAGACTTCGACTCGATGATCGCCAAGATCATCGCCTACGGCAGGAATCGAAAAGAAGCGCTTTCCCGTCTGCAGAGGGCGCTGCGCGAGAGCGTTGTCGTCATCAAGGGCGGAACCAGTAACAAAGCGTTTCTGCTGGAATTGCTGAACCGCCCCGAGGTGCAGAGCGGAGAAGTAAACGTTGGGTGGCTGGACCACTTGGCGGCAACCGGTGAACACCTCTCGAGGCGCTACGCCGACGTGGCTCTGGTTCAAGCCGCGATCGAGGCCTACGATTCCCAGTTGGCGGTGGAGCAGTCGCAGTTTTATGCGTCGGCGGTGCGCGGGCGGCCGCAGGTCCGCAGTGAGGTAGGCCTGACAGCGGAACTGCGCTATCGAGGCCATGGCTACTCGCCTAGGACTTATCGCCTCGGCCCTCAGAGATACGGCGTGGAGATGAATGGTTCACGCATCGATGCCCAGATGGACCGTTTGGGTCAGTTCGAATGTTGGCTCACCGTCTTCGGGCGGCGTTTTCGCGTCGTCTCCGTAGCCCAGGGACTTAGTTACCGGATCGAGGTAGACGGTGTATCTCACCAGATTGATCGAGATGACGGGGGTGTGGTGCACGCGCCGGCGCCGGCGGTGGTGGTTTCCATTCTCGTCAAGCCGGGCGACACGGTTGCAGTTGGGGACCGGCTGGCTGTGCTTGAGGCTATGAAAATGGAGACGCAGGTAGTAGCCCCATTTTCCGGAAAAGTCCGGCAAGTAATGGCCAGACCCAACGTTCAGGTGGACACCGGAGCCCCACTCCTGCAGATCGACCCCGTCGCCGGCGGCGATGCCGTTGTGGACGCGGAGCAAGTGGTCTTTGGCACGTCGGGCGCTTCGGACGGAAACGGAGCAACCATCCAATCCAGTTGCCGTCAGAGCCTGGATGAGCTCCGCCAGCTCATGTTGGGCTTTGACGTGGATCCGAAGCACACCGCGCAGCTGCTCGCCGAATGGAGCCAGAATTGTCCCGTGGACAGCAACGAAATAAGACAGCGCGAAGATGAGATCCTCAACATTTTTGTGGACATATGTTCCCTGTTCCAACGTGAGCCGGAGGTAAACCATCGGGCGAGCGGTGAAGAGCCCAGCGCCGAGGCCTATCTGTTTTCCTACTTGCGCATGCTGGAGACGCGCGGTCAAGGACTCCCGCCAACCTTTGTCAGCGCGCTCCAACGCGCGCTGGCTCACTACGGCGTGCAGACGCTGGATCGCTCCCCTGAACTGGAAGAGAGCTTGCTCTGGATCTACAAATCGCATCAACGGGTGGAGCAGCAAATCGCGCCAGTTCTGGGCGTCCTCGAACGACGTCTGCGGCGTGTCCAGAAGCTGCCGCCGCACGCTGAGGAGTCGCTTCGGGCGCTCCTCGACCGGATGATCTCCGTGACAAACGGGTTCTTTCCGGCGGTCAGCGACCTGGCCCGGGAAGTGCGCTATCGCTACTTCGACCAGCCGCTGTTTGAGCGGGCACGCAAGCAGGTCTACGAGCGGATGAAGGAACACCTCGCCTATCTGGCTGCCAATCCCGATGCCACGGACCGCCATGAGAGAGTCCGCGCTTTGATCGAATGTCCGCAGCCGCTGTTCAGCCTAATCTCCGGCCGGTTCGCAACTGCCGACGAAGCCATGCGCAAATTGATGTTGGAGGCGCTGACTTGGCGGTATTACCGGATTCGAAAGCTCACGAACTTTCGCTCCGTGGCTATGGACGGACAGTGCTGCGCGTCGGCTGAGTACGATCATGAGGGGAAGCACATCCACGTGTTCACGACGCACGCCGAGTACTCCCGGCTCCGAGACGCGGCGCGGACGCTGTTTCCAATGATCGCGGAAGTCCCAGCAGACCACGACATCGTCATCGATTTTTACGTTTTCCATTCCGCCAAGCTGGGTGATCCGGAGACCACGCAGCAGGAAGTGCGCTCGGCGCTCAACCAGGTTGGCTTCCCGCGCCCGATCCGGCGAATCGTAACGACAGCCGCCGGCGCCGGTCACGGCCAGGGTATAGTCGGCATGCATTTCACCTATCGCCCCAGCGGGAATACGTATGCGGAGGAGAAGTTCTACCGCGGAATCCACCCCATGCTGGGAAAACGGTTGCATCTCTGGCGGCTCAGCAATTTCAACATTGAACGGCTGCCGTCAGTCGAAGATGTTTACCTCCTGCATGCCGTTGCCCGCGACAACCCGAAGGATGAACGGTTGTTCGCGTGCGCAGAAGTGCGCGACGTGACTCCAGTCCGGGATGAGGCGGGGCGCATCGTGCAACTGCCGCATCTGGAGCGCATGTTAACGGAGGCGCTGGCCGGCATCCGGCTGTTTCAGTCGCGGCGGCCAACACATCAACGTCTCCATTGGAATCGCATACTGCTGAACGTGTGGCCGCCGCTCAATCTTGGGCGGGATGAATTGCGCGATCTTGTGCGCAAACTGGCGCCCGCGACCAAAGGCCTGGGGTTGGAACAAGTGATTGTGCGCATCCGCATTCCCAGTCCGGCAACCGGCGAGTTGCGCGATATGGTGGTGCGCATCTCCAGCCCGGGCGGCAGCGGCATGCTCATCACCTTCCGGCCCGCCGACCAACTACAACCAATCAAACCGCTGACCGAATACGACCAGAAAGTCGTCCGCATGCGCCAGCGCGGGCTCATCTACCCTTACGAAATCGTCAAAATGCTCACACCCGCTCCGGAACACACGCGGGCGGAATTTCCCCCTGGCGATTTCATTGAGCATGATCTCGACTCGGAAGGCCGTCTGGTCGCTGTCGATCGTCCCTATGGTCAAAACAAAGCCAATATCATCGTTGGCGTCATCCGCAACTTTACCGCCAAGTATCCCGAGGGCATGACACGCGTTCTGGTGCTGGGAGATCCGAGCAAGGATCTGGGCGCCATAGCCGAACCAGAATGCCGGCGCATCCTCGCAGCTTTGGATCTGGCCCGGGCGAAGGGCGTTCCCCTGGAATGGTTTCCCATCTCGGCCGGCGCCAAGATCTCCATGGACAGCGGAGTGGAAAACATGGATTGGATTGCCCGCGTCCTACGGGGCTTGGTGGAGTTTACGCAAGCGGGCGGCGAGGTGAACCTGGTAGTTAACGGGATCAACGTCGGCGCGCAGCCGTACTGGAACGCCGAGGCCACCATGCTCATGCACACTCGGGGCATTCTGGTCATGACGCCGAAAGCGGCGATGGTGCTCACCGGCAAGCGCGCGTTGGACTACTCCGGCAGCGTCTCGGCCGAGGACAATCAAGGGATCGGCGGTTACGATCGCATCATGGGTCTCAACGGCCAGGCCCAGTACTGGGCACCTGACATCGATGAAGCCTGTCACATTCTGTTGCGCCACTATGAGCACACCTACGTGGCCCCGGGCGAGCGTTTCCCCCGGCGCGCCGCGACTGCCGATCCCCTCGATCGAGATGTGCGAGTCTATCCTCACGGCAGGAACGGCAATGGCAATTCCGACGAAGGCTTCGAACTGATCGGCGAGATCTTGTCGGACGAGACCAACCCTGGGCGCAAGAAATCTTTTGATATTCGCAAAGTGATGATGGCGGTGGTGGACCAGGACCATGCGCCGCTGGAGCGATGGGCCGGCATGCGTGCGGCGGAGACCGCGGTCGTGTGGGATGCCCATCTCGGTGGCTATCCCGTTTGTCTTATCGGTATCGAATCCCGGCCAGTGCCCCGATTAGGATTTGTCCCAGCCGACGGGCCGGATCAATGGTGCGCCGGCACGCTTTTCCCGCTATCCTCCAAGAAAGTGGCACGCGCGATCAACGCGGCCAGCAATAATCGACCGGTCGTGATCCTGGCCAACCTGTCCGGTTTTGATGGCTCACCGGAGTCGATGCGCAGGCTGCAACTTGAGTACGGCGCCGAGATCGGGAGGGCGGTGGTGAACTTCAAAGGTCCCATCGTTTTTTGCGTGATCTCCCGCTATCACGGGGGCGCTTACGTGGTTTTCTCGCTGGCGCTGAATGAAAATCTCGAAGTGGCAGCCTTGGAGGGAACGTATGCCTCGGTGATCGGCGGCGCTCCGGCAGCAGCCGTGGTTTTCGCCGGTGAGGTCGACGCCAGGGCCCGCAAAGATGCACGCCTGCAGGCGCTGAGCCCGGCGATCTCCCAGGCTGACGGCGCCGAGAAAGGCCGCTTGCGCGCCCAGTGGGACGAACTCTTCAAAATCGTACACTCCGAGAAGTTGGGCGAAATGGCCTCCGAGTTTGACCGCGTGCACAGCGTGCAGCGGGCTCTCGACGTGGGCGCTCTCAATTACATTATTCCGCCCGCCAGCCTGCGGCCTTATCTCATCCAGGCAATCGAACGCGGTATTGCAAGAGAGGAGGAATCGGAATCCGCAAAGTCGAAAGACAGGCTAATGGAAGCGGCATAATCTCGTGACCACACGATGAGTTCATGCGGTGGAGGGACGGGCGTCCCCGCCCGGCTCTCCATGAGCAAACCTCGGCCAAGGTAGCTGTGATGAATGTATATTGGGCGGAACAAACCGAAGCCGATGTACCGACCGATAATGATTGGCTGAGTGCAGACGAAGCAGTCTTCCTGAGTGGCATGTGCTTCGCCAAGCGCCGCGCCGACTGGCGGCTGGGACGCTGGACAGCGAAGCGCGCCCTGTCCGCTACCCTGGATGTGCCGGCCCACTACCAAGCCTTTAAGAAAATAGAATTACGCCCGGCGCCCTCCGGCGCGCCCGAGGTCTTTTTCGACAACCAACCGGCGGCGGTCACGATTTCGCTCAGCCACCGCGCCGGCATCGGGGTTTGTGCCGTGGCGATGTCCAGCGTGGAAATGGGTTGTGATCTGGAAATGATCGAGCCGCGCAGCGATGCTTTCGTCGCCGACTATTTCACCCTCGAAGAACAAGCGCTGGTGGCGCGCGCGTCTGCGGCGGACCGTGATCGGCTCCTTGCTCTGCTTTGGAGCGGAAAAGAGAGCGCGCTCAAAGCGCTGCGTGCAGGGCTTCGACTCGACACCCGGTCTGTCATCGTTATCCCGTGCGCCACGTCATTTGACCGCAATGGCTGGAACGAGCTCCGGGTTCGTTACACAGGCAGTCGTTATGCCGAAGACCGTTGTGCCGGAGATCGCCATGCCGGAAATCAGGTCTTCCACGGCTGGTGGCAACATACGGACAACATCGTGTACACCGTGGTCGCTGCTCCGCCGCCGCATGCGCCGGTTCGCTTGCGGATCCCGGTTTACGTTCCCGGCGGGGCTTCCCTGTGAGCGTAGAGGATTGGTGGTATGACTGTCCGGATACATTTTAGAGGCCCACTCCGCTATCGCCTCCGCAGCGCCGCCGAGTTGAGCCAATCCGTTCTCGAAGTATCTGCTCGCCGAGCGCTCAAGGGTCCACGCCTGCCCGGTTGGAACTGGTTCTTAGAACTGGCCACACAAGTGGCGAAGCGGCAGACGCTCGCTGCCTTCCGGATGGCGGATGTGAAGGAAGCACGCCGCTATCTTGACTCGACCGTGATTAGTTCTCCGGCGTTGTCCGCAGTAAGCATCACGCCGGTCGTTCAAGAAAAGTTCAGAGGAAGTTGGTTTGCCGGAAAGAACTTTGCCGGTCAGAACACAGAGCCAAGCGTGAGCGTCCTGTATTTTCACGGCGGTGGATACTCGTTTTATCCGCAGGCCTACGCCCACTTTTTCGCGCTGATCACACTGGCTGCAAAATCCAGAACCTTTGCGCTCGATTACCGTCTCTCCCCGGAACATCGGTTCCCGGCGCAGCTTGAAGACGCGCTCAACGCTTACCGCTGGCTGCTGGAGAAGGGCGCCGATCCTGACCGTCTGATTTTTGGCGGCGACTCCGCTGGTGGCAATCTGATGCTGGCTTTGCTTCTGGCGGCACGGGAGTCGAAGCTTCCTCTGCCGGCGCTGGCGGTTGCGCTCTCCCCACCAACTGACTTCGACCCTGACCACATCGGCAAGGGGAACTTTGACTGGATTGAGAAGCGAATGCTGGAGCAGTGGGCGGACTGGTTCTGCGACTCCGCCGAGCGCCGGAATCCGCTGGTGTCGCCGCTATGGGCTGACCTGCGCGGACTTCCTCCGATCTATATACAGGCTGGCCGCGCGGAGATACTGTACGCGAGCATTCAAGCCTTCGCGGATCGCGCCCAGGAGCAGGGAGCGGATGTCGTCCTCGAAACCTGGGAGGACATGACCCATGACTTTCAGATGTTTGGGCTCGATTCTCCGCCGAGCGCCGAAGCGCTGCGGAGGATCGGGCAAGTGATTGATGCAAGGGTTCGAGGGCAGAAGAAAATGGAGACTGTCAGTTGTGAATAGAACAGTCGCAAGAAATCTGGAACCGAGCGACGAGGAATCTATGGAGCCCCGCAACAACCCATTCGACTTCGACTTCATTGTTATCGGTTCGGGCTTCGGCGGCAGTGTTTCCGCCCTTCGGCTGGCGGAGAAAGGGTATCGAGTCGCGGTCATGGAGATGGGCGGGCGCTGGACGCCAGACAATCTGCCGCGCACCAGTTGGTCCATCCATCGCTGGGTCTGGCGTCCTAAACTCGGCTTGCGCGGGTTCTTCAACATGCGGTTCTTCCAGCATGTGACCATCCTCCACGGCTGCGCGGTGGGTGGTGGATCCATCACCTACGCCAGCACCTTGCTTCCTCCCCCTCAGAAGGTGTGGGAAACGGGACCCTGGGTGGGATTGGCTGATTGGAAAAAAGACATGCCGCGGCACTATGAAACTGCGGCGCGGATGCTGGGTGTAACTGAGAACAAGATCCTCGGACCAGCCGACCATCTGTTGAAGAGAGTGGCTACGGCGGTTGGTTCTGGACATACTTTTTATCCCTCCCAGGTGGGTATCTTCCAGGCTGCGGAGGGAGAGGATGGCGGCAAAACCTTCCCTGATCCATTCTTCGGAGGTGAAGGCCCGCCACGAACTACCTGCATCGAGTGTGGTGGTTGCATGATGGGTTGCCGCTATGGCGCAAAGAATACTCTCGACCTTGGCTACCTCTACCTGGCCGAGAAACTGGGGGCCCGGGTCTTTCCCGAAACCAGGGTGGTGAACGTCAAACCGCTGGACGGCATCGGCGATGGCGGCACCGGCTACGAAGTATGCACGGTGAAGTCCACGGCGTGGATTCAGCGGCAGTCCGGCCGCTTCACCTGCCGCGGGGTGGTCTTCTCCGCGTCTTCACTGGGCACGACGGAACTTCTTTTTCAGCTTAAAGAAAAGGGCTCCTTGCCGGCCATCAGCCAGCAACTGGGCAAACACGTGCGCACCAATTCCGAATCGCTGATTGGAGTCCGCATACCGGGTTGTCCCGAGGATGTGTCGCAAGGCATAGCTATCGGCTCCGGCATCTATATCGACGAACACACCCACATTGAAGCGGTCCGCTATCCTGCTGGCTCCGACGTCATGGGCCTTCTGACCACGGTTCTGACCGATGGCCGCCCCGGTCCACTGCGGATTGCACTCTGGTTAAGAAACCTTTTCGGCGCTCTGCTGCGCCACCCCTTCAAGACTCTGTACCTGCTTCGACCTTGGCGATGGGCGCAAGAGTTTGTGATTCTGCTTTGCATGCAGTCGCTGGATGGACACATCGAAATGCGCTGGCAACGCCGTTGGTTCTGGCCGTTCAGGAAGTTTCTCGTCAGCCGCGGCGATAAAGTGCCCACCTACATTCCCCAGGCCAACCAGTTCGCGCAGAAACTCGCGCAGCTCGCCGGGGGTACGGCAATGAGCATGGTTCCAGAGATCCTGTTCAATGTTCCGAGCACCGCACACTGTATCGGAGGTTGCGTGATCGCCGATACTCCCAGCCGCGGCGTGGTTGATTCTCGCCACCGCGTCTTCCACTACAAGAATATGTACATCTGTGACGGGTCCGTAGTGGCGGCCAACCTCGGGGTCAATCCCAGACTGACCATTACCGCGCTCGCCGAACGGGCGATGAGCTTTATCCCTCCAGCGGCAGAGACGGATTGGAATGACAAAGCCTGGAACGATGCCCCTCAGCCGCCCCTCATGTCTCACGCTGACGCGCGTGGGGCCGTCGAACCGGCGGGCAGTAAGCGGTCCAAGAGTGCCTGCTCGCCCTGAAGCCACAAGCGGCTGGTGTAAAGCAAGGCACTACACTGCAGCGTGATCCAGTCTCTGGTCTTCAGAGGCGAACGAAACTCTTTGCGATTGCGTATCCAATGCTGGGCCACGTGACGCGCAATGGTGAGGCCAAAGCCCATACCGCTGCTCGATCCTCCGACGTCGCCCAGAATTCCATCCAGCGTGAACATCACCTTGGACAACATGATCAGTGGACCGGGGAACTTGACACCCTTCATGGCGAGGCGTTCCAGGAGCACCATCGCATCCACGCCGCTGGGCGCCACCGGCAGTTCGTCGAGAAAACGCGTGATGAACTCCGCAACCATCTTCCCCCGTGGTGAAGCGCCTCTAATGTGCTGCTGGCTGAGCGCCAAAACTTCATTGCAGGTACCCACCGGGTCGCGCAAGGTCACCATGAGAAACAAGAGCGCGAGATGCCGGCGCTGATCGCGGCTTAAGCGTTCCCGCAGCGCCCAGTCGATGATCGTCAGTTCGCCGGTACGGTTGTTATAGAGCAGATTGCCGGCATGGGGATCGCCGTGGAAGATCGCATCTTCCTGCGCCGCCAAAAGAGGGACCGCGACCAGCGCTTCGATGAGTTGCTCGGCAACTTTCCTGCGCCGCGCGGCCGGCAGGCGAGCCGCCGCGTTTGTCACCTTGATTCCGCGCTCCTCGGTAAGAGCCGTAATTCTGGATGTACACAGTGGCTGAATCAGCCGCGGCACGCGAATGCCTTTCATCGACCGATAGAGACCCCATGCTTCGAGCAGCGTCTTCTGCTCGCGAACAAAATTCACCTCGTGCCGCAGCAAGCGCCGGACTTTCTTGAAAGTATCGGGGAGCAGCTTCGCGGGAAATCCGTAATGGTGGTGCTGGTCCGCAAAGTATTGGGCCAGCCCCTGCAGATAGTCCATGTCCTCCGCAAAGTACTCGGGGATGTGCGGCTTCAGAACCTTGAAAACACCTCGTTCCCGCTTTCCGCTGCCCGGGTCGCGCCAGGTGAAACGCATCACCGCACTGACGCTGGCTTCCGAAAGAATAGCCGGCGCGATCTTCACGGAGTATTTCTCGAGCCGCGGCCCCAGCCCTTGTCGAATGATCGCGACTACGTCCTCCGGCCGGACATCGCGAATTCCATTTTCCAGCCGGGCCAGCGCATTCCGCAGAGCGGGCCGCAGGTGCTGGTTGCGTGCGATGACTTGTCCCAGTTTTTGCAGGCCGGGTACCTTTGCGATCAGCCGCAGCAAGCGCACTTCCGCGGAAGTGTTCAAGGGGAGCTCAAGTTGTTCCAGGAGCTTGGGGGCAAGGCGCGCGGGCGAGAGCCGCGCCACCACGAACATCATCGCGTCCCGAACCGGTGGACGCCACGCCAGGTAAGCCTGCGGAACTAACCTCTCCACCGGAACGATTCCGTCGACGATCCATCTCGCCATCGCGTCCCGCAGGGCTTCGCCAGCCGGGCTTCGCAGCCCGGCTTCAATGACACGGGTCTGCTCTGCAGCCGTAGCCCCTTTGGGCAGGAAGTCGGCAAGGGCAGCGCGCAACTGTTCCGGAGCTAGCCGGCGCAAACCATCTTCGATGAGAGACGAACCGATGCTAGACGAATCAACGATAGCCGAATCAATGACAGACGAACCCGCCATAGGGGCCACCTGACCTTTTAAACGATAGGCCAGCGCAAGTGCCTCCGCTGTGATTGCCGTCACGGGATCATGAGAAGGCAGTTGACCGCTTAGAATCTTCGGGACACTGATGCTAGTCACAGGCTGCTGGAAAGGAAAGCCGCCATGCTCCGACCTACTGCCTGCATCACGGTAAGGGATGGAATTCCTGGCTGGTGCCACGGAGTAGTAAGGTTCGGCAAACTTGACATCGTGGCCTCTGCCAATTTAGGTCAACTCTTGGAGTCAGATGTATGGCAGAACGATGCAAAGTGTGCGGACAATACGAAAGGAGTCAGGCAGCTCTTCTTGAGCGTCGCGTACGTCTTTTGAGAAGAGGAAACTATTTCGGGCGGAACGGGAGACAGAAGTTGAACCGTCAGGCCTTAACTTGTCGCTTTGGTGGAACCTGGAATCACTTCGGCCCTGCGAATCGCCTTTTCGTCCAACTCCCACTGATGAATGGCTTTCTGACATCCTTCTCGCGCCAGGTCGGTATTCAATTGCCTCTCTGCTTCGTCGAAGGTGTCTTGGGCATCCACTCTGGCGCGGTGGGCCGCGTCATTCGCTTCCTTCACTCTCTTGGCGAAGAATCTGACTTGAGGATCCATGGTCGGAGATGCCGGTTCGCCTTGGCGGCGCGGCGCAGTACCACCTGCTTTGGCCGACAACTCTTTGTACGCGGCTTTCACGTCACTCCTCCAGCGCGCCTTAACCGCTAGGTTCAATTTGTCCAAGGCAGCGTTAGCTCGGTCTGCGGTCTCTCGTACTCTGCGCTTTTCAAACAGCCACCTGAACACCGACCAGTCCATTGCCTCAATCATCAGCGCCTTGGCTTCTTCGACTTCGGGAAGCTTTCTCACAGCGCACTGACCATAGCCTGCCACAACGGAAAAGTCTAGCGCGCCGACGGTGTCGTTTCGCCGAGGAAGGCAATCGCAGCAGGCATATAGTTGGAATTCCATAGTTGGTATTTCAGGGAGCATCGGCAGATCAATACCCGCACGAGGGAGCCTCGGCGCAATGCTCCCACGTTCGGGCGGAACGATCCGTGCCCGTGCGGTTCGCGGAAGAAATACAAGAAGTGCCGCGGTGGCGCGGCGGTGAACTGACCTCCCGTTGATTTCTCTGACCAGAATCGCCCCAACCCCGCAGTGCAAGAATTGAAGCCCGAAAGGTCGCAGTCATGAAGAGCAGGCAGGGTTACAACGGCTACGTTATCGAGGCACGGTCACGCGAGCTACAGGATGGGGGGATTCTCTGCGGAATTCTCCGTCGAGGGCCATGAAGCGGATGGGTTCATGGAAACTGAATTCTACCTGCCTGACGCATTCCCCACGCAGGAGTCCGCGATTGAGGCAGCAAACCAGGCTGTTCGGTACAGGTTCGGTACAACTGAGAGAGAGAAGTTGGCTTGCTGACTCCTAAGCGACACCAGATGAAGCGCTTGGAGTTTGTACTGTGACAGTTCGGGACCAGGGGGTCCAAATTCAGTTAGGGCGCGAGGTTGGCGACCCGTTACGTGAGTGCCTTCTTCAGAAACTTGAGCGTTCGCTCCCACGCTGTCTTGGCGCATGCCGGGTCGTACACCTCAGGGCGTGCTTCGTTCATGAACGCGTGGTGTGCCTCGTAGCGATAGATCTCGAACCGTGATTTCGACTGCTTGAGCGCGGCCTCGAGGTCATTCACCTTGGCGGGCGTGCACCAGTCGTCCTTGTTCGCGAAGTGACAAATCAGTGGAATCTTGATTTTCTTCAAATCGGCGGCGTCGAGGGGCGGAATGCCATAGAAGCAGGCGCCAGCGTCCATCTCCGGCACCCGGACAGCAGACAGGATAGTCAGCGCCCCACCCATGCAGAACCCGCCCACGGTCACCTTCTTCGAGGATTGTTTTAGATACTGCACGGCGCCGCGGATGTCTTGACCGGCGGCATCGGGGAAGTTGAGGTTCGCCATCAGGTGGTTTGCTTCGTCGGCGACCTTGGTTACCTTGCCTCGGAAAAGGTCCGGCACGAGCGCGCGGTAGCCAGCTTCGGCGAGCCGATCAGCGGTCTTCTTAATCTGATCGTTGAGCCCCCACCATTCCTGGATAACGACAAAGCCGGGCGCGCTTGATCCTGCTTTGGGAGGTGCTAGATAGCCAGGACAGGTCTTTCCGTCCGGTCGCTTGAACTGAATCATCTCACCCATCGGATCCCTCCACTGGATGCGGCACTGCCAGCCTCATACTATAACTTCCTGGCTTTTTTCGCCGCCGGCGCTCCCATATAGGTCTTCAATAATGATCGTCGGGCACGCCAGCCTGCAGGATTTGCCCTCAAATTCGGCGGGGGTTAGGTCTGCGGTCGTCCACAACTTCCCTCCAGCTTGTCCCAAGAGGCTCCCAGCACCTTTAAAACGCCCGACTCCGACCCGAACCTCCTCCCAGCGACCAACCCCCTCGGAAGCGGCTTCCCAAGGGATACTCCCGAACCCAGCCGCCTCTGCCGCAGGATGGGCGGGTCAGCCCTTGGTCGTCTTCTCCGGGACGTAGTCGATGAACATCTCAGTGACGTTGGTGCCGGACGCCTATTCCGCGATCGGACTTTGCCCCGACTGTCTCGGAAATCAGTAAGGTGCGGCAGGATCGTCTGGGGCACGCCGACCGACGCACAATCATGGGCTACACGCACGTGATTGGGGACGACCACAGGAAGGTGGCAGAGCAACTCGGAGGATTCTTTGCCCAAGTTCGCCTTAATTTGCCCCAAAAAAGCGGCTCGGGAGACGCAAGCTCCCAACCCGCTGAAGTGTAACGAGATGTTTGGTTGCGGGGGGTGGATTTGAACCCCAGTCCCGCATTGATTCCACGTAAGTTATTGATTCCGCGATACGCGAAAACGGCACAATCGGCAAAAAAGGCAAATCTCTTTTACACTTTTCTTACACTTTGCCTTCTTACTCGGGCGTTGAGTCCTTGCCGCCCTTGCTGGTTATTCTCGCCTTTCAATACCCATTGTTACCCCGCATCGCGCTTTCCTTACCCCTTGAAACAGTGTCGATAGTATCAGGACTCGTCGCGCGCTTCAAACTGCCCCCGCCCGTTACGGCTTTGACCATCTCGCAGCGAGAACCTATTGGGTCGGCTTCAGAGGTCGCCGTTGTATTCACTAGAATGCTTGGGTTCTGGTGCGCCGTGCCGGAGTTCGGTCAAAGTGAAGGGCACCCGTTCAGAAACCCTGTGACAAGATGACCGAGGCGATTGTGATCGACAGCGGCATCACGAATTCGATGAGCTATGATCCGCGATACGAGGCCCTCCAGGAGCCTGCCGAGCCCTTGTTCGAACTGGCAAAGAATCAGCCGGACGTAGGCGATGTCGCGAACCTGAACTTTTTGGACGACCTGGTACCAGCAATCTCACTGAAATACCGCGACAACGGAGACCCGGCGCGCAGCCAGCGCCTTCAGGAAACGATGATGAAAGAATACCGGTCGGGATACACGCTCGAGCCTTTTTTTTACGAGCAGCTCAGCGGGTACGAGAAGAGCAACGAGCCGCCGAGCGAGTATTACCCAACCATTCTGAGACACCTCAACGTGAAGGATGAGTTTGCCCGCTGGGAGCAGACGACGAAGAGTCGGTCGAAGTGAGCTACATCCTTTCATTGGGGGTTGGGGTGAGAGGCATGCCCGTCGCCCCCCACGCGAAGCAAAACTTCAGATCCGTCCGGCCCAGCGCTGCCTGTGGAGAATGTATGCGGCGGAAGGGTTCGTTCCGGCTTCGGGCATCAGCCGGTAAGCACCCGATCCGGCCGCGCGGACAACTTTACCAGCATCGCTGTTCGGATCGTCCAGGTCGCCGAAAACACGCGCTCCGGTTGTACAGGTCTTGACGCAAGCCGGCTTGTCTCCCCGGTCGACCAAGTGGGCGCAGAGAGTGCATTTTTGCATCTTCTTGGAGTCGGCGTCGAAGTAATGAATGCCGTAGGGACACGCTTTCTGGCAGGCCTGGCAGCCAATGCACTTTGCGCGATCAATCAGGACGATGCCGTCTGGGCGCTTGTGCGAGGCGCCGGTCGGGCACACTCGGACGCAAGCAGGCTGGCGACAGTGCTGACATGCCAGGGGAAGAAAGTACATTTGCAGCCCGGGAAACCTGCCGCTTGGACCGACTTCGTGAACGCGCGTCCAGAATGCCTCGGGCTGGAGGCCGTTTTCCTGCGCGCAAGCCACAGTGCAGGCGTGACACCCGCTGCACCTGTCCAGATCGGTCACGATGGCAAACTGCGTCATTCCGCCTTCACGCTTCCTTTCTTGGACTGTGCTCCGCAGATTCCTCCGGGCCGGCGTACTTCCGAGGCTGAGTGCTCCCGTAGTACGGCGCCTCCCACACATAGGGAGGCTCTTCTGCTTTGTAGATCCTGCACAGTTGCGAGCGCAGCGCGGGCACACCGAGGGCTTGGTCATGTGTGTCGCCTGGAACCAGGATGTTGGCGTTGGCGCCGTCCCAACCGTAGCCCGGTAGACCCAACTCGCGGCATCCCTGCCACCAACCGTGCGGTGCGGAAACGACCCCGGGAAGAATTCCGGCGGTCACCTTGGCTTTCATTCGAATTTTTCCAGCGCGGGTCTCGATCCATATCCACTGGCCATTCGCAATACCAAAGCTCTCCGCGGTCTCGCGGTTGATCTCGGCTTCCGGATGTGGATATAGCCTGCGTTGCAGGTAGTTATTGCGATGCTGCGAATGATAGAACACTGGTAAATGAGCGCCGGTTAGCACGAGCGGATATCTACTTGCGGATTCCGCCCTGCTGTAGGGGCTATCCGCCGGCTCGGTGTAATCGGGTAGCGGATCGAAGCCGTGCTGCCGAGCGATAACACTGAAGATCTCAATCCTGCCTGAGGGAGTTGGAAACCCGACGAACTTGCCGGTTTTTGGATCCAGAGCCTTGTAGTAATCGAGCGGCGGCGCCGGGCGTCCGCCCTCGACGGGGAAACCTGCGGCATGAGCGGCAGCCGCATTCTGAGTTTCAATTTGCTTCCTCCACTCGCGCCATTCCGC
>Ga0187818_10000306_pt1 | contig 16720 bp, 16 predicted proteins | sample NC_wetland_sal_i_14_FD_130581 | JGI IMG/M metagenome (GOLD analysis project Ga0187818, IMG submission 130581) | Wetland sediment microbial communities from Neuse River Estuary, North Carolina, USA - SO4_3 | ecosystem: Environmental > Aquatic > Freshwater > Wetlands > Sediment | place: USA... | reverse complement strand
TTGATCGGCATGTGGAACAGGCCAGAGGCAATCAACATCGCCGTGACCAGTCCCAGGAACGCCGAGTAATGGGCCTTCATGCGAAAGACGGCGAGTGTTCCAAGGAGCACGACCACGGGCAGTGCGGCGCAAATGGTGGAAAGCCACCAGTGGCCGAGCGGGTCGTAGCCTTGCGCCCAGGGCTTGGTGGGCGCAGCGCCGGTCCAGGCAAGGACGATGATGGCCAGCGTGACCAGGGCCATGAGACTGCCGAAAAGCCACCCTGCGCGTTCCGGCGGCGAAGCAGGTTTCGCTTGAGAAGTGGACGGACTTGCGGTTACGGGCATGTAGCACCTCGAAAGGTGGGGGGAAGCCTAGCACAGCCCAAACCCATCGCACAACTCTTTAGTCAGCTTTCCCGTGGTCCCGAAAGCATGGTGTTCAAAGACGGCTGCATGAAATGAGGTTGACCGAGGGTACAATGCCATTTATCTGAAGACCCAAATGGAATTCCGGGGTAAGATATCGGTTCCATCTGGGCCGCGTAACGTATCGTGGCGTAGTTTGGCAGGTGGGCTCCTCGTCCCGCATGCCGCGCCGCTTGCTCGCCGAGAGGAGAGCAGCAATGGAAAACCGAATCCTCAATGAATTTCGCGCCATCGTGGGCGCGGCGGGTCTGATCACCGAACGCGAAGAACTCAGCACCTACGAATGCGACGGGCTCACGCTGTTTCGCGTGCTGCCGCTAGCGGTGCTGCTGCCCACCTCCACCGAACAAGTGCAGGCGATCTTGCGGGTGTGCCATCGCGAGAAGATTCCGTTCGTCGCGCGTGGGTCGGGCACGGGACTGAGCGGCGGAGCGCTGCCAGTGACCAACGGCATCGTCATTACCCTGACGCGCATGAACCGCATCCTGGAAGTGGATCTGGCGAGCCAGAGAGTGGTCGTCGAACCGGGGGTGATGAACCTGAACGTGACCGCGCGGGTGGCATCCGACGGATACTTCTTCGCCCCCGATCCTTCCTCGCAGCAGGTCTGCTCCATCGGCGGCAACGTTGCAGAAAACTCGGGCGGCGCTCACTGCCTGAAATACGGTTTCACCACCATGCACGTTCTGGGGATGGAAGTCGTGCTGCCCGACGGCTCGCTGGTCCATCTTGGCGGCCGCACCGTGGACCCTCCGGGCTACGACTTGTCAGGAGTGTTCGTTGGATCGGAGGGCACGCTGGGCATCGCCACCAAAGTGATCCTCCGGGTTATGAAAAAGCCGGAAGTCATCCAAGTGCTGCTGGCCGCTTTCAACTCAACCAATGAAGCGGGCGCGGCGGTGAGCGGCATTATCGCTGCCGGCATGCTGCCCGCGGCCATCGAGATGATGGACAACCTGGCCATCCAGGCCGCTGAGGCCGCCGTGCATGCCAACTATCCCAATTGCGGCGGGCTGCTGCTGGTGGAACTGGACGGCCCCGCACCCGAGGTCGAGACGCTGATGGATGAGGTGGCCGAGGTGTGCACGAAGTGCGGCGCCTGGGAGATCCGTGTCGCGCAATCGGACGCCGAACGCGCCCGTGTCTGGAAGGGGCGAAAAGCGGCCTTTGCCGCCGTCGGGCGCATCTCGCCCGCATACATTGTTCAGGATGGCGTGATCCCGCGCACGGCATTGCCTCACGTCATGAGCGAGATCGTGCGGCTGAGCTCCGAGGTTGGCCTGAGAGTGGCCAACGTTTTCCATGCCGGCGACGGTAACCTGCATCCTCTAGTCCTCTACGACGACGCTGTGCCCGGGCAGGTCAAGGTGGCCGAGAAGCTGGCCGGCGACATCCTGCGACTGTGCATCAAGGCCGGCGGCTCCATCACCGGGGAACATGGCGTAGGAGAAGAAAAAAAGGCGTTCATGGCCGAGATGTACGCCGAGCCCGACCTCGCCACTATGCAACTGGTGCGCTGCGCCTTCGATCCCGAGAACCTTTCCAATCCCGAGAAGATCTTTCCCCGCCCCCGATTGTGCGGAGAAAGACCCGGGGTCTATGAACCGCACCCGCTGGAAGTCGCGGGCGTGGCGGAACGCTTTTAGTAGCGAGAGAAACAATCATGCCAGCCGTAATGACGCAAGTCTCCTGGTCCGAACTAGCCGAAATCGTAGGGAAGGACCATGTGCGCGCGGCCACTGCGGCCGATGCCGTCGATGGCGTCACGCCGCAAATGGTCGCCGAACCTGGAACTGCCGAAGACCTGGCGCGCGCTCTGCGCTGGGCCCACGACGCCAGCCTGAAGGTCGCGCCGCGCGGCGGAGGCACCAAGATGGGCTGGGGAAACCCGCCGGCCGCCTGCGATCTGGTGCTCTCGACCGCGCGGATGAACCGCGTTCTCGAGCACGCCTGGGCCGACATGACAGTCATCGTCGAAGCGGGGTGCCGGGTCGCGGACTTGCAGAAGGCGCTCGCCGAGCACGGGCAACGGCTGGCCCTCGATCCACTATGGCCAGAGCAGGCAACGATTGGCGGCATCCTATCGACCAACGACAGCGGCTCGCTGCGCGCGCGTTACGGCTCGCTGCGCGACCTGGTCATCGGCGTCACCGTGGCGCTGCCCGACGGCACGCTGGCCAAGAGCGGCGGCAAAGTGGTCAAGAACGTTGCCGGCTACGATCTCGGAAAACTCTTCATCGGAGGCCTGGGGACCCTGGGCGTGATCGTGCAAGTAATTTTCCGCCTTCATCCCTTGCCCAGAGCAAGCCGCAGCCTGAGCTTCAGCGGCACTCCTGCATCGTTGAACCAACTGCTGCTCGCGATCCGGTCCTCGAAATTGACTCCTACTGGCCTGCAACTTCGGGCGGCGCCGGGAGGCGCGCAGCTCGATATCCGCTTCGATGGCACCGCGGCTGGCATCGAAGCCCAAGTCAAGCAGGTTCAGCCGATGGCCGGCTCGGTGGCCGCTGCGGATGCACCCGCAAATGTCTGGACCTCGCACCAAGCCATCTGGAATGGCGCAAACCCGGCCCTGGTGGCGAAGTTCAGCGTGCAGCCGTCACAGTTTGCAGGGCTATGCGCGTCAGTCGAGCGCGCGGCCGGTGCGCAGTCGCTGTCGTGGAGTGTAGTTGCGCAGAGCGTGGGCGCGGGTTACGCGCGCCTTGAAGGAAACGAGCAAGCCGGCGGCGAGCAAGGGCTGCGCACCGCGCTCGTGAGCCTCCGCGACGAGGTCGCGAAACTGGGGGGCACGTTTGTCGCGCTTGGCTGCCCGGTCGCGGTCAAGCGCGGCCTCGATGTCTGGGGACCGCCCTCAGACGCACAGCCGCTCATGGTTCGCATCAAGCAGCGCTTCGATCCAGATGGGACACTGAACCCAGGACGCTTCGTAGGGGGGATCTAATGGCCACCGCTGAACCGACCAATCCCACCGCCATTTTCGACGACCACAATCCGCCGGCAGCGGAACTCTACAAAAAATGCGTCCACTGTGGTTTCTGCCTGCCCACCTGCCCTACCTACGCGCTGTGGGGCGAAGAGATGGATTCCCCGCGCGGCCGCATTTACCTGATGAAGCTCGGCGCCGAAGGCAAAGGCAGGCTAACCGACAGCTTCGCCCAGCATTTTGACCGCTGCCTGGGCTGCATGGCTTGCATGACCGCCTGCCCCTCGGGCGTGAAGTACGACCGGCTGATCGAGGCCACGCGCGCTCAACTTGAGCGCCATTACCGGCGTTCGCCCGGCGAACTCATCCACCGCCGGTGGATCTTCAATCTGCTCCCGTATCCCGACCGGCTACGAGCAGCCTTGTGGCCGGCGTGGGCCTACCAAGCGTCGGGACTACAAGCGCTGGCACGAGGCCTCGGCCTGGTGAAGTTGCTTCCCCGCAAGCTGCGCTCGGCCGAAGCCCTGCTCCCGAACATCACGCTGCGCGAACTGCGCTCGGATTTGCCGGAGCGCATTCCCGCGCAAGGCGAGCTGCGCAAACGAGTGGGGCTGCTGACTGGGTGCGTGCAGAGCGTCCTATTCTCCGGCGTCAACGCGGCCACGGCGCGTGTGCTGGCCGCCGAAGGATGCGAGGTCATCATCCCGCGCGACCAGGGCTGTTGCGGAGCGATCTCGGTCCATGGCGGCCAGGAAGAACAGGCCCTCGATTTCGCGCGCAAGCTCATCGCCGTTTTCGAAGGCGCTGGCGTGGACACGATCGTGATCAACGCAGCGGGTTGCGGCTCGACCATGAAGGAATACGGTTACCTCCTGCGAAACGATCCGCAGTACGCGGAACGAGCCAAGGCTTTTGCTGCCAAGTGCAAAGACATCTCCGAAGTGCTGGCCGAGCTCGAGCCGCGCGCCGTGCGGCATCCGCTGCCGCTGCGCGTCGCCTACCACGATTCCTGCCACCTCCAGCACGCACAGGGCGTGAGCGCCCAGCCGCGCCAGGCGCTCAAAACCATACCCGAGCTGCAAATCCTCGAGATCCCCGACGCGGCTCTTTGCTGCGGTTCTGCCGGAATCTACAACCTGGTGCAGCCCGACACCGCCGCCGAGATCGGCGACCTGAAGGTGAAGAACTGCCTCTCGACCAACCCGGACGTAGTTGCTTCGGCGAATCCCGGCTGCCTGGTGCAGCTTTCCTCCGGCCTGAAGCGTGCCGGGAAGCAAGTCCCGGTGCTGCATATGATCGAACTGATGGACGCTGCCATCCAAGGCACGCCGGCCAAAGAGTTGCAGGCGCGCGGGTGAAAGCCGCAGTGCGCGGTGATTTCGACCTTTTCCGCAGCCTCTTCAGTAGTTATGCAGGAGAGCAGAACGTCCGTTGGCCCTATGCGCGTTGGGCGAGGAGCCCTCGTATCGCCAACGCCGCCAGCACCACCACCGCGAGCAGCATTGCGGCCCAGAGGACGGCCGGATGCCGTTCCGACCACGGGCGATCATCGGGACGCGGAGTGAAAGCGGAGTTGGGCGTGGGAGCGCCCAGTTTTGCCTGGACCGCTGCGGCGTCTTCACGGAACATCTTGGCGTAGTCGTACACCGGAGCCTCGAGTTTTGCGTCGCCGAAATACAACCGCAGCGTTGATGCTTTTCCGGGCTCGAAGTAGAGACGCCGCTCAAACGATTGCGGTTGCACCTGTGTGATGCCAAGCGGCGGGTCATCGCCATTTTCGACAATGATCGTGAGTTGTTTCGGGCGGTCCCCGCCCACCCGCACGGCGAGTTCTTCCGCTACAATGTCTGTCCCGCCACGGCGGGTTCGGATGCGGCTCAGTTCGCCGCTGCTCACTTGCGCTCCACTGCCGTCCAGAACGCTGACGGGGCGGGTGAAATTCACATTCCGCGCAGCCACGTCGAACGCAATTCGGTCGAGCGGAACATTCGCGGGCAAGTCGCACTGCCAAACACTCCGATGCGGCTTAGGTTCTGCGGGCCTGCATGATCCCATAGCCGTATAGAATGCCCGCTTCTCCTGCCGATTCGAAACCACGGCGCCCTCTACCTGCTGCGGAGTTATTCCCCGGCCGAGCTGCACATGCACATAGCGGAAGCTCCAGGTGGGAAGCTTGATCGTAGAGTTCGACCCCAGCTTCTCGGCAGAAAAGTCATACAAGGTGCTGGGGGGCGGCCAGGGCGCAGGCGGTTTTCCGGTCAGCGAGTCGCTGCCGGCGGCCCAGGCCTTGATGACAAAGTTCTTCGCCTTTAAGCGCAGCCGGAGGTTGTCGTATTCGGAAACGCCCTGCATGTCGAGATCGAACTCGGTGTGATCGCCGGTCGCTGCAAGGTTCAGAATTCGCGCCTCGTGTTCTTCGCTGCTGGACCCCTCCCGGGCCTCGCTCAATTTGTAGGGCACTTGGTTGGCGCCATCGTAAAGGCGCACATCGGCAAGGTCGTCGCGAGCATGTTGAAATACGTCCGCATCGAGAACAATAAAGTTTTGGCGGCCAGGCTGGTGAATTTGAACGTCGCGCACGAAGCTGAAGTACCTCGGGTCGGCCTCAGGCGCGGCGGCGAGGGCCACGAGCGCAAAAATCAGCGCAGCCGTCGTCTTCAAACGGTTCTCTCCCTCATCGCGACCCCGCTTCCGGTTCTCCCCTAGCAGTCTTGGACAATCTCAGCCAGTCTCGCTGATATACGAACGAGATGGCGAGCAACAACACACCGAGTACGACGAAGCTCACAATCCGATATCCACGATCGAGTTCCGACACATCGTAAACAAAAACTTTGCCGATGGTGACGGCAATGAGGACGAGCGCCTGCCAGCGTACAAAGGCGGACCGTCGCCAGAAGCCGGCGATCATGAGCATGGCGCCGTAGGCCATCCAGAGCGCGGAGAAAGTAAAATCGCGCGCGATCTGAATGCCGCGAACGCGCGCATAATCGGCTGGGTTCCATCGCATCGGATGCGGCTCGGCCTGCGCCATCTGGCGCGCGTAGAAATCGGCTACCTCGCGGCTCAGCGCAACCAGTGCGAGCACATTCAGAGCAACGCTGGCCACGGCGGAGGCGGTTTCGCCCGTGTCGCCGCCGCGCTTGGCGCCCGCCCAAGCCACTCCACCGAGCACGGCAATAGCGACGGCATAGGTCATCATGCGCGTGTTGAAGATGAGAGTGGTGGTCGAGAAGTTATCGAAGGCCAGAAGTCGCGCCACGCCGAGCGCAAGCGCTCCCACGGCAAAGGCGTTCAACAGATCGGAGTGGATGCGATCGCCAAGCCAAAGCAGAAATCCGGCTTCGACCAGCCATCCGATTGTGATCCAATGCGCATCCAGCCGGATCGGGATTGCAATGGTGATGAAGGCAATCGCCAGGCCGAGGTGCAGGAAACGGATCGCTTGCTGTCTGGCTTGTCCGTAGCGCGGCGCGGCCTGGCGGCTGAGACCGATATAGACGGCGGCTAACGCAAGCGCGAACCACGCAGGCGCCGTTTTATCCACCGCCTCATACATGGCATACACTTCGAGGAAGTAAACCCCGGCGTTTAACAAGGCGAGGAACAGAGCGATCACGGAAACTTTATGCGCGCCTTCCGCTCGAATCCCCGGGCGAGCCATGAGCGGCGCCATAGCAAAAATGGCAAAAAACAATGTGGCAAAGGCGAGCGTCGGGCCAAGCTGCGGGGAGGAGTAATACTCGGCGTACCAGGCGATATAAAGCAGCAAGGTGCTGGCAAAGCTCAGGATGAGCAGGCGCTGCCAGGCCTTGTACGTCACCAGCACGAGCGTCGCCGCGTCGAGAATGGCCACGTAGGTAAATAGCTGCATTTCATGGTTCTCGCCCGTGGAGAGCAGCACGGGAGTGAGAAAGCCGCCGGCGAGAGCAAACGCGGCGAGAATCTCAGCGTCCTGAGCGAGCGCCAGGGTCGCGGTGGCCGCCGTCACGGCCAGCATGGCAACGAATGCAACGCCCGCGGGCACCAGATGGTAGAGCTGAAAGGCGGCCCAAAGCGAAAGATACAGCACACCGATGCCGACCGCTTTCAGCGAGTAAGAAAAGACCCGGTACCCGCGCCGGCGGAAGCTCTCGCTCCAAACCACAACGGCGATGCCCGCCAACAGCCCGATGGTGACGCGTCCGGCAGCGCCGATCCAGTTGTTGTCGAAAGCGAACTTGAGGAAATAAGAAACGCCAACCAGCACTGCCGTGATGCCAATGCGGTTGAGCCAGTGCGATAAGATGCGCGATTCGAGGTCCGTCTGCGTGGGTGGAGTAACGCGCTTAACCTTTGCCGCTTCCAGTGGCGGTAATATTTTGTCTGTCGGCCGGGCCGCCAGAGAGCTAGTTGGCGATGGAGGAGTCGCCGGAGGGGTGGGTGCCTCCTCGGCGGGCCTTGTCTCTGCCGCAAGCTTTGTCTCTGCCGCGGGCTTTGGTTCACTGGCCGCCGCAGACTTTCCTTCAAGTGCGAGTTCCAGCCGATACACGCGGCTCGTGAGCTCGGCAACCTGCGCACGCAATGACTCGAGTTCGCTCTGCGGTTGATCCAACGTCAGGTCCTGACCTGATTTCCACCGCATTATCTACGAGAAAGAATGTTTCGCGCAGCAAATTTTCGACTGGATGGTTTTCGCAGCCTGCTGAAAGCTAAGTTCGTTCGCCCCTTCTGGGCTGAATTAGCCTCGCCGTTCCCGCCCTTCCGCCGAGACCTTGCGCATCTCGTTGACTTCCGCCGCCATGGCGAACTTCAGCTTTTCAATTCCCTCGCCCGTCACTGCCGAAATCGGATAGAGCTTCAATTTCCTGCGCGTGCACCACTGTTTCAGCTTCTTGAGCTTCACTGGATTGGCGACGTCAATCTTTGACGCGACCATGATCATCGGTTTCTTCTCAAGCCCGGCGCCGAAGTTGGCGAGTTCGTCCAGGATTACTTCGACGTCTTTCGCCACATCGGGTCGTCCGCTGCCGTCGGAAACGTCCACCAAATGCACGAGCAGGCGAGTGCGCTCGATGTGGCGCAAGAACTGCGTGCCCAGGCCCGCGCCAGTGTGCGCGCCTTCAATGAGGCCGGGAATATCGGCGACGACGAAACTGATGTCATCGTGGAACGAAGGTCGAGACGCGGCTGGCCGCGTCTTCTTGAAGCCCGCAAACGAGGCGAGCCTCCGAGAGGAAGCAAGCCTCGTCTCGGCGCGAGAGTCGCCGCCGACCACGACCACGCCGAGATTGGGCTCAAGCGTGGTGAAAGGATAATCGGCAATCTTAGGGCGCGCTGCGGAAATACGCGAGATCAACGTGGATTTGCCGACGTTGGGATATCCGACCAGACCCACATCGGCGAGGAGCTTCAGTTCCAGCCGCAGTGTACGCTCTTCGCCGGGGCGGCCGTCTTCATGCTCGCGCGGCGCTTGATGCGTGGAAGTTGCGAACTGGGCATTGCCGCGTCCGCCGCGCCCGCCGCGGGCGACCAGGACGCGCTCATCCGAATGGGCGAAGTCGTGCACTTTTTCGCTGGTCGCGTCGTCGAAAACGATGGTGCCGACGGGAACCTTCAGAACGACGCCGGCGCCGTCGCGTCCGGTTTTCTTGGCGCCTTCGCCGTGGCGTCCGCGCTCGGCCTTGTATTCGGGATTGAAGCGGAAATGCACGAGCGTGTTGTGGCGCTCGCTCGATTCCATCCACACGTCGCCACCCTTGCCGCCATCGCCGCCCGAGGGTCCGCCGCGCGGAACGAACTTCTCGCGCCGGAAAGCCATACAGCCGTTGCCGCCGTCGCCGGCTTTGACGCGAATTGTGGCTTCATCGATGAACATGAATATGTAACCGGATACCCTTTTCGGGTCGTTCAGTCGACAATCGCCATCCTAACGTCTCAAAACGCGCGACGTTAGGATGGAGAACCCAGGCGGGAGCGTAGCAAGAAGCAAAAAGCCCCGACGCGAGGCCGAGGCTCGGGCGACCACGAGCAGCGGCCGGGCGAGGGCGCCCGGCGCTCCATCGTGCGGTTAGCTGTCAGTTCGCTTCCACCGGCTCGACCATGACAAACTTGCCCAACGAGCCCTTGTCGAGGAATTTGATGCGACCGCTGATCTTCGCGAAGAGCGTGTCGTCTTTGCCGCGCCCGACGTTGAGTCCGGGCTTCACGCGAGTCCCGCGCTGCCGGATGATGATGGTGCCGCCGGGGACCACCTGTCCGCCGAATGCCTTAAAGCCTAACCGCTGCGAGTTGGAATCTCGCCCGTTGCGCGATGTGCCTTGTCCTTTTTTGTGCGCCATAAATCAGTTCCCAGTGGCCAGTTGCCAGTATTTCCAATCCTAGTTCTTTTTCGCTGTCGCCTTCCTGGTCGTGCCCTTCCTGGCCGCCTTCTTCTTCGCTGGCTTTGCCGGCGCCGCCTGCTCTTCTTCGTGAGCTTCCGGGTGGGCCTCGGCCGCCTTCTTCACCTTCTTTTCTTTCTTGGGAAGCTCAGGAGCCTTGAACGACTGCCCGTCGAACGCGATCTCGGTGATGCGGACGGCGCTGAAATCCTGGCGATGCCCGCGTAGCTTCTTGTACTGCTTCTTGCGCTTGTAATGGAAAACAAGGACCTTGGCGCCGCGTCCCTGCTCGATGACTTCGCCGGTGACGCGCGCCTCCGCTCCCGGACGCACCACACTGCCCGTTTCCGAGGAAACGGCCAGCACGTCGCTGAACTGGACCTGCCCATCGGTCCCGCTGACCTTTTCCACCCGGATTACGTCGCCCGGGGCGACCTTGTATTGCTTACCACCAGCGCGGATCACCGCGTACATAATGTCCTCCAATTGCCCGTGTGGGGCGGGACACTCTTCTCCGCCCGAGCCAAGCCGACCTTGGCGAAACGAAAATCTTGTGCTTGCTGTTTTCCCGCTACGGCTTCTGACCGGAAACGCGGCGCGGCCCCAGAACGGTCCCGCAGATACAGGCAAACCAAACTATTCTATCGTGCGGCGCGAAAGTCGGTCAAACAAAACAGAGAGACACTTGATGCAGGGAAACCCAGCAATGCTGGCCCGGGCCACCCGACTATTACCCAACTCACGCTGCCTTCGAGATTTCGGTCCCGCAAGTCCACAACCTAAGTCTGCGAGACATCCTGAGAGCAGCGGAGGATCGATGTATTCAGTTCGCACCATGGACCACTCTGCTGGTCTCAGAGCCAAGCTGGACTTAAGCCGCGAATCTGCAGCACACGACCCTAGCTCTCAACATCGAAATAAATCTTAGTCGTGGCGCGATACTCAAGAACTTTCGCCCCATCCAGTTGCATGTCGAGCGAGTCGACATGCGCCCACTTGATGCCGCGAACCGTTTTCGCCGCCTCTTTGACCGCGACTTCCGCGGCTTTTGCGAAGCTTTCCTTGGAAATGCCCACTACATCGATGACTTTCTGAGTCATAAGTCCCTCCTTGCTGCAATTGGGGATTGTACTCCCGAAGCCGGAGTTGTGGGTGAGCGGTCGCCTGTTAGGAACTTCTGATCAGGCGTCTGGAGTCCGATCGGCTACATCTCCTTCGAAAAACTCTGACTGGATAGTTGCGAAAAGACTAAAACCACAGGGTACACGGGGTTCCGCGAAACGGCTCGCGGTTTGGTATGCGACTAGTACTCTGACCGCAAGATCATTACCAGCGTCAGACTGTAGCGCCCGCCGGACAGCCGCCGAGACGGCGGCGCTACGATCGAGACCTTGCGGTAGTAATTTCGCGGTCAGAGCACTGGAAATACAAAAGGCCACGCGATAGCTCCGCGTGGCCTTCCTGCCCGAAGCCTGAGTCTACTTGCCCGCTTCGGCGGCGGCGACCGTCTGCTCCCCTACCTGCTCCTGCTCGAGGGGGCGGACCTTGACCGTGGCCAGAATCTTCTCCAGCCGTGCGAAGACCTGGTCGCGGTTGACGGGCTCGATGCCTTCAGTGACGCCGTATCCGGCCGTGCCGAACCCGAGCACATACTCATAGCACGCTCCATTTTCGTAGTCGTGGTAATACTGCGCCTCTGCCTGCTTAGTAGCGCTGCCAGCGAACTCGGAGGTCATCAACATATCCGCTTCTCCGACTTTCACTTTCTCGGCGTCGATCGGTTCTCCGTCCGCATTGCGCGTATCCACGAAGGCGAAGTGCGAGCACTGCTCCTCTGACAGGCTGCGATTTACATTCACGCTGAAGAATGCGGATGTGAAGTCCGTTCCCGGATACGAATTCTTCGGCAGCGCGACCGTGGCGACAGTTGTGCCGCCCGGCTGCACGAAATTCATGGGCACGGCATCGCTATCAAACTGAGGCTGCGCCTTGTCGCCAGTCGCCAGGGTGAACTTCCTTGGATAGACGAAAGAAACGCCAGTGTTCGCGTCGCTGTAAGTGACGTTCGCGGGACGCTTCTTCGACACTTTTTTCGCGGCGGGCGCCGGGACAGTCGGCGCGGCGGCTGTTGCGGCTTGGGGCGCCGGAGTTTGCGGCGCAGCGGCGGGCGCGGTTGACGAAACGGGCGTTGGGCCAGAAGCGCCGGCCATCACGGATTTCGAAGATTGTTTCGAGCACGCGCTCACGGCCAGCAAAAGTCCCAGGATCGCAAAGCCCGCGACCATGGCCAGTTTCTGCTGTCGTGACCAGGATGAAATGGTCGTCCCAGTGAAAGGGGTGTTGTTGGTTGCTTTCGGATTGGTTTTCAAAATCGTTGTCATCTTGTCACCTCCCTGCGGCTAGCGCAGCTACATGGGAGAAGGCAGGGCCGGGGCCAAATGGCCGGGCGTTGATTCTGTGGGGGTTGGGCCGAGCGCGGCGCTTGCCGTGCGTGCGGCCGGGGACACAGCGTGGAGCGGCGGACACGGCGCCACCAATGCAGACGATAGAATGCCAGCGTGCCGAGCACAAGCAGCTACCGCGGCCGCCTCGCCCCTTCGCCCACCGGCCTCCTGCACATCGGCCATGCCCGCACGTTCTGGATCGCCGCCCAGCGCGCAACTAAGTACGAAGGAACCTTGATTCTGCGCAATGAGGATCTCGATCCGCAGCGCTCGCGGGCTGAGTTCGCGCGGGCCATGATTGAGGACCTGAAGTGGCTCGGAATTCGGTGGACAGAGGGGCCGGACTGCGGCGGTGAGTATGGTCCTTATGCGCAGAGCAAGCGGCGGGCGCATTATCTGGAGGCCTGGCGGCGATTGCGGGACGGGGGATTCATTTATCCCTGCACTTGCTCGCGGAGGGATCTGGCGCAGGCCGCGAGCGCGCCGAACGATCTCGACGATGAGCCGATCTATCCGGGACGGTGCCGCTGGCGCCGTGATGCCGGGGCTTTCGCCAATCCTGCCGGAGTGAACTGGCGGTTTCGGGTTCCGGATGGTGAAGCCATCACATTCACCGACTTGAATCTCGGGGAGCAGGGCTACCTGGCGGGCGTAGATTTCGGTGATTTTCTGGTCTGGCGGCGAGACGACGTGCCTGCATATCACCTGGCCGTGGTCGTTGACGATGCGGCCATGCGCATCACCGAGATAGTGCGGGGCGCCGACTTGCTCAAATCAACCGCGCGGCAGTTGCTCCTGCTGCGCGCCCTCGCCCTGCCCGTGCCGGCGTATTTTCATTGCGAATTGTTGCGCGATGCTTCCGGAACGCGGCTCGCCAAAAGGCACGACGCGCTCAGCATCCGGCATCTGCGAGAAACCGGAATGTCGCCGGAAGCCGTGCTGGAACTGGCTTTTCGGCCCAGCCCGGCGGAGACTTGAGTAACCTTCGCGGGTTACTTGGGTAATCGCAACGTCGCAGTGTGACGCGCTACCATGGACCCAATCGCGTGTTCTCTTTCTTGAGGGGAGGCGAACTATGCTCCGAGTTTCCAGCCGACCTTTTCACCGCCGCGGCTTATTCTCAATATCGGCATTGCTGCTCTTGGTGAGCCTGGCCGCCTACGGGCAGTCGCTCGGTGATGTTGCAAGAGAGAACCGGGACAAGAAGGCCACCGATGCGTCCACGCCGCCGCCGAAAGTGATCACGAACAAAAACCTGCCGAAGAGTCCTGATGGATCCGCGGGGCCGCCTGCCAGCGAAAGCGAGGCGCAAACGTCGTCGCCAGCGACCGTTGAGGTCGGCAGGAAAGCTGCCGATCAGCGCACAGCCGAACAACGAGCGGCCGAACAGCGAGCCGCCGGACAATGGAAGAGTAGAATTCTAGCCCAGGAAAATGTGGTGGCGAATTTGCAGTCGCGCGTCGCGCACCTGAAGGCATCCATTCATTTGACGGACCCAAACGCCTCCTACGACTACTACGGAACCCTGGCCAACAGCCGCTATCAGGCAAGGCAACTGGAGCGCCTGGCCCAGTTGCAGCAGCAACTCGACCAGCAAAAGCGAAAGCTTGAGGATCTGCAGGAAGCCGCGCGCCATGCCGGCATGCACACCCTCGTCTACGACCCGTAGGGCCAATTGCCCGCATCTCCAAGGGCATCGAAGTGCCGGCTTTCACCATCCTATAACTGTGGGGTTCGATATCTTTCTTGCCACCGGTCCTGCGAGCTCTCTCGCGCCCGGGTACGTACTCTACGACGGGCAATGCCGCTTCTGCTCGCGTTGGGCGCGTTTCTGGGAACCAACGCTTGAGCGGCACGGATTCAGGATCACCCCACTTCAGGACCCGGGGGTCGCCGACAAGTTGCCCCTGGCGACGGAATCGCTCCTCGCCGATATTCGCCTGCTGACTGCCGAGGGCAGACTCATTTCCGGTGCCGACGTTTATCTCTATGTTGCGCGGCGCATCTGGTGGGCATGGCCGTTTTACGCGGTCTTCAGTCTGCCGGGTCTCTATCGATGGATTCACGCCAGCTATCGCTGGTTTGCGCGCAACCGTTACAGCATTTCTCACTACTGCAATCTGCGGCCACAGTGAAGAAGAACCCATCGGGTGGCCCAGGAGGTGAGTGGTACACAGAGGTCATATGAAGCGACTCGTGGTCGGCTTACTCCTGCTTTCAGGTGCAGCCTTCGCTCAAGACGCAATTCCCGTGGGCACGGTGCTGCCCGTGGAATTGAGGTCTTCCTTAAATTCACAGAAAAGCAGGCCCGGACAAACCGTCACCGCGCGAATCATGCAGGACGTACCGCTTTCGCCCGGAAAGAAAATTCGCGCCGGCACCAAGGTGGTTGGGCACGTGGTGAACGTCAGACCGGCAGCGGACGGCCAACGCGCCGAGATGACGCTGCGCTTCGACGAGCTGAACTTCGCCCACCGCTTCGTGCCAGTTACCACCAGCTTGCGGGCGCTGGCCTCTATGATGGAGGTCGAGGATGCACAAATCCCGCCGACGGGTCCAGATCGGGGAACGCCGTGGGCGTGGGCGACTCGGGACCTAATCGGAGGCGAGGTCGCTTATGGCCAAGGTGGTCCGGTCGCGCGTGGGACGGAGATCGTTGGACACGCGCTTAGCGAAGGCGTTCTGGTTCCGGTGGAAGCCAGCCGGAACTCCGGGTGCCGCGGCGAACTGGCCGGCAATACTCGACCGCAAGCGCTGTGGGTGTTCTCCTCCGACGCTTGCGGCGTCTACGGGTTCGCCGACGTGAGGATAAGTCATGCCGGGCGCCGTGCCCCGGAAGGCGAGATCACACTTATTTCGCGGGGAGAAAAACTGGACATCAGGAGTGGAAGCGGCTTGCTGCTGCGAGTGAACGGCGCCAATCCACAGTGAACTGCCTCGCCCCCAGCGGCCGCGTGCGCCTACCCGACGAGCAGCATCGCCGTGCCCGGCCCAGCGATTGTAGCCATTCCGGGTCTTGGAAACGCCAAAACCTGCGATTCAGGCCGATTTTCGGGGGTACCTTTTCGGGAAACCGCATAAAATCTGCACAAAATGCTACTTTTCCACAGCGGCGTGAGTTAATATGCCTTCCGACCTAAGCATTCAGTCGCTTTTGAAGGAGGAATTCATGGCAAGTGGCATGACCAAGACTCAACTCACTCGTCATCTGGCCGAAAAAATCGGCACCAACAATAAGACCGCGGCGGCGTTCCTGGAGCACCTGGCCGACACCGCGATCAAAGAGACCAAGAAGAACGGGGTATTCGTAGTGCCCGGCCTCGGCCGGTTGGTGAAGGCGCACCGCAAGGCTCGCATGGGACGCAATCCGCAGACCGGCGAACCGATTCAGATCAAGGCGAAGACGGTAGTGAAGTTCCGCGTGGCCAAGGCCGCAAAGGACTCCATCGCACCAAAGAAGTAGAAGTGTGGTGCGGACGCCCTCGTCCGCGAAAAATTGGCAGAAGAGAAGGCCGGCCGCGTGCCGGCCTTTTCATTTGTTTCCAGGTTCGCATCAGCAAGAAAAATCAAAGCTCAAACCTGCAAGCGCACCACTTCGCCCTGCACGTCGTTGCCATTGATTCTCAGCCTCCCCACAGTCACCGGCAGCGTGAACCGCCGTGGCCCGGCGCTGCCAGGGTTGAAATAAAGCACACCGTTCTTCGCTTCCATTTTGGGTTGATGACTGTGACCATACACGACCACGCGAATTCCAGCCGCTTCCGGCTTCAGGTCGAGCCGCGCCACATCGTGAAGCAGGTAGATCGTCACGCCCCCAATCTCCACGACTTCCGTTTCCGGCAGTTTGCGCGCCCACGGTTCGGTGTCCACGTTGCCGCGAATGGCGGTGAGGGGAGCGATCCATGCTAGCTCGTCGAGGATCTCCGAAGCACCGATGTCGCCCGCGTGCAGGATGTGGTCGGAGCCGCGGAGGGCTTCGACGGCCTCGGGGCGGAGCAGGCCGTGGGTGTCGGAAATGACGCCAAGGATCATAAAGACGTAACGCCTATTTCATCACAGAGGCACAGAGACACAGAGAAGAAGAGAAGTACTTCTCCGTGCCTCCGTGTCTCCGTGGTGAATGCGAACCGCGCAAGAGCCCACTCATCGCAAGAGACGCGATGAGTGGGGCACCCCTCTCCCTGATTCGTCACAAATCCGCGGTTGAAACCTCACAGACTCCGCGCAGCCGTCTCCGGCTATACTGCCAGCAATGTCCCAACCCACGCCCGACCTGATGGAGCCGCTGCGCCGCTACTGGGGATATCACGAATTCCGCCCCAAGCAGGAGAGCGTTATTCGCAGCCTGCTGGCCGGACACGATGCCTGCGCGGTGATGCCGACGGGCGGCGGAAAGTCGCTGTGCTACCAGCTTCCGGCGGTGGTTTCCGGAAAGACGGCAGTCGTGGTTTCTCCGCTAATTGCGCTGATGCAGGACCAGGCGGCGCAATTGGCACAGATGGGCATTCCAGCAGCGGCCATCAACAGCTTTCAGAATGCCTCCGAACGAAATCGTGTGATGGCGAACGCGCGCAAGGGCGAGTACCG
>Ga0187818_10000304_pt1 | contig 16771 bp, 17 predicted proteins | sample NC_wetland_sal_i_14_FD_130581 | JGI IMG/M metagenome (GOLD analysis project Ga0187818, IMG submission 130581) | Wetland sediment microbial communities from Neuse River Estuary, North Carolina, USA - SO4_3 | ecosystem: Environmental > Aquatic > Freshwater > Wetlands > Sediment | place: USA... | reverse complement strand
ACCCAGCGAGCGCAGCCGCAGGCGTTCCAAGTGTTGCCCGTGATTGTGTGGCGAGTGTACGCCGACGGACGGCCGGATGAACTCGTGCGCGGTGTGGACATCGTGGGGACGCCTCTCTCGGCGCTTGAACGGATTGTAGTTACGGGACAAAAGACTGAGGTCTTCAACGGCATGTGCGGAGCGGAATCCGGATTCGTGCCTGTTTCCGCCGCTGCTCCCGCAATGCTGTTTTCAGAAATGGAAGTCCAAAAAGCCGAGCACGGGCATGACCGGCCCCCGATTCTGCCGCCGCCGGATTCGTCTTCCGGTGGTGCAAATTCCGGAAAGACGGGGGGCGCCCGATGAAAACGTTCCGCCGTGATTTCGGTTGGATTGGATTATGGCGCGCGGGCGCGTTGGGACTGGCGCTGGTGATCGCCGCTTCCCTTCCCGCCTCGGCTCAATCCAATGCAAATTCCTCCAGTTCTGCTTCTTCCGCGCAGGCTACCGCGGCCGCGTCGGACCCAATTCTGCAAGCAATGCTTGCCGAACTGAACCGCTCCAAAGATCAACTCAAAATGGACAATGTCGCGCGGCCCTATTACATCGAGTACCGTGTGTTGGACCGGGATATATACGAGGCGGACGCCGCGTTTGGCTCGCTGCGGGACACCCAGCGCGTCCACCAACGCATCCTTCGAGCGGTTGTCCGCATCGGCGACTACAAACAGGACAGTTACTTTGGCCCGGGGCAGGGCGTAGCTGAGCTCGTGACAATTGAAGATGACATTTACGCCTTGCGTCATTCGCTATGGCTTCTGACCGACACCGCCTACAAGCGCGCCGGCGAAGCCCTTGCCGCCAAGCAAGCCATGTTGAAAGAAATCAATCCGGACTTGAGCATCGAGGACTTTGCGCGCGCTCCAACCGTGATTGCCATCGAGCCCACCGTGCGCCTTCAAGTGGATCCGGCGCGTACGGTTCACATGCTGCAAGCGGCGACGTCTCTTTACACGGAGTACCCGGACATTCAAATGCTTGACGCCTTGGCCCAATACATGGCGATAAACGATTACTTCATCAATACCGAAGGGACGGTCACGCGAAACGGACGTACGTCCTATTCGATTGGTTTGACGGGCGCTACCCAAGCCAAGGACGGAATGCGGTTGGAGCGGACACCTTCCTTATTGTTTGCCAGGGCCGAGGAACTGCCTACCGAGGCCAATCTGATCTCGCAAACTCAAGAGATGCTCGGTACGCTCAAGGCCCTGCGCGCTGCACCGGTCGTGGAAGAGGAATATCGCGGACCCGTTCTACTTTCTCCGGATGCCGCGAGCGACGTCCTCGCCATGCTGATTGGTGATAACCTCGGCGCGCGTAAACCGCCGCCGGGACGCAGCGGGCGCACAATCGGTCAATTCGCTTCCGCGTACAAGACTCGAGTCCTGCCGACATTCATAACAGTCGTGGATGATCCCACCCAGGGCACTTTTCAAGGACACAGCCTGGTCGGAAGTTATCGGGTTGATGATGAAGGCGTGCAGGTTGCGCCTGTTACGGTTATAGAAAAAGGCCAGCTCATCAATTACCTGACCGACCGTCAGCCTATTCAAGATTTCCCTGTCTCCAATGGCCATGGGCTGGCGGCGAGCGCGAATCCGCCGCAACCTCACTTTGGAATCCTTACGCTGACCGGTTCGGAATCGTCATCACCGGAAGTTTTGAAACAAAAGCTGATTCAAATGTGCAAGGACCTGGGCAAGCCGTATGGATATCGCGTCGAAACATTTGGCGGACTCACATCGCCCCGCTTGCTATACCGCGTCTGGGCAAACGACGGCCACGAGGAGTTGGTGCGCGGCGCGCTGTTGAACGAACTGGACGTGCGCGGCCTTCGCAATGATTTGATTGCCGTCGGGAACGACCTGTACGTCAGCAACCGTCCGGGAGCGGTCCCGGGAACCGTGATCGCTCCTTCCATGCTTTTCGATGAGCTCGAAATCCGGCGCGACGACCGCGCAAAAGCCAAGTTGCCGGAATATCCGCCTCCGCCGGTTTCCGGTATTAGCCAACACTGAGCAGGCACGCGAACCTGGCGGATGTCCACCCAGAAGACAAATCCACGGATCGTTTCGCTCGCACCCAGCGCGACCTCGATTCTAGTTGCTCTCGGGGCGCGAAAGCTGCTCGTTGGAGTATCGAAGTGGTGCCCCGATGTCGCGCCGGAAATCGCGGAACTCCCGCGCGTCGGCGATTGCTGGTCACTTGAACCGGAGAGTGTTGTCAGCCTGAAGCCGACGCTCGTGATCGGCTCTGTTCCCTACAAGCAGGAAACCGTCGCAAAACTCCTCGAGCATCCGGTTACTTTCCTCGCGACCAATCCCCGCTCTCTCAAGGATGTTGAAGCGGACATTCTTTTGCTTGGAGCGATCGCGGGCCGCACCGCCGAGGCGCGCAAGGTTGTCGCGAAAATGCGGGCTGATTTTCAAGCGATACGCAAACAAGCGCGCCGCGCCGCCCGGTCCGGAAAGTCCAATCACCCGCGCGTCTATTGCGAGGCATGGCCGCATCCGCGAATTGCTTCTCCGCCGTGGGTCGCGGAGTTGATAGAGATTGCGGGCGGCACAATGGTCGTGCCGGCGGGGAAACGCGTGTCCGATGCTGAAGTAGCACACGCCCGGCCGGACATAATTATCCTGGCATGGGCCGCAACGGGAGGGAAATCCGATCCGCAACAGGCGCTCGAAGTCGCTGCGTGGCGCGACGTTCCGGCCGTTCGCAACCGCAGGGTTTTCGCTATCAGGGATGAATTATTGAACACGCCAGGGCCGCCGCTTGTCGCCGGAGCGCGCGAACTCTTGCGTCTGATTCATCGGGAATTGGATCACGAGTCTGCCCCACTTCACGATCGAAACCGACAATGAAAACTGTTGTCGCTGCGATCATCGTGCGAGATTCCCGTGTGCTCATCTGCCAGCGAAAGCGCGACGCCGAGTTTACATTGAAATGGGAGTTCCCGGGAGGAAAGGTTGAGCCCGGTGAGGATCTCGAGAGCGCGCTTCTGCGCGAGTTGGCGGAAGAGTTGGGAATCCGCGCCATTATCGGCCGCGAAATCTGGCGGATGACTTACCAATATCCCGGAAAACCTGAACCTTTTTTAATCGTATTCAATCTCGCGGATGCAGGAGCCCAAATTCCCATAATGGACCCGGATTCTTTTGAGCAGATCGCCTGGGTTGCCCCCGCAAAATTGGCTGACTTCGACTTCCTCCCTGCCAACGCTGAATTGATCGCCAAGCTTGTAAGTGGCGCTCTCCCAATCGGGTAGCGCCAATCTAGGCTAATGCCGGGCGGGCCACATATCGCGCGGGGGTGCCGCTTGCCTGCCGGTAGGCACGGCACCCTCTGCCCTATCTATTTGAAGCAGTACCTGGATGATATACTGTGCCTGTGCGATATGGACAATAAACCATCCCGCCGAATTCTCTGGCCCACCCGCCCGAATGCAGCGAATCATTATGGAACGGGGCCAAACTACGGAATATCCCCTTCAATTCCCGGTCCCGTCTTGTACCCTGTATTTACAACGCCCCAGACGCCCCACCAGTGAGGCGAAGGAGGCTCTATGTCTACACGCATATTGATCACCGTTTTGGTCCTTGCGGTTTCGGCAGCCGGGCAAGGAACGGGGAATGCGCCGACCGCTGAGACGACACATTATCCGAATCTGATCCACGCGGAGATGCCTCTATACCCTCCGGCGGCGCGGGCGGCGCATATCAGCGGAACCATCGAAGTCCAGGTCACAGTTGAGAATGGTCTGGTCTCGGACGCTCAGGTCAAGTCAGCCGATATTCAAGTTACCGACCCTGAGCACCGGACTGTTTACGATGCGGCCGCCAGATCGCGCGTCGCTCCAATGCTTGCCAATCCCTCACTCGCGAACGTAAAGACGTGGCAGTTTCAACCCGAGGGTCGCGCCACTTTCACCGTGACTTACGTGTATCAACTCGAAAGCGATAGGAAGCCGCTGCCCGAGAATGAAAACCCCAAGATCGAGCTTGACCTGCCGCGTCTGGTGAAAATCACAGCGAGGCCCTTCAAGCCCACGTGCGACGATTGCGGCGCTCAGGATCACGGCGGTGGGTGGCGCATCCTTTCGCGGACGCGAAAGGGTGCGGCAGTTGACGTGGTTCACTGGCCAACAACGGCAACTTGATGTTGGGCTGATTAGATGACGGCGTCGGCTCCTTCCACCGAGTAGATTTGGTTGCTGTTCGACGACCAAGGCTCGGAGGAATGGAGCCGAGCCCGCCGTGGCGGAATTACAGGTTGTGATTTTCACACACGCTACCAGCAGATCGCGATGATGGACGATTCGACGGGGGAGTTGACCGAGCTGCGACTGGGGCACGAGAGCGGCGAAGCCCGGCCCGCCCGCGAAGGCTCCCACCGGGCAGTAGAGATCGGAGGTTCCGAGCGCGAAATGCCGTTCGTGACGCATTCGAATACATCTGCTCTGCGTCCTGTATTGTTGCCTTTTTATTTTTCTCCATTTTTCGCCTAATTTATTTAGTCAGACGACTGACTAAATAATTTGGAAAGGGCTATCCGCGCAAAGCTACAGTTCTCTCTTCTTCCTCTAAGTGCTTTAATTCCAGTAGGTTACCGGATATTCCGTATGGTCATCGGCCCGGCAGTCAGCAGGGTGCGGCTCACGTTAGTGTGCGGCCGCCATCCACGACAAGGACTTGGCCGGTGATGAAGTCCGACTCCACGAGGAAAGCCACGGCTTCGGCGATATCGCTTCCCTTCCCGGTGCGCTTGAGCGGCGCGCGGCGAATGAAATCGGCCTCGAGTTCCGCGGCGTCTCCTTCAAACGTGATCGTTCCGGGCGCCACCGCATTCACGGTGATTTCCGGTGCGAGAGCGCGCGCCATGCAGCGCGTGAGCTGAATCACGCCGGCTTTCGACACGCAGTAATGTGTGTAGCCGGGCCACGCCAGCAAGCCACCGAGGGAGGCAAGGTTGACGATCCTGCCGCGGCCGCTCTTCCGAAGAAGAGGCGCCGCCGTCTGCGCGCAAAGAAACTGCGAGGTGAGGTTCGTCGCAAGGATGCCGTTCCACTGCTCATCGGTAATTTGCTCGAAAGGAACATGTTGGAACATTCCGGCGTTGTTCACGAGAATGTCCAGCCGGCCGAATGCCGCTTCGGTCTCTTTGACCAACTGCATGACTTCCACGCGGATTGAGACGTTCGCCTGAATCGCTCGCGCGCGGCGCCCGATCTTTTGGATCTCTGCGACGACCTGTTCGGCTTCAGCGCGCGAGCCTCTGTAATTAACGACTACGTCCGCGCCGCGCTGCGCCAATTCGAGCGCGATGCTGCGCCCGATGCGCTTTGCAGCCCCTGTCACCAATGCCACGCGATCCATCAGTTTCTGTTCCGCCACGCCATTGCCTCCGCTCATTCCCGGTGCGCTATCCTACCCCGCGTTGGCCCGGCTCACAATCGTGCTGCATGGGGCGTCACCTGATAGAATCACGCTTTCTGAGAAACTTGGCAATTTGATTCGGAGGCCCAATGACTCTCGACTTGCTGGCAATCGCCGCCCATCCCGATGACGTCGAGCTGACCTGCGGCGGCACGCTCATCAAGATGGCCGCTCGCGGCTACAAGACCGGTATCCTCGACCTGACCGAAGGCGAAATGGGCACGCGCGGGACGACCGAAACGCGGCGGCGCGAGGCAATGGCCGCCGCGCGTATCCTGGGGGTCAAGGTTCGAGAAAACGTGGGTCTCCCAGACTCAGCGATTGCCGTCGTAAGGGAGCAAAAACTCGCCGTGGCGAAGTGGGTGCGGAGACTTCGGCCGCATACCGTCATTCTGCCTTATTGGAAGGGCCGCCACCCGGACCACTACACGACAGGCCGCCTGGCATATGAAGCTTGTTTCCTGGCCGGCCTGAAACGGCTCCCCATCCCGGGTGAGCCCTTTCGCCCATTTAAGGTGCTCTACACGACGTTTGATTACGCAATGCGCGCCACTTTCATCGTTGACATCACAAAGGAGTATCCGCGAAGGCAGCGGGCTGTTCTGGCCTTCCGGTCGCAATTCCGTCCTCCTATGCGAGAATTGAAGGCCCTCAACAAAGTTCATCTGCCGCTGGATCAGCTTAACGAGCGCGTCGAGATAATGGCGCGCTACTACGGCCAATTGATTGGAGTTAAGTATGGGGAAGCGTTCCTGATCCGCGAGATGATGCAAGTCGAAGATGTCGTAAAAATGGCAGTCAGATCAGTGTAATGAGGGGCAATCTATTGGGATTCAAATGTCTGGGTGGGGGAATAGCCGGGAAGAGTCGGGCCGTCGGCGGTTCGGGACACCTTGACGCGCACAGGCTTTGCCAAGTCGTCCTTTGTCGGCCGGAGGACGGCAAAAGTTGTCAGTGCTTCGGCATAGAGACGGGTAACTAAATAGGTTTCCCCCGTGGTGTCGTCCTTCCAGACCTGCCCGATTTGAATGTTTTGTTTTCCCATGCTCAAGTCTGGAGGATGAATCTAGGGGTTCCGGGCTGAGGTGTCAAATGGGGGTCGTAGAGTACTGGTCGAATTGCAGCCAAGCACCGGTAAAGAAATTCTCATCTGCCGGAAAACCTTAACGTCCCGGCAGACATCATATTCATATAGAAAAGAAAATCGGAGTGGCAGAACTCTAGGGGTGTATAATGATTCGTGGAAAGCTCCGAGGAGGGTCCATGAGACACCTGCTCCGGCCGTTTGCAGTAGGGGCTCTCGGCTTGGTCGTTGCGCTGATACCCGCTCTCGCTGAACAGCAGCCGACACAACAGACGCCGCCGCAACAAACCAGCCAGACAGCGCAACCCTGCCAGCAGACTCAACAGACGCAGCAAGGCCAGCCGCAACAAGTTCAGACGCAACAGAGTCCGCCTTCGCGAGGCACGCAATCGAATTCGGCGGGTCAGACTTCGCAAACAAGTCAGCCGACACAACCTTGCCCTCCCGCGCAATCCGCCACGAAATCCGGTGACCCGGGCCACGATGCCGCAGTCCAGCAACAGCAAAACCCCAACGTCAAAGAAGGCTCAAAGCAGGACGTCGAGGCAATTGGAAACCGCAACGTCAGCAAGGGAGTTGTTCCAAACCTTTATTCGCTCGAACACGAAATTGCGATTGGAAAAGCGCTGTCTCAGGAAGTCGAACGCACCGCGAAACTGGTGGATGATCCGGTCATCACCGAATACGTGAACCGGGTGGGACAGAATCTGGTCCGGAATTCCGACGCGAAAGTCCCCTTTACCATCAAGGTGATTGATTCCGACGAGGTCAACGCCTTCGCGCTGCCCGGTGGTTTCTTTTACGTTTATACCGGCCTGATTTTGAAGGCGCATGAGGAATCCGAACTGGCGGGCGTGATGGCGCATGAAATCGCGCACGTCGCTGCCCGGCACGGGACCCGCAATGCCAGCAAAGGTGAACTCTTGAATCTGGCGATGATCCCGGCAATGATCTTTCTGCCCCCCACGATGGCCGGGTGGGGCATTTACGAAGGGATTGCGAATACCATCCCCATCGCGTTTCTCAAGTTCTCGCGTGATGACGAACGCGAGGCGGATTACCTCGGCTTACAGTACATGTACAAGGCCGGGTACGACCCGAATTCCTATATCACTTTCTTCGAGCGGATTCGCGCCGATGAAAAGCGTTCGCCGGGCAGCATCCCCAAGGTCTTCATGGATCACCCTCCGACCGACGAGCGCATCGAAAAGGCGCAGCGGGAAATTTCCCAGATCCTTCCTGCTCGCGACAATTACATCGTGACGACTTCGGAATTCGACATGATCAAGGCGCGGCTCTTTGCCTACGAACGCCGCAACAGACTCGTGAACGGCAAGGACAGTAACTCGCCTACGCTCCGGACCAAGACCGAACAAACGAAAGACGGCCAGAACGGCCAACAAAATGGCGGAGATGATAGCGACCGGCCAACCTTGAAGAAGAGACCGGATGGCGGGAACAACTAAGCGACGGACAGACCGCATTTGACAAGCAAGAAAGGGCGTCCTTCACGGGACGCCCTTTTGATTTGCGATCCTGGATTTGAATTATCGCTCGGCGACGATGCCGACGCCTTTTTTCTTTAACTGTTCGGCGTAATACCGCCGGTACAGAAGGTCCCATTCCTCGCTGCCTTCCACGATTTCCTTCTTTTGCGAGGCGATTTTCTTGCGGACTTCCGCGTCCACCTGTTCTTCCTCGCGCAAAAGGCTCTGGAGATAATCCACAATTTTCTGGCGGATGGTGTCTCGGTCTTCAATGAATTCGACGTTGTCGTCTTCCACGAGCGATTTGATGATGACGTGTGAAAGTTGGACGGTTTTTCCTCGGCTCAGACGCATGGGGCTCGATGGGTCTCCATGATCGGCATCCTCTACCGCAAAATCAGTTTGCGGTCTTTGGCAATCTGCGCTTTCACCTTCTTGAAAAGCTCCTGATACGAAGCTCCGGTGCGCCGCATCTCGTCGGCGTGATCGTTCAGGATTTGACGGGCCTCTTCATTCACCCGCTCCTCGACGGCCAGCTCTTCGGCCATTGCCTGCCGCACGCGCTGGGTAACTTCCTCCGCCGACTTGGCTTCAATCATCTGGTCGGCGAAAAGGCGCTTAACGACTTCCTGGGCCATGTACGTGACGTAATCGCGTGAGAGCAGCATCTCTGCAGGCTTTGCTCCAATAAAGATAGTTTTCGAGTTTACTGTCCGCTTCCAAGTAGTGTCAAGGAAGCAAACGCACTTTCTCTTTGCGCCATAATTATGTAACCACAACCGAGAATTGAATTCCGTTGGCAGTCAATGTCGTCGGCGTGGTCGCAATTTAGCTGATCATTAGGATCACAAGAAGGGATCAGTGAAGACAGTGACCTGCGCAGACAGATCCGTCTACAACTTAATTTAGGCTGCTGTGGGTGCAACATCATGAGTCCGAAGTAAGTTGAAACGAATGGTGGGGGGCGAGCGGGTTTGAACCACCGACCTTCTGATCCCGAATCAGATTCCAAGGCTTATTGGGGTGTGTAGATTCTTGTTGATTCTAAGTGATTGGAATTGAATCGCTTGTCACCCGCTTTTTGACGTCTGTTGAATCTTGTTGAAGTCTGGCGCTTTCCCGGTTACAACATCGTCCCCTCTCTTGAAATCCCCGATCTCTCAGCTGTCTTGAATTTCTAACCATCCACAGCGCCGCCCACCCCCAACGGAGCTCCGGACACTTTCTGCTTGTTATCACTTTGGTGTTCTAAGTGCGCGTCGCGCTTGCTCAATACCGGACACACACTGTATTTTTGGCATAATCGGCGCGATACTTGAAATGAGCCCACAACAGCACACGGGCTTCATTCGCGTGCGATCTTCTTTCTTCGGCGAGGCGTGACATGATTACCAAACGAAATAATTTTTGGTTGGTTAAATTCGGTCTTCCCGCAGCTTGTACTTTGGCAGTAGTTCTTTTTCTTTTGTCTTGGAGCATGAGAACACATGCCCAGAACAACTCCGAAGAGCATACCCCCGTCCACGTGACAACCGACTGGAGCACCCGGCATATGGTCTATTCCGCGCCTTCTTCGCAGGCCCAGGCCCGGAGACTTCAGGCAGAGCCGCGCTACGTCCAACAGTGGAGGCGACAAAATGCCGCCGTTCCGCAGGCGCACAGTGCCCAATGATCGGAGGGAGCACCCGCAGCGCGCAACAAATAGCCACCGATCGGGGAAGAATGTCGTGACTTGTTTCATTACGAAGAGTCGTTTCTGGAGAATCGAACAGATTCCAGCCATGCGAACCGTCCTGAAAGTGACAGCTCTTTGCTTGGCGCTCGTAATCGCTGGGTGCAAAAGTGGGGGGCTAAACAGCAATGGAACTGGAAATATGGCGTCATCCCGCGTGGATTGGGGAATGTCGCTACTCGCTGGCGGAACGGTAGGACCTGGACAGTTTCCAGCTAAATTCACGTTCGACATAACACTCGGCCCGGATTGCACGAACGATTTCGTTGCATTTAACACCAGTTTGACAGGCGCCTCTGGAACAACGGCCAACATTGTGGCCTTCAATGAACTCTATTCGACGCAAGGTAGCCCGGGCGGCTATTGCGACCAGGATGGGCCCTCAGTTTATTGGTCCTATTTCACGGGCACGGGCCAGGCCTTGACCTCTGTAGTTCTTTCGGGGGACGGCAAGAAAGTGGCATTCGTGGAGAACACCACAGGCGGCGCGATCCTCCGGATTCTGGAGTGGAAAGCCGGCGAAGGCACTGGACCGGGGAGCCCGGCGAACGTGGACCATGATATCTCAGGCTCGGATTGGTCAACGTGCCCGGCTTTGAGTTCCTGCATTGTCAGTATTGGATTCAATGGCGCCGCAAATGACACGAATTCGGCGCCCTTCTATGATTACGATGATGACGTTCTTTACGTGGGGGACAACAACGGCGAAGTGCATAAGTTCACGGGGGTTTTCAATGGGACGCCCGCCGAAGTCACGATCAGTTGGCCGATTACGGTCAATTCGGGAACCACTCTCAGCGGACCAGTTTTCGACACGGTTTCCAGAAACCTGTTCGTCGGTGACAGCACTGGAATCCTGAGCTTCATCCAGGAAGTAGGAAGTACTGTCGGAGGAACTACCCCCTGTACCCCTCTTCCCTGTGTTAACAGCGTCTACCTACGTGTGGGTACATTCGGCTCCGTTGATGACGCGCCCGTTGTGGATGGCACAACTGGAAGAGTGCTCGCGTTCAACGGTAACGGCCTCTACCTTGGCAGCACTACACAACCTGGGACCGTCTTGCAGGCGAGCACCGGGTTGACCAAACCGGTGTCAGCCTGGATGGGCGGCAATGATGTCACTGCCTGTCCCGACTATGGGAGTGGCAGCACTCCCCGCGCTCCGTGTGCCCCCATATATGCAGGCGCCTTTGACAACGCCTATCTCACCAGTTCCACTCCAACTCTTTCCGGTCACCTGTACGTGTGCGGGAAAGACAACAGCGAAACAGATAGCCCGGCTATCTATCAACTCACCTTCAATGCCACGACTGGGGTCCTGGTAACTCCCCTGGCGTCTACACCTCTTATTGACTTGGTGGGAAACAGCAGCGAAGCGTGTTCTCCGGTAACTGAGATCTACAACACCAATACTTCCACTGATTTGATTTTCTTCAGCGTCGCGGAAAATGCAAACACCTCCAACCCCAACTCCCTACCAGCCGGAAGTCCCTGCCGTACCGACGGGCATGGCTGCCTCATATCCATTGATGTGACAAGTTTCGAGCCACCAGGTGTGGGAACGTGGCCGCCCACGTTCGTCACCAATACTGTGTCGCTGCCTGGAAGCCCTTATGTCATGTACAGCAGGCCAAGCGCGGCGAGCGGGATCGTCATTGACAATATTTCGAGCTCGTCGCAGGCATCGAGCATGTACTTCTCGCTAGTGCCCAATTCGGTTATAGGCACGGGATATCCCGGCCTGCCGTATTGTAATGGAGTCGTGGGTGTTGGATGCGCGGTCAAATTGACCCAGTCGGCTCTGCAATAGACTGAGAGCTATGGGGTCGGTCCTGATCAATAGCGCCCTTACATAATTCAGTATGGGCGTAAGCTGACCTGCCCCGCGTTTTTGGTCCAGTCATAAGTTAGCACTCCGGGGTTCCTGCGCATCCGAATCCGGCCCACGCGGGGGTGATGGAGACGACCGGCGTGGGGCAGCGCGTTGGGCGACTCCTGGGCAAGAACTCACGCGCGGCGGGAGCATTTGACGTCCAGATCGATCCGGATGAAGACGGCCTTGCGAAGTGCCACTGGAAAAGAATCCATCACGGGCGGGATTGCGCGCGGCTCGGTAAGGCTGTTGTGTGTTGCGCAGCAATGTGACGGATGGGAGCTTAGAAGAACTCTGGTGTGCTTATGTGTGGCTCACCGAGGCGGCCTTCCGCATCCAGAAGGATGAACGGCCCGGCAAAAACGGCCGGATCGCCATTAACTCCGCTCCCGGCTTAGATCATTACTCGTGTGTCTTCACAACGCCGACGCCGTTATAGATGGAAATCCGGGTTGACGCTTCACAGCACCAGCTTATGGCAGTAGAACGCCTCGGCGTAACCGCTCGGAGCATTGCATTCCATTCCCCGCAATCGCATGAGGGACAGAAATGTATCCCGCTGAAACCAACGTTTGGTGCGTTGGGAATAGAAGGCGTCCATGATGTAACGAACTTTCCTCTCGCATACCTCGGATTCCAGCGGCACGAACAAGGTCGGCTGCCCTAGGTCACCGTCATACTTCGGAATTTCGTACTCCAGGATCAAATGGTCGCGAAACGTATTCCAAGTCAACTCCGAAAGAAAGCGGTGGTCTTGGTGCGCATCCTTGCGGTTGTGAGTGAAAATGAGGTCCGGGGAAGTCGCCTTTAACTCCTCGAAGACGGCTTTCACTTCGGCGCCCACAAATGGCATAAATCCGTCCGGGAACGCCTTGAGCAGCGGCTCCCTGACATGAGTGGTTCCTGCAAACAATGTGGCGGCCAGTTGGGCCTCAGCGGCCCGAACTCCAATGGCGCTGAACACGACCCACTGGAAGATGCAATTCGGATACTGCTGGGCAAGACGAAGGATTGTCCCGCCACAACCAATTTCGATATCGTCCGAGTGTGCTCCCAAACAAAGGATGTTCAGGGAGGACGTTGCATCGCAGGGCAGGCTTAGAGAACGCATGGAGTCTCACGCTGCGCGTTTTCTCTAGTAGGAATCATTGCCGTTGATCTTGCACACTTGCCGCTGGTCTTCCACACTTGCCGTTGGTCTTCCACACTTGCCGTTGGCCTTCCATACTTCCCATGGGGCGGCGCCGCCCCCACATAAGGTTTCCAATTGTTGTTTGTCTTTAAAGGTGTCCATGCTTGCCCAGAAGCCATCATACGAGTAGGCAATCAATTGCTTTTCTCCAACGAGCCTTTGAAAGGGCTCGCTTACAAGTTCCTCTTTTTCACCGATATAATCAAAAATCTTCTTTTTGAAAATGAAAAAGCCCCCGTTGATCCGTACTGTGCCATTATTGATTGGGTGGATCCCTGAGACCAAGCTACCGTTCCCCTCCTGCAATTCAACCAAGTGATAGCTGAGGTTCGGTCGGACACAGAGAAAGCTTGCAATTTTCCGATGCTGGTGAAAGTGTTTGAGTTGTTGCGGAAGGGGCAGGTCAGTGAGACCATCGCTATAGTTAGCGAGGAATTCTTCTTCTCCTGCGAGGTACTTCTCGACTGCTTTCAGGCGTTGACCGATGTTCGAGTTGATCCCTGTGTCCGCGAACGTAATCTTCCAGTCATGGATGTCACTATTAAATAGCTCTAGCTTCTTCCCCCCGCCAGACAAGACAAAGTCATTCGAGGCGCATTCGTTGTAATTCAGGAAATAATTCTTGACAGCATCCGCCCGATGGCCCAAGCACAAGATGAAGTCCTTGTGACCGTAGTGGGCATAGTATTTCATGACATGCCAGAGAATTGGACGGTAACCGATAGTCACCATCGGTTTCGGAATAGTCTCCGAGTACTCGCGGAGACGCATACCTAGGCCACCACAGAACAAAACAACCTTCATGAATTCCTCCTTCGATGATGCTGCGCGGATACGAGCGCATCATCAACTAAACCGAGCCAAAACAAGAAAAACTGTGCACTGATGCCCGCGGGGAGAGCCACCGCTCACCGATCAATGAGACTTGGTGCGGGCCGTGGTCATGTTTGCTTAGGGCCTCTGCGGTTCTTTGGGGGCTTCGTGGAAACAAATCATCGGATCGAATCGTCAAACTGTGACTGACTTATCGCGTTCTGAGGAATCACGCGTCGTCTCATTTTGCAACACAGCCTCTGCGAGGTTTTGGAGATGTTCCTTCCTTTGCAAAAGTTCCGGCATCGGTTCAAGGCCTACGCTCTTAAGCACGGCCTCCCAGCGATACGCCCAATCGTGCCGCAGCAGGGATTGCACCACATTGGTTCGGCGAATTCTCTCCTGCCTTTCCGGCTGTTGATCGAGTTCATTCATCACAGTATTTATCTCGCTAGAATTATAAGGAAGATGAATCAGAGCATCCGGCCAGTCAAAGAGCTTCTCAGATTGCCCATTATTTGCACGTTCTCCCAGCAAAATAGCGCCAGAAGCAGCACCCTCAAAATACCGATTGCTAATCTCAATCTGGTTGCCCCGGATATCAGGCCGGTCAATCAATCCTGGATTAACGATAAAATATCGGCTCCTCTTTGCAATGTTGGCAAAGAGAGCTCGGTGCTCCGTTGCGTCGATGGCCTGATTTCCAGCAATGCTGTCATGAAGATAAAATAGGCCATTTTCCGCGACCATCCTTAGAAGTTGTTGATGCGTTCGCTCTCCTCGACGCCCAATACTGTAAACGTCCACGACTCGACTCGGCTGATCCGGATAAGGGCAAAAGAAGGCCGTATCTATGCCGGGTGGCAGAAAGAAACATTTGGATCCAATGTGTTCGCTAAGTGGCTTCACAGTTTGACTGTAATAAAGCATGACAACATCAAACTTCTCAAAGATACGCAAGAAGGAATCGTAGGAAGCAATTCGAGTTGCCCAAAACTCGTCTATCAGACAAACCGACGATTTACAAACGTCCCTCCAATGACTAAAGGCGGCATTGATCATGAGCAGATCTGTCGGGACTCCGCACACCGCCATAAATAAGTCATAGTGCTGCTTAACGTCTACTCTTTGAACCCCTGGATTCGGAGAGAACGGGGCATGGTAACGGATCTGTCTTGCAATTTTGTACCGTAGACGGGATGGATTGGCTTTCGGTGCCACAACCTCGACAGAATCGATCTGAGAAATTAGATTCTCGAATTCATAATGAGGACAGCGGAACATTTCTTTCCCGAAAATATTTCTCTGGGAAAAGAGGAGTACGCGAGGCTTACGAGGTTGCGTTACCATTTGGGTCTCCGCCAGATATTAGATAACTAAGTTTTCGTTCTTCGTTCCGGGGTGCGCCAACAACTCCTCGGCCGGCGTGCGGTTCATTGAACAGGGGCGCCAACTGGGGCCCACTCGTTCCTCTTCTTGCTCCGACTGGTTGCCGCCGACAGAAGTTGTTCACGCTCCCGAAGATTGAAGACAAACGACCAAGATCCCGCGCCGTAGATTGGTGTAGCGCAAATCGCCGCGCCGCCCGCCAGCCCTGCCCCCGGGCAGGGCTGCCCCTCTTTCTTCACTCCCAGATGCTTCTTGCTGTTCCTCTAAACCTTTGTTTCTCGTTAGCTTCTAACTTATGGCTCACCCTGCATTCTGCGCATCCTAGCGCTGGTTCGGGTAAACCGGAAAGCTCAGAATCCATAGCTTACGAAAACTGTCAACTCTCTCCCATTCCCCGTGAAGTCAAACACTGGCTTGCGCCATCAACCTCCGGAGACATTTATGAAATGGCTTCTAGTTACGCCATGGTTCGACGAGAATCTTCGCGTGATGTTCCGGCGACCTGAGGTCTTCAAAGGCCTTTGCCACGCCCTCGACTCCAACCTTTCCAGTAATCAGGGGCTGAACCCGGAGCTTGCCTTTTCTGATATTGCGGAGCGTTGTAGCGAATTCATCCTCGGAATAACCCAGTACAAACTGGAGGCTAAGCTGCTTATTGATACCGTACCACGGATAAATATGATCGCGTTCCATGCATAAACCAACCACGACGATTTTCGCATTGCGCGGCGCTCTGAACATAATCTCATCGATCACACCGGGCACGCCTGCACATTCGAATATTACCGCGGGACGACCGGCGAATCTGGCAGACCCGAATGAGCGGTGGAAAGATTTGATCAAGAACTTGATATCCGACTTTATGGGGAAGTCGCCTGCAAGGAAACTCCCTAGATTCGCGACCACGTTTCCGATCTGCGGCCGCTGTGCCGATGTGACAGGCTCGTACGGTGAGTTCTCCCTAGGATCGATCACCATGTCAGCCCCCATCTCAAGGGCTAACTCCCGACGGCGAGGCGACAAGTCCGCCGCCACGATTGGCGTCGAGCCCTTCAGCTTGAGAGCGGCAATCACCGAAAGTCCCACCGGTCCGCATCCAATAACGAGCGAAACATCGCATCTCTCAAGCCGCGCCTTGGCTACCGCGTGATAACCAACCGCCATCGGTTCGGTCAGTGCCGCCACCTCGGGAGGAAGGTCATCGGGCACTTCAACCAGGAGACTCTCGCTAAGCCGCATCATCTCGCCAAAGCCGCCGGGATGCTCATTCGAGTAGCCGATGTTCCCACTTTCCTTGCGTTTCAGCACCGGTACCGAACAAACGCGGGTACCTAGTTTGAATCGCTTCCGAGTGCCGACCCCATAATCCACGACCTCTGCACAGAACTCGTGCCCCATGACAACGTCACGGTTCGGATCCATCCCATATAGACCGCCTGAACGGTCCAATCCTCCGCCCAATGTTTGGGCGAAGCGCAATGCGTGCAGGTCAGTGCCGCAAATTCCGCAGGCCAGAGTTTTCACCAACACCTCTCCGGGACCCGGCGTCGGAACCGGAATATCGTCAACGATTAATTTGTTTTTACGCATCACGACTGCGCGCATGGTGGATCTCCTATCCCTTCACGGATTACAGGGAATCGTCTTGGGTTTATCCGGCAATCAAGCGGGAATGGTTTCTCGGTCAAATTCGGGGAAGCCCGCGGCTTTATTGCCCAGGACTT
>Ga0187818_10000303_pt1 | contig 16796 bp, 12 predicted proteins | sample NC_wetland_sal_i_14_FD_130581 | JGI IMG/M metagenome (GOLD analysis project Ga0187818, IMG submission 130581) | Wetland sediment microbial communities from Neuse River Estuary, North Carolina, USA - SO4_3 | ecosystem: Environmental > Aquatic > Freshwater > Wetlands > Sediment | place: USA... | reverse complement strand
TTATCCGGCGACGTCCCCAATGACGGAGAGCCGGTGATTGATCCCAAAGAAATCGTGTGAGTTAAAGCGCCGTTGTGGGCGTTGATGACTGAGACCGAGCCCGCAGAACCTCCCAGGTAAACCATCCGGCCGTCGGGCCGAATCGCCACACTGGAAGCGCCGGTGATGGGGATACGCCATTGCCGTTGTCCCATCATCATCATGTCCAGCGCGGCAATACCGCTGCCGCTGCCGGAACCGGGCACGCCCTGATCCACCACGTACGCCATCGACCCGTCCGGCGAGAGAACCAGCCCGGCGGGCGCGGTACCAGCCTCAAAATCCGCGAGCCACTGTCCCGTCACCGCGTCAAACTCATGGACCAATGTAGTGTAAGTAGTGCCGGCCAGCGAGGTCATTTCGTTTTTAGAGACCACCAACCGCTGAGGCATTGCGCCTGAGGAAATAGAGGATGCCAGCCGGCCATCTGTGTTATCGATGACCGCCACCACGTCGTCGTCAACACTGGCCACTGCCACTCGCATCCCACCCATGTACGGGACAACGCCGCCCTTGCCAGAACTGCCCAGACTCGTGCTGCCCTGAATCCTGCCCGTGTCCGCATCAATGTAATTCAACACGCCGGCGCCCGACGAAAACAAGACACTCGGGAACATCGGATCGACCGCCAAGCCGTAGCTTATGCCGGGCAACGCGAAGAAATGCAAAACTCGCTCTGCCGTGAGATCGACCGCAGCAAACCCAGTCTGCTTTTGGGTAGAGATACCCGCGATGTAAGCCCGTGTTCCGTCGGGCGTGATCGCCAGCAGATTATTTCCCGGGAATGGTTGCGATCCCGGGAGGGAAACCGCCTTAACAACCTGATTGTTCGCGATAATGGCGAGAACACTGTGAGTAGACTTTCCCGCTGGCGTCACTTGGCAAACCACATATGCCTTCGACCCGTCGGGCGACACGCCCGCATCCAGACATGCCCCTCCCGCCAAAACCGGCAGGTTTGCCTTAATCGTTCCCGTGCCGGTGTCGAATATGGTTACGCTGCCGTCATTCTTGTTGGCGATGTAACCCGTCGAACCGTCTGGAGCGATGGCAATCGCGGCCGCGCCGTTGCCTGCCGGAAACGTCATCATTACCGTTCCCATCATCGTGTCGACAACTTCGACAAGACCAGCTTGGCCAGTTGGAGACAAGCCAATGTATCCGGTCATACTGTCTGGCCCGATAGCAACCGCAGTGGTTCCGGTCCCGGCCGGCATGAAGCTCATTTCCATCAACATCATGCTGTCAAGAATGGAAACCGTAGCAGCATCACCACAGCACGAGGTCAGGAACACTTTCTGGTTTGCCAATGAAATCGAAGGGGCCAGGAGAAAAACCAGGGTCGCCAGAGTAAGCGGAATGAGGTATTTCCGGAAAGAACGGCGCATAAAATCTCCTCCAGAGAAGCCGCAATATTTTATACCAGGGATGATTCGGAGCTTCCGAATTAATATCGAGTCTATTGCGCGAGCACGCACCATGTTGGAGCGATGCATTCCTGCTGTCACGCGTTCGATGCAACTGAAAAGAAAACGCCGCCTGACCAGATGGCGTTTCTATTGAACCGCACAGACTGCCGCGTGGATCTTCTCAAATAATAATTGTGCGGCCATTGAACTTGGTCAACTGGAAGCCGGCGAACTGCTCCCAGTAATTGGCCTTCAGATCCTTCAGGATCTTGATAGCCAAGGCTTCGCCAAGTAGCAGACCGTTCATGCCATCGCTGCGCCAGTGCACGCCCGACGCGTCGCGGGCCCGGGCAATGTTGGCCGCCAGCTTATTCAACTCGTTCCCAAGCGTGAGCGGACCTCCGGTGTACGGCTCGAGCGACAATCCATCCGAGCTCGCTACCACCGGGTTTGGAATCTCGAAAGACTCGTTGTAGAAGGCCTTCAGCACCGTCACCGTGGCTCCCACCAGTGTGCCGTGCCCTTGCGGGAACGACGGGTGCGGCGGACAGCCCTCGGCGTAAGCCATCGGCAACAAGTAGCTTCCATATTTGGCAAAGATTGCCTGCAGTACTGGCGATGAAAGCAGTCGCGGCGGAATCGGGTAGCTTCCCTGCCCGGTCAGCTGATTGTGAACGTTCCCACCGTATTCTTCCGGACGCACCCGGCGGTGCACCAGCCATTTTTGAAAATAAACGCAACGCAGCGCTGCCGCTGACACTCTGGCCACCATATCCAGGGCGTCCGGAGCGCCAAAGGTCCCGAACGCGGACGTGGTTGTATAGCTCAGGTAAGGGTTGTTGGGGTCCGGCGTGGCGCTCATGCCACCCAGAATGATGGCGGCGTTCAAACCCGACTCGTACGAGAAATCCTTATGCACGAACGCCGTCAGATCACGCAGATTCCGAATATAGCGTGGGGTAGTGTCGAACACATTCTTGTCGGTGGGAGCGCCGCCGTTCTGGATATTCAGCCACGCGAGGTACGACGTCATGTGATCGTCGCCCGCCACATTCGTTGTGATCTGCTGCGGAACCGTCAGGGCCCCGTAGGGAATGGGCAGCGCCAAAAACTGCGAGACGTAAGGCCCAATCAAATCCCCCGGAGTAAAACCGCGGAAAATGTTGTCTGGCGTGACCGGCTGCGGACCCTGATAGTTCGGGAAAGTACCCAGATCGGCAACCGCTGCCGCAATGGTCGCGTCGGTATCATAATCGGCGAACGCGACGTCCCGGGCCAACGCCATCCAATAGTTCTCAGCCATTTCGCTGCCTTGCTCATTCCCCGCATAAGTAGGCGGCATTGCCGTGACGCCCACGTGAGAGTCAGCCCCCTCTAAGCAATAGGCGTACGAAGACTGAGGGTTGGACAGCTTCAGCGTCCCCCCAAGCTGGATGGCTTCGAAATCGGAAGCTGCTCCCGAAGTCAACGCAGTGATCAGTCCGGTATACGCACCAAGATTCACCTCGCCGAGAACGTCGTGCCGTAGTCCCTTGGAAAAATTCGCGATCTTGTTGAAATACCGCTCCTCGTCGCCATTGGTGGGATGTTTAGGCGGCAGCAATTTCTCCGCGACGGCATCGCCGTCGCGCCGGCTAAATTCATCCATCCGCCGCTGCACTGGATTTTCCGGGCCGATCTCTTTTGCTTCGGCGATGGTCGGCAGCCCCAAGAAGCCAGCCGCCACCGTAGCGGCAGTGACTCCGCCCAGAAAAGAACGTCGGTTCACGTGGCCAGCGCGACCACCGTTCTCAATAGTTTGTTCCGCAGTTTGTTCCGCCTGGGAATTTGCCTTGCCGGTTTCGCCGCTGGAAACCTTTTCCGAATTCTTCACGTAATTCCTCCTGAGTGATCGATGGTGCTGGAACCCGCTTGTTCTTTTGTGCGCCTAGCGGCCGCTTGTCCCACACGACGTCAAAGCGCGCGGCTGTGGGAAACGAGCAGGGAACCTTTCAGGCACAGGGACTGGTCCAAGCAGCCCAGAAGCGCATCTCTACCGAACCGAGACTTTGCGCTAGCGGAGATCGCTTGTCAAGATGAAATAGTTTGCACCGAGGGAACAGCCGATCCGGGAATCGTTATTCAAGTTCGAGCGGTGCCGCACCGGGCCGGGGAGTACACGTCCGAAAGCAGCGGGATTCATTCAAACAACTCCGAAAAACTCCTCGACCACTTTGATTTCGGTTGTCTTGCGGTAATTTGGCAGGCTCTCAACAAATACTCTTCCATAAGCCTTTTTTAAAATGCGATTGTCCAGCAATGCCAGCAGGCCGCGATCGTGGAGCGAGCGAATAAGCCGCCCGAAGCCCTGCTTCAACGTGATAACGGCAGCCGGGACTTGATATTGAAAAAAGGCGTTGCCGCCCTCGGCGTCGATGGACTTCACCCGCGCCGCCACCACCGGGTCGCTGGGCACGGCGAATGGCAGGCGATCGATGATCACGCAACTGAGCTGTTCTCCCTGCACGTCGACGCCCTGCCAGAACGATGAAGTCGCGAACAGGACAGCGTTCGGGGTCAGGCGAAATTCCTCCAGCAGCGCGCTTTTCGGGGCGTCACCTTGCAGAAGCATGGGGAAATCGAGTTCACCGAGCAGACGCTGGTACACATCGTTCATCTGCGCGTAGCTGGTAAACAATACGAACGCCCGGCCGCGTGTGATCTCGAGCAGCCGTCGAATTCGATCCGCGGCCTTGGCCGCGAACTGGGGCGTGCGCGGGTCGGGCAAATCGGGCGGGACATAGAACAGCGCCTGATTTTCGTAGTCGAAATGAGAGGGTAGAACAGACTCTTGCGTGTGTTCCAACCCAAGCCGTCGACGCATATACTCGAAGCCGCCGCCCACGGCAAGCGTGGCCGAAGTCAGGACCGCGCATTCTAGTTTGTCAAACAGGCAAGTCTTCAGAATCGGCGCCACATCAATCGGCGTGGCCTGCAGGTAAACGTTGAACTTGTCGCGCCCACTGCGACGGCGCTCGATCCAGAACACGGTATTTGGATCTTCCGACTCCATGAGGAAACCGAATTGCACCTGCAATTCCTGCGCGCGTCTGGCAAAGTTGAAGACTTCCTCCGGCTTGGACTGAAGATTTTCCAGTTCCGATCGCAGACGGGCAAGCGATTGTTGCACTGCCATGAACTCGTCACCGTTTTCCTCCAGGAAATCGCGGCGATTCTCAAAAGAAAAACGTCCTTCGCCTTGAGGCAGCAAGGCAAAGAAAAACATGGAGCGTTCCCGCAGGCTCTTGAGCGCGCCCGACATCGACACTGAAAGCAGGTGATTGCGCTGCAGCGACGCTTCTACATCGCGGCAGAGTTCTTCTACCCGTCCATTGCTGACGGACACACCAAAATAACTGCCGGCCACGTCTTCCAATTCGTGTGCTTCATCGAAGATGACCGCGCCGACCTCCGGCAAAATGCCGGCATCGGGAGCGTATTCGGCCTGCTGCTTGATCGAGAGATCGGCGAAAAACAAATGGTGGTTGACGATGATGATGTCGCTTTCCATCGCCCGCCGGTGCATTTCCGTGATGAAACACTTATCCCACGAGCTGCACTTCTGGCCGAGGCAAGCGTCGGAGCGCGCGTCGATCTTGTGCCAGAGCGCACTGGCCTCCGGCAGTTCTGCAAGTTCGGCGCGGTCTCCGGTTTGCGTCATCTTTTCCCACGCGGCGATGGCGCGATAGTGCTCGATCTCCTCCAGGCCGCTCAGCACGGGCTGGCCGGTGAGGTCGTAGAGCTTTTTGCGGCACAGATAATTGTTGCGCCCCTTCATGTAGCAAACGTTCAAGCGCCCTTCGCCGTCAGGGAACAACGCTTGCTCGAGGAAAGGAATATCCTTGTGGAAGAGTTGCTCCTGCAAGTTCTTGGTGCCGGTGGAAATGATCACGCGCTTGCCTGAGCGAATTACGGGGACGAGATACGCCAGCGTCTTACCCGTCCCTGTGCCGGCTTCGACGATGAGATGACGTTTTTCTTCAAGGGCTTGCTCCACGGATTGTGCCATCTGCAGCTGTCCGCGGCGAAACTCGTAGGCAGGATGGGTGCGCGAAAGCACGCCTCCGGGCGCAAAAAATTGGTAGAGCGAGACATCGTGTTTCTTGACACCGGGGACGGCGGTGGAAGCGGGCTGAGAGGTGGGAGCCACGGAGTCTCTATAATAAGCCACTGCAGGTTTGGACACTGAAATGTGGGGGACGGGTCTTCGACCCGTCCGGGCCGCGGCGGCTTTTTTTGCCGGGGCAGCTCGGAGGGCCGAGCCGCGCTCGGCTGCACGGGTCGGGGACCCGTGCCCACACAATCGTGTCCACACAATCTTGGTAAATCTTGACCCGAATCAATTCCAATTCGATGAGCGCTCCAGCCACGGTTGGCGTACCCACCATTGCCATCGTTGGCCGGCCTAATGTCGGAAAGTCCACCCTGTTCAATCGCATTGTCGGCTCACGGCGCGCCATTGTAGGCGACGAACCCGGGATCACCCGCGACCGCCTCTACGGCGAAGCTCACTTCCGCGGACACCGCTTGCGCATCGTGGATACCGGCGGAATTGAGCCGACAGAAAAGGATCTTATTCCGGCAGAAATCTTTCGCCAAGCGAAGGTCGCGCTGCAGGAGGCTGATGCAATAATCCTGGTAGTGGACGGACGCAGCGAACTCACCGCACCTGATCTCGACCTTGCCCATTTACTGATTCGCGGCGGCAAGCCGCTGTTTCTGGCCGTCAATAAGATTGACAGCGACAAGCAGCAATCTCTGACCGATGAATTCCATCGCCTGGGGATCAGAAAGTTGTTTCCGGTTTCCGCCGAGCATGGACGCGGCGTGGACGAGGTTCTCGAAGCGGTCTTTGAAGCGCTAAAGCTTGAAACTTTGAACCCAGAAACCGCCGAGCCGGAAATCCTTGAACCCGAAATCGCCAAACCCGGCGGAGAGACGCAAGACGAGCCTGAAGCCGAAATCGCTTCCGAGCCCAAAGAAGTCAAAGTAGCAATTATCGGGCATCCGAACGTAGGCAAGTCGACGTTGCTGAATCGGCTCACCGGAACTTCTCGCGCCATCGTCTCGCCGATCCCGGGCACAACTCGCGATGCGGTTGATGAAGTGGTCGAGATCAACGGCAAAAACTTTCGCTTCATTGACACTGCCGGAATCCGGCGCAAGGGCAAGACTCATCTCATGGCCGAAAAACTTTCGGTCGTGATGGCACGCAAGCATCTCGAAGCCGCAGACATTGCGCTGTTGGTCATTGACGCGACCGAGGGCGGCAGCGCGCTCGATGCTACCATTGCCGGCTATGCCCACGAGAGCGGCCGGTCAGTCATCGTCATCGTGAACAAGTGGGACTTGGTGACGAGTGGCCAGAAGAAAGCCGGACGGGAGTCGAAAGCAACACGCATTCGCGAAAGCAAGAGTCCAACGGATCGCGCGGCTTACGAACAAAGAGTCCGCTACGACCTCAAATTCCTAAGCTACGCACCTGTCCTGTTCGTCTCCGCGGCCACGGGCAAGGGCACGGAGAAGATTATGCCTACGCTGGAAGAAGTCGCGGCCGAGCGTCGAAAACGTATTCCGACGGCGGAGATGAATCGTTTCCTGAAGCACGTCGATTTCGAGCGTGCTTCAGTGCCGGCGCGCCAGCAGGTTAAAATTTATTACATGACGCAGGCAGGAGTGTCCCCACCAACGTTTGTGCTTTTCACGAATCGTAAGGTGAAGCTGCACTTCTCCTATCAGCGATTTCTGGAAAACCAACTCCGAAAGGTCTTCGGATTCGTGGGTTCACCGATCTGGATCAAGAACCGGGCGCGGGACTAGCCCCCATCAGAATCAGCTCGGTTTCGAATCCACATTCATTATCGTTGCCAGCATGGTCGCGATCAGTTTTTCTTCGCCTGCAGTGACGGCAAATGCATCGGCAGTGCAGACCGCGAGCCTTTTGCCGGCGCGTTTCACCGAAGCGCGAGCGACGAACGATTCACCTATCCCCGGCGCTAGGAGATTGACCTTAAATTCCACGCTGAGGACGTCGGCTTCCTCCGGGGCGACGCTCAAAGCCGCATATCCACAGGCCGAGTCCATAATGCTTGTGACCGCGCCCGCGTGCACGAATCCGTTTTGCTGTCAATTTCGAGCTGAATGGAAATCGAATCTCAACGCTTCCCCGGCCGACCGAAATCACCTCCGCCCCGAGCGTGGACATGAAGGGCTGCCGTCCAAAACTGTCCCGCACTTTTTTCTCAAATGCTTCCACGCTTTTCCTCCAGAATGCGATGCCGCTATCAGTCTGCCATGGCAGCCTATCACCACTCCTTCGCAAGCAGTCCCACCCTTGCGCCACGTTGCTCCGTCCGTGCATGATGAAAGGCATGGATGGCCGACGACCCGTGGCAGTCCTTTTCGGTTTGCTAGTGTCCCTGGCGGCGTCGGTTCCGACGCAGGCACAAGATAACTACGAGATCCAGGTCTACGAGTACGATACCGTCCCACCCAAACACACCATGGTCGAGTTGCATTCAAACTTCACGGTCGAAGGCAGCAAGACCACAGTCGACGGCGTCCTGCCCACTAACCATGCCGAGCATGAAACCGTGGAAATCACGCAGGGTTTCAATGATTGGTTCGAGACCGGCTTTTACATCTTCACCAGCATTCAGTCCGATGGCGGCTGGCAATGGGTAGGCGATCACATTCGCCCACGCTTCCGCATTCCGCCGTCGTGGCACTGGCCGGTGGGGGTAAGTCTGTCGAACGAAATCGGCTACCAGCGCCGCGCCTTCTCGACCGACACCTGGACCTGGGAGATCCGTCCGATTGTGGACAAGAAAATCGGTCCCTGGTACCTGAGCTTCAATCCCACGCTTGACCGCTCGTTTCACGGCGCAAGCGTTCATCAGGGCGTGGTGTTTTCCCCCAACGCAAAGTTCAGCTACGACTTCACCAAGAGAATCGCGGGTGGGCTGGAGTATTACGCTTCGTACGGACCGATCACCGGCTTCGATCCACTCCACGATCAGCAGCAGCAGTTCTTTCCTACGATTGACGTCGATTTCGGGCCGGAGTGGGAGTTCAACTTCGGCGTCGGCGTCGGGGCCACTGCCGCCACCGATCATCTGATTATCAAGTGCATCATCGGGCGGCGCTTTTCCTGGACGCACGATCACAGCAAATAGTTACTCTCTCGATTTGGTCCCTTCCATCACGAATTGTCATCCCGGGCAGACAGAGGGATGCAGGTCTTCGCCTGCGAGTCGATACAGGTGATGCAGGCAAGAACCCAGATCTGTCGCTGCACGCGGGATGACAATGTTCCACCTAGAGATGGTCTATGCAATCGGCTCTGGCGCAGGCGGAGTCCAGGGCGGGGCCTGGGGGACCGGTGACGGCGGTGCCGGATGCACCAGCGCGTCCAACGGCGCATAACGCGATGCGAAAAAGTAAATCGAGTAAGCCGGGAAGAACACAATCACAGGCACCGAGATCAGAGAAACCACGTACAAAATCACGAAGAGCGCGACGCATCCCACGACAACCGCGAGCGTAATCGTGTACAGATTCCAGGTCAGCCCCGCGGTCTTTCCCGCCATTACGGCGATCACGCCGAAGCCCCCGACTGGGATCAGCAAAATGAGCAGCACGATAAAACTGATTATGCCAACCACCACCGAAGCTCCGAGAGCCATTACGATCTTCATGCCGATATAGCCGGCGTAGCTGCCTTTCTCCGCTTGCAACATGGGCAACAGGCGCCGCCATCCTTCTATGGCGCTGATGTTCTCCAGGGCCATCTCCGGCACCACGAAGTCCTTGGTCATGACGTGGACGACGAGGGAGAGCAATATGAAGCCTATTAGCACAAAGAACAAAAACATTCCTCCCAGGATGAGCGGAGCAATATGCTGTCGAGGAGCCTGGAGCCAACCCGCGGCCAACGCGAGGGCCGCAGGAATTCCAACCAGTACGGTTAGACCGACGCCCATCGCCAACAGAAAAAGAATTTGCCACACGAAGTAGCGCAACCCGGCTCCGTGCCGCCGGGACCAGCCGCGTCCGATTTCGCATTGCTTCGCGATCACACTGTCAAACAGGATAAAGCGCATCACGCTGCTCACGTAAAGAAACAGAATCCAGAAGACTATGGCGAGCACGATCAGCAATGCGATCAATCCAGCGAACGCCACGGGATTAACGTTGGGCAAACCGAGCTCCATAAAGCGATGGCCGCCACTAGGACGGGTTGGCATTTGGAAGCTGCCACCGTTGCATCCCCCCGATGTGAGTTCTCCCGCAAGCAAACCCACTAGCGCAAGCTTCGCCCACTGCGCCAAACGGAATGGCTGAAGCAGTTGCTCTTTGGTGTGCTGAAAGGCGGGACTAATGGCATCGATTGCAGAAATCGGCACGCAAGCACCTCGCGGAGTCCTAGGGGAACTGGCAGCAAGGTACTGCTAACCGGGAGTCGGGTCAAATGGTATTTGTTAATGGAGGTCAAAATGAAAACGCCACGGATTCTCACGGGTCAGCACAGATGATTTTCTCTTGATCTGTAGAGCCGTTTAATCGGTGGAATCCGTGGCCGCTCTTCTACTCGTATCGTAACGCTTCCACCGGATCTAGCTTCGAAGCACGCAACGCTGGCACAAGTCCGCTGATGACACCAACCACCAGTAAGACCAGCGTAGAGAGTGTTACGGTCATCAACGAGATTTGCAGATGGATGTCGCCCTTGCCCGAATCGTCCTCAAACAGCGGCCCCATCAGCGGCAACGTTCCTACCGCAGCGGCGATGGCATATGACAGCAACACGCCGATCGCTCCGCCCAACATCATGATCAGCAGCGTCTCAGCCAGAAACTGGAACTTGATGTGACGCTTCCTTGCCCCTAAGGCACGACGCAAGCCAATCTCGCGGATACGCTCATCGACCGAAACCAGCATGATGTTCATGACTCCGACGCCGCCAATGCCCAACGTCAGGGTTCCGATAAATGTGAGCAGCACTTGGAGGCCAATGGTCAGCGCGTCGATGACCGGGCGGAACTCGTCGCGCCCAAACATCTGGATCGCCTTCGGATCTGTTGGTGAAAACTGTTGTCGTGTTGCCACCGCGGCCAGCACTTGCGCCATGGCTTTCTTTTCAAACTGTGGCGCAACTGGCGCAAAGATCAAGACGGCCGCGTCTCGCGTATTCCAAAGATCGCCCGCCGCGGAATAGGGAATCCACACTGATTCGTCGTCGCTGCTGAAGTAATTGCTGAGCTGAATTTTGCGCGCCATGACGCCAATCACGGTAAAGCGCACACCGCCAATCGTTACCGTCTCTCCGACCGCCGGACGTCCGCTGAACAGTTGCTCTCGAACCCGTCCACCGAGAAAGGCCACGCGCCGCCGCTCCAGTTCGTCACTGGCATTAATCCAGCGCCCTTCGGCTGGGACTTCGTTGCGCATTTCTCCATACTCAGGGCAGACCCCGCGGACGGCCGCCGTCCCCACCATCCGATCCCCGTAGGCGATACCCGGCCGGTGCACAGTCTCCAGGCAAACATGCTTCACCAGAGGCGCGGTTTCCTTCACCATGTCGACATCGGCCTGCTCGAAAACAACTTTCTTGCCCGCGCGCTGTCCGCCTGGCTGTTCGCTGGTTTGCTGCGGCCAGCAGATGACCGCACTCTTGCCAAACGCATCGAAGCCGTTTACCAGGATTCTGCGAAAGCTGCTGCCGTATGCGATGAGCAGCGTGACCGTGGTTATGCCCCAAACGATGCCCAGCATGGTCAGCAAGCTGCGCGTGGTATTCCGCTTGAGTGCGATCCAAGCTTCGCGAATGATTTCGATCAGCATCTCTTTTGCCTGTGTGGGACCGGGTCTTCGACCTGGTCAGGCCGAGCGACGCTCGGCAGTTCGCAATCAACCCCGAAAAGCATTGACCACAAAGGACACAAAGTTACACAAAGGGTGGGGCACACGGGTTCCTTTGTGTACCTTCGTGTCCTTTGTGGTTCATGCACTTTCTATCCTCCCGCCTCAAATCGCAACGCCTCAATCGGATCTACCGATGCCGCTTTCCGCGCCGGATACAACGCAGAAAGCACCGCCGTAGCTCCCAGCAGTCCACAAGACAGCAACCCGGACTTCCATGTCGGCAGCAGTCCGGCAAAGAAGTCCGGCATCGGAAGCAGATCGACCAGCGAGCAAATTCCATAGGCCACGCCCAACCCAATCCAACCGCTGAGAACTGCAATCAGGAGCGCCTCGAGGAAGAACTGCCTCAAGATGATATGAGCCGGTGCGCCCAGCGCCTTGCGGACGCCAATCTCGCGAGTACGCTCGCGCACCGCTACCATCATCACGTTCATTACGCCCAAGCCGCCGAGAAGCAGCGTCACCACCCCGACTGCTCCGAGAAAATACTTCATACCATCCGTCATCTGCCGGAAGGCTTGGGCCTCCTGCACTGTGTCCCAGATAGGGCAAGCTTCTTTGTCATGAGAATCGAAATTGTGCATGCGTCCCAGCACCGCCCGCACTTCGTGTTTACAGCTCTCGTGTTGCTCCACGGATTTGGGCGTCACCAGCAACTGATCGAAAGTCGTCGCAGTCTCCGGAGGCTTATCCGGAAAGTCGCGCCGCATGGCGCCAAAGGGAATGAAAATCTTGTTCACGTCCCAACCGTCGTAGCTGGAATCCTGTTTCTTCTTCGCCATCACTCCGATTACGACGTAAGGGAAGTCGTTGAGATACACGTTCTCACCCACGGGATTGCGGCCGGGAAATAATTGCTTTGAGGCATCGCTCCCCAGGAACGCCACCCGGCGGCCCTCCCGAGTATCTTCCCAGTCATAGAACCTTCCTTGTTCCACGTCGAGACTGCGAATCTCCTGAAACGGCGGTTGTGAACCGGTGACCAGAAACGCAGCGTTGTTGTAGTTGCTGTGGGCGCGGACATCCTCCTGCTCAAGTTCCGGAATGGCGTATTGGCAATCTGGCGCGTCGGCCTGCACTGCCGCCACATCCGGATCTTCCCAATGCACGACTCGTCCCGCCCGCGTACCTCCGGCTTGCAAGCTGGTGCGGCCGTGAAAAACGATCATCACGTCTTTGCCCAAGGTGCGCGCTTGATCTTCCTGACCCTTTCGCAAACCTTCCCCGGCTGCCACCATGAGGACAATCGAAACGATCCCCCAAGCGATGCCGAACATTGTGAGGAATGTGCGCAGCTTGTGCGACCACAGTGTCCGAAGTACATCGCCAATTAAATCGCCGAGGACCATCCTGCTTCTTTGGACGCGCCTGCCGGGGGAACGTAAGCTGGGCGAAACAACCTCCTGAGAAGTGATACGGATTAGACTGAGGATTTGTTCAGGAATTGCCAGGAACGCCCAGCTATCACCGCGGAGATCGCTGCTTTAGGACCGGGATTGCCAGGGAGCAGTGCTGAGAATTTTGACCGCGATCACGCCCGGCTCTTTAGAGAAACATTTCTTACGGCTGCCCGCGTCTACAATTCGGCTAAGGCTTCCATTGGCTGAGAAATGGTTCGGAGGAGTTACACAACAGCAGGCAAATTATCCCGCCTCCCGTTATCAGTGCACCGCCCAGGACAAAAGGATTTGTCAGTAAGCCGCCGTCTTCTGGCACAGGCGTTCCAGGCTTCCGTTTTTTCTTGTTGCAGTTCCCGGAATTGTCGGGAGTAGCCTGTTCTCCCTCAGACAGCGTGGCCGTGCCCTTTCCACAATTGACGTTCACTGTGCCCCTGCTGGCAATAACCTGAACAGTTCCGTTTGTGTCCGCCACTTCGAATTCTGTCCATGTATTCGATGCCGGAGTCACCGTGACTTCCCGAACCAGCGCAACCATACCCTTCGACGTAGCTACGCTGATGCCTCCATGCTCAAGAGAGATGGCATTGGCTTCAAACTTTATCAAAGAGTCCGGGAAGACGACGACGCCGGAGCCTGAGGCGTCGAGGGTGGCGATGGACTCTGGTTGGGTCTGAATTAAATCACCCGGGAAAACAGCAGAGGAATGGGGCAACGGTTTGCCATTGAGCCACACCGTGCCTTTGCCATAAAGCATGGCCGCACCCGAGTCGGCATCCGCCGCAAACATGGCCGCAGGAGTCACGGCGATCAAGATCCAGCAAATAACGTGTCGGAGCATAGACACACTCATTACACAAAGCCTTCGCCGTAAGGCTAGCCTGCAGATCAGCGACCGTCAATTGCCTTCTCTGGTCACCGGGGCAGTGTGCCGAGTTGATCTCTAGCGCCAGCGGTCGACAAGTTCCCACCATATCAGCTTCGACCACTCTTCGAAATTCACCTTGGCCCACTCGCGATGTTGCCACCATTGCAATCCAAACTCGCGATCATCGAACGCTGCCGCGACGCTGTAGTCTGCCGGCAGTACCCGTTTAAAGATGCTGAGTGCCCGTCGAGTGTGATAATCGGAAGTGACCAGCAGAATTCTTCCTGCGCTCAGGCCTTGAAGGCAGCGGCCTACGTCTTGGGCTTCGCCCCTGGTGGATTGTCCGTTGATCGGGCACAGCGTAGTTGAGTTCGCTTCTGGCAGTCCGTCGACGTACTTCCGCGCGATCTCCAACTGGTTCCACCGGTAAATCCTGGCTTCGGCGGGAACGTCGAGAATCAATCGCGGTGCGTAACCCTGTTCGAGCAACTCCAAACCTCGTGCGGGTCGCCGATCCGTTTCTCCGGCCACAACAACTATTACGTCTGACTTGCGAGGTTGATTGACGACCAGGAATCGACCCGAAGTTGCACCGAGTGCAACGACGGACAGTGCTCCCACAATCAGGACGACTTTGGACCTTCGCATAGGTTCGTTTCCTGCGGGTTGGATTCGCTTGCCATGCCGCAGTTGATCAATTTGACTGAATACCCAGACTACGCGAAATCTCGCATCCCTTGGCAGTTCAGCCGCAAGTCTTAGAACCCTCGTGCTCTGGCTCCGGAAAATTGTGAGCAGCAGCATGTTAAAATCCGAAGTGATTCCCACTCCAAATATGACCATTGAATCGATGCCTACCTCTTTGTTTTCTGAACTGAAGAACAAGATCGAACAGAAGCAGGCGCGTGTCGCCGTCATCGGGCTTGGCTACGTAGGTTTGCCGCTGGCTCTGCTCTACACCGAGCAAAAATTTTCGGTTACCGGCTTCGATATTGATGCCCGTAAGGTTTCCATCCTGGACCAGGGAGGCTCCTACATCTTTCGTATTCCAGCGACCGATATTCAGGCAGCGAAAAAAAGTGGATTCAGCGCTACCGCCGAATATTCCCGGTTGACGGAGATGGACGCTATCATCATCTGTGTCCCCACCCCGTTGAACGAATACCACGAGCCAGACTTGAGTTTCATCACTGACACTGCGAAGTCCATCGCTCCCCATCTTCGCGCCGGACATCTGGTGATCCTCGAGAGCACGACATATCCGGGCACGACGGAAGAAGTGTTGATCCCTATTTTGGAAAAAGGCAATCGTCAGGCGCTTAAAGCTTCGCGCGGCGACGCTTGTAACGGGCAAGAGTTTTACGTTGCGTTCTCCCCAGAGCGGGAAGACCCGGGGAATCAGACAGTGGCACGACGCGATATCCCGAAAGTAGTCGGCGGACTTAATGCCAAAGCATCAGACTTAGCCGCTGCCTTGTATGGTGCGATTTTCGCCCGGGTGGTGCGCGTTTCCTCGCCTGCCGCCGCCGAGATGACCAAGCTTTTGGAGAACATTTACCGCTGCGTAAATATCGCGTTGGTGAATGAGTTGAAGCTGTTATCGCTGCGCATGGGGCTCGACATCTGGGAAGTGATCGAGGCGGCCGCAACCAAGCCCTTCGGATTTCAGGCCTTCTATCCCGGACCCGGCTTGGGCGGCCACTGCATTCCGGTGGATCCTTTTTATCTTTCCTGGAAGGCCAAGGAATGGGATTTCCGCACGCGATTCATTGAACTGGCCGGCGAGATCAACACCAATATGCCGTATCACGTGCTGGAGTCGGTGGGCAAAGCTCTCAATCAGCACAAGAAGGCGTTAAATGGCGCGAAGGTTCTGGTTCTCGGACTCGCCTACAAGAAGGATATCGACGACTTGCGCGAATCTCCTTCCTTGACCATTATCGAGCTGCTGCAAAAAGATGGCGCCCAAGTCAGCTATAACGACCCTTACTTCCCGACCGTCGGCAAAGGACGCAAATACGATCTACAGATGAAATGCGCGCCCCTGGAGAATCTCGGCCAGTACGACTGCGTGCTGATAGTCACTGATCACTCAGACTACGATTACGCGAACATCGTGCACGAATCGCAGTTGGTGGTGGATACGCGCAACGCAACGCGCGGAATCAAGAGCCCAAAGATTGTCCACTGCTGACGGACGCCGAAATCAAGGTTGGCGTTCGCGTCGGGCTGAAATAGGCATACCCGTAGGCAGTGGCTCTGTTGTTCGGAGTCGGTCAGATTTCAAAAGTGTGATTTAAGACTCGAAGCCGCTGATCGCATCTTCCTAGCGGCAGCGACGATGCCCTTGGGTGTGAGTGCTGAACGGGGGGATGGGCGGTCGGGTAACAGTTGGAGTTAGCGGTCAACTGAGAAACCAAATTCTGGCTTCGAAACTTATTGCGAGATGGAGCTGGCAACCGATGAAAAGACGTTGTTGGCGTTCCCACCGATCAGACGGATCGTGCCTACCACGATCACCAGAATAACGGCCAGCATGACCGCGTATTCGGCGACGTCCTGCCCTCGTTGATCAGACCACAGTCGATACAAAAACTTTGCCACGGGCTCCTCCTTGCCGTCCACCTAAACACGCCCCACGCGAGCGAGAGGACGACCTAACCGGTTGAGATCAGCAGAAATATCCCTGATATCACTTGTTAAATCCTAGTTTTGTGGTGACGGCAGGACAATGGCCCCTAGGTGGGAGTCTATGGCACAAAAGTGCCATATCGCTCAGGCGATTGGTTTTAGAGGCAGGGATTGATTGACCGCAAAGAGCGCAAGTTCCAGGCGGGTGGAAACCCCAAGTTTGTCGAAGATATTGCTGAGGTGGTGCTTCACCGTATCCTCGCTGATCTTGAAATATTCCGCAGTCTCTTTGTTGGAGTAACCGGCAACCACCGCTGAAACAATCTCCAATTCGCGGGGCGTGAGGCCAAATTTCTTTTGCCGCGCCTCTTCGCCGGAGGACTGCACCAGGGTTCGGAGGTACTGCACCAGGTTGGAGACGCTTTCGCGTCCCACCCAGTACTCTCCTGCCATGACGGTATGAATGGCTTTCAGAAGAAGCTGGGTAGC
>Ga0187818_10000302_pt1 | contig 16809 bp, 13 predicted proteins | sample NC_wetland_sal_i_14_FD_130581 | JGI IMG/M metagenome (GOLD analysis project Ga0187818, IMG submission 130581) | Wetland sediment microbial communities from Neuse River Estuary, North Carolina, USA - SO4_3 | ecosystem: Environmental > Aquatic > Freshwater > Wetlands > Sediment | place: USA... | reverse complement strand
TATTTCCCCGGGCGCGCATAGGCGTGAAGCTTGCAGTATTCATCGTCCAAATCAACGGTGCAGGTTTCGATCCGCAGGAGGCCGCCGCGCGGCATGGCATCGCGCGCATTGAGGCAAAGGTTCATCAGCACCTGCTCGATTTGAACCGGGTCGGCACGGATGACCTGGGGCCGCACGTCGAGCGACATCCTGATTTCGATTTGCTCGCCGATGATCCGCTGGAGCAGGCCGACGGTTTCCGCTACGTGGCGATTCAAGTCAAGGTTGCGAGGCTCCAGAATCTGGCGGCGGGCATAGGCGAGAAGCTGGCGGGTCAAATCCGCGGCGCGGAGGGACTGCTTGCGAATGTTCTGAAAGTAACGCGCGGAGCGGCTACCGGGCAAAGCTTCGTCCAAGCCAAGCTCCGCCCACCCAAGGACGGCGCCAATGGCGTTATTGAAGTCGTGGGCAATTCCACCGGCGAGCTTTCCGATGGCTTCAAACTTCTCGAGCTGGCGCACACGCTGCTCGGAGCGCCGGTGCTCGCGGCCATTCTCAGCCTCGCGAAGTTCCCTGTCAATGGCAGGCACAAGGCGAGCGAGATGGTCCTTCATAACAAAATCGTTCGCGCCCTGACGCATGGCTTCGACGGCGGTCTCTTCGCCAATCGTGCCGGAGACAAAGATGAAGGGCGTATCGAGCTTGCGGTCACGGATGATCTTGAGAGCGGCGGTGCCACTGAAACCGGGCATTGAATGGTCCGAAATGACGATGTCCCAGGTTTCTTCTTCCAAGGACGATATCAAGGCATCCGCGGAGTCGACCTGCTTATAGGTGAGGTCGAGCCCCTCCTGGCGAAGAGCACGAACGAGCAGCTCACAATCCGTCTGGGAATCCTCAATGATCAGCGCGCGCAAAGGAGGCATGCGTCAAGCCTTACCGGCAAGAGCCACCAGGATCCCGACGATAAACCGCTGTTGGGCCGATTTCGGCAAGTGCCATACTAAGAGCGCATCGCGAGACATTCCGGCCGCGCTGATTTCCTGAGGCCGCCGTGATTCTGAAGACATAGTTCGATCCAAAAGCGACGTGCGCCTGAAAAAATGCCGCAATATGCGACTTCTTTGCGGGTGGGCAGGGCGAACAAAGGACCGCCGGCTGGGGCGGAACCGCCCGTCCAGGAAGGGAAGTTCAGTTTTTGCCTGTCATATCAGATTGTCAATTGGTTCGAGAGCGAGCGTTGCCTATCCGACAAATCATGGGGGTTCATGGAGAAAGGGTTGTTGTGACCTGGGTCACTCCGTTATGTGCGTCGCGTCACGTCGCGAAATCACATTCTAGCTGAGACTACGGTCACACGAATGGAGAGAAAGGCGACTGAGATGAGAACAGAGACGACCCCGACAATGACCCAGGTGAAAGCTACGCCACCACGAAAATGGCGTATAATGCGCATCCAGCGAAACATGAAAACGCCCTACGGACTTCAGCTCATAGAGAGCTGCCTCACCTGCCCCATGAAACGGGATGAGTTGTTTTGTGATCTTTCCCAGACTGCCCTCGAAGGGCTGGATGCAATCTCTTCATCGGCGACTTATCCTAAGGGCGCCCTTCTTTTTGTAGAGGGACAGGCGGCGCGCGGCGTTTTCATAATTTGCAATGGACGGGTAAAGCTTTCGGCAAGCTCCGCGGACGGCAAGTCAGTCATCCTCCGGATCGCCGAGTCGGGAGAAGTGGTGGGGCTCCCGGGGACGATTTCGGGAAAACCCTATGAAGTCACAGCCGAGGCGCTCGAACCCATTCAGGCGAATTTCATTTCCCGAGAGCTTTTTCTGCAGTTCCTCAAACAACATGGCGAGGCGGCCGTGCGAGCAGCGGAGATTCTAAGTGACATATACCACGCGACTTACCAGGAGGTCCGCTATCTGGGCCTTTCCGGATCCGCGACGGAGAAGCTTGCGCGATTCATCTTAGATCTACCAGCAGTGGCAGACTCCGCCAAAGGCACGCTGCGTGCCACGGTCACATTGACGCACGAAGAAATCGCGGAAATGATTGGATTGTCGCGTGAAACAGTGAGCCGGCTTTTCGCGAATTTCAAGCGGAAAAAGTACATCGAGGTCCATGGATCGGCGCTGGTCATCGCGGATAAGGCAGGGTTGGAGAGAATTTTGGAAGGTTAACCTTCAGAAGACGTTCTGCAGAAAATCACGCTGCATAGTGATGTAGGTCACAGGAAATCAATAAACGGCTATTGCAAAATGCATCTCGCGAGAATCCTCGCACCGGGTACTCGACGGAGAATTGAGGGGTGAATGAAGCCAAGCCGGAGTTCGAGGATACTGAAAATTCTCATTTCCGTCGCAACGTTATGTAGCTTCCTATTGGTAGTAGGGGCCCAAAGCAAAGTTCCAGCCCCCTCCGCAGTCCAATCTAAGCAATCTCAAAAAGACACCGCGCCTCCAGCGCAACCGCCGGCGCAAGAATCGGGATATGTCGGCGCAGAGGCGTGCAAGGTCTGCCATGAGGACATTTACAACAGTTATGAGAAGACCCCCCATTGGCAAACGACCTACGACACGCGAGGCGGCCCCTCCAAACAAGGGTGCGAGGCCTGCCATGGGCCGGGCAAAGAGCACTCAGAAACGGCCGACAAGACGAAGATATTTACTTTCAAAAATACAACCGCGGATGAAATCAGCAAGCGGTGCTTGACGTGCCATGCGTCGGGCAAGGACCAGATGCAATTTGGGAGGGCGGTGCACTTCAAGAACAACGTAAGCTGCCTGGATTGCCATTCCCCTCACCACGCCAAGGTTTCTGAGTCTATGCTCGTGAAGGCGACGCCGGAACTCTGTTACACGTGCCACGCGCAACAGAAGCCCCAATTTGCGATGCCGTTCCACCATCGGGTGAACGAAGGTCTGGTCCAGTGCAACGACTGCCACAATCCCCACGGCACGGTTCAGGAAAACCAGCTAAGGACCTCGGCGGCGCAGGACGCAGTCTGCTTCAAGTGTCATGCCGATAAGCGGGGCCCGTTTGTGTATGAACACGAGGTGGTGAAGGTCGAAGGTTGCCAGTCGTGCCACACACCTCACGGATCACCCAATATGCATATGCTCAGGGTCAGCAACGTGAATTTGCTTTGCTTGTCGTGCCATACGACATCGTCTTTCTCCAATGCACCCGGAGCACCATCATTCCATAACCAAGCCACGCAGTATCAGGCTTGCACTATTTGCCACTCGCAGATCCACGGGTCGAATTTCGACCACGTTTTCTTTAAATAGAGGAGCCTGACATGAGCATCAGCGATCCCCAGAAGGGCAAGGAAATCAGCCCGGCAGGCTTCAGACTTGCGTTGAACCAGCGAGCGAACAATCGGCGCTGGCAAGGCCTTCGGGTAGGAATGGTGGTTTTGGGCCTGGCTTTGATGATCGTGGTATCCGCAATGGCTCGGGCTCAACAACAGAATCCCCCGCCGACACAGACTCCGCCACCCGGACAGACTCAGACTTCCACACCGCCTCCGACGACGACGACGGATGAGTCAGAGGGAAAAACAGCTGGGAACTACATCGTTCAACAATCGATCGAGTTTGGCGGTCGGGACAGCATGATCGGCGGAAACCTGAACAACTACAATACGTTTGAAAACCTCCAGTCCGGATTGCGGCTGTTCGATTATTCGCTGAATATGCATGCGATTGACCACCGGGGTATTTTTTTCGACGACCTGTCTTTCACCAACTTTGGTTACGGCGGAGATCCGAACGACGTATCCCGGCTGCACGTCAGTAAGAATAAATGGTATGACTTCCGGGTGATGTTCCGGCGGGACAAAAACTACTGGAATTACGACCTGCTCGCAAACCCATTGAACACTGCTGTCACGGTGGGCACAAACCCCACACTAGCCGTTGTGAACTCGCCTCTGGGCCTGGATTTGTCCCGGCACATGCAAGATTACGATTTGATGCTGTTGCCTCAGTCACGGCTCCGCTTTCGGTTAGGATATTCCCGCAACAGCAATGGGGGACCTGCGTCGAGCACAATCGAGGGGTACAACGAGCCTCTGATATCTCAAATACTTCTGTATCGGACGAGTTCGTACCGAATGGGCGTTGATTACGTTGGTATTCCGAAAACGACCCTGTCGTTCGATGAGTTCCTTACCTATTCGAAAATCGATGAAACAGAAGCCAATAGCGGTAGCACCTATCAGCTATCGAACGGAGTTCCTATAAATCTCGGGCTGGTGTACACCACGGCGAGTCCTTGGAAGTCGACGTGTGCCATAACGAACGCGACCACCACCCCTCCGACGGTTTCCTCTACCTGCACCGCGTTCGACTCCTTTAGCGAGGTGCAGAATCCAAGGTCGTCGTTCCCGATGGAGAGTTTTAGGTTTCAGTCAACCTACTTCAAGAACTTTGACATGACAGGTTCGGTCGGTTACAGCAGCGGGACCAACTCGCTCTCGGGTTTCCTTTATAGCGTGACCGGATGGAGTTCAATTGGGAGCACGACAGGCGGGTCCACGGCAGCCAAGCGGGTTTCCATGAACGCGGACTGGTCGGGCGACTACCGAATCACGGACAAGCTACACATCGTTGATGAATTCGCGTTTCTAGATTGGCGGATTCCTTCGATGTGGAACAACAATGACACGACCCTGTTTGACGTGCCCACGGCTGCCGGGCAGACAGGCATGTTAATACCGATTTCGACGGTGACCCCCGCCACATTTGCCACTGTCTGCCCTAGCTCTGTTTATCAACATAATTTGACAACATCGAATGGACCCCTTTGCCCAGTGCACACGTCGGGTTCCGCCGCCGATTTCACCGGCGAGATGGATTTCCAATACCTCGCACAGAGAATGTTAACGAATACCATCGAGTTGAAGTATGACTTCTCGCGGAGAGTGGGAGTGCGTGTCGGCTATGTGTACACGGACCGCACGATAGCCGATGCCTCCGCTACCTTCGACAATGGAGAGTTGTATTTGCCGGGAGGCGCTTCCGGAGCTACGGCGGCAAATGATTACCTCGCTGCGCGTGGCGATTGCGCAATTCCGACCGGGGGCACTCTGCCAGCGGCCTGCACGCTCAACGCGAACGGTTCGATTACGGAGGGCTCGCCTACAAATCTGGTTCCAGAAGCCGGTACCAATACCGCTCGGAACATTTACCTAATCCACGAGAGCGCGGGGCTTCTGGGCTTTACGGCGCGGCCAACCGATACCTTGCGGCTGAGTGCGGACTTGATGTTTGGGTACAACGACAATGCATTCACACGGATTAGCCCCCGGCAGCTCCAGAGTTACAAGATTCACGGAACCTACACACCCAAGCCCTGGGCGCATTTTGACGGCGCGGTGGACATCCACGAAAACCGCGACAACGTAACCTATGTGAATAATCTAGAGCACGGCCGCACGTACAGCTTCGTGGCGACTCTTTCTCCGAATTCCAGTCTGTGGCTTGACTTCGGATTCAACTATATGGACATCTACACGCAGACGCTAATTTGCTTGGCGGATTCAGGTGCAACCGCAATCGTTTTCTCATCCGCTTGTCCCGTCCCGGGCAACACCGGTGGTACTCTGAGCACGCCTTCCTTTTACGCGAGCAAGGACTGGTACGCATATGGGGACGTAATGTGGAAGCCCTACAAGCGGGTGACACTCGGACTCGGTTATGCGGGCAGCGTTGTGAGCGGGAACACCACTTTTGTGAACGTGCTGCAGCCGACCGGCACGCTGGATTTCCACTACCTCAAGCCGTTCGCGAGCTTGTCGTTTGATATCTACAAAGGCTTGACCTACAAAACGGCATGGAACTACTACGGTTACAAGGATAATGGCGTGCCAAACCCGGTTGGGCTTGCGCTGCTTCCCTCGCAGGACTTTAACGGAAACAACGTCACGTTCTCCATGAGGTATGCGTTTTGAAGCAGAAGGAAAGGCATTTCAGAAACCACCGGAATTGAGGCAACTTCCCTAAGGAGGGAGCAGACAGAAAGCGACGTGGGAATTGCCTCTGTGATCGCCTAAGGGGTTGGTGCGCGATTTTCGAGGTAACGTGGTCCCCCTTTCCATGCAATACTCAATGTGACGAGAATTAGCCCGGCTGCACAGTTGATGTGTGGAAGGATATCAGGTTCAACGGCCCAAGAAACGATGACCACGCGGAATCACCGGATCCGAATCGCAATTCTTACACTCGTGATTGCCGCAAGTGGAGTGTTTGCCTCCACGGCCCGCGCTCAAAGCGCCGGGGAGAAAAACTACAAGAAACACTGCACTCCCTGCCATGGAGTTTATGGCAACGCAAATACACCAGCGGGAAAAGCCTTAAAAACCCGGGGTTTTCATTCGCCGGAGGTGCAAAAGGAATCCGATGAGACTCTGGCGGCAGTTATCGCCAAGGGCAAGAATAATATGCCCTCCTATTAAAAACAGCTAAAACCGAACGAGATTATGGACCTGGTGAAATACATTCGAACTTTTGCCAAGAAGTGACATGCACCAAGGCGGGGCGGCGACTGCCGCACGAACCTGACAGCGCTCCGCGAATAGATGACAAACCCGATCACGGAGAAGAACAACCATGAAAAATCTGCGGAACCTAATCGTCAGCGGCGCGATCATTGCCCTGACTATCGCTCTCTTTGTCTTTGCGATGCCGGCGGCGCATGCAGATGACGCCGCCACGTACAAGGCAAAGTGCGCAGTGTGCCATGCCGTTGATGGGACTCCTACGGCACCCGGTAAGGCGATGGGCGCTCACGACTTTCGTAGCGACGAAGTCCAGAAGATGTCTGACGCCGAGCTTACGACCATCATCGCCAAAGGCAAAAACAAGATGCCGGGTTACGAGAAGCAGCTGAAGCCCGAAGATATCAAGGGCTTGGTGGCATACATTCGGGCAATGAAGAAGTAGTGCGGGCCGACCGTCTGATTGAAGAGGCCAGCATCGTCTTTCTCGGTGTCCTTGCGCCAATCGAACCGAGTTCACGCCACGTTGTGTTTTCGCGCCGGCCCGATTGCATGACGCACCCGAAGAGATGTAAAACCGTCATTCGATGACCCTCTCTGAGCGCATTCGCGATCGGTCTCGCGTTGTCTATTTCTTCGGGCAGAATGCCCTGACCCTGACCGGCGCGGTCCTCACTACGACGGCCGCGCTCACGATGTTGGCGTTCTGGGTTTATGATGTTGTCCTCCCCGGCCCGCCCCATCCGTATATAGGCGTCTTAATTTTCCTGATTCTCCCGGGCATTTTTGTCATCGGTCTTCTGATCATTCCAGTGGGCATCTGGATTCGCCGTCGTAGGCTCCACCGGAAGGGAGAATTGCCGGATGAATTTCCGAAGATTGACCTTCGAGTGCCCACGGTTCGGCGGGCCTTCTGGCAAGTTTCCTTCGCAACCGTCATCAACTTGATCATCGTAGGGACGGCGTCCTACCGTGGAGTCGCCTATATGGACTCCGTCCAGTTCTGTGGCATAACCTGCCACACGGTGATGGATCCGGAGTACACGGCCTACCAGAACTCGCCGCATTCGCGAGTCGTCTGCGTGGAATGCCACATCGGCGCCGGCGCATCCTGGTTCGTGAGATCCAAGCTCTCCGGCGTGCGCCAGGTATTTGCCGTAACGTTTCATACTTATTCCACCCCGATCCCATCGCCGGTCAAGTATCTCCGGCCTGCCCGGGAGACCTGCGAACAATGTCACTGGCCGCAGCGATTTACGGGCGATAAGTTCCTCGTACACACAAGCTACAAAGACGATGAGAAGAACACTCCGCAGACCGACGTGCTTCTGCTCAGGATTGGCGGCAACACTTGGGATGGGTCCGTGGGCATTCACGGCCGCCATTTGGCGGAACATTCCCGCATTCACTATATCTCCATTGATGTGCAGCGCCAGGTGATTCCGGTCGTGGACTACACGGGCGACGACGGCAAGACGATTCACTTCGTCTCCACCGATGCAAAGGCCACGCAACAGCAATTGGATCAGGGCGAGCACCGCGAAATGGATTGCGTGGACTGCCATAACAGGCCCACGCACGCCTTTGATTTGCCTGAGACGGCGGTGGATAAGCAGATGTACGCCGGCCAGATTAGCCCCGATCTTCCCTTTATCAAGAAGAAGGCTGTGGAACTACTGAAGGCGGACTACTCTGACCGGGACACGGCACGGCTTCGCATCATCTCCGGGGTTAACGACTTCTATCGGGTGAGCTATCCGGCCATCTATGAGACACACAGGACGCTCGTTCAGCAATCCGCCGAGCAAGTTGCGGCAATTTACCTGCGCAATGTCTTCCCGGACATGAAGGTTACGTGGGGCGTGCATCCGAATAATCTCGGCCATAACGACTTCCCCGGATGTTTTCGATGCCATGACGGAAGCCACACCAGCTCCGATGGCCAAGCCATAACAAACGATTGCTCTGCCTGCCATCAGCTTCTGGCAATCGGTGAGGAAAAGCCCAAGGTTCTCACCGACCTGGGCATGAAATAAACCTCGGCGAGGCCTCCTTTTGCTCGACATAGCGCCCAACCGCAGCAGGAAATCCTGGCGTAAGGCTTTCCTGCTTTCAACGCTTTGGACGATAGCGTTCTCTCTCTCCGTTGGGGCTCAAGAGAAAACACCCGAACTGCCCAAGGCCGATGAGACCTGCCTTGCTTGTCACGGCCAGCCCGGCATGAAATCTCCCGACGGGAAAAACGTCACGATTGACCCGGCCAAGCACGCAGCCGGAGCCCACGGAATCCTTGGCTGCCGGGATTGCCACGCAACTATCAATGACTACCCACACCCTGCCAAGATTGAAAAGGTCCAATGTGCGACCTGCCATCCCGATGAAGCATCGAGCGTCCCCAACAGTATTCACGGCGCCCTGGGCCCCGGCGCCTGCCAATCCTGCCACGGAGACCCACACGACTTGAAAGTGGCCGAGGACCTCGCCCCGGCAAAATGCGCGGAATGCCATTCAAAGGAGGTAAAGGAATTCGCCGCCAGTATTCACGGCCAAGCGGCGGCATCAGGAGACCGGGACGCCCCGAAGTGCGTTTCCTGCCATGGGCCGGTGCACAAGATTCGAAAGTCCAGCGATCCGTCTTCTCCGGTGGCAAAGATAAATCTTCCCGACACCTGCGCCACTTGCCACAGCAATGCGGGGTTCCTATCGCGGCATAACATTCCATTTGCGCATCCTGTGGAGCTTTACAGGCTGAGCGTTCACGGGCGTGCAGTGGCGGCCGGCAACAACGCGGCAGCAACCTGCTCGGATTGTCACGGAAGCCACAATATCGTCCCCGCGCGCGACGCCCAATCAAAGATCAATCATTGGAACGTCGCCGCCACCTGCGGCAAGTGTCACGCCGAGATTACAAAGACGTACCTCGAAAGCATCCATGGCCAGGCAATGAGGGCTGGGGCCACGGACGCACCTGTCTGCACGGATTGTCACGGCGAGCATCTCATTCTCGGGCCCCAAAACGCTGCATCGTCCGTGAATGCTTCGCGCGTGTCGTCCGTTACCTGTGGCCGTTGCCACGGAGATGAGCGTCTCGCAGTCCGCTACAATCTGCCCGCAGACCGCGTTCCGACTTACGCCGACAGCTATCATGGTCTCGCGCTCCGGGAAGGCTCGCAGACTGTCGCCAACTGCGCATCCTGCCACGGCGTGCACAATATCTTACCGTCGAGCGATCCTCGCTCCACCATCAACCCCGCCAATCTTCCCAACACCTGCGGCGCGTGCCATCCGGGGGCCGGCGAGAATTTTGCGATTGGCCCAGTTCACGTCCAGGCGGCGAACGGAACCGCCTATCCGGTCGTCGAATGGATTCGCAGCATCTACTGGGTTCTGATTCCGATGACGCTGGGTTTCATGGTCTTGCACAACTTGATCGATCTTCTTTCCAAATTGATCCGTCGTCGTCCTCGGCACGAATCGGGCCAGCAGATGCATCGCATGAACCTCTCTTTCCGCATCGCCCATTGGGGTGTGATGCTGAGCTTCCCAATGCTCGTCTTCACGGGCTTCGCCTTGAAGTTTCCGGATTCCTGGTGGTCGCGGCCGCTCTCCCGCTGGCAGGGACATTATGATATCCGCGGGGACTTGCACCGCATCGCCGCAATTGTGCTTCTCGCTTCGACGGTTTATCACGCGATTCACCTCAGCGTGAATCGCCGCGACCGCGCGTTCCTGAGGGCCATGTTGCCAGAATGGAAAGACGTCACCGACATGCTCCACGTCTTCTCATTTAACCTGGGCCTTACGAAGAAGGATCCGCAATTCGGAAAATTCAATTACGCGGAAAAACTCGAATACCTGGCGTTTATTTGGGGCACGGTCGTTATGGCGATCTCCGGCTTCCTGCTTTGGTTCAACAATTTCACGCTGCAACATTTTCCCAAATGGGTCGCCGACGCCGCCACGGCTGTTCATTACTATGAGGCTTTGCTCGCGACGTTTTCCATTTTGCTCTGGCACTTTTATATCGTCATCTTCGACCCTGTCGTGTATCCGATGGATACTGCCTGGCTAACTGGCAAAACTTCCTCCGATCACTATCGCCATACTCGTCGGAAATATTTCCGCGCACTCGAGCAGGCCGGGCTCGTTGATTCAGCCGAGTCAGATGAAACAGCAACCCCTGAAAATAAGAGTCGTAATGACTAAGGCGGCGACCGATGTGATTGACCCCTCTCATTGCGGTACAGTAGAATTTCGGACAGATAGATTCCGCCAATCGGTGGGGCCGTGGCGCAGTTGGGAGCGCGCCTCGATGGCATCGAGGAGGTCGTGGGTTCGAATCCCATCGGCTCCACCAATTCAACTTCCCGTTCTTTCCTCGCCCGCATTCCTTTCTTTTTACTCATGCCCGTAATTCTTTGGCTCGCGAGTAGAACAACACGATTGTCTGCCATAAGGAAAAGACTATAAGTTCAGGGAGACGGTCGGAGGCCGGGGAAACCTGGATATGCACGGCGGTGGATTCAATCGCCCCGTGCGAAAGAGCCATCGCACAAATATGGTAATCCGAGCCATAGGTCGGAGACAATCAAGGAGGAATTCTAAATGAAGAAGATGATGAGCTGGGTTGGCGTGAGCATTCTCGTCCTGGGACTGGCACTGCTAATGGTGACTCCGGCTTCAACACGAACTCCGGCAAATACTCCCGCAGTCACGGCGGCAGCGGCGACACCCGCCCCGGAACCGCATCCAGAAATCAGAAGAGCGCTAGAAGCGCTTCGAGCGGCGCGCGCCCACATCAAGGATGCAGCGCATGACTTCGGCGGACACCGCGCCGAAGCGCTGGAGAAAGTGGACCAGGCAATCCATCAACTGGAAGTCTGCATGCAATTCGACCGCTGACGATCCCTCCTCTAAAGAGCGGCGGCCCCGGTGGACAGGGTCGCCGCATTTTTTCATCATCGGTAACACAAGTGCCTGTCGGCTGAAACGATAACGCCTGCGGCGAGTGCATATTTTGAGTGATGAATTCTCGACTGTCCAAATCAGAGCCGTAGCGCCAGAGAAACAGTAAGGCCTTCTTTCGAATTCAAATGTCGCCTGCAAAACCTCATGGTGTTTCACGCCAAGGCCCGAAAAGACCTGCGCGCGCCCCCCAGGATGCAATACAATACCCCGCTTATGGCGAAACTCACTTTTCTGGGTGCGGCAGGATGTGTCACAGGGTCGAAGTATCTCGTGGAGGCAAACGGGAAGCGGCTGCTGGTGGATTGTGGTCTTTTTCAAGGTACCCGCGAACTGAGACAGCGCAATTGGGAGACGCTTCCTGAAGGCGCGGCTATGTTTGATTGGGTGGTTCTGACTCACGCTCATCTGGACCACACGGGGTGGCTCCCGCGCTTGGTGCAGCAGGGATTTAAGGGACCGATCTACTCCAATGCGGCCACGCGCGAACTGTGCGAGATTCTTCTTCCGGACGCCGGCCACTTGCAGGAGGAGGACGCGGAGCATGCCGAGCGCAAAGGGTACAGCAGACACAAGCCCGCGCTCCCTCTTTACACGGAAGAGGAGGCCAGAGAGGTCCTGACCCGATTTGCAGAAATGCCTCGCACCGGCATTTTTACCATCAGCCCTGAATTCTCCGTGCGCCAGCATGATGCTGGCCACATCCTCGGCTCGGCTAGCCTTGAACTGACAATTACAGAGGGCGGGCGCAAGGTGGTCGTCCTGTTTTCGGGAGACATCGGGCGCTATGATCAGCCGATCTTGAATGACCCGGAGCCTCCGCCTCCGGCGGACGTTCTGCTCTGCGAAACAACTTACGGCGATCGCGACCACCCAAGCGATCCGAATTACGACGAGTTGGTGGGCGTTGTGAACCGCATCACAAAAAGGGGCGGAGTCATGGTGCTGCCCGCGTTCGCGGTGGGACGCACGCAACAGCTCATGTACGTCCTGCGTCAGCTCGAAGACGCCGGCCGCATTCCTCGAATTCCCGTCTATGTCGATAGTCCGATGGCGATCAACGTCACTTCGCTTTACCTCAGCCATCACGAAGACCATGCCCTTGAATTCATTAACGAAGAAGCCGCCGGCGACCCGCTCAACATGCGAACAGTGCACCTGACCCGCACAACCGAGGAATCCAAGAAGATCAACGATGTCCGCGACCCTTGCATCATCATCTCCGCGAGTGGAATGGCGACTGGTGGACGTGTCCTTCACCACTTGATGCAGAGGCTGCCGGATCCGAAAAATGCGATTCTACTGGCCGGGTTTCAGGCGGAGGGCACACTGGGGCGCGCGCTGCTGGATGGGGCAAAGAGCGTTCGGATCTTTGGACAGAACGTGATTGCGCGAGCGGAAATTGTGGACTTGAAAGAATTCTCCGCACATGCCGGGCAGAGTGAATTGCTCCGCTGGGTGAGCGGGTTTGCGAAGCCACCGCGCCAGACCTTCCTCGTACACGGAGAGCCTCCTGCGGCGGCGGCGTTTCAGAAGGCGCTCACGACTCGGCCAGGCTGGCGCGCAGCCGTCGCCCAATACAGGCAAACGGTTGACCTCACCGAAATATAGCAGCCCGGCATTGGCCTGCCATGGTAAGATGCTTCGCAAGCAAGGGGGAGGAGTCAATGCCCCGAGTTCGTATTTTTCTGATGCTTGCCGCGGCAACGTTGATCTTCACGTCCGTGGCCTTCACGCAAAAAACTGGCACCGGCAGTCATGTTCCGTTTGCGATAACTGGAAGCGTAGTCGGTGAAGATGACAACCGGCCGATTCCAACCGCAAAACTTCAGCTTTCAACGAGAGCCGGGCAATTTGTAACTTCCACACTGACGGACCGGGATGGCAAATTCTCGTTCATAAACATCTCTCAGGGAGATTATGAGGTCACGGCCACTGCGAACGGATACGATTCCGCTCAACAAGAAGTGCTTTTGTTCTCCTTCAATGTGCCAGAGATAAGGATTTCCTTGCGAAAAAGCACGTCCCAAAATGATGCCGCGCCACCGGGGACAAATGTCGTTTCCAGCCGGGAGCTGATGCTCACCCCAAAGGCCCAGGAAGCCTTGCACAAGGGAATGGAACGGCTCTACGAAAAGAAAGATCCTGCGGGCAGTATTTCCTATTTCCAAAAAGTGTTGAGCCTGTCTCCAGCTTTTTATGAGGCCTATTATCACGAAGGAATGGCGTACACCTATGTGCGGAAAAACGCCGACGCCGAGGCTGCCTTCCGGCGAGCCATTGCCGAAAGCCAGGAAAAGTATCCGGATCCTTATTTCGGCCTCGGCGCCCTCCTTTCAGACCAGGGACGGTTTGCGGAATCCGAAAAGTTTGTCCGGCAGGGCCTTGCTCTCCAACGTGGTGCATGGCGCGGGGATTTCGAGTTGGCGCGAGCTTTGTTGGGGCTCGAGCGGCCAAAGGATGCAGAAGCAAGTGCGCTTGAGGCGCGCACGGAAAATCCAAAGTTTTCCGCCCTTTATATCATCCTGGCAAATATTCACTTGCAACTGCGCAATGACCCCGCAGTGTTGGAGGACCTCGATTCATACCTCAAACTCGATCCCAACGGACCGTTCGCCGCGCAAGCACGTGACCTGAAGGCTAGAACGGAAAAGGTGTTGAGCAAGAATACGCCGCCCCCGGCGGCCCATCCCAATCAGGAATAGAATGCCAGAATGCGAAGGCTCGCTCACAGAATGTTAGAATTCACCCAGGTTACGAGGCGTCCCTTGCTGCAACTTTTCCGCGCCGCCGTCTCTACCTCGGCAGCTCTTTTTCTGGCAACCGCAGCTTTCGGCCAGGTGACCGGGGGCCTCGGCTCTTCCTCTGGCAATCCGATGTACCAGCCGGCTGCGGTTACGGGAACCGTCCAAGTTGCTTCAACCAACGCGGAGCTCCACAACGTTAAGGTCACGCTTTCCCAGGGCAGCGGTCTCCCGGTGGATGCCGTCTTTACCGATTCACGCGGGAACTTTGCATTCATGGCCGTCGCCGCGGGAAGCTACGTAGTCACCATTGATCTCGAGGGTTACGAACCCTTCCGCGAAGCTGTAACCGTAATGGGGAGGCCGGGCCCCCGCGTTTACGCGAAGCTGGTGTTGGCGAGGGATTGGAGGCCGGCCGCTCCTGGACGAACGGTTTCCGCGCGCGAGTTGGCGTTGCCACAGAAAGCGCAGGAGGCGCTTCACAAAGGACTCGATGAGCTCTATTCCAAGCGGAACCCCGCTGGTAGTCTGATTTACTTCGAGCAGGTGATTCAGGCCGCTCCGCAGTTTTACGAAGCCTACTACAATGAGGGTGTCGCTTATCTGAAACTGGAAAAACAGGATTCCGCGGAGGCCGCACTTCGCAAATCCATTGAACTGAGCAACGACAATTTTGCCGATGCCTATATAACGCTCGCCTCAATGTTTGCGGATGCGGGACGCTTCGCCGATGCCGAGCCGCTCGCGCGAGATGGCCTGGGCATCCAGCCCGAATCGTGGCGAGGCCATTATGAATTGGCCAGGGCCTTACTAGGCGAAGGATTGCCCGTTGATGCGGAGCAGAGCGCCTTGGAGGCTAAGAAACGGCAACCAAAATTTGCGACACTCTACATTCTCCTGGCGAATATTGAGCTTCAACTCGGCAGAAATGAGTCCGTCATCCAGTATCTCGACACTTATCTAAAACTTGACCCCACAGGTCCCTACTCTGAGCAGGCAAAACAACTCAAGGAGAAGACTGAAAAAGCCCTCGGCCGCACACCTACGCCTCCAACGCCGCTGCAATAGGCCCTGGCAGGCACGTTGAAAGCGGCCACTTACATTTTTCAGGAAAAGAAGAATATTTTTGACCGGGCCGGAAACTTTTAGAGGGGTAGCTGCGTCTATATAGGTAAGACCACTCGCGGGGTAGGAAGCTACCTCCATAGGGCAACCGACCGTCAGCTTCCTACCCCCCTCTTCTTCGGGGGACATTACCACAATTCCAGCTTGATGAATCCCTGGCGAATCCTTACCTAGGGAACGGAGGTCACTTTTTCGGCGCCTCTTGGCTTCGGCATGGCAGGGATTTCACCGGCGCGCAAGCCAAATACGAACATCGGCAATGGCGCCACGCGGCCCCAGCGATTGAGTTCCCAAGCCGCCCGGATGAATTTCACCTCGGGACGGAACGAAAGGTCCAGGATCATGCGGGCCTCGCCCTGGTAAAAGCTTTGTGGGAGCTTGATGATGGGTTTCGCGCCCCAATTCTGGCCGTCGGCGGAGCCCCACACGGAGACATCGAGCGATTCCTGCTCGATTTGAGCGGTAATCTCCAGCACGCAAAGAAATGTGCGCGTCGCCGATCCCGAAATATCCACGGCCGCACCTTCGCCATTCGTTTCTGCGCGCGTCGCGGCCGGAACCAGAGTCATCTCCATGGCCATTCCGTCTTCCTCCTCTTGACGCTCAATGACCGGGCAATATTAGCACACGAAATGCGGCAACAACGGAACTGAGGAGATATGCCTAACGAGTGCGCAGTTTCGCAAGACAGTCAGAGGCAGCCTGCAAAGTCGCTTCTTTCTTGCAGAATGTAAAGCGGACGAGGGATTTGCCGTCGGCAGGGTCATTGAAAAAACTCGACCCTGGAACGACGGCCACACCAACCTCTTCTACCAGGGATCGCGAAAACGCCACGTCATCGGAATAGCCAAACCCACTGATGTCCGTCATTACGTAGTAGGCGCCGCGCGGAACGAAGCAACGGAATCCCGCACGGGTGAGCATCTCGACGGTAAAGTCGCGCTTGGCGCGGTATGTCTCCGCGAGTTTTCGATAGTAGGAATCCGGCAATGCCAGGGCGAGCGCGCCGGCTTCCTGCAGGGGCGCGGCCGCTCCGACAGTCAAGAAATCGTGCACCTTACGAATTGCGCTCGTAACTTCCGGCGAAGCAATCGCCCAGCCCACGCGCCAACCCGTCACGCTGTAGGTCTTGGACATTCCATTGATCGTAATGGTGCGGTCGCGCATGCCGTCAAGCGACGCCATCGAGATGTGCGATGCTCCGTCATAGAGGATGTGCTCGTAGATTTCGTCGGTAATCGCGTAGGCGTTTGCGCGCACACAAAGATCGCGGACAACCTCCAGCTCCTCGCGCGTGAACACCTTGCCCGTCGGATTGTTGGGCGTATTGAGGATGAGTGCTTTCGTGCGCGGCGTGAACGCGCGCGCAAGGTCTTCGTGGTCAAATGTCCAATCCGGCGGCTGAAGCTTCACAAAGCGCGGCGACGCGCCGGAGAGAATCGCGTCCGGGCCATAATTTTCATAGAACGGCTCGAAGACGATGACTTCATC
>Ga0187818_10000301_pt1 | contig 16834 bp, 11 predicted proteins | sample NC_wetland_sal_i_14_FD_130581 | JGI IMG/M metagenome (GOLD analysis project Ga0187818, IMG submission 130581) | Wetland sediment microbial communities from Neuse River Estuary, North Carolina, USA - SO4_3 | ecosystem: Environmental > Aquatic > Freshwater > Wetlands > Sediment | place: USA... | reverse complement strand
GGAAAGTTTAAGAGTATCAGAGAGTAAGAAAAGGAGAAGGCAGAGACGGAGACTGCGAAGAGGAGCGCGGAGAAGAAAGGCGCAAGACCGACCCTCAGAAAACGAGGATGGGGCACCCGGCAAGGGCCGCGGAGGAGACGGAGAGATGAGAGGCAAGACGCGTCGGTTGAGGTCCTTCGGCTTTCCTCATCGGATAGCCTCAGGATGACAAGCGCGCGCGTGGGCGAAGGACAAAGTTCCCGTGCGGACATGGTGTGCAGCAGCGCTGTGCCCCTACACCGAATACCGAGGAGTTGGGGCGTTAGGTGGCGCCCTTCGAGGATCAGGGCGAGGGAGGGTGGAGGGCTTGGGCGATGGCTTGGAAGACCAGGATGAAGGTGAGGATGATCATGGCGACGGCCGTGATCCAGGCGATGACGTTGAAGAGGAAGGTGTTGGTGTGCTCGCCCATGAGATCTTTGCGATTGATGAGGAGCAGGATGAAGATGACGACGATAGGGAGCCAGATGCCGTTGCCGACTTGGGAGAAGATGAAGATTTTCCAAAGAGGAGCGTTGGGGAGCAGGACGATGCCACCGCCGACGAGGATGAGGATGGTGTAGAGCCAGTAGAAGGCGGGAGCTTCCTTGAACTTGTGGTCGAGACCGGCTTCGAAGCCCATGCCTTCACAGATGACGTGAGCGGTGGAGAGCGGAAGGATAGTGGCGGCGAAGAGGGAGGCGTTGAGCAGGCCCAAGGCGAACGTAATGCCGGCCCACTTCCCTGCTAACGGAATGAGGGCTTTGGCGGCTTCGGCGGCGTCCGTGATATTGGTCATGCCATTGCGGTTCAGCGTGGATGCGGTGCAGATGATGATGAAGAAAACGATGATCATGCAGCTGATGCTGCCGAAAAGGACGTCCAGCTTGGCCTGGGGATATTGGCGCGGGCCGACCTTTTTTTCAACGAAGCCAGCTTGGAGATAGAAAAACTGCCACGGGGCTATGGTGGTGCCGACGAGAGCGGTAAGGGTGATGAGATAGCCAGTGTCAAAATGGATGCTGGGGACAACGGTCATGCGCGCGGCGAGAACCCAATCTGGATGAGAGAAGAGAGCGGAAAAGAGGTAGGTGAGATAGAAGGCGCACGCGACGAGAAAAACGATCTCGACCTGACGGTAGTTCCCTTTCAAGACAAGGATCCAGACGAGCAAGGCGGCGATGGGGACGGAGACGTATTTGCTAATGCCGAAGATTTGCATGGCGGCGGCCACACCGGCGAATTCGGCGACGACGTTGCCGAGATCAACGAAGAAGCCGGTGACCATGACAAAGAAGGTGGAGCGGAAGCCGAATTCTTCGCGGATGAGATCGGAGAGGCCTTTGCCGGTGATGACGCCCATGCGACCGCACATTTCCTCGGTAACGTAGAGAGCGATGGTCATGGGGACGAGAGACCAGAGAAGCGTGTAACCGTAGGCGGAGCCGGCTTGCGTGTAGGTGGCGATGCCGCCGGCGTCGTTGTCGACGTTGGAGGTGATGATGCCGGGGCCGATGACGGCGAGAAAGAGCGCGATGCGGCGGCGCCAATTTTTGCCGCGGGAGAAGAACCGGAAGACACCGGCGCGGAGGCTGTCGATGAAGAGATTGATGGTGCTGAGAGTCATGCGCGAACCGGACCCGGAAGAGGAGTGGCAAGAGAAGAAAAGAATTTACCACAGAGGTAGCAGAGAGGCCGCAGAGAGAAAGGAGAATTGGGAGACAAGACGCAGTGGTTGAGGTCCTTCGCTTCGCTCAGGATGACCAGGCGCAGGTGGGGTGTAGATGCAACAAAGGCAAGAAAAACCCAGAGAAAGGCGTTGACGCAGAGGGCGCAGAGAAGAGAAACCCAAGAGCCCAGGTGCAACACCGGCCCCTGGGGCACCCGGCAGAGAAGAAGGACCCAAGACCCACCCTCAGAAAACGAGGATGGGGCACCCGGCATTCGATCGTAAGAGCCCACCCTTCGCGAAAGACGCGAAGGATGGGGCACCCGCGAATTTGGAGGAGTGACAAGACGCAAAGATCGAAGAGGGATTCCTCGGGCCTGAAGGCCCGAGCTATACGGTCGGAATGACGGGATTCTGGTACGGAGCGAGGTCATGCGTTCACCAGGCGGGAGACTACATCGTCTACGGTGACGGCACCGATGGGGCGGTTGTCGTTGTCGAGGACGGTGAGCATGCGGAGGTTGTACTTGTCGAAAAGTTCGAATACGTCTTTTTCGCTGGCATCGGCGGTGATGCTGACGAGCGGCTCGGTTTTGAGTTCGCCCAAGTGCTGATCGGGAGCGGCGAGGAGGATGCGGGCCACAGGCACGGTGCCTGCAAAATGGCCGAGCTTATCGAGGATGACGATAGTATCGAGCTGTTCGAGATTGAACTCCTGACTGCGGAGCCACTGAAGGACTTCGTCGCGTGAGGCAGATTCGCTGACAAAAGCGTATTCCGTGTTCATCATCCCGCCGGCCGTGGAGGGATCGAAGGCGAGGAGTTCGCGGACTTCCGCTGCTTCCTGATTGGGCATTTCCTCCAGGAGTTCCTCGGAGGTTTCTTTTGGAAGATCGGCGAGGAGGTCGGCGGCAGCGTCGGGAGCCATTTCCTCGATGATGTCGGCAGCCTTTTCGGGATCGAGTTTTTCGACGATCTGCGTGGTGAGACGCTCATCGAGTTCGGCGAGAACGGCGGCGGCGGTTTCTTCGTCGAGGGAGGCGATGATGCCCTGGCGCTCGGCGGCCGAGAGCTCTTCCATCATCTCGGCGAGGTCGGCGGGGTGGAGATCCTCGAGCTTTTCGTGAGTGATGCGCAGTTTGACGCGGCGAAGAGGATCGGGCTCGATGAGGTTGACAAACTCCCACCGAATGGAGCGCTGAGGGAGCTTGCTTTGAAGCTTGCGGACGAGGCTGCTGGGCGTGATGCCCTGAAGAAGACGGCGGACGGCACCAGGGAGGCCGACATCAACCTGGGCAACGCGGAGTTCGACGTGGGCATTGCTGCGGAATTCGGCGAGATCGACATCATTGACGCGGACGACTTTACGGCCGGCCGTATCGATGATCTGCTGATCGAGAAGATCTTTTTGGACAGCGAGCCAGGCTTCGTTGGGCTGATAGGCGGCCAAGGCGCGTTCATTGACATTGAGATCGATGCGGCCGGGGACGACCTTGGCGACCTGGTCGTAACGCGCGACGAGCGGCTGGAAACGGCCGCGGGAGATGAGGTAGTGGGAGACACGGTTGGGCTGATCGGCAGGCTCGATGAAAAATTCGCGGACACGGCCGACGTAGTTGGATTGGTCGTCGTAGGCGGCAGCGCCCATGAGTTCGGTGGCGTAGAGCATGTGGAAGCTCCTTTCTGACGGTGAGGACCGTCGGTATTTAGTCAAAACACGGCGAACAAGGGCTGGGATATCAGATATCAGTCATCAGATACCAGGAGCCCGGAAAATCTGGCCGGCGCTACCGCGCCTCGCTGGAAACGGAGGTGGAGTGGGCAGCGCTGCAAAGCGGCAGCAGGGCTGCCGCACTCCAAAGCAGACCGAAGACCCACCCTCAAAAAACGAGGATGGGCACCCGGCAAAACTTTCTTCAGGGGCTAAAGCCCAATTCTTGCCGGGCTCAACGCCGGGGCTAGAAGCCCCGGCCTCCTAAAGAGAACCCAGGAGCCGGCAAGATGCCGGCGTTACCAAGCTCGACGCGGGGTACAGAGTGGAGTGGGCAGCACCGTAAAAGTGGCAGTCCATCGCGAAAAGCTCAGGATAAACAAGCCGCCGCACTCCAGAGCAAACCCAAGACCCACCCTCAAAAAACGAGGATGGGGCACCCGTACTGCAAACAAAAAACCCGCGAACGGGGTGAACCGGCGCGGGTAGGCGATTCGGAGAATGGCGTACCGTTAACCGGGGGTGAGTCCTCCCCGGCTCGTCCATGGAGAACGGCCCCCCTGGAGGCCGGACCAAACGAACAGCCGGACGACGAGGGCGGAAACCGGAAAATGCACCGGCCCAGCGGTCCCTTCGCAAACGCTCAGGGCAAGCGAAAGGCGGAGCCTCAGCCTGGAAAAACTAGGGTGAGGTTCGAGTTCGCTAGACGCGCTCATCAGAGAGAAATCACTCCGAAATTAGGAATAAACCGCGTTGCGAGGGATTGTCAAGGAGAAAGAGCAATGCGACGGGAAAAAAATTGAAAATTTTGCAGCGGATGACGAGAGGCAATGGTGGAGAGGGATATCGGATATCACGAGGCGAAGACTGGCGACCAGTGACCAGCGACCGGCGACCAGGAGGCACGGTGAAACAGGAGAGCTCAAGAGTTCAAAAGTTTAAGAGTTTAAGAGGGGAAGAAAAGGATAGCGCAGAGACGCAGAGTGCGCTGAGGAGCGCGGAGAAAAGAGACCCAAGACCCACCCTCAGAAAACGAGGATGGGGCACCCACGAGGAAGAGAGGAAAAGGCTTTAACACAGAGGACACAGAAGGAAGAACGCAGAGGACGCGGAGACGTAGGAGAAGAATGAATGCGTTGGTTGCGCAAGGAAATGGAAGAAGGTTATTTGGAGGTGGGGAAAAGCATGTGAGAGGGCTGGAGGTTTTGGCGCTTGCAGTTGTCGAGGTAGAGGACGAGGTAGTTCTTGAGGACATAGTCGGAGGTGGAAAAGCCGAGTTCGCGGGCGGCCTGGTCGATGGCGTGGCCGGGGCCTTCGAGCTCGACGAAGGTGCCGATAGGAGTTTCGTCGAAGTCGATGAGAAGGTCTTTGGCCCATTTGAAGCGGGCGGGGAGGCGGTAGGGGGTGCGGTACTTTTCGTAGCGGAACCAGCCGCGGAGGCCAAGACCTTCAAAGATTCTCTGGAGGGTGGAGCCGTCAGCGAGGACGGTTTCGAGTTCCTCGCGGACCTTGTGGCGACGGTCGGTGGGAGGAGCGGCAGGGCCGATGGCGAGTTCCTCGGGAGGGCTCTTGAAGGTGAGGAGGACCCGGGGCGAGGATTTTTTTGAGGCGGACTTTTTCCCAGCTGGGGCGGGGGTTTCGGTGCGAATGCGGAGGAGTTGGCCGTGCTTGGCGAGTCCGCCGTCGGGAGTGTCGAAGATAAGGTTGTGCTCGTGGACGCGAGCGGAAACAGGCTTGGCACCGAGTTTTTGGAGACGACGGAGAAAGGCTTTGGGATTGGCGATAGGGAGCTTGATTTCGATTTCGCGGGGCATGAGGAGATTGTAAGGGAAGAAGGGGAGAAGAGGGATATCAGATATCGGATATCAGATATCAGGAAGCGGGAGGAGGTGGCGAGTGTGAGTGGTGAGTAGCGAGGAGGAGGAAGCACAGAGGGCGCGGAGAAGAGAGACCCAAGACCCACCCTCAGAAAACGAGGATGGGGCACCCTCAAGTCCTTTTGGGGAGTAGCGTAACGAAGAAGATGTAAGAACCAGCCTGAAGGCTGGCCACTACAAAGGAACCCAAGAGCCGGCAAGATGCCGCCGCTACAAAAGAGGGCTGAGTTCGGATAGGATAGCGACCATGGGCTTTGCTCGGGTGCCGGGGGAGCGAAGCTGGTCCCGAAAAGACAAAACGGGACAAAACAGCCGCCGACATTCAAAAACAGATGCGAGACGATTTCCAAATCGAGAGGGTGGCGTCTTACCCAAAACGTGCGGGGAAAGAATTCCCTGAAGAGCCGGAAGGAGGGCCCGTGGGTGCGGGGAGAGGGGCTTCGACAGGGAGCGCGGGAGGCGTGCGTGCGCAGGCGCCGCTGGCGGAGCGGGAGCCGATGGAACACGTAATTCACGGGGACCGCCGGGTGGACCACTACGCGTGGATGAAGAATAAGAAGGATGCACGGGTGAACGCGTATCTGGAGGCAGAGAACGCATACGCCAATGCAGAGATGAAGGCGACGGAGGAATTTCAGGAGAAGCTGTACCAGGAGATGCTGGGGAGGATTTTGCAGACAGATTTGAGCGTGCCGTACCGGCTGCGAGGGTATTTGTATTACACACGGACGGAAGAGGGGAAGCAGTATTCGATTTATTGCAGGAGAGCGACCAGCGACCATCGAGCAGCGACCGGGGGGCAGGAGGAGAGTTCCGGGGAGAGCTCACAGTCGACAGCCGACAGCCCAGAGTTTAAGAGAAGAGAAAACCTGGAGGGGGAGCCGAGATTTGGGGATCGTGCGGACATGGGGCGCAGCCCTTCGCAGCTCAGGGTAAACGGTGCCGCGTCCCTACTAGGAGAGGAGCAAGATCGGAATCCTCAGGGGCTAAAGCCCAATATTAGTCAATCATTGATGTCGGACCTGAAGGTCCGACCCCCTAAAGAGGAAGAGGCGAGGGCACAGGCAGAAGTGCCCTTCGAAGCTGGTCAGGGCAAGCCGGTGGCACGGGGAACGGAAGAGGTGCTGTTGGATTTGAATGAGCTGGCGGCGGGGCATACGTACATGGGGCTGGGGATTCTTGAGGTGAGCGACGACAACCAGTGGCTGGCATATGCGACGGATACGACGGGCTACCGGCAGTATGTGCTGGAAGTGAAGGACCTGCGGACTGGGGGGCTGCTTCCCTTCCGGGCAGAGCGCGTGACGAGCGCTGCGTGGGCGATGGATAACCGGACGCTGTTTTACGTTACGGAAGATGACGTGACGAAGCGGTCGAACCAGTTGTGGAGGCATGTGTTTGAGGAAGCAGCGACCAGCGACCAGCGACCGGCGACCAGGGGGCGGGGGGAGAGTTCCGGGGAGAGCTCACAGTCGACAGCCAACAGTCTACAGCTTGGGAGCGAAGAAAACCCAAGAGCCCAGGTGCAACACCGGCCCCTGGGGCACCCAGGGGAGGCAAGATTTGGGGATCGTGCGGACATGGGGCGCAGCAGTGCTGCGCCCCTACGAAGAGAAGAGGGGGCCGCGTCGCACCCGGCCGTTGATGAGCTGATTTATGAGGAGGGGGACGAGCGGTTCCGGATTGATGTGGAGAGGAGCCGGAGCAGGGCGTATTTGTTTTTGATATGCAATAGCCACACGACGAGCGAGGTGCGGTATTTGCGGGCGGATTCGCCGTTCAGCGGGTTTCAGTTGGTGGCGCAGAGGGAAAACGATCACGAATATTACGTGGATCACCATCCGGGAAGCGCGAGCGATGAGGCGGGTGGAGTGTTTTTCATTCGGACGAATAGCGGAGGGAGAACGTACCGATTGGTGACTGCGCCGACGGAGGATCCGGTGAGATCGCGGTGGCATGAAGTGATTGCGAACCGGCCGGGAGTGATGCTGGCGGGACTGGAGGCGTTTCAGACGCACCTGGTGCTGACGGAACGAGAAGACGGGCTGCCACATTTGCGGATTGTGGATTTAACGCGGGAGGCGGCGAGCGCGCTGGCGGCTTCGCGGCGGATTGAGTTTGCGGAGCCGGCGTACAACGCCATGTTGGGAACGAATCCGGAATTCGACACGGGGCACGTACGGTTTCAGTATGAATCACTGGTGACGCCGCGATCGGTGTACGACTTTGACGTGCGAACCGGCGAACGGATTTTAAAGAAGCAGCAGCCGGTGCTGGGAGATTTTGATACGGCAAATTATGTGAGCGAACGGCTACACGCGAAGGCGCAGGACGGGACCCCAATTCCGATGTCGGTGGTGCGGCGGAAAACAACGGTGAGGGATGGGGAGGCGCCGGTGCTGCTGTATGGATATGGGAGTTATGGATTGTCGATGCCGGTGTCGTTCAGCTCGAACCGGCTGAGCTTGTTGGACCGCGGGATGGTGTACGCAATTGCGCACGTGCGCGGAGGCGGCGAACTGGGGAAACCGTGGCACGACGCGGGACGCATGCACAAGAAGATGAATACGTTCACGGATTTTATTGCGTGCGCGGATTATCTGATCGCGAAGAGATATACGTCGCCGGAACGGCTGGTGATCGAAGGAGGAAGCGCGGGGGGACTGTTGATGGGGGCGGTGACGAATCTGCGGCCGGAACTGTTTCGAGTGGTGGTGAGCCACGTGCCGTTCGTGGATGTGCTGAACACGATGCTGGACGCGTCGCTGCCATTGACGGTGGGAGAATATGAGGAGTGGGGAAATCCGCAGGTGGAGGAAGATTATTTTTATATGAAGCAGTACTGCCCGTATACGAATGTGGAGAGGAGAGCGTATCCGAGGATGCTGGTGAAGACGGCGTGGAATGATAGCCAGGTGATGTATTGGGAGGCGGCAAAGTACGTGGCGAAATTGCGGGCGATGAAGACGGATGGAAACGTGCTGCTGCTGAAGACGAACATGGGGGCGGGGCACGGAGGGGCTAGCGGGAGGTATGATTTTTTGAGGGAGATTGCGTTTGATTATGCGTTTGTGCTGGGGGAGTTGGGGATTAGAGAGTAAATGGATATCAGATATCAGTAATCAGATATCAGGAAGCAGCGACCAGTGACCAGCGACCGGCGACCCGCGACCAGGAGGCGGGACAGGGCGAACGGATGATTGAGAGACAAGACGCGGAGGCTGAGATCCTTCGGCGATCCTTGTCGGATCGCCTCAGGATGACAAGTTGCGAAAAAGTGGGTCTGAGGGAAGAGGAAGAGAAGAGTTCATTACAGAGGTAGCAGAGGGGCCGCAGAGGGAACGGAGACTTGGAAGGCGAGGTAGGCGGGTGAGTTGGGATCGGGAAAGGTTGTAAAAGTGGCAGCGGGGCTGCCGCACTCCACATGAGCGAGACTACGACACCATTGATGCAGCAGTACAACGCCGTGAAGGGAAGATACCCGCATGCGCTGCTGCTGTTCCGGTTGGGGGATTTTTACGAGTTGTTTTATGAGGATGCGATGATCGCATCGCGCGAGTTGCGGATTACGCTGACTTCGCGGAACCGGGAGAAGGGGCAACCGATTCCGATGTGCGGCGTGCCGTATCACGCGGCGGACGGGTACATCGCGCGGCTGATTCGCGCGGGATACAAGGTGGCGATTTGCGAACAGATGGAGCAACCCGGGCCAGGGAAAAAGCTGGTGCGGCGGGAAGTTTCGCGGGTGATCACGCCGGGGACAGCGACGGACGTGGCAGTGCTGGATGCGCGGGAGAACAATTTTCTGGCGGCAGTGGCGGCGGACCCTTCGCTCCGCTCAGGGCAAGCGATTGGGCTGGCGCTGGTGGATCTTTCTACTGGGGAGTTTCTGGCGACGGAATTTCAGGGAGCAGGGGCGGAAGAGGAATTGCGAGATGAACTGCAATTGTTGCGGCCGCGCGAAACGCTGCTTCCCCGCCCTCAACAATTGTTCGAAACGGCGAAGAACACGCTACTGGATGGAGCAGGGGGCGTGGAAACGCGGCTGGAGGATTGGATTTTTCAGCGGGATTACACAGAACGGATTTTGCGGGAACAGTTTGGGGTGGCGGAGTTGACGGGGTTTGGGCTCGACACGCATGTACAGGCAATGTGCGCGGCGGGGGCGGTGGTGCATTACTTGCGCGAGAACGCGGCGCGCGGCGACGATGCACCAAGCGTGGAAGCGCTGCAGCACCTGGACCGCATCCGCTACTACCAACAGCAGGACGCGCTAGTGCTGGACCCGGTGTCTGTGCGGAATTTGGAACTGGTGGCGCCGATTTTCACGGAGGAGGCGAAGGGCAGCGGGCCGACTACGTTAATTGCAGCGCTGGATTCGACGGTGACGGGGATGGGCGCGCGGCTGCTGCGGTCGTGGATTTTGCGGCCGTTGATTGATCAAGATGCGATCGAGGCGCGACTGGACGCGGTGGGGCAGTTGCTGCAACAGACGGTGGTGCGCGGGGAAATTCGCAAGGAGCTGAGGGGGATTCAGGATTTGGAGCGGCTGACGAGCCGGATTACCTTGGGGCTGGCGATGCCGCGAGAGTTGGTGGCACTGCGGAAATCGCTGGCGCAATTGCCCGTACTGAAGAACTTCGTAACGCCGCCCGTGAGCGGTGGAACCGAGCTGCTGCGGGATTTGCACGAAGAGATTGACGAATTGGCGGACGTGCGGGAGCTGCTGGAAAAGGCGATTTCGGAGGAACCGCCGGCGGTGGCGAGCGATCCGGGAATTATTCGCACGGGCTATTCGGCAGAGCTGGACGAGCTGCGGAATTTGAGCCAAGGCAGCAAGCAGATTATTGCGTCCATGGAGGAGAGAGAACGGAAGCGAACTGGGATTGGATCGCTGAAGATCCGGTTCAACCAGGTTTTTGGATATTACATCGAGATTTCTAAGCCGAATCTGCATTTGGCACCGGCGGATTACGAGCGGAAACAGACGCTGGTGAACGCGGAACGGTTTACTTCGCCAGAGTTGAAAGAGTACGAGAGAAAGATATTGGCCGCGGACGAACGGATTTTGGAGATTGAGCGGCAATTGTACGTGGATATCCGGACGAGCATTGCGGCGAAGGCTTCGCGACTGCGGAGGACGGCGGCGGCGATTGCAAAGCTGGACGTGCTGGCGTCGTTTGCGAAACTGGCGGCGGACCGGAATTACGCCCGGCCGGAATTCAATGGTGTGGGGGAGCTGCTGATCATCGGCGGGCGGCATGCGGTGATTGAGGAGTTGTTGAAGCAGAAGGGCGAGCGGTTTGTGCCGAACGATTTGTGCTTCGAGCCGGGGCGGCAACAGTTGCTGCTGATTACCGGGCCGAACATGGGAGGAAAATCGACGTACCTGCGGCAGGCAGCGCTGATTGTGTTGATGGCGCAGATGGGGTCGTACGTGCCGGCTCGACAGGCGAAATTGCCGATCACGGACCGGATTTTTACGCGGATTGGGGCCAGCGATAATTTGGCGCGGGGACGGTCAACGTTTTTGGTGGAGATGAGCGAAGTAGCGGGGATTTTGAATCATGCGACGCCAGCGAGTTTGGTGCTGCTGGACGAGGTGGGAAGAGGGACGGCGACGTTCGATGGATTGTCAATCGCGTGGGCGGTGGTGGAACATCTGCAGAAACACACGCGGGCGCGGACGTTGTTTGCGACGCACTATCACGAGTTGACGGAGCTGGAGGATTTATTGGCCGGCGTGAAGAACGTGCATGTGAGCGTGAAAGAGACGCCCAACGAGATTATTTTCTTGCGGCGCGTGGAGCCGGGGAGTGCGGACAAGAGTTATGGAATCGAAGTGGCGCGGCTGGCGGGGTTGCCGCGAAGCGTGATTGAACGGGCGCGGGAAGTGTTGAAGAGACACGAGCAGAGCGAGCACGAATTGAGCGAGACGTTGACGCCAGGGGCGGGGGCGAATGGGAATGGAAGTCAGAATGTGTTGTTTACGGCGCTGGACCGGGCGGTGATTGATCGATTGAAGGCCGCGGATTTGGATGAGTTAAAGCCGATTGAGGCGTTGAATTTGTTGGCGGAGTTGAAGAGGCAGATATCGTGAGGTGGGTGGCGGGTTGGAGGATATCAGATATCAGTAATCAGATATCAGGAAGCGGCGCCCAGAGACCACCGATCAGCGACCAGGAAACAGGAAGACTTTTGTAGAGCGTGAATCACGCCGCGATCCCTCCACTTCGAGCCGCCAAAGTGCGGCAGCTTTCCGGTCGGGATGACAACGCGGGAAAAAGAGAAACCCAAGACCCACCCTCAAAACACGAGGATGGGGCACCCGAAGAAACCCAAGACCCACTCGCAAAACCGGCGGGTGGGGCACCCGGCGGAGACAACCCAAGATGGCGGCGTAAAGCCGCCCCTACAAGATAAATTGGACACTGTGGCGGCACAAAAGGCGGTGCGGTGGGTGGAGGTGTGTTACAACGAGCGCATGGGAAAAGATGGAATGTTGGTGCTGGGATTGATGAGCGGGACATCGGCGGATGGGATTGATGTGGCGCTGGCGGAGTTGAATGGGGCGCCGCCGAGATTACGGACGCGGTTGTTGGGGCACCGCTCGCGGCGGATGCCGGATGCGCTGCGTAAAGAAGTGCTGCGGATTGCGGAAGGGGCTGCGTGCAGAGCCGGTGAGATCAGCCAGTTGAATTTCCGGTTGGGAGTGGCGTTTGCGGAAGCGGCGGTGAGCGCGTGCCGGGAGTTTCGGGTGGCGCTGTCGCGGGTGGAGTTGATCGGGAGCCACGGGCAGACGATTTTTCATCAAGGGCGGCAGGTCTCTTTTTTGGGGCGGGCAACGGCGTCGACGCTACAGATTGGGGAGCCTGCCGTGATTGCAGAGCGGACGGGGATTCCGACGGTGGGAGATTTTCGAGCTGCAGATATGGCAGCGGGGGGGCAGGGCGCGCCGTTGGTGCCCTACGCGGATTATCTTTTATATGCAAATGAAAAGGTTGGGCGGGTCTCGCTGAATCTTGGTGGGATCGGAAACTTGACGGTGTTGCCGGCAGGGGCGAGGCCAGGGCAGGTGGTGGCATTCGACACCGGTCCGGGGAACATGCTGATGGACGCGCTGGTGTGGCACTTCACGCGGAAGAAGCAAAGATTTGACCGTGGTGCACGGCTGGCACGACAGGGACAGCCGAACGCGAAAGTGTTGAAGGAATTGTTGCGCGATCCATACTTGCGATTGGGGCCGCCGAAATCGACGGGGCGGGAGTATTACGGGCGGGCGTATTTCCAAGAGTTGTTGCGGCTGGGGAAAAAATATGGGGCAGGGCCGAACGATTTGATCCGAACGACAACGGAATTTACGGTGGCGTCTGTGGTGGACGCGCTGAAACGGTTTGTGCTGCGAAAGACGAAGATACAGCAATTGATTGTGTCGGGAGGCGGAGCGATGAATCCGCTAATCATGGCGCAATTAGCGGCGGCGCTGACGCCGATCGAGGTGATGGCTTCGTCGAAGCTGGGAGTGCCGGAAGAGGCGAAGGAGGCGTACGCGTTTGCGATTTTGGCGTATGAGACTTGGAACCGGAGGACGGGTAATTTGCCGGCGGCGACGGGGGCGTCGAGAGCGGTGATTTTGGGGAAAATTTGCTTTTGAAGAAGAGGTGAGGAAGTAGTGGAAGAGTTCAAGAGTTTAAGAGAAGAAAGATTCACCACAGAGAACACAGAGGACACAGAGAAGAGTGAAGAAAGTCAAAACCCGCACGCATCAAGAAGAGCCAAGGAAACAGCCGCAAGATCAGGGGATTGTGCGGACATGGGGCGCAGCAGTGCTACGCCCCTACGGGCGAGGATGCGGCGACCTGGTGCAGAACAAGAAGCATGACCTGGCCGGTCTAAAGACCGGCCACTACATAACCGGACGCAGCGGCCAAACGCGAGGCCAGCTGCGAAACTGCTCGTTGTTGCTGGTTTGTGCGATGGCGGCGGTTTGCGGGTGTGGGCGGGGGGCGAGGCGGGGGCCGGGGGAGGTGGTGTTCGTGATTGAGTCGAACCCCGCGAATTTGGATCCGCGGTATGCGACGGACGGGCAATCGCAGCGGATCGACCGGCTGATTTTCAACGGGTTGGTGGAGCGGGATGCGGAGATGAATCTGCACGGGGATTTGGCGGAAAAGTGGGAGACGCCGGACGCGTTGACGTATGTGTTCCATTTGCGGAGGGGCGTGAAGTTTCACGATGGAAGAGAGCTAACTTCGCGGGACGTGAAGGCGACGATTGAGTACATGATGAACGCGGAGAATAAGTCGCCGAAGCGCGGGGCGTTTCCCATGATCGCGTCGATTGAGACGCCGGACGCGGAGACGGTGATTTTCCATTTGAAGGAGGCGTACGCGTCGTTTTTGTGGAATTTGGAGAAGAGCGCGGTAGGGATTGTCCCGGCCGGGGCGGGGAGCGATTTTGGAAGGAAGCCGATCGGGACGGGGCCGTTCCGGTTCGTGAGCCAGGCCCAGGATGAGGCGGTGGTGTTGGAGAGAAGAGAGGAAAGAGAAAGGATTACCACAGAGGACACAGAGGGGCCACAGAGTACACAGAGAAGAAAAGACAAAGGACAACGCAGAGACGCAGAGTACGCGGAGGGGTCGCCGAGAAGAGAGACCCAAGGGGAGGGAAAGTCTAAAGTTGAAAGTTTAAAGTTGAAAGTTTCGGAGGGGAAAAACCCAGGGCAGCGACCAGGAAACAAGAGCGGAGAAGAGGAAAGAGTGACCCAAGACCCACCCTCACAAAACGAGGATAGGGCACCCACGAGATCAGGAGATCCTGCGGACATGGGGCGCAGCAGTGCTGCGCCCCTACACGGAGAGGGACGGGCCGCGTCCACAATTAATGAGAGTGGGAGGGTGCAGAGGGTGACGTTTCGGATTGTGCCGGACGCGATTGTGCGGGCGCTGGAATTGCGGAAGGGGTCGGCGGACGTGGAGATGAGTTCCCTTTCGCCGGATATGATCCCGGTGCTGGCGAAGCGGACGGAGTTGGAGGTGACGGAACGGCCGGGGACGAATTTTGCGTATTTGGGAGTGAATCTGGAGGATCCGACGCTGGCCAAGAGAGAGGTGCGACAGGCGCTAGCGTACGCGACGGACCGGGAATCGCTGATCAAATACTTGTTGAGGGACGAGGCGCGGCTGGCGAGCGGGATTTTGCCGCCGAATCACTGGGCGTATGAAGGGAACGTGAAGAAATATGGATATGACCCGGCGGAGGCGGAACGATTGCTGGACGCGGCGGGACTTCGGCGCGGGACAGATGGAACGAGGATGCATTTGACGGTGAAAGTGACGACGCAGGAGGCGGCACGGCTGCTGGGGGCGGCGCTGCAGGATCAGTGGAAGAAGGTGGGCGTGGCGCTGGAAGTGCGGCCGCTGGAGACAGCGACGTTTTTTTCTGATTTGGCGAAAGGTAATTTTCAGTTGAGCTATTCGATTTGGATTGGGGCGAACAACGATCCGGACGTGTTTGACCTGGTGTTCTCGTCGAAGCGGATGCCACCGAATGGGTCGAACCGGGGGCATTATCGGAATGCGCGGGTGGATGAATTGATTGCGGGGATTCGGGCGGAAATGGATCGGGAGAAGAGGAAGGCGCTGTGCAGCGAGGTGCAGAAGATTGTGGCGGAGGATCTTCCGTATGTGCCGCTGTGGTATGTGGACGTGGTGAGCGTGCATCGACGGACGATGGGGAGGGTGGGGCTGACGCCTACGGGAGATTATGATTTTTTGGTGAAGTGAGAATCAGAAAATGGAAATTCGAAAATAGAAAATAGGCAAAGACCACGACGGTGTGATTTCGAAGTGGAAGAGTTTTTAGCGCTACGCGAAGAAAGGCTTTACCACAGAGGTAGCAGAGGGGCCGCGGAGGGAACGGAGAATTGGGAGGATTGGCGACGGAGACACAGAGGGCACGGAAGAAGAAGCAAAGAGGCAAAGAAGTAAGGAAGGAAACGGAAAGCTTAAGAACCCACCCTGATGAGGCTAGGGTGGGGCACCCTCAAGTTCATTTGGGAAGTGGCGCTAGCGAGATCGAAGGGGTTCCTTGCTCTGAATAACACGTTTATGAGGCTTTTGACATGCTGAAGCTATTGGAGCTAGGGGTTTGCATCATCGCGCTTATTGGCATATTAGCGCTTGCGTTGTGGGTGCCGGGCGAGAACTGGTCTTATCTTTGGCGCACCCGCACAAAACGAGAAATGGCCATTTGGACCATCCTAATGCTTATCTTTGTTGCTTTCATAGTGGGTGGCGCGCTGTTGCACTTGTTATGGAATCAGGATTAGGCGGGGACGGAGTCGTCGCCTTCCAGGGCTTCGTGGATATCGTCGGCGGGGATGGCGCCTTCGCGGCCGATGCACCAGAGGTCGCCGCGAAGTTCGACGATGGTGGAGGGCAAGGTGTCTTCCGTTTCGCCGCCATCGAGGATGAGGGGAATGCGATCGCCGAGCTGGCGGAAAACTTCGTCGCCACTTTCGCAGGTAGGCGAGCCGGAAAGATTGGCGCTGGTGCCGGTGAGAGGGACACCGAGTTCGCGAATGAGGTCGGAGACGATTTTGCTATTGGGCCAACGGAGAGCGACGCGGCGGGTATTGGCGGTGACTTTGAGGGGAAGGCGGTTAGACGCGTCGACGACGATGGTGAGTGGGCCGGGCCAACAAGCTTGGGCGAGGCGAAAGAAGTTGTCAGGCAAATCTTTGGCGAGTACTTGGGCGTAGATCAGGGAGTTGATGAGGATGGGAAGGGCTTGGGTTTCGGGGCGGCCCTTAACACGAAAAATTTCTTCGACGGCGGCGAGGTTTACGGGATCGGCAGCGAGAGCGTAGAGCGTATCGGTAGGAAGTGCAATGACAGAGCCGCGATTTAACCATCCCGCAGCATAACGAATGATCCGTGGATCAGGATTCGCGACATCCAGCTTCAAAACCTCAGCGGACAATAGTAGATACCTAGCCTGTTCTGGAGCGAGCGCGCGTGCCCCTGGCGCCGCTGAGGGCAAAGTAGCATAAGAGGAGAAAGGGGCGCAATGAGGGAGAGCACAGGGGACAGCGACCAGCGACCGGCGACCAGGAAGCGGGAGTGCGCGGCGTTACGTGCGCGGGTCGAGAGATCTAAGAGTTCAAAAGTTCAAAAGTTTAAGAGTTCAAGAGCTCAGTGAAGACGAGGAAAAAGATAACGCAGAGACGCTGAGTTCGCCGAGGACCGCGGAGAAGAGAAGAACAAAGGCTTTACCACAGAGGTAGCAGAGGGGCCGCAGAAGAAACAGGGATGGCGAGGACACCAGGAAAACAGGGTTCGCCGCAGAGGAGACGGAGAGCGCGGAGTTCCCACAGAAGAGGAAGCCAAGACCCACACTCATAAAAGGAGGATGGGCCACCTGACTGTCTAAGTCGAAGAGGGATTCCTCACTCCGAAGACTCCGTTCGGAATGACGGGTGGTGGGTGGGACGCGGAGGCGAAACAGAGAGAATGGCGGGGGGAGAGGGAAATTTGGTAGGCTCGCGACATGGGAGAG